>Ga0031656_10001157_pt1 | contig 9959 bp, 10 predicted proteins | sample FrelakmetDIP11DI_FD_55080 | JGI IMG/M metagenome (GOLD analysis project Ga0031656, IMG submission 55080) | Freshwater lake sediment microbial communities from the University of Notre Dame, USA, for methane emissions studies - DIP11 DI | ecosystem: Environmental > Aquatic > Freshwater > Lake >... | reverse complement strand
TAAAAATACTGAAGCCGCCCTCGTTTTTAATTCCGGGTATGCAGCGAATACCGGTATTATCCCTGCCCTTGCCGACAGAGATACGGTTTTATTCAGCGACGAACTGAATCACGCAAGCATCATCGACGGATGCAGGCTGAGCAAGGCAGAGACAGTCGTCTATAACCATAAGGATGTCATGCACCTGGAAGAATGCCTGANAAAAAAAGCCGCGACGAAAAAGGTCATCGTCACGGATACCATTTTCAGCATGAACGGGGACATCGCTCCGCTCAGAGAGATTGTTCGTCTTTGCAGAACCTACGATGCATATCTCTATATTGATGATGCCCATGCGACGGGAGTAATCGGTAAGGGGAAGGGGGCACTCGCACACTTTGATATCGATCCTGAACCCTGGATTATTCAGATGGGGACGTTCTCAAAAGCACTGGGCTCTTTNGGGGCATTTTTTGCCGGCAGTGCTGATATAATCGCATGGACATTGAACACCGCACGGAGCTTCATGTATTCAACAGCCCTTCCCTCCTGCATTATCGCCGCATCAATAGCTGCTCTGGAACTCATCGAAAATGATCCGCATATCATCAAGCAATTATGGACGAACAGGGATAAGGCGGCACACGGCATTCTCGCTGCAGGGTATGACACGATGGGGAGTGAGACTCCTATCATACCTGTCAAAACCGGAAGTATAGAAAACACGCTGCGCATCGCAAAGCATCTCTTTGAACAGGGCATTTTCGCACCTGCAATCAGACCACCTGCAGTGAAAGAGTCGAGAATAAGGATTACAGTCACCGCAGCGCATACAGATGAGGATATAGAGAGGCTGATTGAAGCACTGGAAAAAGTTTAAAACTTATCTCATCTCAAAATTACTAATAGGGCCAAAGTATGCATACATTGTCATTCCGGCTTGGCCGGAATCTTTCTTCTCTTTTCAGAAGGATTCCCGACTCCAGAAAGCATTCGGGATTGCGGGAATGACAGGTGTTACTTTACTTATGGTCTTCTTAAGTTAGTCATACCGGCGAAAGCCGGTATCCAGTGACTTGAGTGTTGGTAATTCGTAATTCTTTGTTTTTATATCTTTAAAAAGGCAACGTCACTGGATTCCGGGTCAAGCCCGGAATGACAAAAAACACAGAAATCTTATTTTAAATAGGTTTTAATAAGAAGATTATGCCAAAAGGTTTTTTTATAACAGGTACCGATACCGGTGTCGGCAAGACAATCGTAGCCGCAGCGCTTGTGAAGGCTGCTCAGTTCCTTGGATTCAGAGCCGTAGGCATGAAGCCGATAGAGACCGGATGCCAAAAGACCGTAGAAAGTAGACAGCATACAGCATATGGGAACAACTTCCTGAACCCTGCAGACGGAATGTTTTTGAGAAATATGTCCGGTGCAGAAGAATCCCTTGATCTCATAACACCAGTGCGTTTCGAGAACCCATTGGCGCCTATGGCGGCTTCTGCAATAGAAGGGATGCCTGTCGAAATGGCAAAAATTACCAATGCATTTGCTACTCTTACATATAAATATACGGTAGTGATTATCGAGGGGATCGGGGGCATCATGGTTCCGATCACAAAAAATTATTCTGTGCTTGATATGGCAAAAGATTTCGGCTTGCCCGTTATTGTTGTCACAAGACCTGGTCTCGGTATGATTAACCAAACCTTGCTGACGGTCAATTACGCGCTGAAAGAAGGATTACCTGTTGCGGGGATTATTATTAATTATCATCAACCGGCCGAGGGGACGATTGCCGAGCAGACAAATCCGGAGGTTCTTGCAACGGTTTGCCCTGTCCCGGTTTTAGGGATATTCCCCTATCTGGGACACCTGGGTAGCAGAGCTATTAAGGAAGCAGCGGTAAAAAATCTGAATCTGGATATGATAAAGAAATATCTCTGACCTTCTTTGCCAGGGAAAAATCTGTATAGGATAGCAAAAAATGTCATTCCTGCTTGTCAGGAATCCTTCTTAAGAATAGGATAACGCTTCGAGGAGACAAGAAAGATTCTGGCCAAGCCAGAATGACAGAATAGTTGCAGGAATGTAACCTTACGTATGGTCTTATTGATAAGCAATCCCCCCCTTTTTAGAAGGGGGGGTACTATAATGCGGGCTAAAGCAGCTTTAGGGCCATCAGAACTTTTTTCAGCTTTTCCTTATTTGCCGGAGCCATCTCACAAAGAGGCATCCTGAACTCTTCCCGGATTTTNCCCATCATTGCAAGCGCTGTCTTCACCGGTATCGGATTTGTTTCGATGAACATGGATGCATTNAANGGCTCAAGTTTGTAATGCAATGCCCGTGCTTTGTCATGCTGTCCCTTCATCCAGAAGGAGCACATTTNAGAGACTTCTTTGGGCATAACATTCGCTGAGACTGATATGACACCCTTCCCGCCAAGTGCGAGGAGAGGNAGGGTTGTGAAATCGTCTCCGGAGATGACAATCATCCTGTCTCCACAGAGTCTTATCACNTCACTGACCTGCTTCATATCACCGGTTGCCTCTTTAATAGCAATAATATTTTTAATCTCTGCAAGCCTGGCTACAGTCGGAGGCAACATATTAACTGCAGTCCGTCCGGGGACATTGTATAAAACGATCGGGATATCAACCTGTTCCGCAACCATTTTATAGTGCCGGTAAAGACCTTCCTGAGTCGGCTTATTATAGTAAGGAGTCACGAGCAAGGCAGCGTCTGCGCCTGATTTCCTCGCATGTTCGGTTATCTCAATGGTTTCATCAGTAGAATTTGCACCGGTGCCGGCAACTACAGGGACTCTTCCGTTAACAATTTTTACCGCTATATCAATAACCCTGTAATGCTCTTTATAGTCGAGTGTTGACGCTTCACCGGTTGTGCCGCACGGGACTATGGCATTTGTTCCCTGTGCTATGTGCCACTCTATGAGGTCTCCAAAGGCTTTTTCATCGACCTTCCCCCTTTTAAAAGGTGTGACAATTGCGACTATCGATCCCTTTAACATCGCTGCCTCCTTTTTGATAGAGTTTACCGAAACTCCCATTGTTATGAAATGTCGACCGACCCTTCAAACACTTCCACAGCAGGTCCGGTCATGTATATATGTTTATTCACAGCTTGTTCAATGAGGAGGTCACCGCCAAGCAGGTGCACTGTCACTGTTTTCTCGGTGAGTCCTTTGAGCGCCGATGCCACTGCTGCTGCTGCTGCGCCGGTACCGCACGCCATGGTCTCACCGGAACCTCGTTCCCATACACGCATCTTTATCTCTGCCCTGTTCAGGACCTGAATGAATTCAACATTGGTTTTTCTGGGAAAGATCGCATGGGTTTCGATCATGGGCCCGTAGTATGTTACAGGGAAACCGGAAACATCGTCAACAACAATAACCGCATGGGGATTGCCCATAGATATGCAGGTAATGTTGAATTCCCTGTCAGCTATCTGAAGAGGATAATCAATAATCCCCCCACCCTCAAATCCCCCTTTACCCCCCTTTTCTAAAGGGGGGATGGGGGGATTACTGGTTGCTAAATGAATATTTAAATCATCATGAATTNTAACCGGTATCTTTTCCGGTTCGAATATCGGCTCTCCCATGTCAACTTTGACTAAATCTCCTGATCTTTCGGGTTTCATGATGCCTGCAAGCGTCTCTATTTCAAGGACATCTTTCTCAGACAGTCTCCTGTCCCAAATATATTGAGCAAGGCATCGTATGCCATTCCCGCACATTTCTACCTCGCTNCCGTCCGCATTCAAGATCCTCATTTGGAAATCTGCTTTGCTTGAGTTATCAAGGAGAAGGATTTGATCAGCTCCGATGCCAAACCGCCTGTCACAGAACTGTCTGCTGATATCCCGGAGGTTTTTTGTCCCCGATGGACAGGCCTGCACCCTGCAGTCTATCAGGATAAAGTCATTGCCGAGGCCGTGCATCTTTGTGAAATGTATCTTCATTTCAGGAATGCGGGTATCTTCTCATTCCTGACGAGGTCATCATATGTCTCGCGCTTCCTGATCAGGACATGCTCTTTTCCTTTCACAAGAACCTCTGCAGCCCTTGGACGGCTATTATAGTTCGAGCTCATGGAAAACCCGTACGCGCCGGCACTCATGACAGCAAGATATTCTCCTTGTTTGAGCTTCCCGAGTTCCCTGTCTTTTGCAAGAAAATCCCCTGATTCGCATATGGGGCCTACAACATCNCAGAGGATTTTATCTCTCTTTGTCCTGACGACAGGCAATATATGGTGATAGGCATCGTAAAGAGAGGGCCTGATCAGATCATTCATGCCGGCATCCACAATAATGAATTCCTTTTCAATCCCTTTCTTCAGATAGAGCGTCTTTGTTACCAGTATGCCGGCATTGCCGACAATGGATCTTCCCGGTTCCATAATAAGGGTAAGGTTTCTTTCTTTCAGCAGTGGAATAAGGTGCTTTGCCAGGTCTCCGGGAACCGGCGGTTCCTCATCCCTATAAGAGATGCCGAGACCACCACCGACATCGAGGTACTGTAAAGATACTCCCTGCGCATTCAGTTCATCAATGAGGAGCAATATCCGTTTCAAGGCATCGACAAACGGAGAAACTCTGGTTATCTGTGATCCTATATGTTTATGGACACCAACAACAACCACATTTTTGAGTTTTGAAGCAAGTTTGTAGTATTCCAGTGCAACTTCAATCGGAATTCCGAATTTGTGTTTCTTCATTCCTGTCGTAATATATGGATGGGTTCCGGGATCGATATCCGGATTAATCCTCAGTGCAATCTGTGCCCTTGTCTTCATGTTTCCAGCAACNCTGCCGATCTCCCTCAGCTCGTTCTCGGACTCCACATTAAACATAAGAATNTTTGATTTTAGTGCAANCCTGATCTCGTCTTCNGTCTTCCCTACACCGGCATATACTATTTTGCGAGACGGGATACCCGCTTTTAATGCAGCGTGGAGCTCCCCTCCCGAAACGATATCGGCGCCACCACCGTGTTTGGCNAACAGCCTGATGATAGCGGTATTCGGATTGGATTTCACTGCAAAGCAGATGATATGCGGATAGCCGTCAAAGGCATTTTCGTATGCCATGAAATGCCTGAGGAGGGTATTATGGCTGTATACATACAACGGCGTGCCATACTGTTCGGCAAGCTTTTTGACAGGTACTTCTTCAGCATACAATTCACCTGACCGGTATTGAAAAAAATGCATTACATGTCTCCAATGATCAGATTTTGTGCTCTATTTTAAACATAATTTTTCTTTTTCCACAAGGTGATACAAGGTAATGTTTTGGATTTCATGTAACTATCTATGGTAAATTTTACATAGGCTATTGCAATCAAAAATTAATTTTGGAACATCAGTAATCCCCCCCACACCCCCCTTTAGTAAAGGGGGGCAGGGGGGATTTGATATTATTGTAAAAAATATCACGCTCTTAATCTTGGAGGTTCAATTGGGAAAGAACTTAGTAGAGAAAATATTTGAGACCAACAGAGTATATGGGAACATCAGAACAGACACACCTGTCGGCTTAGCAGTTGACCAGGTCTACACACAGGATGCAACCGGCACAATGACCTGGTTACAGTTTGAAGCCATCGGAATGGACAGGATAAACGTTCCGCTTGCTGTATCTTACGTCGACCACAATATGATTCAGTCCAATTATATGAACCCTGATGACCACCTGTTTCTTCAGACAGTTGCGGCACGTTACGGTGCCCATTTTTCAAGACCTGGCAATGGCATAAGCCATCAGATACATCTTGAGAGGTTTGCTGCACCGGGTAAGATAACGCTTGGGACTGACAGCCATACGCCTACGGGCGGCGGCATGGGAATGATTGCCATAGGCGTCGGTGGACTTGATGCAGCGACTGTTATGGCCGGTGCTCCGTTCGAACTCACTATGCCGCAAGTTGTTCTCGTCAGGCTGACCGGGAAACTGGACCGTCCATGGGTCACTGCTATGGATGTGATTCTTGAAATCCTGAGAAGACTGACGGTAAAAGGAGGAGTTGGGAAAATTCTGGAATACGGCGGTCCGGGTGTCAGGGATATGAGTGTACCGGAAAGGGCTACCATCACCAATATGGGTGCAGAGCTCGGCGCAACAACTTCAATCTTCCCGAGTGACAAGAGGACGAGACATTTCTTACAGGCCCAGGGGAGAGAATCCGACTGGATTGAGCTTCATGCTGATAAGGACGCTGAATATGCCGATGTTCTCGATATACATTTACACGAAATAGAGCCGATGATCGCCCGGCCGCACAGTCCTGATAATGTGGTGCCTGTAAGGGAACTCGCCGGTACAAAGGTCGATCAGGTCTGTATCGGAAGCTGCACAAATTCGTCATATCAGATTATGAATTCAGTTGCTTCTATTCTCAAAGGAAATTCAGTGGCAGAAGACGTGAATCTCCTTATTAACCCCGGGTCCAGGCAGGTGTATGAGATGCTTTCCCGCAAGGGTCTCTTAGCGGACATGATCGCAGCAGGGGCACGCATGCTCGAATCTTCGTGCGGACCCTGTATCGGGATGGGAGGAGCTCCCGGCACAGGTCAGGTATCCATCAGGTCATATAACAGAAACTTCAAGGGGAGAAGCGGGAGCAAGGACGCATTTGTCTATCTTGCAAGTCCTCTCTCATGCGCAGCCTTTGCTGTTAAGGGCGCAATCGAAGATCCGCGCAGTGCAGGCCTGACAGTTGAAATCCCCAAAGAACCTGCTCATTTCATCATCAATGATACTATGATCATCAAACCGGTTGAGGGAGCAGCTGCGGTGAAAGTTTTAAAAGGTCCGAACATCAAAGAAGTCCCGGTGAAAGAACCATTCGGCGATACGATAGAAGCGGAGGTTTTGCTGAAATTAGGTGATAACATTACGACAGACGACATTATGCCTGCGGGGTCCGCAATACTTCCGCTCCGTTCGAATATCCCCGCGATATCTGAGCATGTGTTTGCCAATATCGATAATACATTTAGCAAACGGGCACAAGAAGCGAAATCAAAGGGAGGCGGACTGCTTATCGGCGGTGAGAATTACGGTCAGGGCTCATCAAGAGAGCATGCAGCGCTTGCTCCCATGTACCTTGGAATTCATGCAGTCATTGCGAAGTCTTTTGCGCGCATCCACAGGNCAAACCTGATCAATTTCGGTATCATCCCGTTNCTTTTTCAGAACGCTGAGGATTATGAAAAAGTGGGNAAAGGCGATAGGCTTATAATCGGGAATGCACGGCAGACAGTGACAGGGAATCAGTCCTATACCATCCAGAACCAGACAAAANAATACTCATTCGAAGTATCAACAAATCTGAATGACNGGGAAAAAGAGCTTATTCTGTCAGGAGGACTCCTGCCGAATACCAAGAACCGGGCACGGAATATTTGACAAGAGTCCCTTTTTTCAATTACATTATTAGTCTCATTTGGGCCGCTAGCTCAGTTGGTAGAGCAACGCCCTTTTAAGGCGTGGGTCGTTGGTTCGAATCCAACGCGGCTCACCAGTTGCGTCCCTATCGTCTAGCCCGGCCTAGGACATCGCCCTTTCAAGGCGGTAACACGGGTTCAAATCCCGTTGGGGACGCCAATATTATCCGCACATCATCACCTTTCGTTACTATAGTAAATATTTTTTTGTCTTCAGGTGAATACCTGCCGGACTTCAAGTCTTCTGCACTATTGATAATCGACCAATGGGTGGGGAAGAATGAGGCAAGAATGTTGTATTACGCTTTGACTATCTCAACAACCTTGTCAACGACATCAGAAATCTTTTCAGCCTTCAACTTACCAATGCAGTAAAGAATAATATGACTATGAGCTGTGAAAATTCTGTTTGGCCTAATATTGCTCGATTGCTTAAGACCGCCTGTCTCAAATTCTGCATCCTCCAGGGAAAGAGCGTATTTATCCTTGATCAACTTGCTGGTAATCTGGCAGAGAATCAGGTCATCACCGTCGAGAGTGGCGATTATTATGGCAGGCCTTCTTTTGGCTTGGGTCAGATCAGAGAATAGAAATGGAACAACAACGACATCGCCTTTTACAAACTTTGCCATGCCTCATCCTCTTCCGGCCTCAGCCAGTCCTTCCTGAGAGAGGATTCACTCGCAATGGTAGTGTCAACCCGTTCCTTGATAATCTTTGATTTCAGAAAGTGAACAAAATCCAAAAGCTCATCAATAAGCGCCTCAGGAACTTGTTCGATCTCACTAATCAATAATTCCTTCTTGCTCATGTCTCACCTCACTTTCACCAATATATTATCTTTTTTTGATAAATTTTTCCTGATAGCGTGATTCCCATATAGCAGGCCAGTGTCCGGTAAGCATTGCTATTTTCTCTTATAACAATCAACCAATTTCTGAGTTCCTACTGCAAGAAGAGTGAAGCGGAAGTTTCTTGTGGGTTTCTTTGAATTCAGTGGTAAGGACTAATTCTCTTTTTCCAGCCATTCGCGACCCTCAATGATGTGCTCAAGTTTCAGGAAGAGTTTGTAAGGTCATTATTCAACGAGAAAAAATCAGACTATGACTACCACATTGCGTGCGCCCTCTATGGGAAAACAAAAGGAACGCTTCTTATGACTATGGGATTTCTAATGCCGGACTTGGGAAAACAGACGGAGGCTAAACAAAATTGAGACTTTTCAAAACAGCTATCACCAGGCTTTCTTGAAACTCTTGCCTTTACCAAAGCCACCTTTTTTCTCGTGAAAGTCAGCTCTCTGTTGCTCGGGTCTTGCTTCAGCAACCAAGAGTGTTTTTCCCATAAATGGTTTACCACTTAGGCCTGAAATAGCCTTTTTTGCATCACTCTCTGACCCCATCTCAACAAAGCCAAATCCTTTAGATCGTTTTATTTTTACTGATATAACTTCTCCGTAACCTAAGAAGAGAGCTTTTATATCTTGTTCTGTTGCATTTGAAATATTATCAACATAAATTCTTTTTCCCATTTTATCTCCTGGGCTGAGCATCGAGGAATTCTTTGATTAAAAAGAATTGAGTTTGGATTTATTGAANTTAATCCAATATTTCAAGAACATAACGCTTGTCGAGCTTAGTACCCGCAGCACTCATTATTGTTCTCATTGCCTGCGCTGTTTTTCCCTGCTTTCCGACAACTTTCCCAATATCACTTGAAGCAACACGCAATTCAAAAATAGAGGTTTTTTCTCCGTCTGCCACGGCCACGATAACCTCCTCCGGTTTATCTACCAGCGATTTCGCCATTAATTCAACAAGTGCCTTCATATCGACCTCCATAAGCATTCGCGCTGTTTTTTTCTCAGACCCAAAATTCTCAAAAGATTCTTCTCAACAAGCTGCAGGTTTATCTGAATGTTAGGTTCGTTTCTTATATCTGATCTCCAAAAACTATCTCCAACTCCTCCCGGTACCCCCAGTTCCATCATAGCCACTACTTCTTTTATTAAAGCCCTGCCGTTTCTGTTGAGGTTTCGCCTCAGCTACAGTAAGTGATTTCCCCTTGAAATCTTTCCCATTAAGGGTTGCAATCGCCTTTTTTGCATCTTCTTCATTTACCATCTCAATAAAACCAAAACCTTTAGACCGGTCCGTGAATTGATCCTTCATTATTTTNAATGAATCAATCTCTCCCATCTCTGAAAACATTTCCCTTAACTCTACTTCAGTAGCATTGTATGGAATATTTCCGACATACATTTTTTTCATTTTTAATCTCCTTTTTTTGTTTATAAAAACTCTGATATCTTCAATGTCCCTGGATACTTTTACATTCTTAATTGCAACGCTTAGCCCCCCTTATCATTCATTGTTTATCTTTAGTTTCTGGTTCAATACCGCCACAATATCTTTTTAAAAATTCTTCCTTGCTCATCCTATGTCCCGAACATAAACCAGAAATGTCCGTTCTATCACATCCCAATGTATGACAATGTCCATGTGAGTT
>Ga0031656_10001155_pt1 | contig 9962 bp, 10 predicted proteins | sample FrelakmetDIP11DI_FD_55080 | JGI IMG/M metagenome (GOLD analysis project Ga0031656, IMG submission 55080) | Freshwater lake sediment microbial communities from the University of Notre Dame, USA, for methane emissions studies - DIP11 DI | ecosystem: Environmental > Aquatic > Freshwater > Lake >... | reverse complement strand
CCCAGGTTGCCGCCGCCGCGCGTCGGGAACGGGAAGAAATGCATGCCGTCGTTGTGCATGCCGTACTGCTTCTCCTGGTCCGCCGCGGTCTGCGTCGCTGCGACATCCCAGTTCTGCGCGCCGGGCATGATCGGATCGCCCCAGGCGACCAGCACCTCCGCCGTGTATCCGGCTGGAACGCTCACCAGGTCCTTCTCGAGGAGATCGGTCGCAGCGTTCAGAAGGTTCGGGGAAATGCTGTCGAAGCCGATGCCGGCGAAGCCCAGGCCGGGCGCGATCGGCGCGGCTTCGACGGTCCGCACAAACCCGCCAAGGGAAATGCCTCCCATCGCAGCAAGAACGCTGGCGCTGACCGAGGTCCTGAGAAAACGACGGCGGCTCTCATCCACCCGCGCGATCACGTCGCGGATGCTTTCGTTGCCGGAGGGGTTCAGCGTGACGTCGTTGGTGGGGTGCTGCCTGCCTTTCATGCATCGCTCCTGGATGTTTTGGAGGGGGTGGCGAGACTTCGTTCCGGCGTCTGGCGGCCGAAACGTTCAGGCGTGATGCTGAGGGAGGCGTGTTACCGGAGTAGGGGATGCCTTCTGACAGGAGGAGGTCCGAACGGACTAGGTCCCGGAAGGGAACTGCAATACGCGCGCGGGGGCGAAACGGCGCAGACAGCCTGGCGGGCCGCCTGCGCCGATAGCGGGAGTGGCGCCTACTCCGCGTGCGCGCCCGGCGCCACGCCGCCCGTGCCGCGCGCGTAGAACTCGTCGCTCACCACCTGCGGCGCGACGCCGCCGGTGCCGCGGTGCCAGTCGCGGTCCTCGACCTGCGGCGCGGTGCCGCCGGTGCCGCGCGAGTAGAAGTCGTCGCCGTAGGCCTGCGGTGCGACACCGCCGGTGGAGCGATACCAGTCGTCGGCCGCGACTGCGGGCAGCGCGACGAGCGAGGAGGCGAGGGCGAGGCCGGAAACGAGCGTCTTGAGGTTCAGCATGATGTTCTCCGATGTATGGCGGGTGGTTGGTCGATTCGGTGATCGTCTTGCCTGTCATTTGCGGCTGCGATCTGACCTGTAGTACGTCGCCAGTGCCCGCAAGGTTTCATCGGGAGTGTTCGGATTACACGAATTGATTTTTCCTGCGTGAGGTGTAACCGCGACGCTGCCGCGGACGAAATGGCTCGCCTCAGCGAGGGCAGAGCGGCAGCGCAAGCGCCTGCAGCACTTCGCCGCCGGCCTCCTGCACGAATGCGACCAGGCCGGCGCGCTCGTAGTCGATGCCGGCTCGGACGGGCAGCACGCGCGTATCGTGCAGGCGGCCGTCGCGGTCGAGCGGCAGCGGCCCCACCCACTCGCGCACCACGAAGTCGTGAGCGAGCGTCGCGCCGCGGTTCTCGCCCGCCCGGACCTGCGAGACGAGGCCGCTTTCGTACAGCGCGAGGTAGACGCCGGGCGCGCGCATGCCGCTTGCGGACGCATCGGCCACAAGGGTCACCGACCAATCCTTGCCGTCGCGGCGCTCGAGCGCCAACTTGATCCGCGCACGCGCGGGTGTCCGCTCCGCCTCCAGCAGGCGCGAGAACGTGCCGGAATCGCGCCAGCCGCGGAAGTCGCGCCCGTTGACCTGCAACTGCGGGGTGTAGATCACGCGACTCGCCGCGCGCTGCGCGGATGCGCGCTGCCGGGCCGAGTGTTGCGCCGACGCGTAGGGGTCGCGCCAGCCGAGGTGGTCCCAGTAGTCCACGTGCAGCGCAAGCGGTACCGCACGCCCCGCGCGATACGCCTCCGCGGCGACCGTGGCCAGCCACCGATCCGCGGGCGGACAACTGTCGCAGCCTTCGGACGTGTAGAGCTCCACCAGCGGTACCCGGGTTGCGCCAGACTCGGCGGAACACATCTCAGGCGCGGCTCCCGCATGCGCCGCCTGGAGGGCAAGCGCGGCGAGCATCGCAACACACTGCACCCTCGGCGTCATGCAGCGCTCTCCCGGGAAGGACCGACGCCACCCGGCGTCCGACGCGAAGTACGGACGCTGCGCGAGACTGGATGCAACCGCCCGGCCGGGAGTGGCTGCACCCCCGTGCCGGGCGCCAGCCGGCGCCGTCAGTTGGACGAGCCGTACACCCGCTGGATCTCGGCAATGCTCTTGGCGACGTCCTGGGCGGAGAGCTTGCCCGTCTTCGCCTTGTCCATCATGTCGAATTTCTGCTCCATCATGGCCATGAACTCGGCCTTGGAGATCATGCCGTCCTTGTCCTTGTCCATGGCCTTGATCATGTCCATGCTTTTCTGCGCGTAGGCGACGGGCGGGACGAAGGCGAGGGTGGCGGCAACCAGCGCCGTGGCGAGCGAAATGGCTTTCATGTTCAGATACCTTTCTTTGGTGGTGACAGTCCCGGCGCCGCACCGCACCTGCGACGGATCGGGCGAATCGGATCAGCGAGCGGTGAGTGGAGTCTAGAAATGCGTCGGCGCAAGGCCCATTCGCACGGTTACGGGCGCGATGCCGGAGGCCCGCACTCGCACGGCAACGCATCCGCGGCAGGCCGCTGGATCGCTTCGGGAACTACGTATTTGCCGCAGGCCGAGGTCCGGATTCAATCCAGTCACCCCCCCATTGCGGATTGACCCCATGTCGCGACGGCGCGGCGCCTCGCCGATGACCACACAGGTCCCGGGCGTGCCACCCGATGTCCTGCTCGAGCGCCTCGCCGAGGCGACCGCGCCGCTCACCGGCACGCCGTTCTTCCGGGCGCTGGTCGAGAACTGCGCGCGCGCGCTCGGTTTTCGCGAGGTCTTCGTGACCGAATGCGTCGCGGCCGGCGCGAGCCGCGTGCGGATGCTGGCGCACTGGCGCGGCGGCGGCTTCGCGGAGGACGTCGAGTACGAGCTAGCGGGCACGCCGTGCGCCCGCACCATCGGCGAGGCCTGTCCCACGTTCATCGGCGATGCGCTCGAGACGCTCTACCCGCATTGTCCCGGCGATCTCGCCTATCTCGGCGTGCCGGTCTTCGATACGGCGGGCAAACAAGTCATCGGCCATATGGCTTTCTACGACGACCGGCCGCGCGAGAACATTGCCGCCCTGCCGGTCTTCCGCATCCTGGCGGCGCGCACGGGTGCGGAGCTGCTGCGCAGGCGCGCGGAAGCAGCGCTGCGCGAGGGAGAGTTGAAGTACCGCCTGCTGGTGGAAAACCAGACCGACCTGCTCGCGAAGCTGGATCCCGAGGGCCGCTGCGTATTCGTGAGCCCGTCCCTCTGCCGGGCGCTGGGCGCAACCGAGGAGGAGCTGCTCGGCCACGCGCTCGAGGGGTACGTCGATGCGAGGGACCGCGACGGATTCGACGCGGCCCTCGCGGCGGCCCTCGTACCGCCGTTCCGAGGCCAGGCCGAGGTGCGCATGACGGCCGCGGGCGGGCAGCGCTGGCTCGCGTGGATGTTCACCGGCATGCCGGCCTCCTCCGCCGCCGGGACCGAAACCATCGCCGCCGGCCGCGACGTCACCGATCGCCGCCTCGCCGAGGACCGCGCGCGGCAGCACCTCGAGACCGCCGCGCACGTCGCGCGCCTGGCGACCGCGCACGACATGGGCAGTGCCCTCGCGCACGAGATCAACCAGCCGCTCACCGCGGTGATCACCTACGCGCAGGCGTGCATCCGGCTGCTGCGCACCGGCGAGGCGGCCCCGGCGGAGACGCTTCAATGGATGGAGCGCGTCGCCCTCCAGGCGGAGCGCGCCGCCGAGATCGTCCGGCGACTGCGGCTGTTCGTGCGCAAGGACGAATCCCACCTTGCCGAGGTTCGCATCGAGGAACTCGTCGACGCGGTCATCGCGCTCATGCAGCCCCTCGCGCGCGACTGCGGAGTGACGCTCGTCGCTTGCGCCGCGCCGGACCTGCCGCCGGTCGTGGCCGATGCCATCCAGCTGCAGCAGGTGCTCGTGAACCTCCTGCGCAATGCGATCGAGGCGATCGACGGCGCGGGCGAGGCCGCATCCCGGCGCGAGGTGCGTGTCGGGGCGCTCGCGACCGCCGATGGCGTCGGGATCGCGGTCGAGGACACCGGCCCCGGCTTCGACGCGGCCGTCAAGGCGCGGCTCTTCGAGCCGTTCTTCACCACCAAGCCCGACGGCATGGGCATCGGCCTCTCGGTGAGCCGCGCGATCGTGGAAGCGCACGGGGGCCGGATCACTGCCGCTGCGCGGCCCGGCGGCGGTGCGCGCTTCCGCGTCGTGCTGCCTGCGCCTGTAACCAAGCGGCAGTCCGGCACGAATTGACCATCACTCTTCAACGGATCGCGGCGGGAGGCAGCATGCTGGAGCGTGGCGCCAACGAACCGCGCGTCTACGTGGTGGACGACGAGGCCGATGTGCGTGACTCGGTCACGCTGCTGCTGCGTTCGGTCGCGCTTAGGACCGCCACGTTCGCCGACGCCGCAGGCTTCCTCGACGCGTACCGGCCCGAGACGCGGCCCGCGTGCCTCTTGACGGACCTGCGCATGCCGGGCATGTGCGGCCTCGAGCTTTTCCTCGCGCTGCGCCAGCGCGGCTGCCGCATGCCGGCCGTCATCATGACCGGGCACGGCGAGGTCGGCGTCGCGGTGCGGGCGATGAAGGCAGGCGTGTTCGACTTCATCGAGAAGCCGTTCCGCGGCCAGGACCTGATCGAGGTCGTCCAGCAGGCCCTGCGGCGCTGCTCGCAGAACATCGACGAGGCCGCGTCGCGCCGCGAGGTCGAGGTGCGCGCGGCGACGCTCACGCCGCGCGAGCGCGAGGTCATGGCGCTGGTCGTGCGGGGCGAGCGCAACAAGGCGATCGCGCGCGAGCTGGACCTGAGCGTGCGCACGGTCGAGCTGCACCGCGCCCGCATCATGGAGAAGCTCGGCGTGCGCACGCTCTCGGATCTCGTCCGCATGGGCATGATGCTGCCGGAGGCCGAAACCGAAAGCTGANCGAGGCCGCTCAGTGCAGCCGCAGGATGCGGCGCAGCTCGAGGATCGCCTGCGGCGTGCCCTGGACGCTGTGGCCGGCCTCGATCACCAGTTCCGATGCGGCGCCCGGGAGGCGTGCGCTCGCGAAGGGAACGACGCCGTCGCTCGAGTCCTGCAGCGGCACGCCGGGCGCGGCGTTGGCGATGATCGAATGGTAGGTCACGCCAGGCGCGATCGGCATCGTATCGGCGAGCCGCAGGGTGAGGTTCCGGTCGCTCAGGTTCTCGACGCTGTTCGGCACGCGCAGCACCACCGACTCCCCCGCGTCGCCGCCCGGCCCGGCGAGGCGGCGGTTGAGGTCGGTGACGACTTCGAGCACGTCATACGGCAGCGCGATCAGGTTCGCCGCCCAGCGCGACACCCTCCGGTTCGCGAACGGGGTGCCGCGGTGCGGCGCCGCGATGAAGACGGCGCGCGTTACCTGCGGCATCGGCTTGAACGCGAGGAAGGGGTCGAACTCCGCGAGCGCCTTCTCGAGCGCGGCTCCGTCGAGGCCGGTTTCTGCGATGAACTCCGGCCGCAGCGCTGCGCCGGACGAGGACACCAGCAGCCGCGCGAGCACACCGCCCATGCTGTGGCCGACCAGCACGGCATCGCCGGACGCGCGTGAGGTGCCCGCCGGATCGTGGTGGCGCAGCGTCGCCTCGATCGCCTCCTCGATGCCGCGGCGGTTGAAGAGGATCGGCGCGTTGGTCGGATAGGTCACCTGCCAGACCTGAAATCGCCCGCGCAGCGTTGCGTCGCCGAGCACCTCGTTGGTCACGTTCACCCATGCCTCCGGGCTGCTGGCGAGCCCGTGCATCGTGACAACGACGCGCCGGTCCGGATCGAAGGGCTGCATCAGGAACACGTGCGGCGCGGCGACGCCTTCGGGACGGCCCAGCACGCCGCGGATGGCGCGCCGCGAGAAGCCCGATTGCGCGAGCCACAGGCCGTAGCCCGCGGTGAAGTTGGCGGCCACCGGCACGTCCGTGCCGGCGATCTCGACCGACTCGCGGCGGTACGGATCGATCACGAGGAAATCGATGTCGCCGGTGCGCAGCACCTCCGCGAGCGTGCTCCCGCGAAAGAGCAGGATGCCGGTGATCGTGCGCGCGTGCATCTCCGAGAACGGCCGGGCGGCTGCGACATCGCCGGGACCTTCGACCACCGCGACCAGCTCCGCGCCGAGCCCGTCGCGGCGGTAGGTGTTGCGCAGGGCCGCGAATTGCAGCGACGTGGCCGGCAGCAGCGCCTTGGGAAGCACCCGGTCCCGGTCGCGCCGCGCGTCGAGCATTGCCACGTGGAGCGTCCAGCGGCCTTCGGTCAAGCTCACCGGGGCGGCCGGCGGCGCGTCCGCGTAGCGCGGAAAGATGAGGGCGATCGCCTGCGTCGCGGCGAAGTTGTAGTAGTCGAGCACCTGCGTCTGGCGGTCCTCGAAAGCGCGCTGGGGCGGCCGGCGGCCGGTGAAGAAGAGGTAGGCGTACGCGTGCCGCGCGGTCTCGAGCCACGCATTGCGCAGCGCGTCGGGATGCACGGCGTCCTCGCCCGCGCGCGCGAAGCGGAGCGCGACTTGCAGCCACAGCTCGGCCAGCGCGGACAGCCGCTGCTCATCGCCGACCAGCTCCGACGCGGAGACCGCCTCCGCGCAGGAACGCGGCGCGAGCTCGCAGGCCGAAGCGCCCACGCCCAGTGCGCGCAGCGTCTCGGTCGTGGCCCGGCTCAGGACGCCGGTGCTCAGCACGTCGCCCCGCTGCTCGATCACATAGGCGCGCGTGTCCACCTTGGCGACGTTCACCGCGGCGCACCCGGCGAGCCCTGCAAGGAAACAGCAGGCCGCGACGCGACGCACCGTGCTCGCGATCAGGGCGTAACGCATTGGTCTTGCTGGCGGCGCAGGGGAACCTCGAAGTCGCGCGAGATGGTAGCAGAGCCCGCCGCGCGCAGGGGCGTCAGGCCGCCTCGAGCCCGAACCGCCCGCTCTGGTAGTCGCGGATCGCCTGCTCGATCTCGCCGCGCGTGTTCATCACGAAGGGGCCGTATTGCACTACCGGTTCCTCGATGGGTTTCGCGGCCAGCACCAGAAAGCGCGCGCCCTGCGCGCCCGCCGTCGCCTCGATGCGGTCGCCGCGGGTCAGCGCCGCGCCGGCGTGCGTGGGGACGGGCCGGCCGCCGATCACGACCTCGCCCTCGAACGCATAGACATACACGTTGTAGTCGGCGTGGACCGGCTGCGAGAACGCCGCGCCGGCCGGCAGCTCGACATCGAGATAGAGCGGATCGGTCGCCAGGCCCTGGATCGGTCCGGGCGTGGCCACGCCGTCCGCGTGCAGCGTGCCCGCAATCACCTTGGCGCGTCCGCCACCTGCGAAAGTCACCGCGGGGATGTCGTGCGCCTGGATGTCGCGATAGCCGGCGGGCTTCATCTTCTCCTGCGCCGGCAGGTTGATCCAGAGCTGAAAGCCGCGCATGCGTCCGCGCTCCTGCTGCGGCATTTCGGAGTGGATGATGCCGCGGCCGGCGGTCATCCACTGCACGCCGCCCGCGCGCAGGTCGCCGGTGTTGCCGAGGTGATCCTCGTGGCGCATGTGGCCGTCGAGCATGTAGGTCACCGTCTCGAACCCGCGGTGCGGGTGCGCGGGAAAGCCGGCCACGTAATCGTCGGGGTTCTCCGACGAGAACTCGTCCAGCATGAGGAACGGATCGAGGCGCAGGTGATCGGCGCGGCCGAGGCTGCGGCGCAGCTTCACGCCGGCGCCGTCGGATGCGGGTACCGAGGCGATGATTTCCCGGACGGTGCGTGGGGTCATGGCTGTCTCCTGGTGCGGGACGTCGCGCGTCCCTGCGATGGCGCCTATGGTGGGGGCGCGCCGCGGCCGTTCCCAGCGAAATCTTTCGGCCGACTCGTTCGAATCCGCTGATCGGGCAGGCGCGCCTTGTGCGGCCGCGTTCCGGACTGTACAGTCCAGAATATATGGACTCGCGCGCAACCCGCAATGGCCCGGCCCCGCACCTTTGACGAGGACGCCGCGCTGGAGCGCGCGCTGCGCGTCTTCTGGTCCAAGGGCTACGGCGCCGCCTCGCTCGACGATCTCTGCGCCGCGACCGGCCTCGGGCGCTCCAGCCTGTACGCCGCGTTCCGCGACAAGCGCGGACTCTACCTGCGCGCGCTGGACCGCTACGAGGAGGGCTCGGCCCGGCGCCTGAACGACATCCTGACCCGCCCCGTGCCGGTGCGCGAGGCCATCGCGGCGTTCGTCGCCGGGCTGGTCGACGACATCGTCGCCGGGCCCGGGCGACGCGGGTGCTTTATCGGCAACTGCGCCGCCGAGCTCGCCCCGGGCGACCGGGAGACGGCCGCGAGCGTCCGCCGCAGCCTGGCGCGCATCGAGGCGGCGTTCCGCGATGCGCTGGCCCGGGCGCGCGCGCGCGGCGAGCTGTCCGACCGCGTCGATCCGGCGGCGGCCGCGCGCTTCCTCACCGCCGGCATCCAGGGCCTGCGGCTGGTCGGCAAGGCCAATCCCGACCGCGCGGCGCTAGAGGATGTCGCCGCGACCATGCTGCGCTGCCTCGACTGACGGCCGCGCCTTTCTGAATCATTCGTTCCATAACTCGCCTGCCAGGAGAACCGCCATGCCGATCAAGCCCCGCCAGCCCGTTCCCGCCCTGGAGTTCGACATGCTCGACGGGGGGCGGTGGTCGCTCGCCGCACAGAAGCCGCAGCACTTCACCATGATCGTGGTGTACCGCGGCCTGCACTGCCCGATCTGCCGCCGCTACCTGACCGAGCTGAACGGCATGATCGAGGAGTTCGACAAGCGCGGCGTCGTCACGGTGGTGACCAGCACCGACTCGGAGGCGCGCGCCCGCCAGGCCATGGACCAGTGGGGGCTCGGCAAGCTGAAGGTGGGCTACGGCATGTCGATCGAGAAGGCGCGCGAATGGGGCCTCTACATCTCGACCAGCCGTGGCATGACCTCGGCGAACATCGAGGAACCGGCGCTGTTCGCCGAGCCGGGGCTCTTCCTGGTCAAGCCCGACGGGACCCTCTTCTGGGCGTCGATCTCGACCATGCCCTTCGGCCGGCCGCACTTCAACGAGATCGCGCAGTCCCTCGACTTCGTGATCAGCAAGAACTACCCGGCGCGCGGGGAGGCCTGACCATGGCGCGCATCGAACCGCTGCCGCCCGAAACCACGCCCGAGCTCGCCGACACCTTCGCGAACTACGTGAAGGCGCTGGGGTACATGCCCAACAGCGTGCTGATCATGCAGCGCCGACCGAAGATGGTGAAAGCCCTGGGCGCGCTCGCCGCGACCATCTGGGACCCGGAAAGCGCGGTCTCGCCGGGCTTCAAGCGCCTGCTCGCGCACATGGCGAGCAAGGCGCACGGCTGCAACTACTGCATGGCGCACACCGCGGGCGGGGCACTCAAGCTCGGGGTCCCCGACGAGAAAGTGGCGGCGCTCTGGGAATACCGCTCGAGCCCGCTGTATACGGAGGCCGAGCGCGTGGCGATGGACTTCGCGCTCGCCGCCGCGGCGGTCCCGAACGACGTGACCGACGCGATGTTCGCGGAGCTCCGCCGCCACTGGACCGACGACCAGATTGTCGAGATCGTCGGGGTGATCTCGTTCTTCGGCTTCATGAACCGCTGGAACGACACCATGGCCACGCCGCTGGAAGCCGGCGCGGTCGAGATCGGCGAGCGCTTCCTCGGCAGCCACGGCTGGAGCGTGGGCAAGCACACCGGCTGATCAGTCCGCGGAGGACCCGCCCTGCGCGGCGTCGCGGTTTTCACACGACGCGCAGGCGAGCGCACNCTCGACGAGGATGAGCGGCGCGCAGTCGCTCATTGCGGCATCAGCCGGCGATAGGGCGAAGCGAGCGGCTCGCCGACGAACACGCCCTGCGCGGGCCACGCGACGCTCTTCCAGTAGGCCTCCACGGCCGACGCGCCGGAGAGGTAGTGCCGCAGCAGCACCTGCGGATGCGGAAACTTCTGCCAGTG
>Ga0031656_10001154_pt1 | contig 9965 bp, 11 predicted proteins | sample FrelakmetDIP11DI_FD_55080 | JGI IMG/M metagenome (GOLD analysis project Ga0031656, IMG submission 55080) | Freshwater lake sediment microbial communities from the University of Notre Dame, USA, for methane emissions studies - DIP11 DI | ecosystem: Environmental > Aquatic > Freshwater > Lake >... | reverse complement strand
ACTGAGAACAGACCAGAATACTTCTTTCCCCGGATCCGGTGCATCACCTCTGATCGATCTCCCCTAGAACTAAGTAAGAGAATATAGCCGCCAGGAAAATTATAAAGCTTCCTATCGATAGATTTAGGAAGGAAATTGGGATCCCTTCGATGAATTCGGAATCCCAGGAGAATTCCCCTAGGAAGATCCTCAGGACGCAATAGAGCCACACCAGGAAACATCCTAATGCGATCGTGGCCGCTGCTGCCCTCGAGGGGATCAAGGTTCTCTCTCCAATACGATGCTCAGTTTTATGGGCCTGTTAAGGGGCATCAATAGATCTATTCGGCCATGGGTCAAGAGCTCTTGGATCCTTTGAGTGTTCAAATGCACCGTTACCTGATCTGGAAGTTTGGGCTTTTTCGTTACCATTCAATCATCCTCTAACGGTTCTTCTTTGAAGATCTCCCTGATCTGACAGTGAGAGCAATAATAATACCATTCCAGCACCGGGCGTTTATGGGCTGCACGGATCTGCACGGTCATGTGACAGCCGCAGCGATCGCATTTCTTTGGCAGGATCTCAGTCATTTCTAGACCCCATCCTCGAGGCTTCCTGAATCTTCTGCATATGCTCTTTCGCTTCCTTCTCCTCGTTGATCCGCATCTGTTCCCGGTAGCGGATCGCTATCCGTAGAAGTTTTACTGTTGCTTCGCTAAAACCGCAGCCCATCAACATAGCTTCTCCTTTAACATCCTCAAGAACGGTCAAAGGAAGAGAGATCGTCCTTTGAACGGTCATGTCCCGTATGTCTTTTGTTGGTGACATTTTTGTACCTGGTAGGGATAAATGCTTTTATGTCTATAAGGATTGTCCTTCTACTCTCTCTCTCTCTCTAGAACAGAAACACTTTTACTTTTGTAGGTTATTATCCTATTATGGACTATATTGGCCTAGTTATAGGATTTATCGCAGGGGCTTGCGGATCCCTCATTCTTTGGATCACGATCGGACGCAAGATGATGCTCAAATATGCCGGGGAATCGGTGATAAACGCCCTCAAAGAGCCGACCCCCGAGCTGAAACAAGCTATTTCCGGCCTGATGGAAGAAATCTGGACGTGGTTGAATACACCTTCCTTAGAAGTGGAAGGGCAAAATGAAGAAGGCGAAAAGGTCAAAACTGAGATCTCACCTCTTCAGAATGTCATGGGCGTTCTGATCAATGACGTTTCAAAGGCGTTGCTCAACAAGCTCAGAGGCTTCTCTGGGGCGGCTGCCAGGGATGGAAACCGGATCGAGGCTGCCCTGATGGGCATCCCGCTGCCCCGGAAAGGGCAGACGACACAGGATTTCATCCTTGAGCAGCTTGCCAACAGAGCAATGCCGATCATCGAGCAAAAGTTAAGTATGATGCTGGACAATGCACAAATAGGTAGCAGCGGGAAATCGAAGGATGGATGGTAGAACAATGGCAAAAAAGAAGATCCCAGTCCTTGCGACTGGTGGCATGGTCTTGACTGGCATGAGCCTGTATAAGAAGTGGACTGACACGAAAGGAGCGGCCGACCGTGGTGGACAGATGATCTACTACATGACCGGCATGGATGTGAAGACTGGAACTGGCTTCAAGCTTTCCACGACCATCGGGACATTCGCACCGCTTCTCCTGGGCGTGGCTGGAACGGTCATCGCATCGAAGATTGGCGTTAACCGTAAGGTCAGCATACCTTACATTACTCCGTGAGGCGATGGAAATGGCATGGTGTGAAGCGATAATCGCCTTTGATGTGGCTATCCAGGCCGAAATCGATGCTTTGGAAGTATTAGCACCAACCAGCCTAACGACAAGGACTGGATACGGAAAGCCGAAAGTGACGCATTTCGCTGCCTTCGTCAGTAATGATAACGTGGCAAGGGTCTATTGTGTGCCTTCTGGATATGCCGATGCGAATGGATTCACCGCACCTCTGGTCAATATCTATGGGGCGGCCTCGCTCTGCGACATGGAGAAATCAAGATTACCAGTCCCGATCGAGGTTCCAGAGAACACATTGATGACGATCTACGCCCAGAGCGAGACTGCAGCGGATAGCGTGGTATTCGCCTGGATGCTCTTGGAATATCCTGGGAAGGGCAATTTCGTAGATTGCCCCGGATCCGGGGCCATGACCCAAAGGGCATGGGAAGCAGGGGCGGCATTGGCTTCGAATGTTGCTGCGAATTCCACAGATCTCAATACCCTTCAAGCTGGAAGGCGTTATTGGGTTTCTGGAGTGGGAAAGGCAGCGGTCAATGGGGAAACTGCCGGATGCGTTGGGCCAGCCTTCATCAAGTTCAGGAATTCGGAATTCGAAGGTGCGGAATTCTGGATCCCATTGATCAATAACGGTGGATATGCCGCCAATGGGATAGGCGGTGCGGATTTCGTTGATTTCAAAGCATGTGGGATCAAGTCCTGCATCGTTGCTGGTGGAACGCCCTTCCAGACCGCTTGCGTAGGTTATACCGTTGAACAGCCTCAGGCCGTGATCGCCTACGTCGTGGACAAGCTATTCGCCTAAGGTGATCCCATGGGCTGTATAGTGAAACATACCGAGGGGCCAGCGACAATAGCCGCTGCAGGTAATTTCATTTTTTATTATAAGCATCCTCAGGATAAGCCGCCATCAATGATCGACATGGTAACCGCTCAATTCGAAACTGGAACCAGCGGCCTATGTTCATTATGGTATATTGATGGCGGTGGCAATTTTCATTTGATCGATAGGCAATCGCTGGATGCTACGTTCAGATATTTCATTCACGCAGAGCATTTTCTTCTTTGTCCAGGGGAAACACTAAAGCTAATGTTCTCTAATCCTTCAGCGGCAGATCAAGTATCCTGGGCGGTGAATGGACATTGACAATGGAATCGAGGACTAGACCGGGCGGCCGGATCTCTTTCGCTAGAGTCACGGTCACTAATTCATCGGACATAACGGTGACAGTCCCAGCAGGGAAAATGTGGGATGTTTATCTGGTAATATATCAGATCAACACCACGGCTACCGTTGGAAATAGATTCATTGGCGTTATGCTTGGTGATGGTACGAATCCAGCTTGGACCTCAATCGTTTCTGGCAATATAGCAGCGTCTCAATATGGAGGAATATACTGCCAACAAAACATAAATTCAGCCGTTACGAATGTAAGAAGGAGATTAGATTCTACTGCCAATGGTTTGACGGTCTGCCAAACGGATGTATTGCCTATGCCTTGTCTATTAACACCTGGACAGACGATTCGAATGATGGATTTCGGAGTTATTGACGCTGCGGCAGATGATGGGTTCTACGTCATTGGATATATTGAGTATGATGTATGATCGGAAGACTAGCGGCTCAGATGTTGGATCCCTATTTCGTCAGGGAAGAAGAATTAGCCGCTATAATGGAACGTAGCTCCACCAAGAATTACTCCAGGAGATTCAGGAGAATAGGAGCATTACCTACGGGGAACCTCATGATCCGAGTCCCGAACCAACACCAATGGCTATTATGCTCGGTGATTTGCACCGAGATAACGGATGCCGGTGTCGGAGCCATCCCTAAGATTCATATGATCGATATCTCTGATGAGCAGGACAATATGATATTTGTCATTGGAACGGCAAATCTCCCTGCGGTTAATGCTCTCTCCTACGTTACCTGGGGATTGGATCTAAACGATTCGATCTATGATAATGGGCAATTGCCACCGAGCTATTACATCACTAATAGCCTTCCGAGAATATGGTTGCACGAGAACTACCGGATAAGATTCTGGAGGGATGGTATTGGAGGTATCCCTGTTGTCAACGGTGATTACAGTATAATCTATGAGGAAGTGTTTTGATGGAAGACAACACCATAATAACCCTGTTTTCGATCGGGACAGGGGCAGCGTTGCTGCTGGTATCGATCGTTCTTGGCAATATGAATGATGCGGTGATCGCTATCTCTGCAGCTGCAATAGGCGTAGGGGCTGGGGTCTCTATTCCGATCGGAGCGAAGAAGGTGACCTGATGAAAGCCTTTCAGATCAAGGGAAAGAGCCGAAAGCAATGCGTGACCAACGCCAATCGCTTCTTTGGCGGCCGGAAGAAGTGGAAATCCGCTGGGGCAGGTCATTGGAAGAAGTACAAGGCAAAGAAGGGCAGGTACTACGTCCTTCCGGTGAAACGGACGAAGAGCAAGTGATCCCATGGGCGGCAGAAGGAAGAACGACACCGCCCAAAGAGCATCGGAGATCCTAGACCGATTGCTGCAGGAGATCAAGCTAGAGGATCTCTTGGTAATGTCGGCTGGGGCGATCGCAGGATCTCAGGGATATACCCCCATGTCGGCTTTGATCAAAGGAATGAGCGAAGGCGGTCAGGATACGGGCGTTGACAAGATCAAGCAGCTCGCTTCCGCTTACCTCTTCACTCAAACCTTTAATCCTCTTTTCATCCTAGTGGGCTTCCTATTGCCAGGTCAGAAGGAAGATATGACGGATGATGAGAAGAAGGCACAAGTGAACGCCTACGCCCTCGCTGCGATCGGGATGATCGAGGCTTATGCGATCACTCGCCCTGGGGCGATTCAAGGAATCGCAGACATTGTAGGATCCTTGGCGGGAGTGATCTCAGGGGTCGGGGGGAATGCCGCTGCGGCCGCTGCGATGGCTTAGAAAACACCTTCAAGCCTATTTTTTAGCCAAGGCTTTGTTCAAATTATGGATGCAAGAGATCAGCGAAGGCAAGATCTTTGGTAAAACTCCCTGATTTCCGTTCGTTTTTTGGGGAGAAAAAGGGGATCCGGGGAAAAGGAGGGGGTTGGATTCGGGACTGAGAACAGACCAGAATACTTCTTTCCCCGGATCCGGTGCATCACCTCTGATCGATCTCCCCTAGAACTAAGTAAGAGAATATAGCCGCCAGGAAAATTATAAAGCTTCCTATCGATAGATTTAGGAAGGAAATTGGGATCCCTTCGATGAATTCGGAATCCCAGGAGAATTCCCCTAGGAAGATCCTCAGGACGCAATAGAGCCACACCAGGAAACATCCTAATGCGATCGTGGCCGCTGCTGCCCTCGAGGGGATCAAGGTTCTCTCTCCAATACGATGCTCAGTTTTATGGGCCTGTTAAGGGGCATCAATAGATCTATTCGGCCATGGGTCAAGAGCTCTTGGATCCTTTGAGTGTTCAAATGCACCGTTACCTGATCTGGAAGTTTGGGCTTTTTCGTTACCATTCAATCATCCTCTAACGGTTCTTCTTTGAAGATCTCCCTGATCTGACAGTGAGAGCAATAATAATACCATTCCAGCACCGGGCGTTTATGGGCTGCACGGATCTGCACGGTCATGTGACAGCCGCAGCGATCGCATTTCTTTGGCAGGATCTCAGTCATTTCTAGACCCCATCCTCGAGGCTTCCTGAATCTTCTGCATATGCTCTTTCGCTTCCTTCTCCTCGTTGATCCGCATCTGTTCCCGGTAGCGGATCGCTATCCGTAGAAGTTTTACTGTTGCTTCGCTAAAACCGCAGCCCATCAACATAGCTTCTCCTTTAACATCCTCAAGAACGGTCAAAGGAAGAGAGATCGTCCTTTGAACGGTCATGTCCCGTATGTCTTTTGTTGGTGACATTTTTGTACCTGGTAGGGATAAATGCTTTTATGTCTATAAGGATTGTCCTTCTACTCTCTCTCTCTCTCTAGAACAGAAACACTTTTACTTTTGTAGGTTATTATCCTATTATGGACTATATTGGCCTAGTTATAGGATTTATCGCAGGGGCTTGCGGATCCCTCATTCTTTGGATCACGATCGGACGCAAGATGATGCTCAAATATGCCGGGGAATCGGTGATAAACGCCCTCAAAGAGCCGACCCCCGAGCTGAAACAAGCTATTTCCGGCCTGATGGAAGAAATCTGGACGTGGTTGAATACACCTTCCTTAGAAGTGGAAGGGCAAAATGAAGAAGGCGAAAAGGTCAAAACTGAGATCTCACCTCTTCAGAATGTCATGGGCGTTCTGATCAATGACGTTTCAAAGGCGTTGCTCAACAAGCTCAGAGGCTTCTCTGGGGCGGCTGCCAGGGATGGAAACCGGATCGAGGCTGCCCTGATGGGCATCCCGCTGCCCCGGAAAGGGCAGACGACACAGGATTTCATCCTTGAGCAGCTTGCCAACAGAGCAATGCCGATCATCGAGCAAAAGTTAAGTATGATGCTGGACAATGCACAAATAGGTAGCAGCGGGAAATCGAAGGATGGATGGTAGAACAATGGCAAAAAAGAAGATCCCAGTCCTTGCGACTGGTGGCATGGTCTTGACTGGCATGAGCCTGTATAAGAAGTGGACTGACACGAAAGGAGCGGCCGACCGTGGTGGACAGATGATCTACTACATGACCGGCATGGATGTGAAGACTGGAACTGGCTTCAAGCTTTCCACGACCATCGGGACATTCGCACCGCTTCTCCTGGGCGTGGCTGGAACGGTCATCGCATCGAAGATTGGCGTTAACCGTAAGGTCAGCATACCTTACATTACTCCGTGAGGCGATGGAAATGGCATGGTGTGAAGCGATAATCGCCTTTGATGTGGCTATCCAGGCCGAAATCGATGCTTTGGAAGTATTAGCACCAACCAGCCTAACGACAAGGACTGGATACGGAAAGCCGAAAGTGACGCATTTCGCTGCCTTCGTCAGTAATGATAACGTGGCAAGGGTCTATTGTGTGCCTTCTGGATATGCCGATGCGAATGGATTCACCGCACCTCTGGTCAATATCTATGGGGCGGCCTCGCTCTGCGACATGGAGAAATCAAGATTACCAGTCCCGATCGAGGTTCCAGAGAACACATTGATGACGATCTACGCCCAGAGCGAGACTGCAGCGGATAGCGTGGTATTCGCCTGGATGCTCTTGGAATATCCTGGGAAGGGCAATTTCGTAGATTGCCCCGGATCCGGGGCCATGACCCAAAGGGCATGGGAAGCAGGGGCGGCATTGGCTTCGAATGTTGCTGCGAATTCCACAGATCTCAATACCCTTCAAGCTGGAAGGCGTTATTGGGTTTCTGGAGTGGGAAAGGCAGCGGTCAATGGGGAAACTGCCGGATGCGTTGGGCCAGCCTTCATCAAGTTCAGGAATTCGGAATTCGAAGGTGCGGAATTCTGGATCCCATTGATCAATAACGGTGGATATGCCGCCAATGGGATAGGCGGTGCGGATTTCGTTGATTTCAAAGCATGTGGGATCAAGTCCTGCATCGTTGCTGGTGGAACGCCCTTCCAGACCGCTTGCGTAGGTTATACCGTTGAACAGCCTCAGGCCGTGATCGCCTACGTCGTGGACAAGCTATTCGCCTAAGGTGATCCCATGGGCTGTATAGTGAAACATACCGAGGGGCCAGCGACAATAGCCGCTGCAGGTAATTTCATTTTTTATTATAAGCATCCTCAGGATAAGCCGCCATCAATGATCGACATGGTAACCGCTCAATTCGAAACTGGAACCAGCGGCCTATGTTCATTATGGTATATTGATGGCGGTGGCAATTTTCATTTGATCGATAGGCAATCGCTGGATGCTACGTTCAGATATTTCATTCACGCAGAGCATTTTCTTCTTTGTCCAGGGGAAACACTAAAGCTAATGTTCTCTAATCCTTCAGCGGCAGATCAAGTATCCTGGGCGGTGAATGGACATTGACAATGGAATCGAGGACTAGACCGGGCGGCCGGATCTCTTTCGCTAGAGTCACGGTCACTAATTCATCGGACATAACGGTGACAGTCCCAGCAGGGAAAATGTGGGATGTTTATCTGGTAATATATCAGATCAACACCACGGCTACCGTTGGAAATAGATTCATTGGCGTTATGCTTGGTGATGGTACGAATCCAGCTTGGACCTCAATCGTTTCTGGCAATATAGCAGCGTCTCAATATGGAGGAATATACTGCCAACAAAACATAAATTCAGCCGTTACGAATGTAAGAAGGAGATTAGATTCTACTGCCAATGGTTTGACGGTCTGCCAAACGGATGTATTGCCTATGCCTTGTCTATTAANACCTGGACAGACGATTCGAATGATGGATTTCGGAGTTATTGACGCTGCGGCAGATGATGGGTTCTACGTCATTGGATATATTGAGTATGATGTATGATCGGAAGACTAGCGGCTCAGATGTTGGATCCCTATTTCGTCAGGGAAGAAGAATTAGCCGCTATAATGGAACGTAGCTCCACCAAGAATTACTCCAGGAGATTCAGGAGAATAGGAGCATTACCTACGGGGAACCTCATGATCCGAGTCCCGAACCAACACCAATGGCTATTATGCTCGGTGATTTGCACCGAGATAACGGATGCCGGTGTCGGAGCCATCCCTAAGATTCATATGATCGATATCTCTGATGAGCAGGACAATATGATATTTGTCATTGGAACGGCAAATCTCCCTGCGGTTAATGCTCTCTCCTACGTTACCTGGGGATTGGATCTAAACGATTCGATCTATGATAATGGGCAATTGCCACCGAGCTATTACATCACTAATAGCCTTCCGAGAATATGGTTGCACGAGAACTACCGGATAAGATTCTGGAGGGATGGTATTGGAGGTATCCCTGTTGTCAACGGTGATTACAGTATAATCTATGAGGAAGTGTTTTGATGGAAGACAACACCATAATAACCTTGTTTTCGATCGGGACAGGGGCAGCGTTGCTGCTGGTATCGATCGTTCTTGGCAATATGAATGATGCGGTGATCGCTATCTCCGCAGCTGCAATAGGCGTAGGGGCTGGGGTCTCTATTCCGATCGGAGCGAAGAAGGTGACCTGATGAAAGCCTTTCAGATCAAGGGAAAGAGCCGAAAGCAATGCGTGACCAACGCCAATCGCTTCTTTGGCGGCCGGAAGAAGTGGAAATCCGCTGGGGCAGGTCATTGGAAGAAGTACAAGGCAAAGAAGGGCAGGTACTACGTCCTTCCGGTGAAACGGACGAAGAGCAAGTGATCCCATGGGCGGCAGAAGGAAGAACGACACCGCCCAAAGAGCATCGGAGATCCTAGACCGATTGCTGCAGGAGATCAAGCTAGAGGATCTCTTGGTAATGTCGGCTGGGGCGATCGCAGGATCTCAGGGATATACCCCCATGTCGGCTTTGATCAAAGGAATGAGCGAAGGCGGTCAGGATACGGGCGTTGACAAGATCAAGCAGCTCGCTTCCGCTTACCTCTTCACTCAAACCTTTAATCCTCTTTTCATCCTAGTGGGCTTCCTATTGCCAGGTCAGAAGGAAGATATGACGGATGATGAGAAGAAGGCACAAGTGAACGCCTACGCCCTCGCTGCGATCGGGATGATCGAGGCTTATGCGATCACTCGCCCTGGGGCGATTCAAGGAATCGCAGACATTGTAGGATCCTTGGCGGGAGTGATCTCAGGGGTCGGGGGGAATGCCGCTGCGGCCGCTGCGATGGCTTAGAAAACACCTTCAAGCCTATTTTTTAGCCAAGGCTTTGTTCAAATTATGGATGCAAGAGATCAGCGAAGGCAAGATCTTTGGTAAAACTCCCTGATTTCCGTTCGTTTTTTGGGGAGAAAAAGGGGATTCGGGGAAAAGGAGGGGGTTGGGTTCGGGACTGAGAACAGACCAGAATACTTCTTTCCCCGGATCCGGTGCATCACCTCTGATCGATCTCCCCTAGAACTAAGTAAGAGAATATAGCCGCCAGGAAGATTATGAAGCTTCCTATCGATAGATTTAGGAAGGAAATTGGGATCCCTTCGATGAATTCGGCATCCCAGGAGAATTGCCCTAGGAAGATCCTCAGGACGCAATAGAGCCACACTAGGAAGCATCCTAAGGCTATCGTGGCTGCTGCTGCCCTGATCGGGATCATCCTAATCATCCTCTAGCGGTTCTTCTTTGAAGATCTCCCTGGTCTTGCAAT
>Ga0031656_10001153_pt1 | contig 9969 bp, 10 predicted proteins | sample FrelakmetDIP11DI_FD_55080 | JGI IMG/M metagenome (GOLD analysis project Ga0031656, IMG submission 55080) | Freshwater lake sediment microbial communities from the University of Notre Dame, USA, for methane emissions studies - DIP11 DI | ecosystem: Environmental > Aquatic > Freshwater > Lake >... | reverse complement strand
GAGCGCGTCTGGGACCGCTATTTCATCGCGGGCGGCAAGGCGGCGGACGCGCCGTTCAAGTCGAAGCCCATCCCCACNATCGAGATGTCGGCCACGCTGCTCGACCTGATCGTCATCAGCAACTTCGCCGAAGTGTTCCTCGCCAAGGCGCAGCACGCAGGCCTGGTCGGCATCAACCTGCTGGAAAAGGTGCAGCTGCCCAACCTGGCCTCGTTGTTCGGTGCGATGCTGGCGCAAGTCGATGTTGTGCTGATGGGTGCCGGCATCCCGCGGTCGATCCCGGCGATCCTCGATCGCTTCGCGGCCGGTGAGCCCGCGGAACTCAAGATCGACGTGGCCGGTGCCTTGCCGGGCGAGGATTTCCGCACCCGGCTCGATCCGCGCCGGTATCTGGCTCGCGGCGCGGGCACGCTCCGGCGGCCGCAGTTCCTCGCCATCGTGTCGTCCTCCACGCTCGCCCTGACGCTCGCGCGCAAGAGCTCGGGCAAGGTGGACGGATTCGTCGTGGAGGGCGCGACCGCCGGTGGCCACAATGCGCCGCCGCGCGGTGCGCTGACGCTGGATGCGAACGGTGAGCCGGTCTACGGGCTGCGCGACTCGCCCGATCTCGAGCAGATCCGCGCGCTCGGCTTGCCGTTCTGGCTGGGCGGATCGTACGGCGATGCGGCGAAGCTCGACCAGGCGCTGGCGCTCGGTGCCAGCGGCATCCAGGTCGGCACGGCTTTCGCCTTCTGTGAGGAATCCGGGTTGTCACCGGCGCTGAAGGAGGCGGTGCTGCTTGCGAGCCGCGAGGGTCGCATCAGGGTGTTCACCGACCCTTATGCGTCGCCCACCGGCTTTCCATTCAAGGTGGTGCAGCTGGACGGCACGGCCTCGGAACCCGGGGTGTTCGACGCGCGCGAGCGCATCTGCGACCTCGGCTATCTCCGGCAGTGCTATCGGCAGCAGGACGGCACGGTCGGCTATCGCTGCCCGGCCGAGCCGCTGGATGACTTCCTGCGCAAGGGCGGCAATCAGTCCGACACCCTCGGCCGAAAGTGCATCTGCAACGGGCTGATGTCAGCGGTGGGCTACGCCCGGGTCCGTCCGGATGGTGGCCTGGAGCCACCACTGGTGACGGCAGGCGACGACGCGGCGCAGGCACACCGCTTCGTGAAACCAGGCCGTACCGGTTATTCCGTCGATGACGTGCTCGAGACTTTGCTCGGGACGGGGCCGCAAGCTGCCTGAGTATAAGGCCCTTGCTCAGTCCTCGCTCCGCACTCGCGAGCGCATCTTCTTGGTCTTCGCGTCGCGGGTCTTGCCGGCGAGCCGCCGCTCCTTCGATGCGCGCGTCGGCCTGGTCTTGCGCCGCGCCTTCGGCTCCACCAGCGACTCGCGAATCATCGCGACCAGCCGCTCGAACGCGTCGGCACGGTTCTGCTCCAGCGAGCGGAAGCGCTGCGCGTCGATGACGATCAGTCCCTCGCCGGTCATGCGCCGCCCGGCGATGCGGCGCAGGCGCGGGCGGGCGGAGGGGGGCAGCGCGGCCCACGCCGCCGAGTCGAAGCGCAGCTCGACCGCGTTCGACACCTTGTTGACGTTCTGCCCGCCCGGGCCCGAGGCGCGCACGGCGCGCACCTCGACCAGCTCGTCGGGAAGGGTGAGCGTGGGCGAGACCTCGACCGGCACGGCTCAGTCGTCGCGGGCGGGAGCGGCGTCGCCGACGCGCGGGCTCACCATCTCGAGCCGCACCTCGCGCTGCGCCACGGGAATCACCACGCCGTGCTGCTTGAACAGCTTCCAGATCGCGCGGTTCACGTCGGAGCGCACGTTGTTCACGCCGGCCGCCGGGTCCGGGATCCAGAAGCGCAGCTCGAGCTCGATGCCGTGGTCGCCAAACGACATCAGGCGCGCCACCGGCGCCGGGTCCTGGATCACGCGCGGGTGGCCGAGCGTCGCCTGTAGCATCAGCCGCATCGCCAGCTCGGGGTCGCCCTGGTAGCTGACGCGCACGGGCAGCTTCAGGCGCACGCGGGGATCGCTGTAGCTCCAGTTCACCACCGGGTTGGTGATCAGGTTCTGGTTCGGCACGAGCGTCGCAACGCCGTCGCGGTCGCGCACCACCACGTAGCGGCCGCGCAGTTCCTCGACCCAGCCGAAGCCCTCGGTGGCGGTGCCGGTGGTGCCGGAGAAGCTGATCACGTCGCCGGGCTTGATCGAGCGGTCCATCAGCAGCACGAAGCCGCTGACGAAATTGGCCGCAATGCTCTGCAGGCCGAAGCCGAGGCCGATGCCGATCGCGCCGGTCAGCACGTTGAGCGTGGTGAGGTCGAGGCCGGCGGCGTTGAGGCCCACCAGCACCGACAGGCCCACCAGGAACGCCTGCATGAACTTGGCGATGCCGATGCGCATGTTGGGCGCCAGCGCATCGAGCTTGAGCACGCGCCGCTCGAGCCAGCGCGATACCCACATCGCCGCCACCACGAACAGGCTGACGGTCACCAGCAGCTTGGCGACCGACCACACCGACACCCGCGTCTTGCCGAGGTCGACGCCGATGCCGTCGAGCGCGCCGATCACGGTAGCGCCCCAGCCGAGCAGGTGCAGCGACAGGAACGCCCACAGCACGAGGCTGATCGCCGTGCCCCAGCCCTTGAGGCGTGCGCGGGCGCCGAGCGAAACGCGGACGAGGTAGACAGTTACGCGGATCAGCAGCAGCAGCGCGGCGAGCTGCACCGCCACGTCCACGTAGCGTGCCGCCGTGCCCGCCGCGTGCAACAACCCGGCGGCCATGGCCAGCAGCAGCACGCTCGCCACGAACGGCGCTGCCACCCACGCGGCCTCGCGCGCCCGGCCCGGGAGGTCCTGCGGCGTTGCGGTCGATGCGAGGCGCGGGCGCACCAGCCGCCCGATCCACCAGCCGAGCAGCACCGCGCCGCCGATCACGGCGACCTGCAACAGGCTCCCGGGCAGCAGCAACTGGTCGATGATGGCGCCGCCCGCCTGCAGAGGCTTTTGCATCACGCTCAGGCGTTGAGGTCGGGGATCAGCTGGCTCTCGAGCCGGGCGATCTGGTCCTTGAGCAGCAGCTTGCGCCGCTTCAGGCGCCGCAACTGCACCTGGTCCACGTACAGGTCGAGTTGCAGGCGGTGAATCACGTCATCGAGATCACGGTGCTCGATGCGCAGCTGGCGCAGCCGCTGGAGGTGCTTGAACGTCTCGGTGTCGACGTTGTCGATCGCTTCAGCCATGACGGGACCGCCCCGCGGGTCGCTCGGATGCAGGACGGATAGCTTAGCCCCGGGCGGCGCCAAAGGGGTAGCCCGGCTCAGAGGCCGATGCTGTCGACGGTGCGGCCGGTCACCACCACGAAACCCTGCTGCCGCGTCGCCCCGTCACGGGTGTAATCGAAGACGTAGGTGCGCCGCAGGCCGAGCGAGCCGCCCAGCACCCGTACCGCCTCGATCCGCCGGAATGCGACGGTGCCGTCGAGCAGCATCGCGCCGGTGCCCTGGCAGGTCTCAAGCGCCGCGGCATTGGCGGCCTCACGCGCGCCGAGGCTGTCGTGCCAGAACCACGCGGTGGCCAGCATCGCAGCCAGCAGGGCGAGCAGGGTCCAGGACAGTTGCACGCGTCAGAACAGCTCGGGCCAGCGGCGGCTGCCGTCCCCATAGGCCATGAAGTGCGGGTTCAGCAGCGTGTCGCGCTCGTTGTAGCGCAGCGATTTGCCGTCGAGCGTGGTGACTGCGCCGCCCGCGCCTTCCACCACCGCCTGTGCCGCGGCCGTGTCCCACTCTGAGGTCGGGCCGAGGCGCGGATAGAAGTCCGCGGCCCCCTCGGCGACCACGCAGAACTTGAGTGCGCTGCCCATCGGCCGCAACTCGTACGCACCGAGTCGCGCCAGCAGGCCGTCGAGCGAATCGCCGCGGTGCGAGCGACTGCCCACTACCACCAGCGGGTCGGCGGCCGGCCGCACGTGGATCGGCTCGGCCGCGGAACTGCCGTCCTCGCGGCGGAAGGCGCCGACGCCCGCGGACGCGTAGTAGGTGAGCCCGAGCGCCGGCGCGGCCACCACGCCGAGCACCGGTCGGTGGTCGCGCACCAGCGCGACGTTGACCGTGAACTCGCCGTTGCGACCGATGAACTCCCGGGTGCCGTCGAGCGGATCGACCAGCCAGAATTCGCGCCAGGCACCGCGCACCGAGTGCGCATGGCTCGCCTCGTGCTCCTCCGACAGCATCGGGATCTCGGGCGCGATGGCCGCGAGGCGCCGCGCGAGGATCTCGTGCGCGGCACGGTCCGCACGCGTGATCGGCGAGTCATCCGCCTTGTACTCGACTGCGAGCGGCGCCGCGTACACCTCGAGGATCGCAGTGCCGGCGGCGGCGACCGCGTCGAGCACCTGGGGCAGCAGGGCCGCGAGGCGCCCGGCATCGGCAGCGGACATGGCAGAGACTCCAGGATCAGGGAATCGAGGTCGTATCATAGCGACCTTTCTGCACAGCCCAAGGACATCGCCGCCGTGCCGGCCACCCCGCGCCAGCAGTCGACTGCGCCCGCCTGGAGCGCCATCCACACGGTGTGCCTCGACATGGACGGCACCGTGCTCGACCTGCGGTTCGACAACCTGTTCTGGCTCGAGGCATTGCCGCGTCGCTGGGGCGAGCGCCACGGGGTGCCGGCGGAGCAGGCGATCGCGCAATTGCGCGCCCGCTTCGACGCCCGGCGCGGGACGCTCGAGTGGTACTGCATCGACCACTGGAGCGAGCAACTCGACTTCGACATCGCCGCGCTCAAGTTCGAGCTGCGTGCTCACATCCGCTACCTGCCGGGCGCGCTCGGGTTCCTGGAGGCGGTACGTGCGCTGGGCAAGCGCCTGCTGCTCACGACCAACGCACACCCCATCAGCCTGGCCGTGAAGGATGGCGAGGCGGGGTTGGCGCGCCACTTCGACGCACTGGTCTCGTCGCACGAGTTCGGCGTGCCGAAAGAGCAGGCGGAGTTCTGGAAGCTGCTCGGGCGGCGGCATGCGGTGGATCCGGCGACGACCCTGTTCGTGGACGACAGCTCGCTGGTGCTCGAGGCCGCGCGGCGAGCCGGGGTAAGGGAGATCTACCAGGTGTTGCAGCCGGATTCGACGCAGCCACTGCGCGCGGCCCTGCCGGGCATCACGGCGATCCGCAGCCTCGCCGACTTGACGCCCTGAACGGCGCGGGTGCCGGGGGCCGCGGGTTCAGCCTTCGCTGGGCGGCGGTCCCGAATCGCCACCTTCACCGCCGGGAGCGCCGGTGCCACCCGGACCATTGCCCCGCCCGGCACCGCCGCGGCGTCGTCGACGGCGCTTGGCGGGCGCACCGTCTGCCGGCGCGCTGGACTGATCGGATCCGCCGGCCGGTGCAGCTTGCGGCGCTGGAGCTGGTGCTGCAGCGGGTGCTGGGGCCGGCGTCCTTTCGGCTGGTCGACTACCGTGGCGGTCGTCACGCGGCGGGCCACCACGACGGCCGTCGCGGCGATCACCGCCGCCACCGCTGCGGCCGCCACGGCCACGGTCGCCGCCACGTCCGCCGCCAAAGCCACCGCGGCCACCGCCGCCCGGCCCGCCGAAACGGCGCCGCTCGCGTGCCGGCACGGTGATGTCTGCGAGTACGTCTTCAGTGAGCGCGGCGCGCGGCAGGCTGCGGCCGATGTAGGCCTCGATGTCCGGCAGCGACTGCACGAAGTCCTCGCAACCGAGGCTGATCGCATCGCCCTCGGCGCCGGCCCGCGCGGTGCGGCCGATGCGGTGCACGTAGTCCTCGGGGTCCTGCGGCATGTCGTAGTTGAAGACGTGGCTCACGTCCGGGATGTGCAGCCCGCGCGAAGCGACGTCGGTGCCGATCAGGATCGCGAGTTCGCCGCTGTGGAAGTCGCGCAGCAGGCGCAGCCGCTTCTTCTGCGGCACGTCGCCCGAGATCGCCTCGGCGTTGAGGCCGTTGGCGCGCAGCAGCCCTTCGAGTTCTTCCGCCCCGCGTCGCGTGTTGACGAAGATCATGCTGCGGGTCGGGCCCATGGTACGCAGCAGTCCCACCAGCAGGCGCGGCTTCTCGTCCATCGACGGGAAGTAGATGACCTGCCGCACTCGGTCCACGGTCATCTTGTCCGGCTCGATGCGCACCAGTTCAGGGTCGTTCATGTGCTCGTAGGCGAGCTCGAGCACGCGCTGCGCGAGGGTCGCCGAGAACAGCAGGTTGAGCCGCTGGTCCGGGGCGGGCAGGCGCCGCATGATGTAGCGGATGTCGGCGATGAAGCCGAGGTCGAACATGCGGTCGGCCTCGTCGAGCACCAGCACCTGGATCGAGCGCAGGTCGAACACGTGCTGCTTGTAGAAGTCGATCAGGCGGCCCGGGGTGCCGATCAGCACGTCGACGCCTTCCTCGAGCTCGCGCCGCTGCTTGTCGTAGTCGACGCCGCCGAAGGCGAGTCCGAGCTTCAGTCCGGTGTACTGGCCGAGGATCTCGGCATCGTGGTGAATCTGCACCGCGAGCTCGCGCGTCGGCGCGATGATCAGCGCCAGCGGCGCGTTGGTCCGCCGCGTCGGCTGGACCTCGGCGCGCAGGATGCGGGAGTAGAGGGCGACCAGGAAGGCCGCGGTCTTGCCGGTGCCCGTCTGGGCCTGCCCGGCCACGTCGCAGCCGGCGAGTGCCCGGGGCAGCGTCTGTGCCTGGATCGGCGTGCAGCGCTCGAAGCCGGCGTCGGCGATGCCGCGGGCGAGGGACTCGGGCAGGTGCAGGTGGGTGAAAGAGACGTCGGTTAGGTGTGCGTCGGCCATCAGGTGAAATCGGTTATGTGGTCTTGCAAATTCACGGAAAGCGGGTTCAAATACCGAGCAACTCGCGGCTTAGGTCCGCTCCCGACAAAAGTGAAGCCGGCCCGCCAGGTATGCACCTGGCACCCCCGTCCGGCACACCGGGACTCCAGAACTCAGGGTATTCGCCAGCAATCTCGATAGTTTGCCTCACGCGGAACGCGCCGTCACTCGCAACATCGCGCCCGTCCGCCCAGCCCCCAATCCCATCCAGCCCGCCCCAACCCCTTTTCGACAACGCCAGCGGAGGAAATCTCTGGTGAGCCAGTCCATCATCCACGTCACTGATGCGAGCTTTGAGCAGGATGTGCTCAAGTCCGCAACCCCGGTCCTGCTCGACTTCTGGGCCGAGTGGTGCGGCCCATGCAAGATGATCGCGCCGCTCCTCGACGAAATTGCGGTCGAGTACGCCGGCAAGGTCGTCATCGCCAAGATGAACGTCGACGACAACCCGCGCACGCCAATGAAGTTCAACGTGCGCGGCATCCCGACCCTGATCCTGTTCAAGAACGGCTTGGCCGAGGGCCAGAAGATCGGTGCGGTCCGCAAGGCGGACGTCGCATCGTTCCTGGACGGCAGGCTGTGAGGGGCTACCTCGGCAACCCGGGCCGCAACCGGCCCGGCAAGCGCGGCCGTGGCGGCGGCGGCGGCGGCCAGCCCGACGGCAATCGCGGCCCGCGCCAGGACGAGCTGCCGCCGGACGATTTCGTCGAAGGCGAGGACCTCGACGTCATCAGCCCGGCCGAGCTCGAGGCCAGTCGCCGCTCGATGAACNTGAGCGAGCTGAAGCACAAGCCGATTCCCGAGCTGCTCAAGATCGCCACGTCGATGGGCATGGAAAACCTCGCCCGCTCGCGCAAGCAGGACATCATCTTCGCCATCCTCAAGGCGCACGCGCGCAACGGCGAGGACATCTACGGCGACGGCGTGCTCGAGATCCTGCAGGACGGCTTCGGTTTCCTGCGCTCGCCGGAGCAGTCCTACCTGGCGGGTCCGGACGACATCTACATCAGCCCGTCGCAGATCCGCCGCTTCAACCTGCGCACCGGCGACACTCTCTCGGGCCTGATCCGCCCGCCGAAGGACGGCGAGCGGTACTTTGCGCTGCTGAAGGTCGGGCAGATCAACTTCGACTCGCCCGAGAACGCGCGCAGCAAGGTGCTGTTCGAGAACCTTACGCCGCTGCATCCGACCCGGCGCTTCCGCCTCGAGCGCGGCACCGGCAGCACCGAGGACCTCACCGCACGCATGATCGACCTGATCGCGCCGCTCGGTAAGGGCCAGCGCGGGCTGATCGTCTCGCCGCCGAAGGCCGGCAAGACCATGCTGTTGCAGAACATCGCCAACTCGATCACGGCCAACCACCCCGAGGTGTACCTGATCGTGCTGCTGATCGACGAGCGTCCGGAAGAGGTCACCGAGATGTCGCGCACCGTGCGCGGCGAAGTGGTGTCCTCGACGTTCGACGAGCCGGCCAGCCGCCACGTGCAGGTCGCCGAGATGGTGATCGAGAAGGCCAAGCGCCTCGTCGAGCACAAGAAGGACGTGGTGATCCTGCTCGACTCGGTCACGCGCCTCGCGCGCGCCTACAACACCGTGGTGCCGAGCTCCGGCAAGGTGCTGACGGGCGGTGTGGACGCGAACGCGCTGCAGCGCCCGAAGCGTTTCTTCGGTGCCGCGCGCAACATCGAGGAGGGCGGCTCGCTCACGATCCTCGCCACGGCGCTGATCGACACCGGCTCGCGCATGGACGACGTGATCTACGAGGAGTTCAAGGGCACCGGCAACAGCGAGATCCATCTCGATCGGCGCATCGCCGAGAAGCGCGTCTACCCGGCGTTCAACATCAACCGCTCGGGCACGCGCCGCGAGGAACTGATCACCCTGCCCGACGAGCTGCAGAAGATCTGGATCCTGCGCAAGCTGCTGCACCCGATGGACGAGCTGGCCGCGGCCGAGTTCCTCATCGACAAGATGCGGGACACCAAGACCAACGGCGAGTTCTTCGANTTGATGAAACGCTGATCAGGGGGCCGGCTCGGCCGGCCCCGTTGCGCCGCACCCGTCATGCACGACTCCGGGCACATGCGCGGCATCCTGGCGATGCTGCTCGCGGTGGCGTCGTTTTCCTTTATGGACGCGCAGCTCAAGCTGCTGGCCGGCCACTACGGCCCGATGCAGGTCGCATTCCTGCGCGGCGCGACCTCGCTGCCTTTCGTGCTGCTGGTCGTGACGCTGCGCGGGCGCTTCGCGCGGCTGCGACCCGTCAACGTGCGCCTGCACCTGCTGCGCGGCGTGCTCGCGGTGCTGATGCTCGGCGCGTTCGTGTTCGCCGTGCGCGAGTCGTCGCTCGCGACCACCTACTCGATCTTCATGTTCGCACCGCTGCTGGTCGCCGCGCTGTCGGTNCCGATGCTCGGNGAGCGGGTCGGGNGCGCGCAGTGGGGTGCGATCGCGGTCGGCCTCGCTGGCGTGCTGCTCATGGTCGCGCCGCGNGGCGGCGGCGAGTGGGTGTCGGTCGGCGCGCTGGCGGCAGTGGTCGCGGTGGCGACNTACGCGCTCGGCGCAGTCACGATCCGCATGCTGTCGCGCACGGATTCGACCGAGAGCATGGTGTTCTGGTTCTCGGTGCTGCTCTCGGTGGGCGCCGGCCTGCTGGCGATCCCCGGCTGGGTGCCGCTGCTCGATGATCACTGGCCGCTGTTCGTCGGCGTCGGGCTGACCGGTGCGATCGGCCAGCAGTTCATCACCGAGGCTTTCCGCCACGCGCCGGCCGCGGTGGTGGCGCCGTTCGAGTACACCGCGCTGCTGTGGGGCGTGGCGCTCGACTTCGCGATCTGGCGCGTGCTGCCGGGNGCCGTGACGCTGCTGGGCGGCGCGATCGTGATCGGGGCGGGGCTCTACCTGTTGCGGCGCGAGGCGCGCTCGCGCTCGACCGCGCGGTAGCCGATGTCGCGCCGGTACTGCATGCCGTCCCAGCAGATCGCGGCGGTCAGGTCGTAGGCCTGCCGCTGCGCGGCCTCGACTGTCTCACCGAGCCCGACGGCACACAGCACGCGCCCTCCGCTCGTGACCACCTGGCCGTCGCGCAGTGCCGTGCCGGCATGAAACACCTTGCCGGGAAGCTGCGCGGCTGCGTCGAG
>Ga0031656_10001152_pt1 | contig 9970 bp, 11 predicted proteins | sample FrelakmetDIP11DI_FD_55080 | JGI IMG/M metagenome (GOLD analysis project Ga0031656, IMG submission 55080) | Freshwater lake sediment microbial communities from the University of Notre Dame, USA, for methane emissions studies - DIP11 DI | ecosystem: Environmental > Aquatic > Freshwater > Lake >... | reverse complement strand
CTCGACAAGGGCGACTTCATCGGCCGAGAGGCGCTGGCCAAGCAGAAGAAAGAAGGCATCAAGCAGAAGCTGTGCTGCCTGTCGCTGGCCGACCCGACGGCCGTGGCGCTGGGCAACGAGCCGATCTTCCACAAGGACAAAGTCGTTGGCTGGATCACCTCCGGCGGCTACGGCTACGCCGTGAAGAAGAGCATCGCCTACGGCTTTCTGCCGGTCGAACTGGCCAAGCCGGGCACGGCGCTGGAGGTCGAGCTGTTTGGCGAGCGCCTCAAGCTGACGGTGGAGAACGATCCGCTGTTTGATCCGAAGGGCGAGCGCATTCGCGCTTGAGGCTGCACGCAGCATCGTCGACTGTTGCCGGGGGGCCTGGCGGCCCCCCGGCGGCGCGTGTCAAGTCAATTGACAAGCATCACTCCCAGCAGGTGAGTTTAGGCGGGGCGGCCGCCTTGGCGTTCCATGCTAGGATCGTTCCAAGTTAGGAAAAGGCAATTGCCGCGGGAGGGGATGGGATTGTCCCCCTCCCCGTGGGTTGTGGCTGTGCGGATGGATGTACTTCGGCTTGGGCTGCAGTCTTTCAGGCCGTTTGTGATCCACAGGGAGCATGTGCTTTGACACACCGCCACCTCGACACGGCGAACCCTCGTCACAGACACCTGCTGCGGGCCAACGGGATCGACGACGGCCGCCCGTTGTGGCTCGGCTTGGGCTGATGAAGACCATCTCGGACCTACGCAAGGCGATTTGGGCGATGGTGCAGGTGGTGATCTCGAACCTCAACTACGACTTCGTTGGGTACGGGCAGCGGCATTACGAGCGGTAATGAGGCTTAGCTGCGGGACCCTCGAGTGCGTTTGCGGCTGGAGGCAGCAGGCGACCCGGCGGGATAGGCCTGAGGAGAATCCCGAGTGGCAGCAGGCGAGGACCTTTTCCGTACGATCGCGCACTCGGTTGATCATTGGGCGGTGAGAGGGGACAATCTCTTCACGGATGNATGGGCCGTCGGCGAAGCTCACCGTGGCCGATGGGCTCTCGGGTCAGGATCCTTGAGGAACAGGAGGTGTCACGTCGGGAGGACGAACGCAGAAGACGGTTTGGGGAAGCCGGCCATCTGATACTGTCCCTGGATCAGAAGGGACAAATCCATGAGGGAGGAAAGTGATGGACAGACGAGGTTTCCTGAGGGTGGGGGGGTCGTCGCTCGCGGCCGCTATCGCCGCGCAGGCACTCTCCGCGTGCGGAGCGGCCCCTGTGGGGGCCCCAGAACAAGAAGGGCAACCGGCAGCGTCAGGGAACGAACCAGNGATCACCTGGCGGATGCAGACCTACGCAGGGTCAATCCTTGGTGAGCATGTGTGCAAACAAGGCGTCGACGCCTTCAACGCCGCGGCCGCAGGCAGGATGAAGATCGAGCTCTACTACGCCGACGAGATCGTGCCCCAGGGAGAGCTTGTCAGGTCGTTGCAGAGTGGGGTCCTGGACGCGATCCAGACCGATGAAGACTCTGCCCAGTCGCCGGTTGATATCTCCGTGTTCGGCGCCTACTTCCCCTTTGGCACGGAGTGGTCCCTGGACGTGCCGGTGCTGTGGAACTGGTACGGCCTCGACAAGATCTGGNAGGAGGCCTACAAGGAAGTCGAGAACGTAACCTGGTTGAGCACAGGTTCCTGGGACCCATGCAACTTCGCCACCACCAAGCCCATCAGATCTCTCAAGGACCTCGAGGGATTGCGGGTGTACATGTTNCCGACCGGTGGGCAGTTCATGACAAGGTTCGGNGTGGTGCCGGTATCGATTCCGTACGAGGACGTCCAGATGGCCATGCAGACGGGAGAGCTGGACGGCGTCTGCTGGTCTGGCATCACCGAGGTCTACACCGTCGGTTGGGCTGACGTCACGAAGTACTACTTGACCAACCCGATCTCGGGTGCCTGGGCCGGGTCGTACCTCGTCAATACCAAGTCGTGGGAGGCCCTGCCGGAAGACCTCAAGATGCTGTTCAAGATGCACATCGACTACTCCCACTACTACCGGCAACACTGGTACTGGTGGGGAGAGGCCCACTACCGGGTCAACGGCGGCAAGCTGGAGCTTACAACGATCCCGGCAGAGGAGTGGGATACGGTCAGGCAAGAGGCCTACAAGTTCTGGGACGAGGTGGCGGCGAAGAGCCCGAGAAACGCCCAGGTGGTTCAGGTCCTCAAGGACTACAGCAACCTCCTGGCCAAGGCTGGCACGCCCTACCGCTCGGGCTGATCCGGCCCGGTGGTATAGGCAGGCGATCGACGGCCTGGAGCCTCCCGAGGCTCCAGGCCCGATGGTCGCATGTCTCACGGGCTTGCCAGGGACGGAGCGAGTGGTTCGCCACAGGGTTTGTGGTAACGGAATCTGGAGGAGACTGCTATGACGAGGGAGAGCGACTCCCCCATTGGGCAACCGGCTGAATCTGCTGCCGGCATTGGCCCAGCGATGACGGCAAAGAGCGAACTCGTCGGGCGGGATTCCAGCCCTGGCTCGGAGGCAGGGGCNGGAGTGAAGAAGCTACCCGGGTTCATAAGAGCCTATGTGCGTTTCACCGACAAGCTGGGCCTGCGGGTCGGTCTCGTGGCAATGGCCCTAACCTTCGTTCTGCTGGGGTTCCTGNTTGAGGCATCTGTGGCNCGGCTGGTGTTCGGCGTCTCGCATATGTGGAGCACGGAGATGGCGATGTTCACCATGTCGGCGTACTACCTGTTGGGTGGCGCTCTCTCCGAGCAGGACGACTACCAGGTTCGCATGGACCTCGTCTACAGCCGCTTTTCACCCCGAAATAAGGCCATCGCAGACGTCATCACCGCCCCTATCCTCATCTTCTACCTGGGGTCCTTCTTTATATCCGCAGTGGGCAGCACTCTCTGGGCGTTGGAGTACGGGCAGGTGAACTACTCCCCGTGGGCGCCGCCGATGGCCCCCATCAAGATCATCATGACCTTTGGCATCGGCTTGATGCTGATGCAGATCATGGCCATCTTCTTCAGGGACATCGCCAAGGCCCTAGGGAGGTCCATCGAATGAACTACACTGGCATCGCACTGTGGATGTTCTTATCGATGTTGGCGCTGCTGATCACGGGCCAGCGCATGTATGGCATCATCGGGTTTGTAGGCATCGCCACAGCCCTGGCCTTGTGGGGGCCGGAGACAATCTCGATGCCTTTCGACGCGGCCATCCAGACCCTCAACTGGTATCCGCTCCTCACCGTGCCCATGTTCGTCTTCATGGGCTACATGTTCTCTGAGACCGGCATTGCCGACGACCTGTACCGATTGTTTCATGTCTGGGCGGGCCCCCTCCCGGGAGGACTGGCCGTCGGCACGATGGCCATGATGATCGTCATCGCAGCCATCAATGGCCTGAGCGTCGCCGGACTGGCCGTCGGTGCGACCATCGCCCTGCCCCAGATGTTGCGTCACCGATACGACAAAATCATGGTCACCGGCGTGGTCCAGGCGGGGAGCACGCTGGGAATCATGATTCCGCCCAGCGTTGTGCTGGTCCTCTACGGGATGATTGCGCGTGTGCCGGTAGGACAGCTGTGGTTTGCAGGATTCCTGCCCGGCCTAATGATGGGCGGCCTGTTCATACTCTACATCGTGGTGCGCTGCGCGATTTCGCCCCACATGGGACCCCCGCTTCCGAAGGAGGAACGCGACCAGATCACCTGGGGTGAGAGGTTCCGGATGCTGCGAGCCGGCACCATCCCTATGGTCATCTTTCTCTCCATGACCGGTCTGTTCCTGGCGGGGATCACCAGCCTGGTGGAGTCCGCCGGGATCGGGATGCTGGCGACCATTCTGGCGGCCCTGGCGAGACGCAAGCTGACGTGGAAAACTCTGGTGCGGACGACCCGCATGACGCTCGGCGTCAGCTGCGTGTTCATGTGGATCATCCAGGCGGCCCTGCTCTACTCTGCAGTCTTCGATGGGCTGGGGGCCGTCAATGCCCTTGAAACGCTCTTCCTCGGGCAGTGGCACCTCTCGCCATTGGCCATCCTGCTCCTGATGCAGGCGAGCTTCTTGGTCATGGGCACCTTCCTGGATGACACCGCAATGCTGGTCATCGTGGCACCGCTGTACGTCCCGCTCGTCATCCAGCTTGGCTTCAACCCGGTGTGGTACGGGATTCTGTACACGATCACCTGCCAGATCGCCTATATGACGCCGCCATTCGGCTACAACCTCTTCCTGATGCGGGCCATGGCACCGCCGGAGATCACCCTGGCCGACATCTACCGGTCCATCGTACCCTTCTTGCTGATCATGCTCGTGGCAATGGCCATTGTGATTGCCTTCCCTGCAATTGCGACGTGGCTGCCAGATCTATACTTCGGACGCTGAGAGCCGGGGATGACCAGTGGCCCCGGCCCACCATCGCTTTCCCGTCGGCCGTCAGCGCTGCTGGGCCTTGTAGCCAGGGATTCTTTGCTGTCGCAGGGCCCTGGTTCTCATCTTGGCGATAGGGAGCGACAGCCGCTCGTCTTGCAGTGCATATTCCTGTGAAGGGGTGCACCGAGGGCGACCCGGAGTTGTCCCCGCGTTCTGACGGATACCAGCCAGACCAGCGGCCCGCCCTGCAACGGCACGGCGGGCCGCTTCACCTTCGCGTTGAGAGTGCTACTCGTGCTCTGGACCGCAAGTACGGTTACGGATCATGGATGGCTCCGCATCAGGCAGCACGTCGAAGCGCGACTTGGACATCCGAGAGCGAAGCCATCAACTGTATGTCGTCAGACCCANTGAGACAGTACGAGCCGTTTGCCAAGACGCACTTCTCGGCCCGAGTGTAGCGAAACGGGAGGCAGAATGGCCGAGAAGAAGGAGAGCGCGGAAGCCGCCGTCCGGACCATCCGCCGGGTGACCCGGAAGAAGGACGCGGCGGAGGAGAAGGTCCGGATCGTGCTGGAAGGCCTGCGGGGCGAGACGAGCATCGCCGGCTTGTGCCGGCGGGAAGGCGTCCCGACTAGCCTGTACACCCGTACCGCCCACTACGCGGCACCTTCGGGTGGAGCAAGGGCTTCCTCGAAGCCGGCAGGTGGTTTGTGTCTACCAGAGTGAGACAAATCGGGGCTCCAGAGGGTGTGGAAGAAGACCCGTCTTGGGAATGAGGGAGACGTCAACCTGCGTCCGCGCCATTCTGGTTGGGAGATGCCAGCCCCTCGCAGGGCCTGTGCCCGCTTCGCCGCTCGTCTCTTCGGCTGGCTGGCCTCCTTCAGGCCCCTTCGTCCGCTTGGTTCCGACCTCCTGCCGCGGGTTCAGCCAGCGGCGCTGGCCCTGCCGTTGAAGTCCACCCCGGCCAGCACGTTCACCATCCGTTTCTGGTTCAGGGACAGAGCGGTCAGCAAAGCCTGGATGGCACAACGGGCCAGCCCCAGGTAGCGGCATCTTCCCAGCCCGTGCCCTTGCTTGCCCGCCCCGAACTTGCGCTCAATCTTGTAGCGCTCCCGCCCTCCCCGTTGGTCCTCCGGCGTCGCCCGTCGCGCCAGCCAGACTTGGTTGTGCTTGTCCTTCTTCTCTGTCCAGTACTCGTGCGAGCGGATTGCCGAGTGCACGCCCTTCACCCGCAGCCGCCGCAGGGTGGTTCGCCCCGTCGTCGTAGCCCTTGTCGGCCGCCACCGTCCCCACTTCCAGCCCCTGATCCAGGTCCTGCTCCAGCAACGCCGGCAACGGATGCCCGTCCTACGCCCATCCCGCCGTGGCCCTCAGGCTGGTGATCATCTGCGCCTCGGCGTTCAGGCTCACGTGGCTCTTGTAGCCATCGAACGACAGCTTGTCCTTCAGCACCCGTCCCTGCTCAACCCGCTTGGGGTCCCCCTGGAGCGTCTTGCCCGGCCAGCTGTCCTTCACCCTCCAGCCGGCGCCCGGATGGCGCGGACCCTTGCCTGGATGCTTACGCCGCCGGTGGTCCTTGTCCACATTCACATTGGCCACCGTGTGGACGCTGCCCATCACCTGGATCGAGCCGAACCGTACCCCCCTTCTGCCGCGCCCAACGCACAATGTCGGCCAACATCGCNTCGAACGTCCCCACCTGCCCATTGTCNATCAGGCGCCGCTTGAAGGCCGTCAGGGTGGAGTGGTCCGGCGGAGCTTCATCTGCCCCCGGCCCAGGAACCACTTGATCGACAGGCTGTCGCTGGCCACTCCCCGGTCTGCATTCGGACGTCTACTTCGGGAGGGCCAAGGAGGTACTGACGAGACAGGAGGAGATCAACCGGCAGACGCTGGAGGCGCGGCGCCGGCAGCACACGCAGTCACTGCAGATGGCCGCGTGACCCCAGGTACATCCGGGGTGACCGCCGAGGCCGCAGAAGTGTGTCTTAACGTGGAGCCCCGATTTGTCTCACTCTTGCTGACACGATACACATGTAGATCGCCGCCGCGTGCAGCCCGCCGATGACCACCGCCAGCACGGCCTCCATGCTCACTCCTCCGCCAGTGCGAACACGATGGTCGCCGTCACGCCCAGGACGGCGAGGTACACGCCCAGGTCGAAGAGCAGCGGCGTGCCGAGGTCGAACGCGCCGACCCCGGGAAGCTTCAGCTTGATCCACTGCCCGGTCAGGAACGGCTGGCCGAGCACCAGGCCGATCCAGCCGCTGGTCAGGGCGGCCAGCAGGCCCCAACCGATCAGGCATTGCGGCTGGACATGCAGGGCGCGGCGGGCCTGGGCAGTGTCAGTGGCCAGCGCGTCCTGGATCCACGCCGCGCCCGCCACCAGCCCGGCGACGAAGCCGCCGCCCGGGTCGTTGTGGCCGCGACCCAACAGGAACAGCGAGAACATGAACAGCAGCGGCAGAAGCAGGCGCGCCGTGTGTCTGTGATTGGAGACGGCGATGTCTCGGAAGAAGCCGGAAGACAAGAAAGCCCTTTCCGCCAAAGGCGAGAAGGACTGTCATTGTCCGGGCAAGACTCCCGCACATCCCCGTGCCGGAACGGTCAAGGGACAGCAAACTGCGGGGAAATGTCAACTCCCATTCTTACCGTCGAGGCCGGGGTCACTCCAGCCAAGTCAGAAGGAGGGCCTCGGCGTAGACGACGACGGTCATCCACAGGGCGATCTGCAGAATCACGGGGGTCATTGCCTTGATCCATTGGAAGGGGGTGTAGCGGTGATCCACTTCTTTCTGGATGAAGGCGAAGGCCACCACCGCTTGGGCGGAGCCGATGTGCGTCCAGCAGCCGCCCAGGGCGTAGCCGGCGATTTGCGCCATGGCGAAAAGGTGGATGAGCGGGCGATCCAGCCCGAGCAGGGCGCGGCCCGCGAAATCGGCCACGACGTTATTGTCCAACAGGGCCGAGAGGAGCGTGGCGAACCAAAACTGGCCGTAGGCCACGTGCGCCACGCCCCAGCGTTCGATTCCCACCTGGATGAGTTGGGAGATCTGATCGAAAAACCCCGTCTTCTGCAACAGGGTGATGGACAAGAAGAGCGGGATCAAGAACAGGTATTCCCGATATTCATGCCAGGCTTCCCTCAGCGCCAGGCGCCGCATTTTGGGAAGGGCCATGATGCCGACGAAGGCCGCCACGAAGCCGGCGGTCGAAGCCAAAAACAGCGGTACCTCGTGGTTCAAGGCGTGGACGATCAACAACCCCACGAAGGGGAGGAAGGACAGGATGGCGATCCGTTGCGCGAACCGGCGTTGGCCCCCCACCCGGTCCAAGGTGCGGGCGAGCCGCACGGCGGATTCGTCGGCCTTGTGGTCGTTGCGGCCGAAGACGTGGACGTAATAATCGTCCAGGGTTTCGGAAAGCCCGGGGTCCAGGTATTTATCCAAGAGCGCCAACCGGCGCTCCCGGGGCATGTGCTCGTTCACGAGCGCCTCCCCGAACGGGACGNCCTGGTGGAGGCGTTTCAACACCCTGTCGTGCAACCTCCCCAGGTCCGCCGCGTGGGCTTCGGCGAATTCCACGGGGGTCAACNTTTTCCCGGTTTGTCTCACCTGCATGAAGCGCACGTCCGCCGTGTGGCGGTCCAGAAGGTCCAGTTTGGNNAGCTCCACTCGCTTGCCGGCCAGGCGTCTCTTGACGTTCCAAAAAACGATGAAGTAGGCCCCCACCGCCGCCGGGGCGAGATAGCGCAGGAANAAGGCGTTGTCCAGGTGGGGGTACAAATTGGCCTTCATGATCAGGTTGGGGGGCTCCCCGTAGGCCAGGTACATTCCGCAGACGGTGGTGACCACAGTGGAGACCATGATGGCGAAAATCACCGCGTCATCTTTGATCTTGGCCAAGAGCAGAAGGATCACCAGAGTGCGGATCATGAGCCCGATCATGCTGACCCCGTCCAACACGCCGGAGGCCAGGGCCACCAACGCAGTCAGGGCGGCCACCGTGGGGACCAGGCGCCCCCGGGCCTTGGAAAGGACCCCGAAGCTCGCCGTCTCCAAGAGGCGGGATTGGGCGATGACGGCCACAAAGAACGTCAACCCCAGGATGAAGAGCATGGTGTCCAGATGGATGAGATGGTCCAGGCCCCGAAAGGACAGGACTTCATGGCGCACCGTCTCCCAAAGGACGGAGGCGAAGCTCCGGCCCTGCTCCGCCGCCCAGGCCATCTGGACGGGGGCCCAGGACGTCCAGAAGGTGGCCACGATGATCAGCCCCGCCCCGTAGGTAAGGGCGTTCTTGTCCAGGCGGTAGCGGATGGACCCCGTCACGAAGAGGGCCAGGACGGTCAGGAGCACCTCCGCCGCCAGGACCGTCCCGGGCAAGGGCCGCACGGCCCCCACGACCAGAACGGCGACGGAGATCAGGGCACACAGCCCTAGGAATTTCGCCGAAGACAACTGCACCAGATCGCGGGATTCGGAACTCACGGGAGTCTCCTTTTTTGGGGGAAGGCTTCCGGACGCCGTCGGCCGGGGCAAAGGGGTCGATTCATTTGGGCAGGGCCGTGGGCGCTAACCGCACCCGAATGGGCAGGATCACCGCCTGGTGCCCGTTAGAGAGCAGCCGCCTCTGCAAAACGAAAGAGGTCCGGTTGTGGAGGAACTGTGTCCAAGAGCTTTCCCCCTCAAAGGCCAACTGGCCCATGGAATACACCCCCTTCGCCCACCCCGGCGACACCTATTCGCACNGGCGGTCCAGCCCGTCAATGACGTCGGTTTCCATCAGCCTGTGGCTTTCCGAGCAAAGGCGCATGAGGTTGGCCAGCTGGNCGTACTTGTCCAGGTCGGTCTGCAGGCTGTGCTCCAAATTGGAAAGCTCCGCCGTGCCCTTGAAACGGTCGGAACGATCACCNNCACGGAGAGGAGAACGAAATTCCCGAAATGCCCGGGGAACAGCCGGTGGATGGACAANAAGNGGTGGATCCCCGTGCCGTTGTAGCCGTTCCCCATCAAGATGGCACGGTTTTNTGGGGCTGCTTGCGCAGCGCGGGGGGCCNGATGCGCTGCCGCGCCGATGGGGATGTCGCTGTCTGCCGCCCATTCAACCCGCCTGATGCGGGAGACTGCGGTAAGGGAGGCAGACCCCTGGCCTCACCTCGCGCTTGACCCGGACGAGCCTCTCGGCGCTCCGTGCTGCACCGCTCTTCGGCGCGATGCAGACCTAGGCCGCGCGCCCGTTCCACCCGCTGAGTGGCCCCAAGTATACCAAGACAGAATNCGTGCCACNAGCTGCGGATCAGCCGGAAAGCGTGAAGGGCCAGCCNCGCTCCCAATCAGCAGTCCGCGACTNTTCGGGGCGAGGCCTGCCGGCGCGGGCCTGCAGGAACGTGCAGGCGGCGTCTCCGGCCGGGTTGTGAGGTGACGCGGGGCGGGGAAGGAAGTCTGCCGCAGGATGCGCTCGTAGCGAAGGTCCTGCCCCTGGCCGCTGGCACTGCGCCGCCTCGCTCGGCCCTCAGGCGCCCGGCTATCTGCTCTGGCGAAAGACCTCGCTGAAGCAAGTCGACCACCAGCTGGCGCAAGGCCCGGTCTCCCAAGCGAGGGCGC
>Ga0031656_10001151_pt1 | contig 9970 bp, 8 predicted proteins | sample FrelakmetDIP11DI_FD_55080 | JGI IMG/M metagenome (GOLD analysis project Ga0031656, IMG submission 55080) | Freshwater lake sediment microbial communities from the University of Notre Dame, USA, for methane emissions studies - DIP11 DI | ecosystem: Environmental > Aquatic > Freshwater > Lake >... | reverse complement strand
TTTCCAGTGGCTGCATCCAGGGCCAATAGGCAATCGGCATACAAATTGTTACCCGTCCTTTTTCCACCGAAAAAATCAAAGGAAGCTGAACCTGTGGGCACAAAAACAATTCCTCTTTTTTCATCCAGACTCATCCCGCTCCAGTTATTGGCCCCTCCAATCCGCAGGTAGGCCTTGGGGTTATCCCAGGTTTCATGACCGGGTTCACCGGGTTCTGGTATGGTATGAAATATCCATTCCTGTTTGCCTGTTTTTACATTATATGCACGGATATGACCTGGCGCAGCGGCGGGCCCTTCGTCAACCCGGCTTCCTATGATAATAAGGTCCTTGTAAATGGCGCCGGGTGATGTGGCTGTCATATATAAATTACTTACATCCCTGCCCAGTCCTGAATGAAGGTCAATTTTACCGCTGTCGCCAAAATTCGTAATTAGTTTCCCTGTTTTGGCATTTATGCAATGCAGGTGCGAACCAGCCGTGAAAAAAATTCTCCTGTCTTCCCGGCCATCACTCCAGTAACTGATACCTCTGCAATTGTTCATTACAAAGAACATTCTTTTGTTCTCTACAATGGAGGTAATGGGGTCGAAACTCCAAAGCTGCTTGCCACTTAATGCATCCAGCGCAAATAATTTCATCATGGGAGAAGTGCCATACAAAATGCCATCAATAACAAGGGGATTACACTGGATCTGGGAATGATTCACTGTGTCTGCATCACCCGTATGGAATTCCCATGCCGGGGCGAGTTGTTGTACGTTGGCAGTATTAATCTGTGAAAGAGAACTGAATCTGGTATTTTCATTACTGCCACCGCTGACAGCCCAGTTATTTGCGCCAATGTCTTTTTTATCTGAACAGGAAAAAAGAAGAAGAAGGAACAGGGCAATGGCTCGTTGATTCATATAGCAATATAATAAAAAAAAATCCGCGAAGCGGTTACGTAAGAAAGATATCCCCTGGAATTAAACGATTTTAGTTTCTTTTTCCTTCACAGAAATGAGGTCGGAATATTCCACTGTTAGTGGAATGGCTCCCAATTGAACGATGGCTTTTTTGCCCCTGATTTCCACCAANTGCCCAACCTGGTTGTTTTGCTTCATTAGTACTTTATCACCAGCCTGGGGATTAACTCCGGTTTCGTAATACCTGGCATCCAGTTTTTTCCTTACTTTATCAGACACCTGCTTTTCTTTTTGCCTGAAAAGGAGTGAATGCATTTGTTTTAGTAATTCGTTTTTATTTTCCGAATCCTGCGTCCGTCGCCAGTCGAATACGATCTGTTTCAGTTTGCGTTCCATATCTTTCAGATAGGCTATTCGATCTTCCGTCACCCGGTTTTGTTCCTTGTGAAGTTCAACTTCCTGCCGGTGTTTTTCCTTATCCATAATCAGAATCATTTCCCTGCGTAACTTTTCATTTTCCTTAAGCAGTTTTTGTAATTCTTTATCTTTCTGATCAATCTTCCTGAGATCCTGCTCGGTACGGTTTAATAATTTATCAAGTGTAAAATGATTTTCATCAACCAACTGTCGGGCCCGGTTTATGAGCCTTTTGTCAAGGCCAATCCGCTCAGCAATAGAGAATGTATAGGAACTGCCGGGTTTGCCAATATTTAGCTGATACAATGGCAACAGGTTCGTTTCATCAAAAGCCATGGCCCCGTTGATGATTCCGGGTGTTTTATTTGCCATTACCTTGAGGTTAAGATAATGGGTGGTAACGATACCCAGTGCATGTTTACGAACCAATTCTTCCAGAAACACTTCAGCAAAAGCACCGCCCAGGCTGGGATCGCTGCCGCTTCCCAATTCATCAATAAAGAATAGGGTTCGGCCATTGGCCTCTTCCATCAGGAATTTCATATTCTTGAGATGCGAACTATATGTGCTAAGCTCAAACTCCAGGCTTTGTGTATCACCAATGTGAATCATAAGCTGTTTAAAAATACCAAAACTGGAATCTGGATGGACAGGAACAAGTAATCCACTTTGGATCATCATCTGCAACAGTCCCGCTGTTTTGAGGGTTACTGTCTTACCGCCGGCATTTGGCCCGGAGATGACGAGTATACGTTGTTTTTCATCGAGGCTGAGATTTACAGGGACCACAGGTTTTCCTGATTTCCGATTGTATAAAAACAATAAAGGATGATATGCTTTTATGAGTTCGATACCCGAACGGTCCTTAAGTTGCGGAAGGGATGCATTCATGTCCAGGGCAAGCCTTGCTTTAGCGCGGACGAAATCAAATTCACCCAGGATATCATGATAGTTTTTTAACAGAGGTGCATAAACAGATAGCTCAGCTGTCAGTTTGCGCATGATTCGATAAATCTCCGCACGTTCTTCATTCTCAAGTGAATAGATATCATTGTTTAATTCAATGGTTTCCTCCGGTTCAACATATGAAGTGCGGCGCGTATCACTCTCTCCATGTAATATGCCCTTAATCTGTCTTTTATGTTCAGCGTAAACGGCAACTACCCTTCTTCCATTTAAAAAAGCTTCTTCGATATCGGCTATATAACCTGCTTTATTGAGTTTTTGAACGATCTTTTCGAAAGAACGCCTCAGTTCATTTCGTTTGCGGTATAAGCTCAACCTTATTCCTTCGAGTTCAGCAGAAGCATTATCCCGGACATGTCCCTGTTCATCCAGAACTGCATCGATGCCGGAGATTATGCTCTTTTCGTAATAAGAATCCTTAATAATAGTATAAAGGGATGGATAAGCTTCCTGCCGGTCTGATTCAAACCAGCGGAAAATAAGCCTGATTCCTTCAGCCAGTTTTCTTACTTGGACAAAGTCTTCCCCGATAAGCACTGCTCCTGGTATACCCAACAGTTTGAGTTCCCGGGAGATATTCAGGACGAAATCGTTGGGGAAATGCTGGCCAGTTTGCTGAAGGAGCAGATAAGCATGGCTTTGTGCCAGTTCCAACTCAATAAACTCCTTACGGGTATGTATCCTGAGTGATTTTGCCTTTTCCTGGGCATATGCTGTCCGTGTATGCTCTGAGAGCAAGGTTTTTATTTTATCGAATTCCAGTTGGACCCCGGCTGATTCAGGAAATAACTTCATATAAAAAAGGCGCTTTTCAGCGGCGCAAAAATAAGACTATAAAATTTGACAACAACACTCAGCTTCTTATGGCTACATACAAGATTGAAATACAAATGTATTGTTAAAAGATTCGGTAAAAGCCAGAAATAGAAACATGTTTAACTTTATGGCGTTGGTGATTACATCAAGTTAATTCACCTTTGGCTTTCTGAACAAAATTCTGTTCCATGATAAAAATGTTACTCCTGGGTTCAACTGTCTTGACTATTACATTGTTATCTTGTTCACAACGAGAAACGCCTAAATCAAATAAATTCACACAAGTAAAATTTGTTTCCGGTATGCAGACAGATACAATAACTTTTGGAAACGGATGTTTCTGGTGTACAGAAGCCATTTTTCAGCAGATTGATGGGGTAATCAAGGTAACCAGTGGCTACAGTGGCGGTCATGTCGCAAACCCAACCTATGAGCAGGTTTGTGAAAAAAATACCGGACATGCAGAAGTTTGTCAGCTTGTATACGACCCAACAAAAGTATCATTGGATGAATTGCTGGAAGTGTTCTGGCAAACCCACGATCCCACCACCCTGAATAAACAGGGAAATGACGAAGGCCCGCAATACAGGAGCGTAGTTTTTTATCANTCGGAAGAACAAAGAAAAAAAGCCGAATTTTATAAATCCGAACTTGACAAAAGCGGTGCATTTGGCAAACCNATTGTAACCACCATCGAGCCATGCACAAATTTCTACATAGCCGAAAATTATCACCAGAATTATTACAATAACAACAGCAATCAGCCTTATTGCTATTTTGTAATCAGGCCGAAGCTGGAGAAGTTTGATAAAGTCTTCAAGTCGAAGGTTAAAAACTGATAAAATCATTTGCAATAATACAAAGGCCAACCAAAGAGTTTTTTAAGAGAACCACAGAGAATACATTAAAATTCTTTGTGGTTTTTTTCGTTGGTGAAATAGGTGGTCAAAAACTTACAAAATCATTTCAAAAGTTTTATAGACCGCAGCGTAATTTAAGAGAACTACAGAAAATTCAAATGTAATATCTGTGTTTCTCATAATTCTCTGCGGCCCTCTGTGGCCAAAAATACCTTTCAAAAATGTTACTTAAAAAATCTGCTAATTATTTTTTCCTTGCCCTTCTCAACTCCAGTAAATTCAATGCGTTGGGGTAAAATCCGCTAACCCTGGGATTTACCAGGTGAATGGCCATATCATACCAAAGGGGAATTACCGGCGCTTCATCAATCACCAATTGATCCATCTGACGGTATAATGAAAGCCGGATGCTATCATTTGTTTCTATCAATGCTTTTTTAAAAAGTTCATCAAATAAAGGCATTTTAAAGCGGGTATAGTTTGGAGGCGAAGGGTTTTTTCCATAAAAAACACTAAGGTAGTTTTCTGCATCCGGGTAATCAGCNATCCAGCTTCCNCTAAAGAAGAGAGCCTGCTGTTGAGCAATTTTCTCCAATAAAGTTCCGCGCTGGAATGCTTCAACCTGAACAGGAATGCCAACTTCTTCGAGTTGCCGGGCAACAAAAGCACCCATTTCTGCATATATGGGAATGGTCAGGAGTTTAATAGTCTCTAATCCTTTACCGCCTGGAAAACCTGCCTCAATGAGTAATTGCCGGGCTTTAGCCGGGTCATAAATATAACCTTTGGGCCTGTTTTCATTGAAGCCGGGTAGTCCGTAAGGTACAAAACCGTTCTCCGCGGGTATGCCTATTGAATTACGCAGGTAAAGCATCATTTTTCTTTTGTCAATGGCATAGCTCATAGCCTGCCTTATTTTTTTTAATCTCAGAGGTGAATTTTTTAAAAGTGAATTGGTGGTATCCTGCAAAATGCCCAGGTATTCCGTATTCAGGTAGGGATGCTTTTGTAAAAGTATCCGGCCCTCCCACGCTGATTTTAGTTCACCATTGCGATTCAGAACCTCATCTTTAAAATTGGCATCAATATCATTCATAAAGTCAAGGCGACCCTGTTGAAATTCCAGGAATTCACTCGCTTTGTTGTCAAGAAAAGAAATTTTAACGGCATCCAGGTATGGGAGGGATTGCCCCGCACTGTCTTTTTCAAAATATTTTTCGTTACGTAGAAAAATCAGGGCCTGGCCTTCTTCCCATGCTTTGAAAGTAAACGGACCCGTACCACAGGGATGCCGGCCAAAATCTTTTCCAAGTGCATCCACAATTTCCTTCGGCAATACAGAGCAATACTGCATAGATAAAATCCCAATTATTGGCGGAAAAGGACTTTTAAGCTTTAGTTGAAAAATGGTATCATTTACTGCAATGAAAGGCTGAAGGCTGTCAACACGACCATTGAATATCCATGCCCCCGGGCTGGCGGTTGCCGGATCAAGTATTCTGCCCAGGCTGTATGCAATATCTCTTGCAACCATCCTCCGACCTTTGCCACCTGGGAAAGAGGGATGATCCTGAAAAAAAACATCATCACGGATAATGAATGTATATGTGAGCCGGTCCGGAGAAAGAGTCCAGCTTTTAGCCAATGCCGGAACAATTTTCAGGTTCGGGCCTACTTCCATCAGGCTATTAAACAATTGATGAGTAGCCCACATGATCGGCTGGTTTTTGGCAAAAGCCGGATCAAGGGTACTAATTCCTTCCGGCTGATTGTAATAAAACACCTCGGAATCTTTTTGCATTCGGCCATTACACCCATATACACCAGCCAAAACCAGTAAAACCAATAAGAAAACCGTTTGTCTATTTAACGTTGGCATCTGAAATATATAGCCCTAAATTTAGGGTTTTAAAAGTGAGTGGCTACATTGAAATTAAAATGCATCGGCTTAAATACATACTTATGCTAATTAAACATTTTATACGCATAGCTTTAATTTGTAATCTGATTTTAATCAACTCCACTTCACATGCCCAGTTAGGCGTGGAGCAAAAAACATTTACCCGCGCGGATACCCTGCGTGGAAGTATCAATGGGGATAGGGCATGGTGGGATGTAAGTTGGTACGGTATTGAAATCAGCCCGGATTACTTAAGCAGGAGCCTTTCCGGAACGGTAACCATTCAGTTCAAGGTATTAACTCAAGGAAATCGAATGCAGGTAGACCTTCAGCAACCATTGCAAATTGAACGTATCAACTGGGGCGAAAAAAACCTTCGCTTTGAGCGCGATGGAAACGTCTATCATGTAGATTTCCCTCAAGTTCCTGATGTAGGCAAAATTGAAACAATACAGATTCAATACAGCGGTAAGCCACAGGTTGCGGTTCGTCCGCCCTGGGATGGTGGATGGATTTTTTCAAAAGATAAAATAGGCCGGCCATGGATGAGCGTAGCCTGCCAGGGATTGGGCGCAAGCGCCTGGTATCCCTGTAAAGACCACCAGAGCGATGAACCAGACAGTGCGGCAATCAGCATTACGGTACCGGATACACTGATGGCCGTAGCCAACGGAAGGCTTCGCTCCTCCGCAAGTAAATTGCCCGGTACCATGACCTATACCTGGGCCGTGACGAGCCCAATCAATAATTATAATATCATCCCTTATATTGGCAAATACAGCAGTTGGAATGAAAACTATGCTGGTGAGAAGGGCAACCTGGATTGCGGCTATTACGTGCTGGACTATAACTTCGAAATCGCCAAAAAACAGTTTACCCAGGCCAAACTAATGTTGCAGTGTTTTGAAAACTGGTTNGGGCCCTACCCTTTTTATGCAGATGGNTATAAACTTGTGGAATCGCCACACCTGGGGATGGAACATCAAAGTGCGGTTGCTTACGGCAATGAATACATGAATGGATATCTTGGCAAAGATTTATCACAAACCGGTTGGGGGTTGAAATGGGATTTTATCATCATACATGAAAGCGGGCACGAATGGTTTGGCAACAGTATAACTTCTAAAGACCTGGCCGATATGTGGATCCATGAAAGTTTTACCAATTATTCTGAAACGATCTATACAACCTGCCAGTCGGGTTTAGAAGCCGGCAATGCTTATGTGCGTGGAACCAGGGCACTGATTGAAAACGAAGGACCCATCGTTGGTAAATATGGTGTAAATGATGAGGGTTCAGGAGATATGTATTATAAAGGGGGCAATATGATCCATTATATGCGGCAGCTATTTAAAGATGATAATAAGTTCAGACTGGCGATGCGTAGCATGAATGATAGTTTTTATCACAAGACTGTTGCCTATAACGATATTCTGTCATTCTGGAGCAGTAAGGCCGGCAGGGATTTATCGCCGCTCTTTAAGCAATACTTAACCACAACCCGGATACCAATATTGGAATATAAATATAAAGGGAATAAATTACAATACCGCTGGGCCAATTGTATTAAGGGATATAACATTCCGGTAAAAATATTGATCAATAAAACCACTGAGCAATGGCTGGAAGCCAATACAGGTTGGAGAAACATTACACTTTCAGTCCCGATTTCGGAAATAGAAATGCATCCGGATTTTTATGCAACAACAGAAAAAATAAAATGATGTGGACATTTTAGAATTTGTGAAGTGTCGTGTTATTGAATTATTCACTAAGAGTTATTCAAATGAGATCCCTCGTTCCTGCCAATGACACATTTTCATTTTATTAATTTTCAATTGTATAAAACCTGTTTGAAATGTGCTTTTTTGTGGGCGACCCATTCCGTAACCGGTCTGACCCGGGGCCCTGCCTGCGTGACGCAGTCGGGGAGGGGTCAGACCGGCTTCTGGTTATCACCCTCTTCAAGAATACAATCCTCCATTGCTCAAAGGCAAACAACAATTTGCATTCATGCACTGGAAATTATAGGTCATCTTCAAAGAACTTGTTTGCATCGCAAAAATTATTACCCGGGATGACAAATTTGGGGGCAAATAATCATCGGGCATATCAGCAATTAGTCGGGCTTTATCTTGTACTTATCAACAAATTAATCGTTTCTGATTTTTTCATATAATTAACTTTGTAGATACCGCCATATGTAATCATATACATTTCATTAAATAAAAATATTGCTTTGAAGCCCATATTCTTTTTATTAGTTATAATCATAAGTAAAGTTTCTTTTTCTCAAAATTATAAACTCCCGGAAGGAGATTTTATGGATACGGCCTTTTCGTCGTTACCTTTTCCGTGCGAGGATAAAAACGTGATGTATTATCAAATTGGCGCGAAATATCCCGAAAGCTCTTTATCGATCTTAAAACATGCACAAGCTTTCACATCAAATTATAANGCTTTTTCGGGAAGCGGGTATATAACTTTTCGATTCATTGTTGATTGCACAGGAAAAATACTTACCAGAATTCAGGTACTTCAAACAGATGAAAATTATAAAAAATATTATTTTGAAAAAGGCTTTGTCAACCTTCTTTATGCTTTTCTAAAAAAAATGGACAAATGGGAAATTGCCCGGATCAATGACAGGGAGGTTCCTTTGGCATACCATGCTTTCATAACTTTTAAAATTCAAAATGGAAAAATTGTTAATATCATTCCATAGTATTTTTCTTTTAGCGGGAATATGCTTTAGCCAGTCTTTTAACAGCAACACCATACAGAACAATTGCCTGGATAAAAAATATCAGGACAGTTTGATTGACAGATATATAAACAATGGGGCATTGAAAACAAATTATAATGGGCCTCAATGGCAATTATATTTAGACAGTATAATTAAAATTTGTCCAAATATCGCCATTGCCTATCAACTTAAAGCAATTCCGTTTATCAAATTTGGCGATTATGCAACTGCAATGCCGCTTGAAGACAAGGCCGTAGAATTAGACCCCCAAAATTGGACTGCTTACCGGGGGTTTTTAAAATGCATTTTTACAAAAGATTATAAGGGCTCAATTATTGATTTTCAAAATGCACAATTGCTTACTCCCAATGGCGGAGAAATGGATCATACTTATTTATTTTTTGAGGGCCTGTGTAATTTAGAATTGGGCAATTATAATAAAGCTGTAGAAAATTTCAGACAGGATATTTTCATACAGACTAAAGGGGACTCAGCAAAAGAATCAGACATTCATTATAATACTTCCTTCTATTTTGGCATTCTATATTATGAAATGAATGATAATAAAAAAGCCAAAGAATTTCTATTAAAATGTCTTCGCAAATACAAACAACACCCGGAAGCAAATTTTTATCTTGCGATGGTATATAAAAGGGAAAAGAACTTTGACCTCATGCATAAATATCTTAAAATCGCTAAAGAATCGCTTTCAAAGAATTATTCACTCAATGAAGACAATACTATTTATGTTAATTATCCTCACCAAATAAGCTTAAATATTATCATTGAGGAAGAAATGAAGTAGTAACTCATTTATTTTTCAATCTCAACTAATTTGATTCAATTTAAAAAATAGTTCATGTTCAATATTAGCCAACCGTTAAATCTATTTTGTTTTTAACTGTAAAGAAGGTGAAGACTAGAAAGATTGATTAAATTACTGCCCGCTCATCTTTTGAGACATTGCTTCGTCGAAAGGCCGGCCGGCGCCCAGGTATCTTTTACGCCAATAGACTTCCCTGAGATCGCTAATCATAATTCCCCCGGAAGCGGAGGCATGAACAAATTTATAATTGTGTAGATACACTCCAACATGGGAAACTCCACCTTTGGTATTAAAAAAAACCAGGTCGCCTTCACGCTTTTCATCATCGTTTATCTTTGAGCAAGAGTTTTTCTGTTCTTTTGCAATGCGGGGAATTGCTGTTCCATATACAGACACAAGCAATCCTTGAACAAAAGCTGAACAGTCAATACCACTGTGACTGTTTCCACCATTACGATATGGAGTTCCCCACCAGTTTTCAATATAATTATATAGAGTCCTGTTTTCAAGAGATTCCACATCAACATCCAT
>Ga0031656_10001147_pt1 | contig 9980 bp, 12 predicted proteins | sample FrelakmetDIP11DI_FD_55080 | JGI IMG/M metagenome (GOLD analysis project Ga0031656, IMG submission 55080) | Freshwater lake sediment microbial communities from the University of Notre Dame, USA, for methane emissions studies - DIP11 DI | ecosystem: Environmental > Aquatic > Freshwater > Lake >... | reverse complement strand
TCCGAAGTGGACGCCACCGGCAACTTCTCCTACAGCTGCGACCACAGCCACGGCGACACCTACCTGCTGCTGGGCGACGCCTATGCCTTCGTCGACCCGGTGTTTTCATCCGGGGTGATGCTGGCGATGAAGAGCGGCTTCGAGGGCGCCGACGCGATCGACACCTGCCTGCGCCAGCCGGAGCAGGCCGCGGCTGCACTCAAGCGCTTCGACAAGGTGATGAGGCACGGACCGAAGGAATTTTCCTGGTTCATCTACCGCGTCACCAACCCGACCATGCGCAACCTGTTCATGGGGCCGAGCAACGTTTTCCGGGTGCAGGAAGCCTTGCTGTCGGTACTGGCGGGNGACATTTACNGCAAGACGCCGATCTGGGGATCGCTGCGCATTCTCAAGGCATTTTATTACCTCGCCTCGCTCGCCAATCTGAAGCGCACGCTGATGGCCTGGAAGCGCCGCAAGTTCAATATCCGCTACGTGGAAGAACTGGAGGGAACGGCTTGATCACGCTGGACGCCATGCTCGGCCTCAGCCTGCTGCCTGCGTCCGGAATGTCCCGTCTGCCTCGGCAGGACGGCCTCCTGGGCGGCGCGTGTTTTTCGCATCCGGCCGGTATGGCTGAAGCAGACGACCTGCCCCTGCTCACGGTGGACATGCAATTGCTGAACGGCGAAACGGCGCTGTGCGAAATCTGGCACAGCCCGGGACCCGTGCAATCCGGCCGCCAGGGCGCGATCCGCTATCGCGAGAACGACACCCTGCTGTTCGGCTGCCTGACGCTCGCCGAGACCAGCGCGAACGCGCGCCCGCCGCTGCAGCTCACTACCGAAGCGGCTTACCAGGCCATATTCGAACTGCTCGAAGCGCGCGGCTTTGGCGCAGTGTTGCGCTTCTGGAATTACTTCCCGGCGATCAATCAGGAAAGCCACGACATCGAGCGCTATCGCCAGTTCAACGTCGGCCGCCAGGATGCCTTCCTCACTCACGGCCGCGCGGTGATCGGCAATGTGCCAGCCGCCTGCGCGCTGGGCACCGCCAGTGGCGGCCTGCACGTCGCGTTTCTGGCAACGCGTGCCGACGTGATCGGCATCGAAAATCCGCGCCAGCTGAGCGCCTACCATTACCCCAGCCAATACGGCCCGCGCAGCCCGACTTTTTCGCGCGCCGGGCTGGTCAGACTGGGCGGGCGCGACATGCTGTTCATCTCGGGCACCGCCAGCATCGTCGGCCATCAAACCCTGCATGGTGGCGACGTGGCAGCGCAGACGCGGGAATGCCTGCACAACATCGCGGCAATCGTCACCGAGGCGAACCGGCTGGCACCCGAGGCCGATTTCCGTCTCAAGCAGTTGGCTTACAAGGTCTACGTGCGCCACCCCGCCGACCTGGCCGCCGTGCGCGAGGCCATGGCGCAAGTCATCGCCGCCCCGGTGGCAGCCATTTTTCTGCAGGCCGATGTCTGCCGCGCCGATCTGCTGGTTGAGATCGAAGCCTCGGGTGGCCATGCCATCCAGGTCGAGGCAAGCGCGTGAGGGCTCAACCAGCCTCGCCGTCAGGCTCGCTGTGGCGTGGACTGCACGCACTGTACGAAATCTTCGCGCTGTGGTTCGGGCTGATCCTGCTCGGTATCATCTCGCTCAGCTGGTCTTCCTTGACGGTGCCGCTGTATTACCTCCTGCCCAAGCGCTGGGCGGTTCCGCTCGGGCGCTGGGGCATCACCACCGGGTTTCGCTTCTACCTCGGCGTGCTCAGCCGGATCGGTGCCTGTCGCTTCGACTTCAGCGCACTCGATGCGCTGCGCGACCAGGGCCCGCTCATCATCGCCCCCAACCACCCCTGCCTGCTCGACGCGGTGATGGTGATTTCACGGCTGCCCAACCTGGCCTGCATCATGAAGGCCGACATCGTCGACAACATCTTTCTCGGCGCCGGTGCCCGCATGGCAGGCTATATCCGCAACGACGCGCAGCTCTCCATGATCAAGCAGGCCGTGGCTGAACTCAGAAGCGGCAGCCAGCTGCTGCTGTTCCCGGAAGGCACCCGCACNACGCGCTGGCCGGTCAACGCATTCAAGGGCACCACTGCACTGATTGCCGGGCGCGCCAAGGTACCGATCCAGACCGTGTTCATCGAAACCCACTCACCCTATCTCAGCAAGGGCTGGCCCTTGTTCAAGCGCCCGGCCATGCCGATCACCTACCATTTCCGCCTCGGCCGCCGCTTCGATCCGCCGGCAAAGGCCGGGGTGTTCACTGCCGCTCTGGAGCGTTACTTCATCGATGAATTGCGCGATGCCCCGCGCTTCTTGTCGGCCGACGCACCCGATGCGCCCGATCTCCACCCCCACCGCCACGCCGGATGATGTCTGAGCCCACCGCTTCCGCCAGCCATCTGGTGCTGATCCCCAGCTACAACCCTGGCGCGCAGGTATATGCCACCGTGCTCGCCGCACGCGCCCAGTGGCAACCGGTGTGGGTGGTGGTGGACGGCAGCAGCGACGGCACCGCCGACGGGCTGCAAGAGATGGCGGCGAGCGACCCCGGCCTGCGGGTGTGGGTGCTGCCCGAGAACGGCGGCAAGGGTGCTGCGGTATTGCACGGTCTCGATCAGGCTGCGGCAGCAGGTTACACCCACGCCCTGACCATGGACTCCGACGGCCAGCATCCCGCCGAGCTGATTCCGGCCTTCATGGCTGCGTCGCAGCAGCACCCCGCCGCGATGATCCTCGGCAAGCCGGTGTTCGATGCCGATGCGCCTGCGCTGCGGGTGCAGGGTCGCAAGATTTCCAACGGCTGGGCCAATCTGGAAACCCTGTGGGCCGGCATCGGCGATTCCCTGTACGGCTTTCGCGTCTACCCCATCCAGCCGCTGTGCCAGGTGATGCGCGGCCAGCGCTGGATGCGCCGCTTCGACTTCGATCCCGAGGCCGTAGTGCGCCTGTGCTGGCGCGGCGTGCGTCCGCTCAACCTGGATGCCCCGGTGAAATACCTGCGCGCCGACGAGGGCGGCGTCTCCCACTTCAATTACCTGCGCGACAACACCCTGCTTACCTGGATGCATATCCGGCTGGTGCTGGGGTTTGTGCTGCGCTTGCCAGTGCTGCTGTTGCGGCGGCTTCGCCGCGCCTGACACGATGACCCGCTGCGTTCCACCCGCGCTGCTGCTGAGCCTGCTGGCCACCCCGGCTGGCGTGCGCGCCGACGATCATCCCGCCGATCATTGGGAAGTGGCGGTGGAAGCGGGCTATCTGCAAAAGGTGCGGGACAACTCCCCGCTCGACTATGTCATCGTGCCGGTGCAGGTCGCCTGGCGCTCGCCGGCAGCGTTCGAACTGTGGCAGGGCGACAGCGGCGCGCGCCTGCGGGTGCGCAACCGCATCGCGATCATCCTGGAAACCTATCTGGAGGGCGCCGAAGACTACTATTTTGCTTTTGCCGGCGCGCCCAGCTTCGAGTTGTGGAATGCGGCTGCGACCGACGCACTGTTTTTTGAAATCGGCGGCGGCTTCGGCCTCACCAATTCAAACGGCACCCCCGGCGGGCAAGGCCAGGATTTCACCTTCAACTGGTTCAGCCAGCTTGGCGCGCGCCACCAGCTCGGCAACCAGCAGGCACTCACCGCCGCCGCCTATTTCACTCATCATTCCAACCTCGGCATGACCGACCCCAACCCGGGGATCGATGTATTAGGCATCAACCTGGGCTGGGTCTGGCAGCTCGACTGAACCGAATTTTCCGAAGGAGTCCATCATCGCCCGCGCCCCCCACCCCCCCCTCACCGACTACTACGCCAGCGAAGACGAGCGGCGCAGTTTCGTCGGCACGCTGTTCGACCGCACCGCGTCCGATTATGACCGCATCGACCGCCTGCTCGCGCTGGGCAGCGGCCCTTGGTATCGCAACCAGGCCCTGCAGCGCGCCGGTCTGCAGCCCGGNATGCGCGTCGTCGATATCGGCATCGGCACCGGACTGGTGGCGCGCGAGGCAGTGAAGCTGGTGGGCGATCCCGCCCTGGTGGTGGGCGTCGATCCCAGCCTCGGCATGATGTCGCAAGCGCACCTGCCCGGCGTCCANCTCATCGAGGGACGCGCCGAAGCCATCCCTTTTCCCGATGCCAGTTTCGACTTCCTCAGCATGGGGTATGCGCTGCGCCACATCAGCGATATCGAAACCGCCTTCCGCGAATTCCACCGCGTCCTCAAACCCGGCGGCCGCCTGTGCCTGCTCGAAATCACCAAGCCCGAACGCGCCTGGAGCCGGGTGCTGCTCAAGNGCTATATGCGCGGCGTGGTGCCGGTGCTGGCGCGCCTGACCGGCTGCAGCGCCGAGTCGGCCAAGCTGTGGCGCTACTACTGGGACACCATCGAGGCCTGTGTGCCGCCGGGNGCGGTGATCGACACCCTGGTTGAGGCGGGCTTTACCGGGGTGAAACGGCATATCGAAACCGGCGCGCTGTCGATTCTGGCGGAATATCAGGCAGTCAAGCCTGACTGACTTGCATGCCNGCTGGCCTATCCTGAAAAGGAGAGTGCCCGGCACAGCTTCGGCCTCCGGGCTTAGCGAATATAATGGACGGCTTAACCCGTCAGCTTCGGGTTGGTCGCCTTTTTATGCAGTGAAATGTCATGTCCGAATCCAAACCCACCGAATCCAATCAGGCACTGCAAGGCGAGATCGCCGGNCTGATTGTGACCGCGCTCAATCTTGACCTCAGCCCGGAAGACATCCAGCCCGACGCGCCCCTGTACGGCGAGGGACTGGGTCTCGATTCCATCGACATTCTGGAAGTGGCGCTGGTGGTNTCCAAACAATACGGGTTTTCGCTGCGCGCCGACAGCGCCGACAACACCCGCATTTTCAGCTCGCTGGCCGAGTTGACCCGGCACGTTGCCGCCAACCGGACGAAATGAGCCGGATGCCATGCGTTTGAGCTGGGGGCGCATGGCGCGGATAGGCCTCATCGTCGTCGGCGCTGTCGCCTACCCGCTGCTGGCGCACTACAGCACGGCCACGTCGGCTGCCACCACCATGCCTTCGCTTGGCGTGGCGGTTTCGCTGGCGCCATCGCTGGCGATTCTGTCGTGGCTGGCCTGGCGTTCGCCCAAACGGCCGTTCATGCTGGCCTTGTGCGCCGGGATGGGGATGCTGCTGGCCGTGTTCTGGGGCGCGCTGCAGCGCAATTTCAACTGGGTGTATTTCATGCAGCACGCCGGCACCTACGTCATGCTGGCCGCGATGTTCGGCACGACGCTGTTGCGCGGTCGGCAGCCGCTGGTGACCCGGCTGGCCGAAGCCGTACATCGCACCGCCCTCGCGCCAGACGTGCTGCGCTATACGCGTCAGGTCACGTTCGCGTGGACGCTGTTTTTTCTGGCGACGGCGCTGGTTTCCAGCGTGCTGTTCTGCTGCGCCAGCATGGAAGCGTGGTCGATTTTCGCCAACTTCCTGTCGTTCCCGCTGATTCTGCTGATGTTTGCGCTCGAGTACGCGGTGCGCCTGCACAGGCTGCCGCATCTGGAACAGCACGGCATCATGGAGGGGGTGCGCGCATTCTGGAACCGGCCCGCCACGACGCTGCCGGATGGGTCGTCACACCCCCGTTAAGCCGTTCGCGCTCCCCCATTCATGTCGACCCTGCCGCTGCTCACGCATTCCAGCCTCGATGCCACCGTTGCGTGGCGGGATGGCGAGGCGATTAGCGTCAGACAGTTTTTGCATGCGGTCGATGCGCTCGCGGCGCAATTGCCGGCCGGGCAGCATGTGCTCAATCTGTGTCGCAACCGTTACCGCTTCACGGTTGCGCTGGCGGCGTGCATGGTAAGTGGCCGCGTAAGCGTGCTGCCGCCCAATCACACGGTGGAAATGCTCCGGCAAATGAAACTGCGCACGCCGGATGTTTTTTGCATAACGGATTCGGCGGCAAGCGGTGTCGCGCTGCCCGTGTTCCCCTACCCGGACTCGCTCCCCGAGCATTCGGCACGGCCAGCGTCGGAGCCGTGCATCCCCCGGATCCACGCTGACCAGGTCATCGCCCGCGTTTTCACCTCCGGCTCCACGGGCGAGCCGACGCCGCATGACAAGCACTGGGGCAGCCTGGTGCGCAATGTGCAGGCCGAAGGCGCGCGCCTGGGCCTGACCCCGGCGCATGCGCTGCTCGGCACGGTGCCGCCGCAACACATGTATGGCCTGGAAACCACGGTGCTGTTGCCGCTGCAATGCGGCGCCGCGCTGCATGACGTCACCCCGTTTTATCCGGAAGACATTTGCTCGGCGCTGGAACAATTGCCCCGACCGCGCGTGCTGGTGACGTCGCCTTATCACTTGCGGGTCTTGCTGGCCGCGCAAACCACCCTGCCTGCCGCCGACCTGCTGCTGTCCGCCACCGCGCCCCTGTCGGCCAGTCTGGCAGCCGAGGCGGAAAGTCGTTTCGGGTGCCGCTTGCTGGAAATCTACGGCTGCACCGAAACCGGCCAGCTGGCCACGCGCCGCACTGCAGCGGACGAAGCCTGGCAGACGTTTCCCGGCATTCGCCTGCGGGTCGAGGGCGAGGCGGTCTGGGCGGAAGGCGGGCACATCGAGGCGCCGATCCGTCTGGGCGATGTGATCGAACCGCTCGCCGCACATCCGGGTCACTTCCTGCTGCATGGCCGTCACGCCGACCTGGTCAATATCGCAGGCAAGCGCACCTCACTGGCTGATCTCAACCATCACCTCAACGCGATTCCCGGCGTGGAGGACGGCGTGTTCATGCTGCCGCCGGACGACGTGAATGCGCCGGAAAGCGTGCGCCGTCTGGTTGCGCTGGTGGTGGCGCCGACGCTGACGCCGGCCGCGCTGATGCACGCGCTGCGCGAACGCATCGACCCCGTTTTTCTGCCGCGCCCGCTGCTGTTTGTCGACGCCCTGCCACGCAACGCCAGCGGCAAATTGCCCAACCAGCGTGCGCAGGCCTTGCTGGCCAGCCTGCTGGCGAAAGCTGTGCGCACGCTTCCGGCATGACGATGCAGACCCTGCACCTGACAGTTGCCGCCGGTCACCCGGCCTATGCCGGGCATTTCCCCGGCCGACCGATCCTGCCCGGCGTGGTGCTGCTGGACGAGGTGCTGGTCGCGCTCGCCGCGGAGCAGGGAAATCCGGCGCCGTGTTGCGAGATCAAATCGGCCAAGTTTCTCAGCCCGGTTCTGCCCGGCGAAAGCCTGCGCCTCGAGTATTCGTCGACGGCAGCAGGCGTGTTCCGCTTCGAACTGAAGGCGGCTGAGCGCGTGGTCGCCAGCGGCATCGTGGCCTTTTCCGCAGCAGCCGGGACGACGTCATGAGCCCCGCCGGAGTCGATCACCAGGCTGATCGTGATCATCAGGCCGAATGGGTCAAGCGGCCTGAACGCAGCAACATGCTGATGCTGCGGGTGATGCGCTGGATTTCGCTGACCCTGGGGCGTCCGCTGTCGCGCGGCGTGCTGATGGGGATCAGCCTGTATTTCCTGCTGTTTTCGCCCCGCGCCCGCGCGGCGTCGCGCGCCTACCTGCAGCGTGCGCTCGGGCGGACGCCGCGCCTGACCGAACAGTTTCGCCATTTCCACAGCTTTGCCAGCTGCATCCACGACNGGGTGTATCTGCTCAATGGCCGCGATGACCTGTTTGATATTCAGATTCACGGGCGGGAAGTGTTTGACGCAGCCTATGCCGGNGGACAGGGGCTGTTTCTGATGGGNGCGCACATGGGCAGTTTTGAGCTGGTGCGCGCGGTCGGCCGGCAACAGCCNGGTTTGCGGGTGGCGATGGTGATGTACGAGGAGAACGCCCGTCAGATCAACGCCGCGCTCGCCGCCATCAGCCCGACCGCAGTGCAGGACATCATCCCGCTGGGGCAACTCGATTCAATGCTGCGGGTGCAGTCTGCGCTGGACGACGGCATGGTGCTCGGCGTGCTGGGTGACCGCAGCCTCGGCGGCGAGCCAACCTTGCGGGTGCCTTTTCTGGGGACGGACGCCGGGTTTCCGCTGGACCCGATGCGTCTCGCTGCCATACTCAAGCAGCCGGTGCTGTTCATGAGCGGTCTTTATCTCGGGGCCAATCGCTATGCCATTCACTTCGAGCCGCTGGCCGATTTCAGCGACATTGACCGCCAGGGGCGCAATGCCGCCATCGAGGCCGCAGTGACGGCCTACGCTGCTTGCCTGGAGCGGCATTGCCGCGCGGCGCCTTACAACTGGTTCAACTTCTTTGACTTCTGGCGCACGAAGGAATCTGAATCATGAGCCGATTGATGCGCCGTTATTGGGCCGCCGCCGCGCTGGCGCTGGCGCTGGTGTGTAGTCAAGCCGCCAATGCCGCGCCGCTCAGCATCAGCCAGCTCATGGCCAGCCTGGCGCAGCATCCGCAAGGCGCGGCCACTTTCAGTGAAAAGAAGTTCATTGCCATGCTGGATGAACCCGTCGTGTCATCCGGCGAACTGCTGTTCATCGCCCCGGCGCGGCTGGAAAAACGCACCCTGAAACCCAAGCCCGAAACCATGGTGCTCGACGGCGACACCCTCACCCTGCAACGCGGGCAGCGCACACGCACCCTGCAACTCAAGGACTACCCGGAGGTGGCCGGCATGATCGAGAGCATCCGCGCCACNCTGGCGGGCGATCGCCAAGCGCTGGAGCGGGTGTATCACCTGGCACTGGACGGCAGCGCTGAGCGCTGGACGCTGGTACTCACCCCGCTCGACCCCAAGGTCGGCGCCGTCATCGCACGCATCCGGATGGAGGGGGTCAAGGACGTGGTGCGCAGCGTCGAGATCCTCCAGGCTGACGGCGACAGTTCCTTGATGACCATCGAAAAGCGAGCGCCGCCGCAATGATCCACACGCGCCGCCGCAGTATCGCCGCCATCGTGCTGTGGCTGATTTTCTTGCTGGCCTGTGTCGGCATCATCAGCCGCACCCACTTCACCACCGACCTGTCGGCATTTTTGCCGCGCGCCCCCACGCCCGAGCAGCAGCTGCTCATGGACCAACTCAGCGACGGCCTGGCCTCGCGCCTGATTCTGGTGGGCATAGAAGGCGCCGATGCGCCCACCCNCGCCCGGCTTTCCAGGCAAATCGCCCAGCCTCTGCGCGCCGACCGTACGTTTGTCAGCGTCAATAATGGCGAGCCCGTCAACACCGAACGTGACCGGGCTTTCCTGTTCAACAATCGTTACCTGTTGAGCCCGGCCGTGACGCCGGCACGCTTTAGCGCAGATGGCCTGCATGCCGCCTTGAGCGACAGTATCGATCTCTTGGCCTCGCCTGCCGGATTGCTGATCAAATCCATCCTGCCGCGCGACCCGACCGGGGAAATGGTGCAATTACTCGAGCAGCTCGACAGCGGCAGCCAGCCGAAGCTGGTGGAGGGTGCATGGGCCTCACGCGATGGCGCGCGCGCCTTGATGCTGATGCAAACGCGTGCCGCGGGAAGCGACACCGATGCCCAGCAACACGCCATGGCCTTATTCGGCAGGCGTTCGACCAGGCCGCCAGCGCCACCCCATCCGCCCAACTGGTGATGACCGGTCCCGGCGTGTTTTCGGTGACGTCACGCGACACCATCAAGAGCCAGGTCACCCGTCTCTCCATCATCAGCCTGGTGCTCATCGCAACGCTGCTATTGCTCGTTTATCGTTCCTTCAGCGCACTGGCATTGGGCTTGTTGCCCGTGATCAGCGGAGCGCTGGCTGGCATTGCGGCGGTCAGCCTGGGCTTTGGCGCGGTGCACGGCATCACCCTGGGATTTGGCACCGCCCTGATCGGCGAAGCCGTGGATTATTCGATCTACCTGTTTGTGCAATCGGAACAGAACAGTGAGGATCATCAAAACTGGATCAAGCGCTTCTGGCCCACCATTCGCCTCGGTGTGCTGACTTCGATAGCCGGCTTTGCTTCGCTGCTGCTGTCCGGCTTTCCGGGTTTGGCACAACTCGGCTTGTATGCCATTGCCGGGCTGATCACGGCCGC
>Ga0031656_10001146_pt1 | contig 9984 bp, 9 predicted proteins | sample FrelakmetDIP11DI_FD_55080 | JGI IMG/M metagenome (GOLD analysis project Ga0031656, IMG submission 55080) | Freshwater lake sediment microbial communities from the University of Notre Dame, USA, for methane emissions studies - DIP11 DI | ecosystem: Environmental > Aquatic > Freshwater > Lake >... | reverse complement strand
ACAATTCACTATATGTCATTTCGACCGCAGGGAGAAATCTTTGTTCCGATCTAAGGAAGGAACTGTTTCAACAACATTAAAGATTTCTCAGTCACTTCGTTCCTTCGAAATGACACTTTACGTAAATATATGAGTCCTGAGTTATAATCTTAAGAACGGGGTTTGATCTTCCCCGCCATTCTTGCCCATCGGTACAGGGCGCCAAGAACCACCACAGCCCTCTCTGAAGAGTAGGGGAACGCGGGAACGCCATGAGATTCAAGAAGCGCGGCGGCGCGCTCCACTTCGACATCACCCGAAAGGGCCGCGACAATCGGTTTGGGCGCTTTCACAGCCTCGGCGGCCTTCTTCGCTCTAATCACCGTTTCGGCAAAGACCAACGGCGGCGTGACCAGGGTATGCCAGTAGCCGAGGATCAGGGCGTCAATGCGGTCATCCTCGAGAGCGAGCCTGATAGTGGCTTCATAGGTTGCCGGCGGCTCGCCTCCCGTGATATCCACGGGATTTCCCGTTGCACCGAAGGGAGGTATAAATTTTTTAAATGCTTCATCCAGGTCTTTCTCCAGTGCCATGAGCTGTATGTGGTGCCTGCTGCAGGCGTCTGCCAAAAGGACGCCCAATCCTCCCGCGCCGGTAACAATCAATACGTTCTCCCCTTTCGGGACCGGCAATTTACTGATGCTTCGTGCACAATCCAGAAGTTCTTCCAGATTGGATACTCTGACGATGCCCGCCTTGGCGAAGGCGGCGCTGTAAATCCTGTCATCCCCGGCGAGCGCTCCCGTATGGGAAAAGGCCGCCCTTTCACCTAATGAGGTGGCGCCGGCTTTGAGCGCGACAATGGGCTTTTCTTTGCTTACCTTCTGCGCTGCCTTGACGAAGGCAACGCCGTCCTTGATGTCTTCCACATGCATGGCGATCACTTTTGTGTTCGGGTCCTGCCCGAAGAACTCGATCAGGTCGTCCTCGTCCACGTCACACTTGTTTCCCACGCCAACAATGGACGAAACGCCCATTTTATGGGAGCGGCTGTAGCCGATGATGGCCATACCCACNCCCCCGCTCTGGCAGGACAGGGCTGTAGGTCCCTTTTCTGTGTAAGGTGTGCAGAAGGTCGCGCAGAGGTGCGCCGGAGTATAATATATCCCGAAAATATTCGGGCCAAGGATACGGACCCTGCTTTCGATGGCTTTCGCGACAAGCTCCCTCTGAAGTTCGTTATTGCCGATTTCGGCGAATCCGGAGGAGATCACGATGGCCCCGGCGACTCCCTTTTGCCCGAGAGCCGTAATGGCCTCAACAACGTTCTTTGCCGGGATCACGACTACGGCGACATCCACCCGATCAGGTATGTCTTGAATGCTCTTGTAACATTTCCGGCCGAGTATCTCCTCCGCCTTGGGATTGATGGGATAGATGTTGCCTTTATAGCCGCCGTCGATGATATTCTTTACCGTGGAATATCCCAGTTTTGAGGGATCACTGGAAGCCCCGATAACGGCAATGCCCGCGGGAGAAAAGATCCTCTTCATACTGGCGACGATTTCTTCCGAAGTGTAGAGCGTTTCGGCGATTCTCTTNGGTTCGCCGAGTGCCATCCGGGCATCCACAATGACGGCGCCCGCAGCGGTTGCGATGACGGGATTCAGATCGACTTCCAAAATTTCCGGGTGATTGGTTAACAGGAGAGACAGCTTCTGCATGATATCCGCTAAGGTGTTTATNTCGACGGCCGGTTTCCCGCGGAAATTCCCGAGGATTTTNCTTCCCCTGATCTCCTGGATCATGCCGAGAGAATCCTCTCTTGTCAGAGGGACTAATCTGAAAGCCACATCGCCTGCGACCTCGATAAAAATACCCCCCAGGCCGAACATCACGGCATGCCCGAACTGACGGCTGAAGGTTGCGCCGATGACCAGTTCCACTCCTTCCGGTACCATTTGATCGACCAGAATACCTTGTATATGTGCGTCCGGTTTATGAATTTTTGCGTTCTCCATGATTTCGGAAAACGCCGTCCGCACAGCCTCCGGGGAATCAAGATTAACCCTGACACCCCCTACATCAGACTTGTGAGAGATATCCGGGGAAAGTATCTTCATCACTACCGGGTATCCTAACCAGCCGGCTACCGTAGCTGCCGTGTCCGGATCTGATGCGACATACCCGGTACTGACTTTGATGTCGTAAGCCTTCAGCACTTCCTTGCTTTCCACCTCCGTGAGATGCACCCTTCCCTGTTTTTTAACTTCCGCAAGAAGATTCGCTACTGTGCTTTCCATTGGGACCTCCTTTTGCTGCTCACATTGCTTTTTCTCGTTAAAGCCGCTCCAGGGACGGACACTGAAGCTCAGCCATATTATGGATGAAAGCGAGAAAAGTCAACATGATAAGACGATCAGGTAAAGATCTGTTTCAGTCTTACAACTACTTTACGCTTGACAGGATACACGAATTCATATAGAAAGCTCCCCTACATCGCAAGACCAGTATAAGGAGGATAGTTTTTTGGCTACACACAAATCCGCGGAAAAGAGAAGCAGGCAAAATGTAGTGAAACGTCTGAGAAATACATCGGTAAAATCGAGCGTCAAGACACGGATAAAATCGGTGCTGAATGCTGTGGAGGAGAAGGATAACGCAGCCTCAGCGACTGCCCTTGCCGTTGCCATACCTGCGATCAATAAGGCCGCTTCCAAAGGCGTATTTCATAAGAAGACAGCATCGCGAAAGATATCGAGATTGACCAAGAAGGTGAATTCTCTTAAAGGATAATTCCCGAGGGACAGTCCCTATTTTTGCGTGCAAAAGTGGTACAGTCCCCACATCAGTCCCTGACTCTTTTAAAAGCCTGACATCATTAATCTGTATGCCCTCTCGGCTGTATCGTTTGAAAGCTTGATGAGGGCATTTTTTCGGTTTGCTTCTTTCGAGTTCAGGTCGGGAGTAGCGTAGTCCTGGTATCCGGAAAAACTCTTATTGGTCCAGATAGTCTTTTTTGTGTCCTGTTCTTCAAACGCGAGTTCCATGGTGATCGTTACCCGTTCTTCCGATGCCAGGTTGCTTTTCTGATAAGAGAGAGGAGCGGTGNTGAGGCTGTCGATACTGCCCCTGAATGNGGCATCTGCTTTTTCCCGTCTGTCCACGATCGTGAATCTGCTTCCTGTAGTAAACTGATTGATGAAGGCGTTCCTGATGGTATTATCAATATAGGGCTCACCGGTTCGATTCGCAAAATTGTCTATGAACACTGTGCGGATTTTTTTGTCGATATATTCTCCGCCTGCGCTGAAGCGGTAACCGCAACCCGAGATGAGAATAGCGGACAGGAGAAAAAGGAAGAGGGGTGCCGTGAGGTGGCCGTTTTCGCGGGTAATTTCTCTCCTGCGGTTGTTACTGAACCACGATATTGACAAGCTTCTTGGGAACATAAATCTCTCTCAATACCTTTTTCCCGGATATGTAGTTCATGATTTTTTCGTCATTAAGGGCGAGGTCCTTAATCTTAGTCGCTTCTTCATCGGCAGAAACAACGATCCTGCTCCTTACCTTGCCGTTTACCTGAATGACGATGGTAATTTCCTCTTCGGCGGCAACTTCATTATCGTACGAAGGCCAGGGGACATCGGCTAAATTGCTTTCGTATCCTAATGCCGTCCAGAGCTCTTCGGTGATATGGGGAACAATAGGCGCCAGAAGTATAATGATCGTTTCTATGGTCTCCCTGATGACAGAAAGGGCTGTCGTATTTTCCCTGGCCGGCCGTTCCATCAGGTACAAGGCATTCACCAGTTCCATAACAGCGCTAATAGCGGTGTTGAAGTGAAACCGATCCTCAATATCGCGCGTCACTTTCCTCATCGTCTGGTGGGTTTTTCGCCTCAGGTTTTTCAGATCCCCGTCAATATCCCTGCTGCCATCGAATGGTGTGACATGCTTAATATCCTCAAGATAGTCAATCACTATTCTCCATGCCCTGTTGAGGAAACGGAACGATCCCTCGACCCCCTGATCGGACCATTCCAGATCTTTCTCCGGTGGGGATGCGAAGAGACAGAACATCCTGACGGTATCGGCGCCATAATTTTTGATCAGATAATCAGGGTCAACGACATTTTTTAGGGATTTTGACATTTTTTCTGATTTGCCGATAGTGACCTCACTCTGGCAGCGAGTGCATTTTCCATCCTTCACTTCGTCGGGAAAGAGATAACCGTGCTCTTTGCAACGAGCCGTCTCTTTGCAGACCATGCCCTGGGTCAGGAGATTGGTAAACGGTTCATCGAAATCCAGGACACCATAATCTCTCAGCATCTTTGTGAAGAAACGAGAGTAGAGGAGATGGAGAATTGCGTGTTCAATGCCACCGATGTACTGATCCACCGGCATCCAGTAGTGGACCGTTTGTTTATCAAGACCGGGCTTTTCTCCGCAGTGGGGTGAGCAGAAACGGTTAAAATACCAGGAAGATTCGACAAACGTATCCATGGTGTCCGTTTCCCGTTTTGCCGTGTTGCCGCATGTGGGGCAGCTGGTTTTTAAAAAGGCATCATACTTCGCCAGGGGGGATCCTCCCGCTCCCGTTAACTCTATTTCGCGGGGCAGGATGACGGGTAGTTCGGATTCCGGTACCGGTACTGTACCGCACGTATCACAGTAGAGAATGGGAATCGGCGCCCCCCAGTAGCGCTGCCGGGAGATTCCCCAGTCTCGCAAGCGGTACTGGATGGCTTTTTTGCCCCGCCCGATGGATTCCAAATATGAGGCGATTGCATCCAGGGCTTTTAAATTTTCCATGCCGTTGAACTGTCCCGAGTTGACGAGCATGCCTTCGTCCACGTAGGCTTCTTTCATGGTGCTCACGTTCAACGGCTTATTGTGCGGTTGAATGACAACGAGCAGAGGGAGATTGTATTTTTTTGCGAATTCGAAGTCCCGCTGATCATGGGCGGGTACGGCCATAACACAGCCGGTGCCATACTCGGCAACAACGAAGTTTGCAGCGAAGATTGGCATTTTTTTCTTCGTAAGCGGATTGAGGCAGTACGCATCTAAAAACATACCCTCTTTTTCGTAGTATTCCGATGTCCGCATCAGCTTGTCTTGCTTTTTTACCTTCTCCACAAATTCCCTTACTTCGTGTTCAATAGGTTTTCCCTTGACAAGATCCATCACGAGGGGAAGTTCTGCGGCAACCAGCATAAACGTCGCTCCGAATACTGTGTCCTGCCTCGTCGTAAAAACCGTTATCGTACCATTGCCGTCTGCCATGGGGAAAAGGATATCGCATCCATAGCTTTTCCCTATCCAGTTTTTCTGCATGGTGATGACCCGTTCGGGCCATCCGGGAAGCTTGTCGCAATAGTCGAGGAGCTCTTCCACATAATCAGTGATGCGGAAAAACCATTGGTCGAGATATTTTTCCTCGACCTCCGTGGAGCACCTCCANCACTGGCCNGCTTCCACNTGCTCGTTCGCCAGTACNGTCTGACAATTTATACACCAGTTTACGATAGAGCTTTTTTTATANGCGAGCCCTTTCTTCGTACATCCAGAGAAAAAACAGTTGTTCCCAGCGGTAATANTCCGGCTCACACGTGGAAAGTTCTCNGTCCCAGTCATANCTGAAACCCATCTCCTTGAGCTGTTTTTTCATATAGGAGATGTTTTCNTTCGTCCATGTTGCCGGGTGAATTCCATGGTCGATAGCCGCGTTTTCCGCGGGCATCCCGAAGGAATCCCAGCCCATGGGNTGGAGTACATTGTATCCNTTCATCCTCTTGTAGCGTGCCACAACATCGCCTATGGTGTAGTTGCGAACATGGCCGATGTGAATTTTTCCGGATGGATAGGGAAACATCTCGAGAAGGTAGTACTTTTTTTTGCCAGCGTCTTCCGTGACTTTGAAAATACCCTTATCTTCCCAGATCTTCTGCCATTTCTTTTCCAGCTCCTGGGGTTTATACTTGTCTTCCATGCTTTACTCAGCCTCCAACATGTTCGAGGACCCCCTGTAATAACGATGATTGTCCTGAAAAGAACAAGAAATCACATCCTCATGAATTGCAGCTTCCATTGACATCTTGTTTCATAGTTTCTCTATATAATGTGAGATATACGGCATCAAGAATACCGTTTATAAAAGATCCGGAGTTTTCCGAGCCATACATTTTACCTAAATCAATAGCTTCGTTCAGTGTCACTTTTGGGGGTATGTTCGGGCAGTAGAGAAGCTCATAGACAGCCATACGGAGTATGTTTCGGTCTACTCTCGACATACGTTCCAGCGACCAGTGTTCAGAACAACTGCGTATAAGATTATCTATTTGTTCTCTATTATCCCAAGCACCTTCGATCAGGAGAGTTGAGAACTTTTTGGAATCTTCTGTCGCCTGAAAGTTATTCCAGAAGAGCCTGATAGCCTCTTTGGCATCGATATTTAAAACGTCCAGCTCGTAAAGAACCTGTAAGGCAACCTCTCGTGCCTTTCTTCTTTGATGCATTAGTGCCTCTGGTGATATTACATCAGATACCGTATATGATGGGTCTGCTTATATCAATTACGACAAGAGATACCTGCAATAAATTAAAAAGTATTGAAATCAAGGAAGGTTTACGCCGGTATTAAACAAAATTATCGGCATCATTCTTCATAACCCGCCAAAAACGGGTGAATGAGCAACTATAATTTTTTGAAGAGATCTACCATTTCAATAGCGGACATGGCGGCATCCCATCCCTTATTACCTGCTTTTGTTCCCGCCCTTTCAATAGCCTGTTCAATGGTGTCTGTGGTTAGTACACCGAAGGATACGGGTATCTCCATTTCCAGGCCGACGCTGGCGATCCCCTTGGTGACTTCGGCACTGATGTATTCGAAGTGAGGTGTGGCCCCCCTGATCACGGCACCAAGACAGATGACTGCATCAAAGCGTTCGGTCTTTGCCAGCTTTTTCGCCATTAAGGGCAATTCAAATGCACCGGGGACTTTATAAATCTGGATGTCTTTTTCATCCGCCCCTGCCCTTGTCAGGGCATCGACGGCGCCNTCAANCAACCGTCCAGAAATAAAATCATTAAACCGGCTGGCAACAATGCCAAATTTCATCCCTTTGGCTACAAGCTTCCCTTCAATTGTTTTCGGCATGGTTCCTTCTCCTATATTTCTAACAAATGCCCCATCTTTTTCTTTTTTGTCGTCAGATATTTAATGTTGTTCTCCGTTGGTTTTATTTCGATAGGAACACGTTCGGTAATGGTTATACCATACCCTTCCAGACCGACAATTTTTTTGGGATTGTTGGTCATGAGCTTCATCTTCCTGACACCCAAATCAGCAAGTATCTGGGCGCCAATTCCATAATCCCGTAAATCTGCCTTGAAACCGAGCGTGAGATTGGCCTCCACCGTATCCTTCCCGCTTTCCTGCAGCTCATAGGCTTTGATTTTATTTACCAGGCCGATTCCCCTTCCTTCCTGGTGCATATACACGATCACACCTTTTTCTGCCGCTTCCACCATCGTCATGGCGGTATGGAGTTGATAGCCGCAATCACACCTCTCTGATCCGAAGACGTCACCGGTCAGGCATTCTGAGTGAACCCGCACCAGGACTTCATCTTCCGGCTCAATATCTCCCTTGACCAGAGCGACATGTTTCATATCATCCACATCATTTTCATACACAATAATTTTGAATTCACCACCATAGCGGGTTGGAATAGTTGCTGTAGCCGTCCTTTTGATCAGAGATTCATGCTGCATCCTGAACTGAATGAGATCCGCAATGGTCACTATCTTCAGACCATGCTTCTTGGCNAANCCTTCCAGGTCAGGCATGCGGGCCATGGTGCCATCGTCCTTCATGATCTCACAGATTACTCCGGCAGGTCTTAATCCGGCTAATCGCGCAAGATCTACGGAACCTTCCGTTTGGCCGGTTCTTACCAATACACCGCCTTTTCTCGCCCGTATGGGGAANACGTGCCCCGGGCTGACGATGTCATCAGGAGTNACATCATCGGCGACGGCTGTTCGTATGGTTGTCGCCCTGTCGGCAGCCGAAATGCCTGTGGTGACTCCTCGTTTTGCTTCTATGGAGACGGTAAATGCGGTGCTGAAACGGGAGCGATTATCGGATACCATGGGGGAGAGATTCAGCTTATCGGCAAGTTCTTCGCTGAGGGACAGGCACACGAGACCTCTGCCGTTTTTCGCCATGAAGTTGATTGCCTCCGGCGTGACGTACGCCGCTGCCATACAGAGATCTCCTTCGTTTTCCCTGTCTTCATCATCCACCAAAATAACCATTTTGCCGCTCTTGATATCGACAATGGCTTCTTTTATTGTACTCAAACCCATGTATTGTCACCTGTTAATAGTTATTATTAGGTTATTCTCCCTTTGAGGTNCTTAAAGGATTCGAGGTTTCAAGGGTTCAAATGATCGAGTATCTGTTCTCAGTATTTCACTTGGANCCTTAACCTCTTAAATCATGAAGATGCACGCAATTTTGGGGAAATGAACCTTATTTCAAAAATCCGTGCTCCGCAAGAAAATTCATATCAATCCCTTTGCCCGGGGTAAGGAATTTTTCTATGTATTTTGCAATTATGTCCGTTTCAATATTTACCAGATCAGCAACTTTCTTGAATCCTAATGTGGTATTCCGGGCTGTGTAGGGAATCATATTAACATAAATTCTATTTTTTTCACAGCTATTTACGGTAAGACTTATCCCGTCCACAGCGACAGATCCCTTTTCTACGACGTAACGGCTTAACTCATTATCGATTTCCACACCGAACTGAATAGAATTCGCTTTAATTATCTTTTCTTGAATCTTTCCCATTCCATCCACATGACCGAGAACAAGATGACCTCCCAAAAAACTGTTCATCCGCAAGGATTTTTCAAGGTTTACCTTTTCACCGGACTTCAGCAATTTTATATTGGTCCTCGCCATGGTTTCCGCCGATACATCGGCAGAAAAAATGCTGCCTGTTTTCTCCGTTACGGTGAGGCAGGCGCCGTTTATGGCGATGCTGTCGCCGATTTTTAGGTCATCTAAATTCATGGATGTGTCAATGAAAAGGCGGGCATCCTCACCTTTCCTGGCCAACCGTTTCACTGTGCCCATGCTTTCAACGATTCCTGTAAACATGACCGGTCCACATCCCGTTGATACTGTGTGTAGGTAATTTTATTTCCCGTTGTCTCTTTTCACACCCAGAAAGGCCTTGAGTTCGTCCATGAAATCACCAACGTCGCGAAACTCTCTATACACAGATGCAAACCTCACGTAGGCAACGCCGTCAAGGTTCTGGAGTTCCTTCATTACCTGCTCTCCGACTACAGATGCGGGGATTTCTTTGTCCGGATACTCCTGGCATCTTCGCTCTATTCTGTCCACAATGCTTTCGATCACATCGGTGCTGATGGGACGTTTCTCACAGGCCTTCTTGATGCCGGAACGTATTTTTGTTCTGTCGAAAGGTTCCCGGCGGCCGTCCTTTTTTACTACCGTCGGGAGGACTTCCTCCACAACTTCATACGTGGTGAAGCGTTTTCCGCAGGATACGCACTCACGCCTTCTCCTGATGGCGTCGCCGTCTTTGCTGATCCGGGAGTCGATAACCTTGTTTTCAACATTTGCACAAAAAGGACACTTCATACTTGCACCACCTTTACATTGGCTTCTTTCAAGATATCTTCCGCGAGCGTATCCATATAATGTGACTTAATCACTACTGTGACTATACCTGCATTGATAATCATCTTGGCGCATATGATACAGGGATGATTGGTGCAATAGAGGGTTGATCCGTTTACACTCACACCGTGAAGTGCCGCCTGAATAATGGCATTTTGTTCCGCGTGCAGTCCCCGGCACAGTTCGTGGCGTTCCCCGGAAGGGACTTTAAGTTGTTCACGCACACAACCCATGTCCAGGCAATGGTGAAGACCCGAAGGAGCTCCATTATA
>Ga0031656_10001144_pt1 | contig 9991 bp, 7 predicted proteins | sample FrelakmetDIP11DI_FD_55080 | JGI IMG/M metagenome (GOLD analysis project Ga0031656, IMG submission 55080) | Freshwater lake sediment microbial communities from the University of Notre Dame, USA, for methane emissions studies - DIP11 DI | ecosystem: Environmental > Aquatic > Freshwater > Lake >... | reverse complement strand
ATCTACACCATCGGCTATATGGCCGACGACGACGGCTACCAGCGGTTCTTCGCCTACATNTCGTTGTTCACGTTCTCCATGCTCATGCTGGTGATGTCGAACAACTTCCTGCAGCTTTTCTTCGGCTGGGAGGCGGTGGGCCTCGTGTCCTACCTGCTGATCGGCTTCTGGTACAAGCGCCCGACCGCCATCTACGCCAACCTGAAGGCCTTCCTGGTCAACCGGGTCGGCGACTTCGGCTTCGTGCTGGGCATCGGTCTGATCGCCGCGTACTTCGGCTCGATGCACTACGCGACCGTGTTCGCGATGGCGCCGAAGCTCGCCGACGAGACCATCAGCCTGCTGGGCGCCACGCCCTGGATGCTGATGACGGTGATCTGCATCTGCCTGTTCATCGGCGCGATGGGCAAGAGCGCGCAGTTCCCGCTGCACGTGTGGCTACCCGACTCGATGGAAGGCCCGACCCCCATTTCCGCGCTGATCCACGCGGCGACCATGGTCACGGCGGGGATCTTCATGGTCGCGCGGATGTCGCCGCTGTTCGAGCTCTCGGAGACCGCGCTGTCGTTCGTCATGATCATCGGCGCCATCACCGCGTTCTCGATGGCGCTCATCGCGGTGGTGGTCTACGACATCAAGCGCGTGGTCGCCTACTCGACGCTGTCGCAACTCGGCTACATGACGGTGGCCCTCGGCGCGTCCGCCTACCCGGCGGCGATCTTCCACCTCTACACCCATGCGTTCTTCAAGGCGGCGCTGTTCCTCGCCGCCGGCTCGGTGATCATCGCCATGCACCACGAGCAGGACATGCGCAGGATGGGCGGGCTGCGCAGGTACCTGCCGATCACCTATGCCGTCATGCTGATCGGCGGTCTCGCCAACGCGGCCTTCCCGCCCTTCGCGGGATTCTTCTCGAAGGAAACCATCATCGAGGCCGCCCGCGTCTCGAGTACGCCGGGGCACTGGTTCGCGTACCTGTGCGTGCTCGCCGGCGCCTACGTGACCGCGCTGTACACGTTCCGGCTGATCTTCTACGCCTTCCACGGCAAGGAGCGCTTCGATACCGGCGCACACGCCCACGGCGATCACGCCGGCGGCACCGGCGCGCACGGCAAGGACGCCCACGACGACCATGGCCACCACGGCGGCGTCCCGCACGAGTCGCCCTGGGTGGTCACCGTGCCGCTCATCCTGCTGGCGATTCCCTCCATCGTCGCGGGCTACGTGATCGGCCGCATGGTGTTCGGCGACTACTTCGGCGACGCCATCTACATCGCACCCGAGCACACCGCCATCGCGCGGCTCGCCGAGGGGTATCACGGCGTCCTCGGCATGATCACCCATGCGTTCTTCACGCTGCCGTTCTGGCTGGTGGTCTCCGGTATCGCCACCGCCTGGTATCTGTACATCGCGCGGCCAGAGCTGCCCGGCGTCCTCCGCGCGCGGTTCTCCGGCTTGGTGCGCGTGCTGGAGAACAAGTACGGGCTGGACGACTTCAACCAGCGGGTCTTCGGCGACGGCGCCATCGGCGTCGGCCGGCTGTTGTGGAAGGTCGGCGACCAGGTGCTCATCGACGGGGTGGCGGTGAACGGATCCGCGCGCCTGGTGGGGTGGCTCGCGCGCGTGGTGCGCCACGCGCAGACGGGTCTTATCAACACCTACGCGTTCGCGATGATCGGCACGGTCGCGGTCGCCATCGGCCTGGCGTACTGGTTCATGATCCGGCCGATCTTCCAGAACTAGAAACGAAAAAGATCCATGCAGGCAACCGCACCCTGGCTCTCGCTGGCCATCTGGATACCGATCCTCGCGGGGCTCGTCGTCATGGCGACCGGGGGAGACAAGAACGCGCACGTCGCGCGGGTGCTGGCGCTTGTCGGCGCGGTCGCCGGCTTCCTGGTGGCCATCCCGCTGTACACCGGCTTCGACGTCTCGACCAGCGCGATGCAGTTCGTCGAACTCGCGCCCTGGATCCCGCGTTTCAACATCAACTACCACCTCGGCGTCGACGGCATCTCGCTGTTGTTCGTCCTGTTGAACGCCTTCGTGACGGTGCTCGTGGTGCTGGCCGGATGGCAGGTGATCGAGACCCGCGTGTCGCAGTACATGGCGGCGTTCCTGATCATGTCGGGCCTGATGAACGGCGTGTTCGCAGCGCTCGACGGCGCGCTGTTCTACGTGTTCTTCGAGGCGACGCTGATCCCGATGTACCTCGTGATCGGCGTCTGGGGCGGACCGAACCGCGTGTACGCCGCCTTCAAGTTCTTTCTCTACACGCTGCTCGGGTCGCTGCTGCTGCTGGTCGCGTTCCTGTACCTCTACAACCAGGCGGGAGGCAGCTTCGCGATCCAGGACTGGCACCGGGTGCCGCTGGCGATGGACGTGCAGAAGTGGCTCTTCTTCGCCATGTTCGCGGCGTTTTCCGTCAAGGTGCCGATGTGGCCGGTGCATACCTGGCTGCCGGATGCCCACGTCGAGGCCCCGACCGGAGGCTCGGCGGTGCTGGCGGCCATCATGCTGAAGCTTGGCGCCTACGGCTTCATCCGCTTCTCGCTGCCGATCGTGCCCGACGCCAGCCAGGCGCTGTCGTGGCTCATGATCACGCTCTCGCTGGTGGCGGTGATCTACATCGGCCTGGTGGCGCTGGTGCAGACGGACATGAAGAAGCTGGTCGCGTACTCGTCCATCTCGCACATGGGCTTCGTGACCCTGGGCTTCTTCATCTTCAACGGCCTGGGTATCGAGGGCGCGCTGATCCAGATGATCTCCCACGGTTTCGTGTCGGCGGCGATGTTCCTCTGCATCGGCGTCATGTACGACCGCATGCACAGCCGCAACATCGCCGACTACGGGGGCGTGGTGAACACCATGCCGAAGTTCGCCGCCTTCATGATGCTGTTCGCCATGGCCAACTGCGGCCTGCCGGCAACCTCCGGTTTCGTCGGGGAGTTCCTGGTCATCCTCGGGGCGGTGCAGTTCAACTTCTGGATCGGCGCTGCCGCGGCGACCACGCTGATCTTCGGCGCGGCCTACACGCTGTGGATGTACAAGCGCGTGATCTTCGGCGACATCGCCAACCCGGAGGTTGCCGCGCTGCAGGACGTCAACGCCCGCGAGTTCCTCGTGCTGGCGCTCCTCGCCGTNTGCGTGCTCGGCATGGGCCTCTACCCGGCGCCGTTCACCGAGGTGATGCACGCNTCGGTGAACGACCTTCTCAAGCACGTCGCCGCGAGCAAGCTATGACCGAGATCGTCCTTCCTCCGCTCCTGCCCGCGTGGCCCGAGATCTTCCTGCTGATCGCGACCTGCGCCATCCTGCTNGCCGACCTGTGGGTCTCCGACGCGCGCCGCGAGCTCACCTACGGCTTCAGCCTCGCCGCGCTCGCGGGCACTGCGGTGCTGCTGGTGCTGGCGCAGAGCTACGCGGGTGGCCAGCCGTCGTACACCTTCAACGACATGTTCGTCGCCGACGGCATGGCCTCGGTGCTGAAGCTCCTCGCGGTGGGTGCGGTGGCGGTGTGCCTGGTCTACTCGCGNCGCTACCTGCAGGACCGCGGGCTGTTCAGGGGCGAGTACTTCGTGCTGGCGCTGTTCGCGCTGCTCGGCATGATGGTGATGATTTCCGCCAACCACTTCCTGGTGCTGTACCTTGGGCTGGAGCTGATGTCGCTGTGCCTGTACGCCATGGTNGCGCTGAACCGCGACTCCGCGGNGTCCACCGAGGCGGCGATGAAGTACTTCATTCTCGGCGCGCTGGCCTCGGGCCTGCTGCTGTACGGGATGTCGATGATCTACGGGGCCACCGGGGCGCTGCAGCTCGACCGCATCGCGCTCGCGATCGCCTCCGGCCAGGCCAACGCCGTGCTGCTGGTGTTCGGGCTGGTCTTCATCGTCGCCGGGCTCGCGTTCAAGGTGGGCGTGGTGCCGTTCCACATGTGGATCCCGGACGTCTATCACGGCGCGCCCAACGCCATGACGCTGTTCATCGGCACGGCGCCCAAGCTCGCCGCCTTCGCCATGGCGATCCGCCTGCTGGTGAACGCGCTGCTGCCGCTCGCCATCGACTGGCAGCAGATGCTGATCGTGCTCGCGGTGTTGTCGATGGGGTTGGGCAACCTCGCGGCCATCGCGCAGACCAACATCAAGCGCATGCTCGCCTACTCGACCATCGCCCAGATGGGGTTCATGCTGCTCGGCCTGCTGTCCGGAGTCGTCGGCGGCAACCTGAACTCCGCCGCGGATGCGTACAGCGCGTCGATGTTCTACGTCGTCACCTACGTGCTGATGAGCCTCGGGGCCTTCGGGATGGTTCTGCTGCTGTCGCGGGCGGGGTTCGAGGCCGATGCGCTCGACGATTTCCGCGGGTTGAACCAGCGCAGCCCCTGGTACGCGTTCATGATGCTGGCGCTGATGTTCTCGCTCGCCGGCATCCCGCCGACGGTGGGGTTCTACGCCAAGCTCGCGGTGGTGCAGGCGACCATGAACGCCGGACTGATCTGGCTGGCGGTGGTCGCGGTGCTCTTCTCGCTGGTCGGCGCCTTCTACTACCTGCGCGTGGTCAAGCTGATGTACTTCGACGATGCCACCGACCACGCCCCGCTGGCCGCAGGGCGCGACATGCGCGTGCTGATGTCGGTGAACGGGCTCGCCGTGCTGGTGCTGGGCATCATGCCGGGGCCGCTGATGCAGCTCTGCCTCGACGCGATCCGCTCCCTGTAGCGGCGCGAGGCGGACCGCGACGCGGCTCAGGCGGCGGCGTAGCGCTCCTTCGCCGCGCGCGCCGTGCGGGCGGCATCCGCGTCGTAGGCCTGGCCCGACCACAGCATTCGGTACGCAACTTCCTCGTTGCCGTTCTCGCAGAGCTCGAGGACCTCGTGGAACAGCGGCTGGAAGGTCTCACTGCGATGGGAGGCTTCGTGCTCCTCGAACGACCGCCAGAAGGTGACGATCAGGGCCTCACGGTCCTTGAGGGGGCTCGCGACGGCCTGGCCGATGGTCGAGCCTTCATTGGAGACCTGCCCGGCGTTGAGCACCACGAATCCCCCCACGAAGCCCGTGTCGGAATGGTAGGTCTTGACGTTCTCGCAGAGCATGGCCACGCGTTCCTCGAGGTCTTCCATTGCGTAGGCGGGCTTGAGGATCACGCGGTTGACGGTAACCACACCGTCGGCAGGGAATCCGGGGACGAGGCTCATGGTCTTGCTGCTCCTGGTGATTGAATGAGCGGTTTCTGATACGCGTCCGACCGAGACGCATTGCGGAAGGTTCCCATGACAGATGATCCCGGCGCCACGCGCGACCTCACCGAACTTTGCATCGACTCCGCAACGGTCTTCGAGGGCGCGCTGCTCCACGTGCGGCGTGACCGCGTCCNGCTGCCGAACGGCCACGAGTCGGTGCGCGAATACGTGCGCCATCCCGGCGCTGTATGCATCGTCCCGGTGTTCGAGGACGGCGCGCTGCTCATGGAGCGGCAGTACCGGTATCCCCTGCGGCGCGAGTTCATCGAGCTTCCGGCGGGCAAGATCGATGCCGGGGAGTCGACGCTGCGCACCGGCCAGCGCGAGCTCTTGGAGGAGACCGGCTACGTCGCAGACCGGTGGGAGTACCTCATGACCATGCACCCTGTGATCGGGTACTCCGACGAGCGCATCGAGCTCTGGATGGCCCGCGGGCTGCGGCACCAGGGTGCGAGCCTCGACCACGGCGAGCTGCTCGAGCCATTCCGCATGCCGCTTGCCGACGCGGTGGAAGCGGTNCGCGATGGCCGCATCACCGACGCGAAGACCGTGATCGGGATCTTCTGGGCCGAGCGCGTGCTCGCGGGCACCTGGGCGCCTGGTCGACCAGCCTAGCGCCCGGGCAGGAAGGCGCGCAGGGCGTCCAGCACGTCGTCGGGCTTCTCGGCCATCAGCGCGTGCCCGCTGCCCGCGACCTCGACCACCTGCGCCTCTCGCAGCGCCTTCACGAGGTCGCGCGTCGCGCGCGGCGGCGTCATGACGTCGCGCCGGCCGAGGATCAGGAGGGCGGGGCAGGCCACCTGCTCCGCGGCGCGCAGCCCGTTGCCGTAGGCGTTGCAGGCGCGGAAGTCCGCGTGCATCACCCCCGGCGTCTGGCGCTGCATCAGCCGCAGGTTCTCGCCCATCACCCAGAAGCCGGGCCCGGGATTGCTGGGGTAGTGCGCGTAGGCCGAATGGGACCAGATGTTCACCATGTCCTGCGCGAGCGGCTCGTCGTCGCGCGTGGCGGCNAGCAGCTCNTCGGACACCCGCATCGGNACCGCGGTGCCGACCAGCGCGATGCGCGACACCCGCGCCGGATGCCGCGCCGCGCACTCCAGCGCCACCAGCGAGCCCATGCTGTGCCCGACCAGCGCCGCCTGGCCCGCTCCCGCCGCGTCGAGCACGGCGACGACCCAGTCCGCGATCGCCTCCACCGTCTCGAGCGCCGGACCTTCCGAGCGGCCGTGCCCGGGGAGGTCGACCGCCAGCACGGCGCGGCCATGATGCGCGAGATAACGCGTCTGGAGTATCCACACCGAGTGGTCGTGCTGCGCGCCGTGGATGAACACGACCGNCGGCAGCGCGGCGTCGAGGCGTCTTCCGCCGGTGTACGCGTAAACCTTGCGGCCGTCGACGACGAGGTCCATGGCGTCACCCCTTCTGCGCCGCGCGCAGGCCGCGCGCGAGATCGTCCATGAGGTCCTGCGCGTCCTCCAGGCCGATCGAGAGCCGCACGGTACCCTCTGCGATGCCTGCGCCGCGCAGTGCGGCCTCGTCCATGCGGAAGTGCGTGGTGCTGGCGGGATGGATCACCAGCGATTTCGCATCGCCGACGTTGGCGAGGTGGGAGAAGACCTGCAGCGATTCGATAAAGCGCCGCCCGGCGGCGCGGTCCCCGCGAATGTCGAAGCTGAACACCGCGCCGCAGCCGCGCGGCAGCAGGCACTTCGCCAGCGCATGGTCGGGATGGGTCTCGAGCTCGGGGTAGGCCACGCGCTCGACCGCAGGATGCCCGACCAGGAACTCGACCACCTTCCGCGTATTGGCGACGTGGCGCTCCATGCGCAGCGGCAGGGTCTCGATCCCCTGCAGGATCTGGAACGCGGTCATGGGCGCCATGCACGCGCCGAAGTCGCGCAGGCCCTCGCGGCGCGCGCGCAGGCTGAAAGCCGCGACCGTGGACTCCTCCTGGAAGTCCATGCCGTGAAAGCCCTCGTAGGGTTCGGTGAGCTCCGGAAACTTCCCCGATGCCTCCCAATCGAACCGCCCGCCGTCGACCAGCAGCCCGCCGATCGCGATGCCGTGGCCGCCGAGGAACTTGGTTGCGGAGTGGAAAAGCAGGTCGGCGCCGTGGTCGAAGGGGCGCAGCAGGTACGGCGTGGTGAAGGTGGAGTCGACCAGGAGTGGCACCTTCGCCGCGTGCGCGATCTCGGCCACCGCCGGGATGTCGAGGACGTCCAGCCCCGGATTCCCGAGCGTCTCGCTGAAGAGGGCCCGCGTGTTGGGGCGGATCGCCGCGCGCCATGCGTCGAGGTCACGCGGGTCGACGAAGGTGGTCTCGATGCCGAAACGCGGCAGCGTGTAGTGCAGCAGATTGTGCGAGCCGCCGTAGAGCGCCCGGCTGGCGACGACGTGGCTGCCGGCGCCCGCGATGGTTGCGAGGCCGAGGTGCAGGGCCGCCTGGCCGCTTGCGACCGCGAGGCCCGCTACGCCGCCCTCCAGGGCCGCGATCCGCTCCTCGAGCACCGCGTTGGTGGGGTTCGAGATTCGCGAATAGACATGCCCGGCGCGCTCCATGTTGAACAGCGCTGCCGCGTGATCCGCGTCGCGGAACACGAAGGAGGTGGTCTGGTAGATCGGGGTCGCCCGGGCGCCGGTCACCGGATCCGGCTGCTGGCCCGCGTGCAGTGAAAGGGTATCGAAGGCGAGGTAGCGCGGCGCGGCCATGGGGCCCCCGGAGCGTGAGGAACGCGGAATGTTAACAGTGGCGCCCGCGCGGGCGGACCGGGAAAAAAATCGGCCCGGCCGAGGGGACGGCCGGGCCAACAGGCTCGACAAGAAGGGGAGACCTGCCGAGGGGAGGAGGTGCGCGCCAATCCGCAACACATCCTAATTCTCTGACCGCGGGATGCGCCGCAGGTTCCGTTCGCGACGCGGCCGGCCTGCCCCTGCCGCGGAGTCGGCTAACATTGCGCGGCCATGACACGGATGCAGCCCGCGGCGCCGCCGCTGCCGCTCGCGGTGGTCGCGCGGGTTTTTCTGCCGTTCTCCGCAGGCTATTTCCTGTCGTACCTGTACCGCACCATCAATGCCATCATCGCGCCCGACCTGGTGCGCGACTTCGCGGTCAGTCCCGGGCAACTCGGGCTCCTCACCAGCGCCTACTTCCTCACCTTCGCCGCGGTGCAGCTTCCCCTCGGCATGGTGCTGGACCGCTTCGGGCCGCGCCGGGTCAACGTCGCGCTGCTCGCGATCGCGGCGGGGGGCGCTGCCGCCTTCGCGTGGGCTGCGGCGTTCGGCGGGCTGCTGGCAGGACGCGCGATCATCGGTATCGGGGTGTCCGGCGCGCTCATGGCCAGCCTGAAGGCCTTCACGGTCTGGTTTCCGCCGCAACGCCTCGCCACCATGAACGGCCTGCTCATGGCGATGGGCGGGCTCGGAGCCCTGGCGGCATCGGCTCCGGTCGAGGCGCTGCTGCGGCACACCGACTGGCGCGGGGTCTTCGAGCTGCTCGCCGCAGTCACGCTCGCGGTCGCCCTGATCATCGCGATCGTCGTGCCGCGCGATCCACGGCCGGCCGGCGTGCCGGAATCGCTCGCGTCCCTGCTGCACGGCGTCGGCCAGGTGTTCCGCGATCGCGTCTTCTGGCAGGTGGGGCTGGTCTGCATGACGGCCCAGGGCGGCTTCCTCGCCGCGCAGGGCCTGTGGATCGGCCCGTGGCTGACCGACGTCGCGGGGCTGCCGCGCGCCCAGGTGGCCCAGCACCTGCTCTGGATGGCCCTTGCCGTCACCGCGGGCTTCGCGTTCTTCGGCAACGCGGCCGACCGCTATGCCCACCTCGGCCTGGACGCGCGCGCGCTGTTCCGGATGAGCGTGGCGGGGAATGCCATCGCGCTGGCGGTGATCGTGGCCGGAGTCACGGCGGCGGCCCTGCCTGCCAGCCTGCTCTACTCCTTCGCGAGCACCGGGTTCGCGCTTTCCTACGCCATCCTGTCGAAGCACTTCCCCCTCGGCATGGCCGGCCGCGCGCACACCGCGGTGAACATGCTGGTGTTCGTGGGCGGCTTCGTCCTGCAATGGGGGCTGGGGCTGGTGATCGGCCTCTGGACGCCGGAGGGCGGGCGTTACCCGCGCGAGGCGTACACGGCCGCCTTCGGCGCGCTGCTCGTGCTCCAGCTGGTGTGCGCGCTGCCGCTCGTCCTCTCGCGGCGCAGGCCTGCCGGCGAGGGCTATCATTGAAGCTTTCGCTGCCGCAGCAGGGCGCACGGACATGAGCAAGGCATTCACCAGGGAAGCGGACGTCGTCGAGGACGACGACGTCGAAGCCGAGGCGGCGCAGCCTGCAGGGGTCAAGAACTACATCACCCCCGCCGGCTACGCCCGCCTGCGCGGCGAGCTTGCGCACCTCTGGGAGGTCGAGCGCCCGAAGCTGGTCGAAACCGTCTCCTGGGCGGCCGGCAACGGGGACCGCTCGGAGAATGGCGACTACCTGTACGGCAAGAAGCGCCTGCGCGAGATCGACCGGCGCGTCCGCTTCCTGTCCCGGCGGCTGGAGCATGCGGAAGTGGTGCAGGACATCGGCCACGATCCGGAGCGGGTGTTCTTCGGCGCGACGGTGACGGTGATGGACCGCCAGGGACAGGAGCGGACGGTCACCATCGTGGGCATGGACGAGGTCGATCCGGCGCGGGGCCGCGTCAGCTGGATCGCGCCCATCGCCAGGGCGCTGCTCAAGACCCGCGAAGGCGATACCGTCACCCTGCGCACGCC
>Ga0031656_10001141_pt1 | contig 10003 bp, 6 predicted proteins | sample FrelakmetDIP11DI_FD_55080 | JGI IMG/M metagenome (GOLD analysis project Ga0031656, IMG submission 55080) | Freshwater lake sediment microbial communities from the University of Notre Dame, USA, for methane emissions studies - DIP11 DI | ecosystem: Environmental > Aquatic > Freshwater > Lake >... | reverse complement strand
ATACATTGTGGATGGTGTTATGTTTGGTGAGGAGGCAGCAAAAGAAGTAAAGAGCTTTGTGGTTGAAAATATAGAAAAAATTGATGTTATCAAAGGGCAGTCCGCTATTGAAAAATATGGCGAAAAAGGAAAGAACGGAGTGGTTATTATTACCTCCAAAACCGGCACCAAATATGATTTTTCCGGAGCTAAAGTTGAACTTACAGAAATACGCACGGATGATAATAGTCCGGTATTTAAAGAAGTAGAAGTTGCACCTAAATTCCCCAATGGTGAGGCCGCAATGAAAGATTATATTAAAAAGCAGGTTGCTGCAAATGCTCAATTTGCAGAAAATAAAAAGGATTATTACGGCAGTTGTGCCATCAGGTTTATCGTGGATAAATATGGCAAAGTTTCCAATTTTGCCATTGTGAATTCAACGGCTGCAACCAACAGCAAACTTGCCAGCCTGGTAATTGAAATTCTTCAAAAAGGACCAGCGTGGAATCCTGCTTTGCAAAATGGAAATAAAGTGAGGGCATTTCATGAAATAGTTTATAAAAATTAAGGGCCACAGAGAGCCACAGAGTTAGAAAGAGAGCCACAGAGAAAATAATAATCAATTCTCTGTGGCTCTCCATTTTCTCTGTGGCCCTCTGTGGCCTTGTATTTGAATTACTAATATCTAATCTCCATTTCACCCTTTTTTATAATCAATTCTTTTTTATCGTTCTCCTCTACCCTGCCAATAATCCTTGCCTCCACTCCCCAGTGCCTTGCAATGGTCATAAGCCCTTCCGCAAATTCCGGTGATGTATAAATCTCCATCCTGCAGCCCATATTGAATACCTGGTACATTTCTCTGTCATCTGCACCACTGGCTTTTTGAATCAGTTTGAAAACCGGCGGCACTTCAAATAAATTATCTTTTACGATCCGCATATTGCCCGGTAAATATTTAAGGCATTTTGTTTGTCCGCCCCCGCTGCAATGTATCAGACCGTGCACATGTTCAAAATGACGTTCCAGTATTTCTTTAATCACCGGTGCAAAAGTGCGCGTAGGACTGAGCAACAGTTTACCTGCGGTTACACCTTCAGGNACATCACTNACGGNATCCTGTAACCGNTANGGNCCAATATAAACNACTTCNNTNTTCAGGTTTGGATCAAANGATTCCGGAAATNAATCNGCATAATATTTACTGAGCATATCATGCCTTGCACTGGTGAGCCCATTGCTGCCAATTCCGCTGTTATATTCTTTTTCATAAACGGTTTCACCAAAGCCTGCCAGACCTACAATAACATCACCTGGCCTGATCTTTTCATTAGTGATGAGTTTATTTTTTGGCCAGCGGGCAGTCATGGTACCGTTAACGGCTACACTCCTCACCACATCACCCACATCCGCTGTCTCTCCTCCAAGGTAATGTATCCTGACACCAGCCTTATGCAGCTGGTCAAATATTTCCTGTGTACCATCAATAATAGCCTTGAGTACTTCCCCGGGAATGAGGTGTTTGTTCCGGTCTATGGTGGAGTTAAAAAGTATATTATCATAAATACCCACACAGAGCAAATCGTCCAGGTTCATTACCACTGCATCCTGAGCAATGCCTTTCCATACAGAAAGGTCGCCGGTTTCCTTCCAGTACAAGTATGCCAGAATGCTTTTTGTGCCGGCTCCATCAGCATGCATAACATTGACCCAGTCAGCATCGCCACCGAGAAAATCTGCATAAAGTTTGCAAAAAGCATGTGGATACAACCCCTGATCGAGATTGCCGATTGCCGCATGTACTTCTTCTTTTTGGGCAGAAACGCCCCGCTGGCTGTATAGACTCATGGAATGGCTGATTGCGGCAAAACTACCAAGGGTTTTCTAAAAAGCAAGGAAAAGCCCCAAAGAATTAGCTTTATAGGAACCTGATGCGCATCTTAACCCCTTTCAAATTCAATGTAAGCCAATCGTTGGTAAGGTTTTCACGTTTTAAAGTGATGCTTTTGTATGAATTAATCTCTACTGAAAAATCTTTCATTGATTTCCATTCCTGTTCACCATCATTGAGGTAAGCAATATCCATACTCCAGGTCTTTCGAAAGAACAGATCGGGTCTTTCGAAATTAGTTGTTAAAGTGGCTTTGATATTATTTGTAACAGTTGCACCCGGAAATGTTGGAATTTTCTGTATATCCCAGCTAAGATCATTTATAATGACGGTTTTGCCGGAAAGCGTATCCTCAACCACAATTACATTCACATTATCTCTGCTTGAACCCTTTTTATTTGAGGCTTCCACCTGGAATTGATATTCACCGGGAACCAAATCGTATATATCAGTTTCGTGATTTGATGGACTTGTGATTACCGGTGTTGGGGCTCCATCGGGTTTACGAACAGTTGTCCATTTGAATTTATAGTTGGATACAGTTAATACCTCTGCGGAATTGCTGATAGTAATAAATGTTACCGTATCCTGCAGCGAACTGATGTATTTATCTTTCCCAACAGAGATGGCAGGTGGCGCAATTTCACTCTGGATAATACCAAACGGAGCATCTTTACTGCATGATGCAATAAAAGACATTACAAATAGCACAGAAACTGCTATGCGGATACGAGATTTGTTAAGCCCTGGATGCATGAAATATCAATATTTTATAGTACTGGTGCCAATTGCTTTTACAAGCATAAAGATAAGGGCAAATAGGCTTAAAATCACATTTAACACCCCCCATTAAAGCCTTAAAACGCTATTTCCCTCCCTTATAATGACTTATGGTATAATATAAATTCCCGCTGTATCTGGATGTGAAATAATTTAACACAGATTGTCAGGATTTAAATGCACCTTAATCCAGTTCAAGGTTAGTTGAATTTATGTTATTTTTGCCCGCCTGAACATGCTTGTACACCATCGCACAGATAATCTTCCTGCTTTCCGAAATGCCGTGATAACCATTGGCACATTCGACGGGGTTCATAAAGGCCACCAGCTCATCATTGATCAGCTAAAACAGGAAGCTGCTGCCATAAACGGCGAAACCGTCATTATAACCTTTCACCCCCACCCCAGAAAAATCATTGGCGGTAAATCCGGCAAATTATACCTGCTTACCACATTGGATGAACGCATCCGTTTACTGGCGTCGGCCGGAATTGACCACCTGGTTGTTGTACCTTTTACCGATGCCTTTTCAGCACAGGACGCATCTGCGTATATTTCGGATTTCCTGGTTAATCTTTTTCATCCCCATACAATTATTATTGGTTATGATCACCGTTTTGGAAAAAACAGGCAGGGTGATTATCACCTGCTGGAAGATATGTCAGTAAAATATAATTACGCCGTTAAGGAAATTGACGAGCAGGTACTGAATGAAGTTACCATCAGTTCCACCCGGATCCGCGAGGCCCTCACCAGGGGTGATATTAAAACAGCAAATGCATTTCTAGGGTATCCCTATTTTTTTGAAGGAGAAGTGATACATGGCGATAAAAGGGGCAGGGCCATTGGATACCCAACAGCTAATCTGAAAGTTACCGACCAGGATAAACTGATCCCTGCAGACGGGGTATATGCAGTAAGGGTAAGGATGCATGACAATCACAGTAAAAGCATCATCAATGGGATGATGAATATTGGTTTCCGGCCCACCGTAGACGGCTTGAACCATATGATAGAAATTAACCTTTTTGATTTCAACCAGGACATCTATGGAAAGAAAATGGAAGTTTCCCTGGTGCAGCGAATACGCGGTGAACAAAAATTTTCAGGTCTAGATGCATTGAAGGCACAATTGAAGAAAGACCAGCAGGATGCAATGGAATTTTTACGCTGAAATAGATTAATTATACATCATCTTAACAACCATCTCTTTTAATAAGGCTGCATCAGAGGTTCCCGAATCACCTACACCCACACTTCTCAGGTTATAATGATGCAATAACAGCAGCGCCTGCGTGACACCGTTAAAATCGTATTTACGGGCCGCAGCCAAATAATCCTTCATGAAATAAGGATGTACGCCCAGGGTTGATGAAACTGTTTTCTCATCCTTTGATTCAATGCCGTATAACATGTACACTTTGCTGAAAAAACCATAGAGTGAGGGTAGTACAAGCTGTATTGGCGCGGCTTTAGGATTGGCTTCAAAATATGTGATGATCCGGATGGCCTTATACAGGTCTTTTTGCGCCATCGCGGTTTGCAGTTCAAAAACATTGTATTCCTTACTGATTCCTACAAATAATTCAATATCGTCTTCGGTTATGTTTTTACGCCCCTGCAGGTTCACCAGTATCTTATCTATTTCATTAACCAGCCGGCTGAGATCATTTCCGATATGGTCTATCAGGAGCATCAACCCTTTCTGGCTGATCGTATAGCCGAGAGATTGTACATGATTATTGGTCCAGTCGGGCAACTGGTTCTCATACATTTTTTTAGTAGTTACCATCTCCCCTTTCTGCTTCAGCATTTTGGCCAGCTTACTCCGCCCATCTACTTTTTTATCTTTATATGACACCACAAATATCGTAGACTCCAGTGGGTGTTCAACATAGGATTCCAGTTTCTCAATATCCTTCATCTGCTGAGCTTCCTTAAGTAATACCACTTGTTTTTCTGCAAACATGGGATACCGCCTGCAGGCATTCAACACATCTGCCCATTGAGCATCTTTGCCGTAAAAGACAGTTAGGTTGAAACCGGCCTCCTGTTCGTTAAGAATCTGGTGCTCCGCGTATTTCATCACCTCATCAATAAAATACTCCTCCTCACCTTCAAGCCAGTAAATGGGTTTGAATTTCTTTTTCTTCCAATCACTTAAAATTTTTTCGATCACTATTTGTCAGGTTGATATATGTAAAGTAAAGTTCTTTCCGGCTTATAAAAAAAGTGTAAAATAACACTTCAATTAGTCCGCCACGAAGATATTTTCAGGCTTTAATAATGGCAAATTCCGGAATCGCAAAAAAACATTAGCTACGGCAACCACATCTTTCTGGCAATATTCAATAATCCGGGGAAGGTTCTTCTCTTCGTAATTAACCTGGCGAACCATGGATCCGTCGATATCGTCTTTTGGAGTGGGCACACCCAGAACGGCAGATAAAAGACTCAGGGAGGTATAATTTTCAAAATCCCCGAATTTCCAATACTGAAGAGTGTCCAACATATTAACTTCTCAAGGTTTCTTACCTGAAAACTGCAAAAAAGGAGGAATATTCAAACCATGGACCAGGCCCCTCCGACAAATAAAGGGGATATCAAATTCACGGATATTATGCCCCGCAAAAGCGAAATTGGGTTTCTTTTTATAAAATTTGTCCGCCAGTTCAAAAAATTCAGTTAAACCCTGCTTTTCCAAATCACAGGCAACAGATTTCACCTTGAATGCATATTCATCGCCTGTTTGCGGGGAAAAAAACCTTCGGAAATGCAAATAATCCTGCTAAATTCAGCCATGATTCCGGCCTTTCATGATAAGAATCATCCGCGTTTAAATTTTCTGGCACGGTTTTGGAAATCTTGCCCTTCCAGAGGCTTTTCCATTCTTCAGGAAGATCCTGATAATGAGAGACTCCGGGCACTGTTTCAATGTCAATGACGAGAAGATCTGTGAGTGAAACATGTTCTTACAACATGGCTTTTTTAAAACCAACATTTAATATTAAAACGCACATTATGAGCTCTGCAAACTATCCTTCCGCAACACCCCCTGCACAAGAACCAAAAAAAGACAACAGGGGCCTGATCTATGGTGTCCTGATTGCCGCTTTATTGGGTACATGGGGATACATCATCTTCGATAAAAGTAGGACCAAAGAGGTTATTCAGCAAAAAGATGTTCAGTATGCTGCACTCGATTCTTCCAAGAATATGATTTCTAAAGAATATGAGGACGCATTGCTCCGTCTTGACGGCATGACCAGCAGCAACAGCCGCCTGGACAGCCTGGTAAAAAGTAAAGACAAAGAACTTGACGGCCTGAAAGGCAGGATCAAAACACTGGTTGGCAAACAAAATGCTACTGCTGCAGACCTGAAAGAAGCCCGCCAGCTTATTGGTGAACTGAATGGCAAGATCGATGGCTACCTGGTAGAGATCGAGCGCTTGCAGGCAGAAAACCAGCAACTGACCGTGGACAAGCAAAACCTGACTACACAGAAAGCTGAACTGGAAACGAACCTGTCAACCACTACATCAGAAAAGAAAGCTGCTGAAGAAAAAGTTGACATAGGTTCTACCCTGCATGCTTCAAGCTTTAAGATCGCTGCAGTTAACATTAAAGGTAGCGGCAAAGAGAAATCTACCAGCACTGCAAAGCGTGCTGATAAGTTCAGGATTTCTTTCAACCTGGACGAGAATATGATCGCTCCAAGTGGCAATAAAGATCTGTACATTGTTGTAACCGATCCTTCCGGAAAAGTTATAAGCGAAGAAGGTCTGAACTCAGGTTCATTCACAACCCGTAAAGATGGTGAAAAGCAATTCACTAACAAAGTATCTGTAAACTATGAGCAGGGTGCTGCTAAGAATGTAAGTTTTGACTTACAGCAAACTGATAAATACGTTCCAGGTAACTACAAAGTTGAAGTTTACCACAATGGATTTAAAATTGGCGAAAACACAGTTGCCCTGAAAAAAGGTGGCTTGTTCAGCTAGTCTGAAAACAAAAAGAAAACAACCAGCCGGGCAGTAATGTCCGGCCTTTTTTTTGAGAAATCGAAAGTGGAAAATCGAAAATCGAAAGCGAAAGGCACAATACAATAACCGCAAAGAAGAACGCAGAGAATAAGTTAGCAATGATCAACTCATTGCTGACTTTTTTTTACAATCAAGCTTATTGTATTCCATTTTCGATTTTCGACTTTCGATTTTTCACTTTCTTCTAAAACAGCGCCCTGATCTGTGCACGGCCGATATGCACAACACCGCTTGTTCCGGCTTTACGGCCTTCATACTGGAAACTGAGTTCAAGAAAAGAGGTAAGCCGTTGTGTGAGATCCAGGGTCCATAGAAAATTCTTACCTGGCAATAAACCATCAAGCATAATGTAGGAAATCGATGTGTTTGGTGATGCATTATAGTCTATCTGGCTGTATGTAAACCGCCCCGTGAGTGAAGTATTAGACAATACGTTGTACTTAACTTCTGTATTCAATGAATTAGTTGATGATTTTTCCGGACCTGATGTATTTTTCTTTTTGTCAAACGAATATCCGGCCTGTGCTCTTAAGACCGTTCCTTTGGTATAAGTGAACCTTGGCTCTAATGAATTCCCTTCAACCCTGAAATTCCGGTTAATGAATTCAGGAGTCAGCAATTCATTTATCAGTTTTCGTGCAATCATGTCAATCGTAAATTTTTTACCAATGTTGATCCTGGCTTTCATATTCCAGTCGTTCAATTTTCTTGTTTCATAACCATACGAAAGGAAAGCCCTTCCACTAGTCCGGATATTATTGATATCTACGCCCCATAAGGAACTGAAACGATTAAAAGAAAAACTGTTGCTAAATAACTGGCTCAATGTCAGCAAAGTTGTGTCCCCGAATGAATTGTCAAACGGATTGAAAGATGCCGGGCCATCTGCAATTTCTTTGCGTCCGATCTGCAGTGAACTTTGAAAATAAACACGCGTTAGCATTTTCTGAAACCCCTTTGCTTTGGCCACGTTAATGGCTGACCTGGGATTAACAGTCACACTGTAATTGAATTGCAGATAATTTGCTTTTACGAAATCAGTCGTAGGGGTAAATATCCTGATAAATTTTGCCTGGTCCCGAAAACGGGCAACTTCAAATTCGTTGAGCTGTTGTATCCCATCGTTGTTAAAATCGATCCAGGTATATTCGCCCTGGCCTGGCGGCACTTCGAGGTAGGCAAAATTCCTGCGTGGCTCCTGCCCTGTTCCAAGCTCATACAGCGCATTGCCACTGATACCACCCTTCCAGACATTGGTATTATATTCCACCCGGCCCAGGATGGTCTCGTCTGGTTTCCGGGTAGAATATTTTTCGTCCAGTATATTCAGTTTCCGGAAAGTGGTATTGAATCTCAACTGATGATTTTCATTACGCATGAGTTCTGTAAATACATTGATATTCTGGCTCCTGTCTGTGCGCACCAGCTTGTTTCCAAAAGGGTACTTATCTGAACGGGTAAAATAGCTTACNCCCCACTTATTGGGCAGGTTATCCGGTGATTTGAAATACAACTGCCAGACATCAAAAGAAAAACTGGTAGGATTCAGCGAGTCAAATTGTTTATACTTCAGTTCGTTGTGCTCCAGCGAATAATTCATCCCAACCTGGTAGTTCTTCATTTTTCGTAACAGCCTGTTAACGTCAACGATTGGCCGAAGAAAATATCCCGACTGCCTGTTTTCATCAATGCGGGTATAGTTGAACTGGTTGTTGAATTTCCATCCGGCTGCATTGCCCTGGTGTATGATGCTGTTTCGGAATGCCTGGTAATTATTACTCCTCAGGTAACCGGAAAAAATATACTTAACGGTGTGGTTGAATTTATTTTGCAGCCCAATTGCCGCACTGAAGATATTTTCATTGGCCGGTGTGGCATCATAAGGAAGGCCCCAGTCTCGGTTAAACTCCACATTTCGCAATCGTTCAATAGGCCTGAAATTGGCCTGTACATGCTCATAGTACAGGTCGGTTTTCATTTCCAGTGATTTTTCCCCTGCGAATCCTTTGACGTTATTCAGGAACACCCTGCCTGCAAAGCCCTTATCGTTTTCTTTGTCTTTAGATGAAAATGTATTTACATCCAGCACACTCATGGCCATTTCCGTTCTTATCATGGTTTTCGGTGAGATGGCATAATCAACCCCAACGTTAAAGACCTGTTGCTTCCTGGGCGCAACCAGGAGTATCGCTGCCTGAAACTGCCCCTGGGGCAAACCTGTTATAGAATCCGGTGCTACCCAGCGGTATACTTTACCGTTAGCACTGTTGTTAAGGTCCTGAATATAATTGCCATTTCCAAATCCTACTTCCGTAAATGATAAGCTATACAGGTCTTTACTGCTGTCGTTTGAGAAAACATAGATAGTATCAACCATACCACCATTAAACACTGTATCAACCTGCTCATATAAAATATTCCCGGCAGAAAGTGTATCAAGCACAGCAGATGGATAAAAAGCATTTTGCACACTGTCGCCAATATCTGCCAGAAACTGCTTTTGGTTAGTATTAAGTGTCTGGTTGATGGGCGAGTTTTTTGCATCATTGTTATTAAATGCCCCAACCCTGATCTTTAATTTGTTGTTGAAGTTTACTTCGTCTGTGAGATATAACTGTGCGTTAAGGTAATTTCTGTCGGCATATTCAAATTCTATCTGGATACGTCTGTCTTTAGTGATCATCTGCCTGGGGGTGAATGTAACTTCGGCCGTATTATAGTTGATCACATAATCCTGGTCTTCTCCACGCTGCATCAGCATTCCATCTATGAAAACCCGTTCCGTACCGGCCAGAATGATGAAAAATAGTTCGTTATTGGCTCCCCGTAAACGGTAAGGCCCCTGGTTCCCTTCCAGGCCATCGAATACATTACGGGTAAATTTTCCTTTGGCAACGGCCCCGCTGGCCAGTACCTTGTTAGTTGTATTTTTATTGACCCTTGTTTCTGTTTCAAATGCTGCACCCTGTAATCGCTTATAAAAATTCAGGAAATAACTCTGGTTCTGCCGGATATCAATATCACCAATATTGAATCGCCATTTGTCTTTTGAAAACTGGATAAAAACCTGGTCAAATTCGTTCAGGTTCTGTGTGTTCCCATCTGGTTGAATGGGGATATTATTATCCGTAATGGCCGCTGCAAGCTGTATACTGTCGCCAATATATCCGTTCAGTTGAAGGTTCAGGCTGGAATTGACCACTACATCCTGCCGGTTGCCAAAAGCAAGCCCACGCCCAAAGCTACCATTGTAACTTATGTTGCCGAAGTCAAACAGTGCCTCAGTTTCGTTCCGGGTTTGCATTT
>Ga0031656_10001138_pt1 | contig 10023 bp, 5 predicted proteins | sample FrelakmetDIP11DI_FD_55080 | JGI IMG/M metagenome (GOLD analysis project Ga0031656, IMG submission 55080) | Freshwater lake sediment microbial communities from the University of Notre Dame, USA, for methane emissions studies - DIP11 DI | ecosystem: Environmental > Aquatic > Freshwater > Lake >... | reverse complement strand
GACCCGTAAAAGCGGCCGTGAAAGTACCTACCTGATCGACCCCAAAACCTATTATGTAAACCGCGCTGTTTCTAAACTGAAAGTAAATGGCCAGGATGTTGAGCAAACCATCAACATGAGCAATTACCAGAAATTGCCTGAAGGTATCGTTATTCCTTACACCATGGAAAACGGACAAGCGCCTGCACCAATCAATATCATTAAAGTGGAAGTAAATCCAAAATTGGATGACGCTATCTTCCAGGTTAAAAAATAGCCTCAATATTGTTAAACAGAACCCGGTCCATGGCCGGGTTTTTTTTTCCAAAAATGAATATATATGAGAAAAATTTCATTTCTGATTGTACTGCTCTTTTCCGCAGTTCTTTCATTTGCACAGGTAAATTCTTCAACTTTTGGCATGCTGGAAGCCCGGCAAATGGGCCCTGGAACNATGAGCGGCCGTATCACTGCCATTGAAGGTGTTAACCAGGAAGAAGGGAAAACACTATTTGTTGGCACAGCAGGCGGTGGCATCTGGAAAACAACCAATGCCGGGGTTACATTCAAGCCCATCTTTGATAAATATTGCCAGAGTATAGGTGCTATAGCTATCGACCAGAAAAATCCTAAAGTGATCTATGCCGGAACGGGTGAAAGCAATATGCGTAATTCGGTTTCCATTGGTGATGGTTTATATAAGTCAACAGATGGCGGCGACAACTGGACAAAGATTGGTCTTGACAGCACGGAGCATATCTCCAAAATCGTCATCGACCCGTCTAACAGTTCCATCGTATATGTTTCTGCACCCGGCCCCTTGTGGAGCGATAGTAAGCACCGCGGCTTGTATAAATCTACGGATGCCGGAAAGACCTGGGAGAAAATATTATACATCAGCGAAAAAGCGGGATGTGCCGATATCTCCCTTGACCCTTCGAAGCCGGAAGTGGTGTATGCCACAACCTGGGAGTTTCGCAGGCTTCCATACCTTTTTAATTCTGGTGGACCTGGCAGCGGCATATATAAAAGTACCGATGGCGGAAAAAACTGGAAAGAACTGAATAAAGGGCTTCCGGCAAAACCTTTCGGGCGTACTGCACTGGCACTAGCGCCTTCCGCACCCAATAACCTGCTGGCCATTGTGGAATCTGCAAAGACAGGCCTGTATATTTCTGCTGATGGTGGTGAAAACTGGAAAGAACAGAGCGCTTCGCTGAATGTTGTTTCAAGGCCTTTCTATTTCAGTACACTGGTTGTTGATCCAAAAGATCCAAAGCGGGTTTATCGTCCTGCTTATTCTTTTGCGTATTCTGTCGACGGCGGTTATTCCTATGCTGAATCAAGCGGAGAAGGCGGCTGGGTCCACAGTGATCATCATGCGTTATGGATCAACCCGGCAAATACCAACCAGCTTTATCTCGGTACTGACGGTGGAGTATACATGAGCCTGGATAAAGGTGTAAGCTGGTTATTCCTCCAGAACCTGCCTGTGGGGCAATTTTATCATGTTGACTATGATATGCAGTCGCCATACCGCATCTATGGCGGATTACAGGACAATGGCAGCTGGATGGCACCATCTGCTGCTCCCGGCGGCGTAGCTGTGGGCGACTGGAAAGCTTTATATGGTGGGGATGGATTCTGGGTTGTGCCCGATCCTACAGATACTCATACTGTTTACGCAGAATCACAGGGTGGTGATATCAATCGCGTTGATTCCCGCACATTGAAAAGCCTGAGCATTCGTCCCCAGCCCGGAGCAGGTGATGGCAAACTTCGCTGGAACTGGAACACGCCCATAGCTACCGGTAAAGCCAACCCGAAGAACTTATACATTGGCGCACAGTATTTATTCAAATCTGTAAACCAGGGGAAGAACTGGACAAAAATTTCTCCCGATCTTACTACCAACGATAAGAAAAAACAGGAGCAGGAAAACAGTGGAGGATTAAGCGCAGACGTTACTTCTGCAGAAAACCATACCACCATATTTACGATTGCAGAGTCACCGCTGGATGAAAACATCATCTGGGTGGGAACGGATGATGGAAACCTTCAGCTTACAACTGATGGTGGAAAGACCTGGACTAACATGTCAAAGAACATTGCGGCATCCGGCATCCCGGCCCAAACATGGGTGAGTAGTATTGAACCTTCCCGTTATGACAAGAACATCGTATACGCAAGTTTCGATAATCATATGTACGGCGACCATAAAACCTATGCCGCACGTTCAATGGATATGGGAAAGACCTGGAAGGCCTTTCAAAGTACCGAATTCACCGGCTTCGCACATAAAATAAAAGAAGACCTTGTTAATAAGGACCTGCTTTTCCTGGGTACTGAAATGGGTTTATTCTCCAGTATCGATGGCGGCGAAAACTGGTACAGGATGAAAAATAATATTCCCTGGTATGCGCTCGTACGGGATATCCAGATACACCCTGTCACCAATGACCTGATCCTGGGTACCCATGGCAGGGGAGTGATGATCATTGATGATATTACCCCCATGCGGAAACTTACCAAAGAAAATGTTGATAAGGATGTTTATCTCTTCGATATCAAGCCTATGAATTTAACCATGGGTAATTTTGGCAGCAGCGGTTTCCCTGCAACAGGTGGATGGGTGGCGCCCAATCCGCCGTCCATAACTCCTATACAGTATTACCTGAAAGACAAGGTATCTACCGGTAAAGTGGAATTGGAGATAATCGATCCAAATGGTAAGTTGGTACAAACCCTGCCTGGTTCAACCCGTAAAGGGGTCAATAAGATCAATTGGAACCAGCGTATGATGCCGCCAAAGACAGCCTCAGGCAGTACCAAAAGGGATTTTGGCGCCTTTATCGCCCCGCAGGTATTGCCCGGTGATTATACGGTCAGGTTAAAAGTTGCCGGTAAGGAATATACCCAACCGCTTAAGTTGGTACACGACGGTTCCGGTAATTATACATTGGCCGACAGGGAACTGCAGTTCAAAACATCCATGCAATTGTATACCATGCATGAGGACCTGGCCAAAACAGTAACGGATATCTCAACCCGTCAGAAAGCGCTGAAAGATAATATGGATAAAGTAAAAAATCCGAAGCTGAAAAAACAGATGCAGGAATATTATGATAAACTGGAGGCCCTTCGTGCAGAACTCATTCCCACAAAGCAAACTTCCATTTTTGCGGATGAGACACGCTTACGGGAAGACATAACCGAAGTGTATGCAGCCATTGCCAACAATGAAGCGGCTCCTAATAACCTGCAATTGGAGCGGGTGAAATCATTGAGGCAAAAAGTGGATGAAGCCGCACAAAAAAATGTTCAACTGGCAAGCCAGTATGAGGAAAAGATCAAATCAGCTTTGGTGAAGGAAAACCTGCAGGGATCAAAAACAGGTAAGTAAATATATTAACCGCAAAGGAAATATGATGCTTTAAAAAATCCCCGGACAAGCCGGGGATTTTTCTTGAACTTTTATCCGTACCCCTGCTATGGTTCGTGAAGACATGAACCATCAGCCTTAAAATTCCGTTTTCCGGTTCGTGAAGAGACGAACCGGGGCTACTTATAACATTGCATTTATTTTCGTTATTTAATTCTAACCAGATTTAAATTTTAGTTTTATAAAAGGCAATTTCACGCCAATAAAAATCCCCGGACAAGCCGGGGATTTTTTAAACTTTTATCCGTATTTGAATTTCTGTAACTGATCATATGCCGTCAGTTGGAGTACCTTTTTGTGCAGTTCTTCGGGCCTGAAGGGTTTAGGTATGAAATCCGTAAACCCTTTTTTAAGCAGGTCTGCGTGCATATCATCATATACTGCAGCGGTAAACGCAACGATGGGAACAATCGGGTTCTGTTTCCTGATGGCCGCCACGGCCTGTGCCCCATCCATCTCCGGCATCTCCAGGTCGATAAGCAGCAGGTCATATTCATTTTTTTCAAAGAGTTCCACCGCCAGCTTTCCGTTAACCGCTTCATCTACGGTAACGTTCCATTTTTCCAGGAACCTTTTGGCAACGATCATATTGATGGGATTGTCTTCGGCAATCAGTACACGTAAACCTGCCAGGTTGATCAGGTCTTTCAGTTTTTCTTCATTGACATAAGCTTTTGCGGCTTTATTGACTTTCATCTCAATGGTGAAATAAAATTCACTGCCTTTTGTTGGTTCGCTGTGAACCTTTAATTCGCCTCCCATCTTTTCCACGATATGTTTACTGATGGCCAGTCCCAGTCCGGTGCCTCCATATTTCCTGGTTGTTTCCGTATCAGCCTGGGTGAAACTTTCAAAGATCTGCCTGATCTTTGCTGGCGCAATGCCTATGCCGGTGTCCTTTACTGAAAAATATACAACCACAGAGTGGCTCTTTTTCATTTCAGTTCTTGCCATCAGGCAAATACTGCCGCTTTCGGTGAATTTCTTAGCATTGGAAAGAAGGTTGTTCACTACTTGTTTGAGCCGCATTTCATCGCAGACAATATTCATGTCAAGTTCGTCATCTATTTCCAGTTGGTAACTAACCTCGGAATTATTCGTGCTTTTTATGAAGGGGTTAAGGGATTTCTGAAGGAAATTTTTCAGGTTAAAAGAATTATTCTCCATTTCCATTTTACCTGCTTCCAGTTTACTGAAATCCAGGATATCATTCACCAGTTGAAGCATATGTTCAGATGAATACTTCAACACATCAAGGTAGGGCCTTTGTGATTCCAGGTATTCTTCCTGTAACAGGATATTGGAAGTACCAATAATGCCATTCAATGGAGTCCTCAGTTCATGGCTCATATTGCTCAGGAACCTTGATTTTACCATCGCCGCTTTTTCTGCTTTTTCCTTGGCCTTTATGATTTCAAATTCTGCAATTTTTATTTCCGTTATATCCAGGATGCTGATCTTACAGTAGAGGTCGTTCTGGTGATTAAAGGGAACAATATTCACATACGCAAAAAAGAGCACTTCGTTTTGCCGCACAAAATCCATATTGCCATACCATGGAGAATTTTTTGAAAAGCGGTTTTTACTGAAGCCAACGATATATTCCTCCACATGATTACCCAGAATGATATGCACCGGTGACTGGATGATCAGTTTTTCATCTGTAAACCCAAATACTTCGAGGGAGCGTTTATTGCAATCCGTGATCAGACCGGTTGAAGCATTCACTATGAAAACGGCATCCAGGGATGTATCATAGATCGTGTCTGACAGTTTCTTTTCTTCTAATATCTTTTCTTCATGATTTTCCAGCGTTTTAAGTATCAGATAAGCAAAAACACTGGTCAGCAGCAGGGCCAGAGCAAGGTTTGTGCTGAAAAGCCCGCTGTAAAGATCCTGTGGTATTTTTTGCAGGTTATTCTGGTAGGGAGCCAGGATAAAGATCATGACCGTTGTCAAAAGTGTAGCCACACTGGTCAGGATCACTTCCTGGTAATTTTTTTTGATATCGATCACAAAGATCAATGCCAGCAATAAAGGGAAATAAAGCATGTACTGGCCTGATCGTAAACCTTCTACGTAACTAATTGTGAATAAGTAGAGATTGATTGTACCAATGCCAATCATTTTGGAGAGCTGATGCTTTCCGTCTTTGATCATGAAGTAGGCCACAGAAAACATGAGTGTACCGCCAAGGTTCACTATTGCGCTGACATAAAGCTGGTTAAGAAAATTAAATAGTAAGCTGATGAGTATTACGCCCAGTGCAAAGGAGAGAAAAAGATTGAGCCTGAGTATGTTTTTCTGAATTTCCCTTGGGGTGGATTCTGATATTCCATTCTCCAAAATTCTTTGGGGAATAGATACTATTCTCTCTAAAAGATTCGTTTTCATTACCTGTGAGTACTGGTTTTCAAGAGGAAAAGTAAGTTTAGCCCGGAAGATAAACGTTTCCATAACCTGAAAATTGTGATTTATGCACGAAGAAGAAAAAGATACACACTATGTCTTCTCTGATCATTTTGACCGGCAGTTCCTGGAAGAATTATATTCCGGTGATACTGAAGCGGCAGCAGAGATATTTAAGTCTTCGCTTGTTCAAATAGCGGAAGAACTGACCCTGGCAGAAGATCGTGCAAGGTCGGGTGACATCGCAGGGCTGCGTAAGATATTCCATAAGATCAAGCCTCTTTTTGGTTATATGGGACTTTTGTCTGTGCAGGATTTTGTGCAACATTTTGAGGACCAGTGTAATGATTCGGTATTAATGACAGATGTTCAGGTGGCGTACGACAACATCAAAGAAATCATCCGGGAGGCCATCAGCCTGGTGCGTGAAGAACATCACAGGCTCAGTGATTTTAATAACAAGCGTGCATGAAATATTCCAGTATCATAGTTGAAGACCTTCAGGCCGCGGCCGATTTTTTAAAAAAATTCTGTGAAAAGAGCGGTATCATTGATGTGCAGGGACATTTCCTTAATGCCGAAGACGCCCTCGTTTTTCTTTCTGAAAACCTGGTGGACCTGATATTCCTGGATGTTGAAATGCCCGGTGCAAGCGGGTTTGAATTGATGGACCAACTGGTATATACCCCGCAGGTTATTCTGACTACATCAAAGACCGAATATGCTTATGACGCTTTTCAGTATAACGTTACCGACTACCTGAAAAAGCCTTTTACTTACCAGCGATTTCTTGAATCAATCCAGAAGGTTGAAAAGAAGAAAGAAGAAGATGACACTACATCTGACAATAATCATATTTTCATAAAGTCTGACGGTAAACTGATCAGGCTGCAGAACGATGATATCCTGTATATCGAGAGTATGGGAGATTATGTGAAGTTCATCACTACCGAGAAAAAGTACATTACACACAATACCATAAAGAACCTGGAGACCAAGGTGGATCCGCTTCGTTTTATGAAAGTACACCGGTCTTATATTGTCAACCTCTCCCGTATTGATGATATCCAGGAAAACATGCTGTATATAAAGGGAACGATGATCCCCATCAGCAAGGCGCATAAATCAAAAGTGATGCAAAAGATCAATGTTATTTGATCAGGCATATACTTTTACTCCATTTTATTTTCTGTTTATCGAATGTTTCAGTCCAAATATCGAAACATTCATGTCGCCCATCGAATAGATTTCCACTCACCGTTTTTCCGTTGCATCTTTGTATGGTCAAATTGATGATTGTTTCAACCCTTAACCTTTAGCCCTCTGTCACTGACAGCACTTAATCCGGCCCGCTTTTTAATCCGTACCCAGAGCTGGTCTTAAGTAAACCTGAAACCCTGAACACACTTATTGTCAAACAGACTGAGATCCCTGTCGAAAGACGGGGGTTTTTGTTTGAGGTGCGAAGTGCGAAGTGCGAGGTGCGAATTAAAAAAACTATACTTTTTTGGATGTGAGGCTAAAAAATATAAAATTCTAACAGGCAGATTATTACTGTTGCTCAATTTCCTTTTTCCTTCGTACTTTCCGTGACCAATTTTTTTGATTATGAGAAAACTTATCCTTGTCATTACAATGGCCGGTTTAGCGGCAGTTTCTTTTGCGCAGCAGAAAAAAAATCCTACCGTAAACGTCCCGGCGGTAGCATCATCAGATTCAATCCTTCATGCCCAAGTTAAGTTCCGTTTGCTTGGCCCATGGCGCGGTGGACGCAGCGCTGCGGCAACAGGCAGCTATAAGAACCGGAACACTTTTTTCTTTGGCGCTACGGGAGGTGGTGTATGGAAAACATCTGATGGCGGCAGTAACTGGAAGAATATCTCCGATAAATATTTTGGCAGTACCATTGGTGCTGTTGCCCTTGCTCCATCTGATGAAAATATCATATATGTGGGCGAAGGTGAGAACACCATGCGTGGAAATGTGAGTGAAGGGCTTGGCGGTGTCTGGCGCAGTGAGGATGGCGGGAAATCATGGAAGAATGTGGGACTCAATGATGGCCGCCATATCATCCGGCTCATCGTTCACCCGCGCAACCCGGATATCGTTTGGGCGGCGGTTGTCGGGCACCTTTTTGGTCCCAATGAAGAACGCGGTATATATAAGACAACCGATGGTGGCAAAACATGGAAACGAACACTGTTTGTAAATAACCAAACTGGGGCCAGCGACCTGGTGATGGAACCCGGTAATCCCAATGTATTTTATGCCGGCACCTGGAGGGTCATCAGGACACCGTACAGCCTCGAAAGTGGCGGTGAGGGCAGTGGCATCTGGAAAAGCACAGATGGCGGTGTAACATGGATGGCATTGACCCAGAAGAAAGGCCTGCCTAAAAGTGTATGGGGAATAACCGGCATTGCCGTTGCGCCTTCCAATACAGATAAAATTTACACCATTATTGAAAATGCCAAAGGTGGTCTTTTTATGAGTGCTGATGGCGGAGAAACATGGACGCTTCAAAGTGATGATAACAATATCCGTCAGCGGGCCTGGTATTATTCCAAAGTTTTTGTTGATCCTAAGAATGAAAACACGGTATATTGCCCGAATGTGAACTTCATGCGAAGCCGCGATGGCGGAAAAACATTTCAAAGCGTTCGCACACCACATGGCGATCACCATGATCTATGGATAGATCCTGAAGATGGAAACCGTATGGTGGTAGCAGATGATGGCGGGGCACAAGTGAGTTTCGATGGCGGCAATAACTGGAGCACTTATCTTAACCAGCCAACATCACAGATATATCGCGTTTCAACAGATAATTCATTTCCTTATCGCATACTTGGCGCACAGCAGGATAACTCCACGATTCGCATCAAATCTTCAACCTACGGTGCTGCGGTAACAGAGGACGACTGGGAGCCAACTGCGGGCAGCGAAAGCGGTTATGTGGTTGCAGATCCAACCAATCCTGATATCGTGTATGGTGGTAACTATGGTGGCTACCTGTCGAGGCTTGATCATCGCACCGGAGAGAACCGTGCCATTACNGTATGGCCGGATAACCCCATGGGAGCAGGTGCTGATGTGTTGAAATATCGTTTCCAGTGGAACTTCCCGATTTTCTTTTCACCACATAATCCTAAGCGCTTATACTGCGCTGGTAATGCATTATTCGTAACCGAAAATGAAGGGGCAAGCTGGGAGCAAATTTCCGGCGACCTTACCACAAACGATAAAAGCAAGCAGGCTTCAAGCGGTGGTCCGATCACAAAAGACAATACATCTGTAGAATATTACTGCACGATTTTCACGGCTGCAGAAAGCCCGCTGGAGAAAGATCTTTTATGGACAGGCAGTGACGATGGATTGGTGCATATCAGTCGCGATGGCGGAAAAAAATGGGAAAATGTAACACCGGCCGGTACTCCGAAATGGATGATGTGGAATGCGATTGAGATCGATCCTTTCAAAAAAGGTGCCGCTTACATTACAGGTACCCGTTATAAAAGCGATGACTTTACACCGTACATCTACAAGACAGAAGATTATGGTAAAACATGGAAGCTCATTACCAATGGCATCAATAAGATGCATTTCACACGCGTAATGCGTGCCGATAAAAAAGTGCCCGGCTTGCTTTATGCAGGAACAGAATATGGCATGTATATCAGTTATAACGACGGACTCAACTGGAAACCTTTTCAGCAGAATCTGCCGATCGTTCCGATCACTGACCTTACCATCAAAAATAACGACCTCATAATTGCAACACAGGGCAGGGCATTCTGGGTACTGGATGACCTAAGTATGGTGCAGCAAGCAAAAGCAGACATCATTGGAAAAAACCTGCATGTATATGATGTCAATCCAACGTACAGGGTAATGGCCGATCCATTTGCAGCATTCAGGCAGCGGCCGGTAAATGCCGGTGCAAACCCTGCGCGTGGTGCAATCATAAATTTTTACGCAGGTAAGGTTACGGATTCCACAAAAGCTTCAGTAACCATTATGGATAAGAGTAAGAAGGTGATCAAATCTTTCAGCACGGAAAGTAAAGACAACAAACTGGAACTCACTCCGGGCATGAACCAGTTCAACTGGAACCTGCTTTATCCGGAAGCAGAGAAAGCAGATGGCATGATCTTATGGAATGGTACACCTGCCGGTATCACTGCCCCTCCGGG
>Ga0031656_10001136_pt1 | contig 10037 bp, 11 predicted proteins | sample FrelakmetDIP11DI_FD_55080 | JGI IMG/M metagenome (GOLD analysis project Ga0031656, IMG submission 55080) | Freshwater lake sediment microbial communities from the University of Notre Dame, USA, for methane emissions studies - DIP11 DI | ecosystem: Environmental > Aquatic > Freshwater > Lake >... | reverse complement strand
TTTACATTCCCGGCCCCTGTGGTGTCGGAGGTCATAATCTATGATAGTGTGACATTGCCAGGCGAGGAGGTTATGCTCAGGGCTGAGACCCGGGGAGGATTTTTCAGCAAAAGGGGAGAGCTGGTGGAGTTCCTCGTGAATGGAAAATCAATCGGCAAAAACCTTTCCGGCACTGATGGCTTTGCAGTAAAAGGCTTTGTTCCGATGAAAGCTGGGCTCTATAAAATAGCGGCGAGGTCAGGCGAGATCAGAGATGATGGGCTTCTCCTTGCCGTCAATAAGAAAACGAAGGTAGTGTTTATTGATGTCGAAGGCAGTGTACTGGAGGGGCCTTTTGCACTGCAGGTAAAACCTGGAAGTGCGAAGGCGGTAAAAAAAATCCACGAAAAATTCCCTATCGTATTTCTCCAGAAAGGACTTTTGGGTGTGAGAGCAATCCGGTCATGGCTGAAGAAAAATGAGTTTCCCGAAGCACCCGTCATGCCTTGGAACAAAGGTGACATATTTAGAGAAATAAGGGAAAAAAATTAAAGATTAAGACAGTAATCGGCGGACAGGAGGTGATTGAATCCGCAGAGATGCATAAACCTCACGCCTTCAGCTTTGATTCCATGGAGGATGCGGAAGTAGTGGAGACCTGGGATGAGATAGTGAAAAAATTAAAATGATTTTTGTCGTATTGCTGCTCTCAGCCTGATATTCTTCACACAGAAAAGGGACAGCGCACGCCAGTATAATGACACAGTCTCCACGCCTGGAATGACAGCAAAATTCTATGTTCGTAATAAACTCACTCAAAGGGAGAATATATGAGCCATTTAATGATTGATCAGGAGAAATGCACACGTGACGGCATATGTGCGGAAACGTGCCCCATGGGACTTATCGAGCGTAAGGATGATGCATCTTTCCCTTCCCCGACTGAAGATGCAGATACATTGTGTGTGGGGTGTGGCCATTGTGTCGCCGTATGTCCTCACGGCGCATTGTCGTTAAAAACAATTATGCCAGAACAATGCCCTCCGATACGCAAGGATTGGCAGCTCACTCCCGAGCAGACGGAGCATTTTCTGCGTTCCAGACGGTCGATCCGGGTGTATAAAGACAAGCAAGTAGATAAAGAAGCGATTTCCAGACTGATCGAAATTGCGCGGTTCGCACCGTCCGGCCATAACAGCCAACCGGTGGAATGGCTGGTCCTTTATGACCGTGCGGAAATTCAAAAACTAGCGGGCATGGTGATTGACTGGATGCGGTATATGCTCAAGCAACAGCCCGACCTTGCTAATTTGCTGCATATGGGTCGGGTGGTGGACAGATGGGAAAAAGGGAAAGATCCTGTCTGTCGTAAAGCACCGCACATGATAATTACTCATGCGTCCAAAGAGAACCGCATGGCTCCGGTTGCCGCAACCATTGCGCTCGCATATCTGGAACTGGCGGCGCTGCCATTCGGGCTTGGCGCCTGCTGGGCAGGGTACTTTAACGCCGCCGCCGCGTCCTGGCCTCCCATGCAAAAGGCGCTGACCTTGCCGGAAGACCATATCAGCCTGGGGGCCATGATGGTCGGCTATCCAAAGTATAACTATCATCGCCTTCCGCCCAGAAAAGAGCCCAAAATTATTTGGCGGTAATTATATCCCCCAATATGCCCTTTTCACCTCCTCGTTATGGAGGAGGGTGTCGGCCGTAGCTTCCAGGGTGATGCGACCGTTTTCCATGACGTAGCCCCGGTGGGCGACCTTGAGGGCCATGTGGGCGTTCTGTGTTTAATTCACTATCCGGTTTTTGGAACGATAGCAGTGATTTTATGTATTAGTTCAGATACGTCTTTTGTTGCTGCTGTCCATACGATCGACCAATCGATTGAAAAATATGCGTGAACTGCAAGGTTTCGAAAAGCAACTATATCCGCCCATTCTATATCTTTATGCTTTTCTTTGAAGGATTTGGGAATGCGTGCAGCTGCCTCACCAATAATGGTCAGCTTTTGCAGGACGGCGCTCCTGATGAGGTCACTGTGTATGAAAGTGTTCCTGTCAATGCCCGACAAGAATTTTTGGATTGCATCTCCTGCTTACAGAATATCGGAAAGATATAAGTCCTCACGCCGCATAGAGAACCTTAATAGAAGAGAAAATTTCCTGCCTCAGCATTGGTTTTAAGCCTCCCTTGGGAACCAGGTCGACTTTGCGATGAATAAGGCCTGAAAGCTCACGCTGCATCCGCGAAAGAGTTATGAAGCCCACCTGCGCATCGGGTTCAAATTCTACCAGCAAATCTATGTCGCTGCCTTTTCTTAGTTTGCCTTTGGCCGCTGAACCAAAAAGGGCAAGTTCCCGGACATTATAGCGCTTGCAAAAGGTTTTGATGTCTTCCATGGGTAGATTAATCATTTGGGTGCGCATATTATTGAAAACCTCATTTATAGTGTGGAAAGTATAGGAGAAGCAGTCTTGCGTGTCAATACAATTCATATTCCCAAGTACGCCCTTTTCACGTCTTCATTATGCAGGAGGCTCTCTGCCGTACCTTCCAGGGTGATGCGGCCGTTTTCCATGACGTAGCCCCGGTGGGCGACCTTGAGGGCCATGTGGGCGTTCTGTTCCACCAGGAATATGGTCGTCCCGCTTTCCTTGTTGATTCTTCTGATGATATCGAAAATCAGCGTTACCACCATCGGGCCCAGACCTAACGACGGTTCGTCAAGGAGAAGCAGGCGCGGCCTTGCCATGAGAGCACGGGAGATAGCCAGCATTTGCTGTTCCCCTCCGCTCAGCGTGCCGCCGTGCTGATGACGCCTTTCAGCAAGGATAGGAAAGAGCTCGAAGATGTGGTCTACGTCTTTTTTCACCTCAGCTGCATCTCTTCGAAGAAAAGCTCCCATATCCAGGTTTTCCATAACTGTGAGACGGGGAAAAATGCGGCGGCCTTCCGGAACAAGGGAAATCCCCAACGCGACAATTTCATCGGGACTCAGCATGTGGATGGATTTATCGAGAAACAGAATTTCACCGGTTTGTGGAGGCACGATCCCGGTGATGGACATAAGGGTGGTGGATTTACCGGCTCCATTCGCTCCTATTAGGGTTATGATCTCTCCCGAGGCGACTTCCATACAGAGGTCTTTCAGTACCTGGATGTTGCCGTAGAAGGTTTGTATGTTTTTCAGCTTAAGCACTGACATCTTCTCCCAGATAGGCCTTTATTACCAACGGATTTTCCCTGATTTCCTGAGGGGTTCCCCGGGCGATCATTTCACCGTAGTCCATCACATGTACGCAATCCGAAAGACTCATGACCAGCCGCATATCATGCTCAATAAGGAGGATGGAGATTTTCCCTTCGTCACGGATGCTCATAATCAATGTCTCAAGCTCCTTTGTTTCCTGCGCATTCATGCCGGCCGCGGGTTCATCCAGGAGGAGCAGGAACGGATCTGTGGCAAGGGCCCGTGCAATTTCCAGGCGCCGCTGGATTCCATAAGGGAGGTTTCTCGCCAGTATGTTGACATGCTCTGAGATACCTATCTTTTCTAAGATTTCATAGCTTCTTGCGACTATGGCTTCTTCTTCATCTCTCGTTGAATTATCCCTGAGGATGGCGCCCAGGATTCCTGCCTGGGTACGGCAGTGGCGGCCGATCATCACGTTCTCCAGAACGGTCATATCCGGGAAGAGTCGGATGTTCTGGAATGTCCTGGCCACCCCTCTTTCCGTTACTTTATGGATACTGAGACCGTTTATTTTGTGCCGCGTGCCGCCGGGCGGGGTGATAAATATATCGCCTTCTGTAGGGGCGTAAATACCGGTGATACAATTGAAAAAAGTTGTCTTCCCGGCGCCGTTAGGACCAATGAGAGCGGTAATCTCTCCGGAAAGGACATCGAAGTCAACCCGGTCTAAAGCCTTTATGCCGCCGAAATTCATGCTGAGCTGTTTTGCTTCGAGTATGGGTTCCATAATTTATTGTACTGCTTGGGGATTGGGAGAAAAACTCTCGCCTTGAGGTGAAGACTCCAATTCGCTTTTTTGTGCCACAAGGGTTCGAGGAGTCGAGGATTCAAGGATTCGAGAGGAGTTAAGAAAAAATCTCCCTTGATCGCTTGACCCCTTGAATCCTGAAGCCATGGGCTTTAGCCGACGGCAGTTCACTTCTCCTCCCTATGAAATTTGTAGGTTCTGCGGACACTGCGGATGATCCCTTGAGGGCGGAAGATCATCATGATTACCATAATTATTCCGAAAATGAGCATCCGGTAATCACTGAATGCCCGGAGATATTCCGGCAGAAGGATCAACAAAAAGGCACCGATAATAATGCCGGGAATGGACCCCATGCCGCCCAAAACAACAATAGAGAGGATCATTGCCGATTCCAGGAAGGTAAAACTTGCGGGGTTGACAAAGGTGGTCTTCGCTGCGAAAACAACCCCCACGAGCCCCGCCCATGTGGAACCAAGGGCAAATGCGGTCAGCTTTATACGGGTTTTATCGATGCCCATGGCCTGGCATGCAATTTCGTCTTCACGAAGGGCGAGCAGTGCCCTCCCTATTCGGGAATTCTGCAGGCGGTTTACTACAAAAACTGTGATTATGCAGAAGAGTATCATAAGAAAATACAAATACACCGTAGCTTCGTGAAGGCTCATCTCCATATCGAAAAGGCCGGGCCGGGGAATCCCTGAGATACCGCTCGGTCCGAAGGAAAACTCGTTCCAGTTTTCCAGGACAATGCGGGTAATTTCTCCAAAACCGAGAGTGACAATCGCCAGGTAATCACCCTGCAGGCGGAGCACCGGCAATGCCAGAAGGATCCCGAGGAGAGTTGCGGCGAGCGCCCCCAGGGGGAGCGCTATCCAGAAGCCGATACCAAAATGCTGGTACAGGAGGGCGTAAGTATATGCGCCTGCTGCATAGAAGGCGACATATCCTAAATTCAGAAGACCGGCCTGACCGACAACGATATTAAGACCGAGCCCCAAGACCACATACATGAGGGCCGTAGTCATGATGGATGTCTGGTAGGTGGAAAAGAAAAAGGGAAAAATGACTGTGAAGACAGCAATGACTCCAAGGGTGGGAAGATAAATTTTTCGCTCGCCGAGGATTCGCTGAACGAGAGACCTGTCTTCACCGTTCCTTGCATCAATCAGCTTTCTTTTACGTGTTCCTCTCTCTGAGAGGGAGCGCCATAGGAATGAAAGAAAGAAACTGCCGCATCCGATATATATCAAATTCATCCATCGCCATTCGATGATGTTTTCAATGGTATTTACCCGTATTACCATGATCGGAAAGGTGAGGAACATGAACCACAATGAAATTACAGCGGAGTGCTTCAGCCCCTCTAAATATTTTGTCGCGTGCAATGTGCTCATACTTTCTGAGATGTTGTATGCCCTAAAAGCCCGGAGGGCTTGAATATCAATATCAGGATAAGGAGAATGAACGCAAACGCGTCTTCATAATCGCTCGATACATATCCTGTGCCGAAACTCTCCGTGAAGCCCAATACCAGAGCCCCCAGTACCGCCCCGGGAATGCTGCCGATTCCTCCCAGCACGGCAGCGGTGAAGGCTTTGATACCCGCGATGAAGCCGATGTAGAAGTTAATCCGTCCTATATGGGAGGCAATCAATATCCCGCCGATGGCAGCGAGGGCGGACCCGATGATGAAGGTGTTGGAAGTGACGCGGTTTACATTGACGCCGACCAGCATGGCCATGTTTCTGTCCTGGGCTGTCGCCCGCATGGCCTTACCCATGCGCGTGTATCTAATCAGCAGCGTTAAGAGAACCATGATCACTGCCGTAGATACGATTATAATAAATTCTGTGGAGCCTATGAGACCGGTATACGGTTCCAGGATTGTAAGTTCCGGCAAAAGGTTGGGGAAGGGGAGAAAGTCAGGGGTCTGGGCAAGGAGGACGTAATTCTGGAGAAAGATGGACATGCCGATCGCGCTGATAAGCGGGGAAAGCCGGGATGCCTGACGAAGGGGCTTGTAGGCGACCTTCTCAACCGTGAATCCGTATGCAGCGGAGTAGATAACAGCCACTACCGACGCAAGCACGAGAACGGAAAGGCCACTCATTCCCGACATGGTAAGAACGCTCGCCACAATCAGGGCGGTGAAGGCGCCGATCATGTAAATTTCGCCGTGGGCAAAATTGATAAGCTCAATGATGCCGTAGACCATGGTATAACCCAGGGCGATGAGGGCATAGATGCTGCCGCGAGTAAGGCCGCCGACAAAGAGTTCGGAAAAGTAGTCCATGCTAAATGTTATGTAAAAGTTAGTTAAAAAAAGGATTTCTCCTCAAGGTGTCGTCATGCACAGAAATAGTCCCCTCCCTGTATCCCTCCCCCTCGACGGGGGAGGGAGGGGTGGGTGAGTTTTGGCTTTTAAAGAGTTTGTTATTATTTTACTTCCACATATACCCCGTTCCTCACCTGGTACATGGAAAATCCAACGCCTATGGCATCTCCCTTGTTGTCAAATTTGATCTTCCCGAGGGGGGTTTCCACGTGGTGCGTGCGGAGGGTTTTGCTTACTTTTGCATAGTCTGTTGAACCGGCTGTCTTTATGGAATGGAGAAGGGCCTGTGCGCCCGCATAGCCATTCAGGAAGAAGGCGCCGGGTTCGGAACCATAGATCTTCTTATGCGCCTCTATGGCAGCAATGGCCATGGGATTTGTTGACGTATCTCTATGGCTCGTTGCATACACGCCCTCGGCGTATCTGCCTGCCACTTTAATGAAAGTGTTGTCTTTTACCCCGTCGTCTGAAATAAATAGGGTTTTCATGTTTTTCTTTCGCATCTGAGAGACTATGGTGGCGGCTTCCGGGTGATAACCGCCGAATATTACCGCGTCTGCGCCGGATTGCTTGATTTTTTGCACCACCGCCGAGTAATCAACAGCGCCGGGAGTAATGCCTTCAAAAAGGANAACGTCCGCNTTTTTCGAATCGCGGATATATTTATGCGCTATTTCCGCGAATCCTTTTCCGTAGTCCCCTTTATCATGGAGGACGGCGATTTTTCTTACCTTAAGGTTTTTAATGGTAAAATCTACTGCAAGTTTTGCCTGGTTCCTGTCATAGCCGATGGTCCGGTAAAAATTGGGATATTTTCCACTCTGCGTCAGTTCCGTATTTGTAGCGGACGGGGAAAGCGCGATAATCTTTGCTTCCTTATAAATGCCAAGGGCTGATTTGGTAGCCCCGCTGCAGATATGTCCCAAAACTGCGTGAGCCCCTTTGGAAACGAGCTTTGTTGCAGTATTGGTGGCAACTTCAGGTTTGCACACATCGTCCTCGACAAGGAGTTCCACCTTTTTCCCCATGATGCCTCCTTTATCATTGATGTCCCTGACTACCAGCTCTGCTGCCCTGACAGTAGGAATTCCATAGGAAGCGAGATCGCCGCTGTGAGCTCCAGCGACGCCGAGCTTGATTGTATCTGAGGCTGATGATACCGCGGGCATTATAAAAGTGAGGCACGTTACTACGATAATCAATGAAAGAAGCGTATTCATGAAGCGTGTTTTCATACAATCCCCCTTAAAATATAAAATATCGTGGTGAAACCACGTCTGATTACATTGCAGGAAACGAAGCGGTATGGCAATGAACACATAATCATATGATTGGGATATTTAAAGCATAGCACATATGAATGCAAGTGCTATTGATAACGCTACGCACCGATGATTTTCACCAGCACCCTTTTCCTTCTTTTTCCGTCGAATTCACCATAGAAAATTTGTTCCCATGGTCCAAAATCAAGTCCGCCGCCGGTGATGGCAACGATGACCTCCCTCCCCATGATCTGCCGCTTCAGGTGGGCGTCACCGTTATCTTCACCTGTACGATTATGGCGATACTGTAAAACAGGTTCATGCGGAGCCAGCTTTTCCAGCCATTCTTCATAATCCTGATGCAGGCCTGATTCGTCATCATTGATAAAGACCGATGCCGTGATGTGCATGGCATTCACCAGTATGAGTCCTTCGGTTATTCCGCTATCCCGGAGGCATTGTTCCACATGAGGGGTAATGTTAATGAATGCCCTGCGTGTGGGTGTAGCAAACCAGAGTTCTTTGCGATAAGATTTCACGGTGTTTCCCTCCTCGGCATGATTTTCACGCTCTCACTTACGCTCTCGACAACACAGAGAACATGGGTTATACATTATGGAGTGAGAGTTTTTTAAGTCGTTTCATTGAAGTCAATAAATACCACACGTAATGCTGAAATCCTCTTTTCATAAACTATAACTACCGCAAAGGAAAGCATTTCATGATTAAGAAAAGCCAGAGAATTTTCACGTATGTTTCCGTAATGTGTATTGCCATGGTCGTAATGTTGAGTCAAGCGTATGCATTCGATAAACCGATTAATATCCCCAATCAGCACTCCACGTCATATTGGCCAATGTCTCCGACGTATGGAAGCACCGATAAAATCAATCCGTCATCTTTAGAGGAACCTCTCTATAAACGATCAAAAAAAGTCTGGCCTGATCTTCCCTACACCGACACAGATATAAATGTGAAGACATTAAAAGGGTTGGTATGGATGATGAAGTTCATGAATACCGATAAACATTTGAAAGGAAATGAAAACAACTATTTAACAATGCTTGGCACCATGTACAGTTCTGCTCGTGATCCCTATTTCCGAAGAATGGCCCTGGAAGAAGCACGGCATGTTGCCTCAAAGCTCATGTCGAATGACTTCACCGGCCGATATGGGGATGATATTGATGCATTATTGGACTACCTCTCTTTGTTTAACCGATTGGGTATTATGAACCAGGAATTGCAAGAACTCACTTTTAAAACGCTGTCAGAGAAAAAACAGAATATTATCGAAACGGTGAATCAGCAAAAACGAACCACTGTCGATGGTGATGAATTATACGATACAATGCTTGTTACGTATTACATCACAAATCTGAAACAGCATTTTCCTCATATCCGTCTACTTCATGACTTGCCCGACTTGAGGGACTTTATGGAGATTCTCACCACGTATAAATATCACCTGGAGGACGAAAAAAATGTCAATTTCTCCACATTATCTTCTGATGACATAGATACCATTATGGACGACCTTTATAATATCACCCATGTCATATTTGTGGTGTGTGATTATAATTCGTACGGAGTGCCTAAAAAATATTTTCAAAGGGAAATCAGCTATATGCTGAAATTTTACGATCTGATATGTTCACACTATCATTATGATCCGGATCTGCTTACGGAAGTCGTGTATGTTTTCAGCTTAATGGGCTATCCCAAGGACTACGATATAATCAAAAAGGGTTGGATAACAATACTTGATTCGCAAAAAGAAGACGGAAGCTGGAATGCTTACGGCATTGATGAGAGTGCGTCTGAAACGGACAAGAATTATGATATATTTCACGCGACATGGGTTGCTGTTGATATGTTGGTTGAACCGGTCATTTTAGGCATCGCGCCCTTTTATAAGCCCTTAACGAAGTCTCTTGAGAATTATGCTAACGCATATAAAATGAGAAAAAAATGAAAACACAATGATTGTTCAGTCCCTCGTCCGGGGGAACCGTAACCATAGAGGCCCGCTCATGGAGACCAATCCAAGGGCTGCAAAGGCAAAACACTACCCATGAACACCGCTGCCGGCAATATCGAGAACGAAGCCAAAAGCGAGCGGTGAAAGAAGCGCCATGCCCAACCCAAATATAATTGACACATACACACAATTTCCTTATACTCGTCATCCTTAGTGAGTTGTCTCCTATAAAGCATTCCATGATTATACTTTCAGAGATTGAATCCGTTCCCTATTAACCGGAAAGAAAGAGGAAGAGACATGGACCTTGTTCAGCAATTAAACGCTATCTTTAAACCTCAAAGTGTTGCGGTAATCGGCGCATCGCCCACTGCCGGAAAACTGGGCTATGATATTACTTACAATCTGATTCATGCGGGTTTTGCCGGTCCGATTTATCCGGTCAATCCGAAAGCCGATCAGATTCTTGGTCT
>Ga0031656_10001134_pt1 | contig 10040 bp, 8 predicted proteins | sample FrelakmetDIP11DI_FD_55080 | JGI IMG/M metagenome (GOLD analysis project Ga0031656, IMG submission 55080) | Freshwater lake sediment microbial communities from the University of Notre Dame, USA, for methane emissions studies - DIP11 DI | ecosystem: Environmental > Aquatic > Freshwater > Lake >... | reverse complement strand
GGACTGCCGAGGATCGGCAGTCGGCCCTTGGAGACCCGCCCGCCTGGCCAGCGGGCGATGTACTCGAAGTTCGGCAGCTCCGCCAGCAGGGCGGCGGGGAACAGCTCGCCCTCTTCTTCGTCGATGCGCTCGGCGGTGCTGCCGGTAAACAGCAGCGGGGCGGTGCTGGCGGTGCTGGCGCCGGTGGTCTGCACCATGGTGCGCAGGCGCACGGGGCGCAGGTTCTCGGCGATGTACTCCTGGGTCTGGGCGTCGAGAACGCGCATGGCGATCAGGCCGTTGAGGTTGCCTAAGACCTGGCGGGCCTTGTCCTCGCTGCCCATGCGGGCGGCGAAGTCGGCGAAGGTCTGGGTGGCGATGGTCATGCGCAGGCCAGCGCCGCGGCCTTTGTTGAGGATCTGGATCATCGGGTCGGACACCGCCTCCGCGGCCTCGTCGATGAAGATGGCCACAGGCGAGGGGTTGGGGTCGTTGTTGTAGATCGCCCCGGCCAGGGCCGCGAGATCCGCGGTGAGCATGGAGCCGATGGCGCTGCCGACGATCCCGTCAGAGAGGCTGTCCAGTCCGAGGTAGAGCACTTGGCGCCGGGCGACGGTCTCGCGCAGCGAGGTCGCCCGCCGGTGCTCGTTGGGATTGCCCTCGGTCGGCGAGAGCATCTCCTCGAGGGCGGAGGAGGTGAGCATGACGAGGATCGGCATGAGGCTGGCAATCATCTTGCCGAAGTGCACGGCCTCGTGCTCCAGCAGTCCGCCGATCCCCTCCACCACGGTCGAGGGGTGCTGGGCGCGCACCCGCTCGCGGTAGAAGCGCAGCAGGGCGCGGGCGCGCTGCGCGGTGTCGCGCTGGCGCCCCAGGTAGGACTGGGCGTGCTCCTCCCAGTTGGGCACATGCCGGTCGAAGTAGCGGATCAGCACCCGCTCGACGAGGGCGTCCACACCCCCTTCCAGGTAGCGGCGCAGGGTGCGCAGGTTGGGCTGCTCGCCTACCTCCACGAGGGCGTGGACGACATGGCTGAGGGCCATCTGACCGAAGGCCTTGAACGGATCGTTGCCGGTCTCCGAGGGGATCAGGGCGGCCACACGGGAGGCCAGCTCGGTCGGGCGCTGGTAGTTGCGCAGGGGGTCGATGCGCACGCTGGCCTCGGGGAAGGCCGGATGGAAATAGACGAAGCGCTCCGGCTGGCCGCACAGGGCGCAGGCGCGCTCTGCACTCTGGCGCAGGCCCTGATCGCCCTTGGGGTCGATGATGACCACCGCCTCGCCGCGCAGGACCGCCTGGGTGACCAGCAGATCGAACAGGCGGGTCTTGCCGCACCCCGTGGTGCCGACGATGAGGAGGTGGCCTTCGGTGTGCTCCAGCGGTACGAGCATGTCGTGGTCGCCGCATCCCAGGCCGTGAATCCAGGTAGCCCCCATCCGCGCAATGTCCCGGGGCGCATACCGCTCCGGGTCGGCCCGCAGGAGGTCCAGGGCGGCCTGGGCGTGGCGGGCATCCCAGTCGAAGCCCCAGCCAGCCCAGAGCTGTCCGGTCCAGCCGCCCGCGCGACGGGCGAACTCCTCCGGGGCAATGAACTCCACCGCCCTCCCCCGCAGCCATTCCCGCTGGTTAAGGCCGCGTACCAGTCGGGGCATCCAGGTCCCGGCCATGACCACGGCGGCGATCGCCAACCAATGGAAAGCGTGCGTGTACAGGCCCCACCAGGGTGCCGTGGCCCAGGCGAAGACGCCGACACCGAGCCACAGGGCGACGGCGTAGACCTCGTAGAGGGGCCGCCAGGGGTTCTCGTAGGTGGTCATGCCAGCACGACCACGCCGTTGGGGTGCTTGTCAACGACCAGGCGGTGTTCGCTGGCCAGGGCCAGGAGNGTCTCGCGGGTCATGAGGCGGCCCTCGGGGACCGCGAGGCTCCGGTCGGTCTCGGTTCGGCGTCGAAGGCGGANCGCGANACCGGGGCTTGGGGCTCCGCCGCATGTCGGGCCTGCGTTGCCTTGGTGTCGGACGCGGACAGGGAATCCTGCGGGCGAGGTTCCGGCGTGGGGGACGGTCCGGCTGGCTCGGTTCTGGGGTCCGGTAGGGACCGCGAGACCTCGGGCCGACGCGCGGCATCGCCGTCCAGAACGGCACGCAGAGCATCACCAGCCTTCGGGACCAGGGCGAGCCAGGCACGCCCGTCGATGTTCAGGCTCTTCAGGAATGGGCGCATGGGATCGACGGCGATCAGTTCGGCGTCCCACAGCGCCTGGCGCAGGGCTTGGGCCTCCGTGGCAGAACCCTCGACGGCCAGGTCGGTGAGCGCCTCCGGGTAGGCCAGGAGGCAGCCCTCGCCGCGATGGACAACGTGTTCCCGCGGATGCGCGCGGGCCTGAATGGCGTCGGCGAGCGCGATCAAGGCCTGTCCCGCGGCCCCCTGCTTTGACAGCCAGGCGCGGGCTACGCTTGCGGCGTCCGGGGGCGCCGGGGTCGCCGCTACCGGGGCTGGCGTCCCGGCGGTGCTCGTCGCCGGCTGAGCGTGGGTCTCTGGTCCGGCAGACCGATCGTTGTCGGAGACGGACGGCGCGGACGGCTTGGGTTCGTTGTCGGGATAAGACGGGGCAAACCGGCGGCGCTCGCTGAGTTCGCTGTCGGGGTAGGACGGTGAAGGCGGCCTGGGTGCGCTGGGCTTGCTGTCGGGGTGCGACGGTGCAGACCGGCGAGCCGTGCTGGGCGCGTTGTCTGGCACGGACGGGACAGACGAGACCGCAACGGCCGTGGCCACCTCGGTGGCGCTGGCGTGCTCGCCATCATCGCTCTGAGCAGCGGGCTCGGGCTGGTCAAACAGGCGACGTGCCTTGCCCTGCGCGCCATTGTGCTCCTCCCAGACGCCCACCGGCGCCGGCGGATGACCCGGATACACCAGGTCGGGTGTGGTCAGCAGGAGGGTGCTCAGGTGGATGGGCTTGCCGTCGCGCACCAGGGGCGCCGGGGCCACCTTGTGATAGAAGCGCGTGCGCCCCCCTTCCTGCCAGGACACCACATGGCCGCGGTCCACCAGGATGTCGGCGATGGTCTCGTGCATCTTGGGGATGCCCGGGATGTTGTCGCCGTCGAGTTCCGCGATGATCTCCTCGCCCCCCAGGGGCCACACCACATGCAGCCCGTCGGGCAGCAGCCACAGGCGCGACCCTTGCGTGTTGCAGGTCCACAGGCCGCGCTTGACCAGCCGGCGCATCGCGTCCACCAGGTAGCGGTCCACGGGGACACCGAGCGATAGCGCGTTGGGATCGTAGCGGTGCTCCTTGAGGTCCGCGGCCACACTCGCCTGATCGGCCTCCAGGACCAGGCTGGCCAGCAACGCAGTCGGTTTGGCGGTCCCGGTGATGACGCCCAACACGGCCGGGTGGATCTCCGGATCGCGGGCGAAGTGGTCCAGCAGTTCGTCGGTCAGGACCAGGTTGACGACCTGGCTGGCCATCAGCTCATGGCGATTGTGCATGTGGGTATCGCGCCAGTGCAGGTAGTAGCGCTGCATCTTGCGACGCTGGAGCCAGTCAACCAGGGGCTCGCGGTGCGGCGACCACACCATCTTGCCGTCGAGCCCCCCCACGGCCAGATCAGCCACAGGCTTACCCAGATCGTGGAGCAGGCCGGCAATCCCCGCCGCGATCCGCCAGCGCGGTTCGATGTGGTATTTCTCGTTGGGCGGGCGGTCGTAGCAGAAGACGTGCCGCGCGGAACTCTGGCTGGCCAGCCATGCGACTTCCAGCGAGTGCTGGAGCAGTCCGCCGGGCCCCCGGTGGTGATGCACCTCGCTGGCCGGCAGCAGATGCACGAAGGCCGCAAAGCGCCGGATGACCGGGCGCACCACGCCCTCGAAGATCTCGGGGGTGGTGCCCATGCCGTCCTCCAGGCGGCGGATGAGGTCGCTCTGGCGCGCGAGGATGTCCTCGACGGATGCCGCCGGTAGTCCCTTGCGCGCCGGCGGGTAGACCAGCATGTCCTCGTCGGACAGGGTCGGCGGTGCGACCGGCGCGCTGGGCGCCGACGCCATCACTGGACCTGGGGCGCTCGCGGGCGCCTTCGTGGTCCACATCTTGATGCGCTGGAGGAGAGACATGCGCGCATGGTCTCCCACCCGCGGCTCGTCCGCATGCGAGCAAAACGCCGTCACAGGTGCGTATTGCCGTAGGCTCCCCTCAACGGTGCCACTCGGCTCGCCCCAGTCGCCCAGTGCCCTGTCGATCCTGGAGCACTTTGGCCCCGAAATCCGGGGCGGCGCTGTCGCCCGCTCGTGCGCTTTGACCACCACCGTGGCGCGTCCCGCGCGTCCTTGTCGCTCCCCCGTATACCAAGCTGATTGGCGGTCCCGTGCGGACCCTGAATCTGGGCGTCCTTGGGGGGCACTCCATATAGATGGCCGCGGTTCCGCATGGACCCCACTGGACGGCGAGCGCAGCCGGGTGATGCGGTNGTTGCCGCCNATGTTGGTCAGTGCCGACGACCTGGACCAACTGGCAGTGACGATCNGNCCGCTATCGGCGCGACTCTGTNGCGCATCTAGGCCATACTAGCAACGTCCCTACATTTCCAGACGAGGGCATTCCATGAGCATCACCACCCTCTCCAGCCGCGAGTTCAACCAGGACACCAGCCGGGCGAAAAAGGCCGCCAAGAGCGGTCCTGTCTTCGTCACTGACCGCGGCAGACCCTCCCATGTCCTCCTGACCATCGAGGAGTACCGGCGGCTCACGGGTAGCGGACAGAGCCTCGTCGGTCTGCTCGCCATGCCCGACGGCGAGGCCATCGACTTCGAGCCGCCCAAGCTCAGTGGCCCCCTGTTCCGACCGGCGGATCTGTCCTGATGTATCTGCTGGACACCAACCTGGTCTCCGAGCTGCGCAAGGCCCGGACCGGCAAGGCCGACCCCGGCGTCGTCGCCTGGGCCAGCGGGGTGTCCGCCGATACCATGTACCTCAGCGCCATCACCATTCTGGAGTTGGAGCTTGGCATCCTGCTCCGCGAACGCCGGGACCCTGCCCAGGGAGCCTTGCTGCGGACCTGGCTGGAGCAGCAGGTCATCCCCGGATTCGACGACCGGGTGCTGCCCATCGACATGGCCATCGCCCGCCGCTGCGCCGGGCTCCAGGTCCCAGACCCGCGCCCCGACCGCGATACCCTCATTGCCGCCACGGCCCTGGTGCACGGCCTGACCGTCGTCACTCGCAATGTCCGCGACTTCGATGGCACCGGGGTCGCCCTGTGCAACCCCTGGAGTCCCGGATGAATCCTGCCGAGGCGCCGAGCCGCTCACACCTCTGATCGGCGTCGCCGCTCGGTGCCTGAGTGTCGTCGGTGCTCATAGGCCCCCCTGTGCTGGGTCGGCTGAATCTGGCGTTGGCTTGGCCTCTCGCGCAGTGGCGCGCGTTGGCCGTCCTGTGCGGACCCTGACTCTGGGCGTACTTGATGGGTGGGTGACCGCGCCCTTGCACGGACCCCGGGGACTGGCTGGCGAAGAGGGATGCACGATTTTTCCGGCTGTTCGCGGTCGCAGATGGACCAGGACAGCAGCCGCCAGCGCCTACGCTGGCCGGGAGGCTTTGCCTCGACCACCAGAGCGTACGCCGCGCTCTCCGCACGGGCGGCTCGGTCGAACGTATCGGCTAGCAGCGCCCCACCGAGACCCTGGCCGTGGAAGGCCCGGTCTACGGCCAGGCGGCCCATACGCACCGCCGGCACGGACGGGTAGCGCGGCAGCTTGTTGGCCGTGGCGGCCGACAGGTCGGCCAGCAGCAGGCTAGCCGAGGCCAGGGTGTAGTAACCCGCGATGCGCCACTCGGGCGTCAGCGCCACGAAACAGGCGGTCACCCGGCGGCGAATGTCCTGTGAGACCTGGAGGCGGAAGTAACGGTCCAGCGGCTCGGAATCACTGTCGAAGCCCGTCCGATCATGCGCGGCGGCGAGCGGTACGACGCGCACGGGCGCCTCGATCATTCGGCGCTCAGCCGCTTGCGCCGACGGGCGAAGGCGCGCTCCAGGACCGGCGATGGATACGGCGGGGACAAGAGGGCCTGGGCAAAGCGCTCTGAGTCGGACAGCGACAGGCGGACCACCTCGCCCGGCTCGATGGCACGCTGGGCGGCCTCCTGCACGGCGGACACCACGAAGTCGGTCAGGCTGCGGCCCTGCATCGCCGCGGCACGCTTGACCATGGTGTGCAGCTCGGTGCTGATACGAGCTTCGAGCCGAGCTGTGGCTGATGGCATGGGCTGTCCTCCTGCCGTTACGGTACGGCAGCTTGCCGGAGACATCCATGGTGCCATCGCCTGATCCCCGCCCATAAGCCGGACCTTCTGCGCCTGTTGGCAGACCAGCCCCTTGCAGACGATCCCGACCGCGTGACGCCCGGCTACCGGGCCTGGCTGGCTGCTAGAGCCCCTCGGACCTGGGACCGGGCCGATGCGGGCGGCGTTGTCGCCTCCCAGTGTGCCTCTGGTGCCCTTGCCTCGCGTTGCTGGACCGCGGATTGCCTGTCCCGCACGGACCCTCGAGCTAGGCGTCCTTGAAGGACCTATTCCTTCTGGTTCTTCCGTCCCGAATGGAGCCTGAGAGTGGCGGCCCAAGCCTTCCCTCTACGCGCCGTCGCAGATGGGCCGGGGCCAACGACGCACCCCCAACCCGGAATTTGTACGCCAATGCCCCGCGCCCAGTGCCCTGTCGATCTTGGAGCACTTCCGACCTGGGTCCCGGGGCGGTGGGTCTAGCGCTTCATTGCCCCTGCCCATATCCATCGGTAATTGCTTGTCCCGCACGGACTCTGGAGTTGGGCGTCCTTGACGGGTCCATCCCTGTAGGATCTTGACGGTTCCGCACGGCCCCTGGAGTTGACTGGCGAACATCGGCTGCTTGCGGTCGCAGTCGCAGATGGACCGGGGGGCCGACGACGCACATCCAACCCGGCATCTGCACGGTGGTCTCGCGACTCCCGCGCTCCCCACCCCAGTCCAACCCGGAATTTGTACGCTGATGCCCCCAGCGCTTTGTTCCCTGTCGATCTTGGAGCACTGCCGACCTGGGTCCCGGGCGGCGGGTCTAGCGCGTCCTTGTCGCTCCCCCGTGTACCCCGCGGATTGGCGGTCCCGCGTGGACCCTGGAGCTAGGCGTCCTTGGCGGGTCCACTCCGGTGGGATCTTCGCGGTCCCGAATGGACCCTGGGGCTGGGCTGGCGACACTGAGCGCCAGATCCGTCCGGATGCTCGCAGTCGCAGATGGACCGCGACAATGGCAGGACCTCCGGGCCGCCGACTCGGAGTGCCGGTCTCAAGAAAGAGAACCAGATCCGGTTATCGCGTCGCGATCGGAACGCGGTCCCCCCCGCCTAAGAAAGCCGCGCATGATCGGGTCTGAATCGATGGCCTGGTGGAGCATCGACCCGATCCGAGCGCGCAGCTCGGTGTCCGACTGGCAATAGGTCCCCGTGGCCATGCCGTGCGCCCTGATGATGTAGTCGCGCAGGTCGGCCGGAGACAGCCCAACATCGGTCTCCGCAGGCCTCGCGCCGCTTGTGTCGTCGTTTTGACTCGTCACGATCCTCTCCCCTGTTTCACTTTTCTGCACCGGCCCCTCGAAACGGCGTACCCGACTCTGATACGGCTACTCGCGGTCCGGAATGGACGGGGACAATGCTGGCGTCTCCGGTCCGGGAGTTGGTACCCGCCCCGCCGTCCTGCTAGGACCGTGATGCGCTCTACTGGCGACGCCCCCGATACTCCTCCGCAATCCGAATGATGTCCCTCCCCGTCCGCGCTATCTGATCCCTCCAGTACCGCGTCGTATCTGTACGCTCCCCGGGAGTGACCAGACCGGCCGACACGAGCCCATCCGCCATCATCGCCAACTCGTCGAAAACACCCAGTAGCCCGACATACGCCATGAGATGCGGCGTGGATACCTCGACCGTTATGGTCCTCGCAGACCCATGATCCTCCACCCAGACTACCTCGTGGCAATCCGCCAGCGCACGCCACGACGCGAGCCGCTCACTCATCTCTCGGGCCGCCTCGGCGATGATGGCGTCCACCCATTCCCCCGCCCCATCGTCATCCCCCTCGCCGTCCACCCCGGACATCATGCCGCCTATGACATGGGCCGCGTGCGAGACCACTCGTAGGTGCCGNCGCGCGATGTGCTGGGCCGGATGCGACCGGAGTCGCACATCGTATTCGTAATACGGGGCGCTCATGCCTCCCATGCTGCCCCATCGCGACCCTCACGTCTGGTCTCTGCCGTCACTGTCGCGCCTCTGACTGTCCTATACGAACGGATATGGTACACGATGGGGCCCCTCGCTGTCCGTAATGGACCGGACGCTGGTCGGCGGTCGGCTCGATAGCTCATCCTGTCGCTCGATCCGTGCGCCCCAACAGACGACCTCACCGATAGTGCTGCGGGTGATGGCTTGGTATGATGATGCGTCACACTCCCCCCACATAGACCTTGCTATGTCCGGGTTGGCCGGGTCCCAGGTAACCCCTGCCACTCTTATATACTCGGCTTCTCGCGCACCAAAACAAGCCGCACCGCTTAAATCCAATGAACTTGACTCGACTGACGCCATGATATGTAATAATTGCTTCGCGCTCAAACCACCAGGACCTTACATCATGCACGCACCGATTATTGCTCCACTGCTCCCCCGCCACGACGTAGATCTCGACGCACAGGCGATTGCAGCGAAGACGGAGCAGAGACGCCGAGAATTGCATCGTGAGTTGGAGGAAATTCGCAAAGAACGCGCCATTAAGCAGCGCAGGAAAATATACCGGGAATCACGCCTCACTCCTTTTCGCCGCGATCTACTCTTACTTCGTGCAGGCGGCGCCAGCTATGCGAACATTGCGCTATGGCTGAAGAGACATAAGAAGGTCACTGTCGCCCCCACCACGGTTATGCGTTACCTGGCAGGGTTATCCCAATTTCGCAAAGAGAGCGCAGAGGATAGGGATAAACGGTGAAACAGTTTGCGAAACCGCGCAATCAAGCGCGCAAGGCCGTTAGCCGGGTGTTAGCGCTCGGCCAACCCAGGCATGGCAATCGTGGAGACGGAAAGATCCATTCAATTGGAACGGCACGGAGCTATGAACAAGCCCTAACGCTAGCGGTCGAATGGGACCGCGACAATAGCGGAGACGGCATCAATTCGTTCGATCGCGATCGCGCCATTGCATATCTGACAAAGCGTGCGGCCGAGGTTTCGCAAAAGACGTTGGATCTGGATCGGCAGGCCCTCCAGATATTGCCGGGTTTGGCCAATCTTCCGCGAATCCACTCCGGTGTGCGCACGACAGGTCACGGTGAGAGGGGGCGCGCATACACTGCGGCCCAAATCGCGATGATAGCTGCCGCACAGGCGCCGCAGAATAGGCTGGCTACGGAGATTGCTGCCGCCGCCGGCCTGCGGGCACACGAATTGCTGACGCTACGACCGGCACACGAGCGTCCAGCGAGCACGCATCGGACATGGAGCCCATATAGGTTTATGGGGTTGGTCGATGTGGTTCGATATACCGTAGTCGGGAAGGGGGGGTTGGTGCGTGAGGTGGCGATTCCGTGCCCATTGGCCGAGCGACTGGAGACGCTGCGCCTACCGGCGCCGCGCCAAGTGACGGATCGGTCGGTGCACTACGAGACGCGATACGATCTCCGCGGTGGACATTCCTGGTCCAACAGCTTTAGCGATGCCGCGACGCGGGCTCTGGGCTGGTCCACTGGGGCCCACGGCATCCGGCACACCTATGCCCAGAGCAGACTGGATGCGATTCATGGCCTGAGTTTCGATTATGCGGAAGCCCTCGAAATCGTCAGCCAAGAACTAGGCCATTTCCGACCCGACATCACTGAGATATACTTGCGTGATCGTCCTCGGCCCCCGTCCGATCTCCTCCGCGAGAGCACGACCGGCCGCCGGGACCCGCGTAGCTGATGCGGGAAATAAACCAGCGCATGTCCGTACACCATCGCGGTCCCAGACCGATACGAGCACTGACTGACGACGGGTCTTCGGGCCCG
>Ga0031656_10001132_pt1 | contig 10044 bp, 9 predicted proteins | sample FrelakmetDIP11DI_FD_55080 | JGI IMG/M metagenome (GOLD analysis project Ga0031656, IMG submission 55080) | Freshwater lake sediment microbial communities from the University of Notre Dame, USA, for methane emissions studies - DIP11 DI | ecosystem: Environmental > Aquatic > Freshwater > Lake >... | reverse complement strand
CGCGAGCGCGACGAGCACGTTCAGGCCGCCCTCGTGCGCGCGCCTGATCCATTCGACGAACATCTGCTGATGTGATTTGCTACTATAGTGTGGCCAGTACGCCATCGTAGGGTATCCGGCATGCTTGTGATCGCCGTGCACGTTGCTCAGCGGCGGCTTTCCCATGCCGCGATCGTAGCTGCCGTTCTTCTGGCAGGAGACGCCGATGTCGGTCATGCCCGGCGGACAGTTCGGACTGCATACGCAGCATTCGACGGCGTGAAAGCCGGCCCGGCACTTGGGGTAGTACATCAGGCCATACTGCTCGCAGCCCTGCGGGTTCTCTCTTTCGCACTTGGTCTTCGCCATTGCGAGGCCGTCGGCGCGGCAGGTGAGGCCGTCGTCGTTATACCCAGGCCGGCAATTCTCCCAGCAGAGGAGTCCGATAGACTTGTAGCCATCCTTGCACTTCGGATACCAGATGGTGGGTGAGCCTTCTTCGCATCCCGATGGATGGTCTTTCAGGCAGCGGTTCTTGCCATTCCTGAGATCGCCATACGTGGGATCTCCCCCCTTAAAGGGATCCCAGGAGTAGCCGTTTCCCCTCCCGTACGAGTTTTTAGCATAGATATCGGTCCCCATCACGTAGCCCGTGCCGCGCCCGTAAGCCGCAGGCTTGCCGCAGTGGAAGCTGTCATCGCGGAAGCCGGATGGGCAATCTTTGTGGCACATCGTGGCAAGACCATGATACCCGGACTTGCACTTCTTGTAGCAGAGGCCGGCGTCCATCTCCATGCCGGGATCGCACTTTGCCTCGTGGGGGAGCTGGATCTTGTGGATATTATTCTCGTCGAAGACGTTGACCGCTATTGCGCGGATTGTGTCGCCGCACGTGTTGTCAACGCCCCACCCGCCGTGCGTCGCACTACAGTCGGGGAGCGCCTGCTCATAGGACACGATTTTGATCCCGGTGGTATTGCAGCCATTGCCCTGCTTGATGGTGCCCGGCAGGGCCATCATGTTCAAGTCGGGCGCGCCGTGTATCAACTTTCCGCCCATCGACATGTGCCCCATCAGGTGGGTGTGCATATCGGCCGCCCCCCAGAGCCTGGCGTCGTAGTCGGTCCACACGGCCGTTTTCCCGATCGTGGTCTGGAGGAGCGACGGCCGTCCGTCGGCAAGCCTCGTCGTCCGGGGATCGGTCTTCTCGAAGCGGATATCGTCAATGTTGATGTGACCCCAGGGGCCTGTCGCGTTGTCGGTGATGCGGATAGCGTAGTCCTTCGTCTTGTTGAGGGTTCCGACACTCCACCAGTCGCGGCGGAGCAGCTCGCTGTCGAGCCCGGTCTTCGGCGCGATTCCGGGGACCGGCGTGTAGGTCGCGCCGCTTGCATCGAGGAGCTCGATCTTGAGGGCCCCCAGGTTGTTGCCGCCGCCGATCAGGAAGGTGATGAAGTTGGTGTCGGTGGGGATCCTGAAGTTTGCCGAAGTCAGAGTGCCCGTCGGCAAGTCACCCTGGGTGGCGCCGGCGGGGGTCTTNGCATTGGGGCGCTTTTCGAACGTGCCGATCCAGTAATTTCCGCGCACGCCGGTGGGATANGCGATATCGGTCCAGTAGTCTCCGCCGACCGAGATCGGGTTTACCCGCCTACCCATCACGTTCTCTCCATAGGTCGGCTGCGAATCAAACGCCGTCCCCGTCTTCTTCCAGCCTTCGAGATTCCCCAACTCGAAGCCCGGGTTCGACAGCCCCATCGTTAGCTTTTGGCTTCCGCCCTTAGTAAGATTCGCAGGGTCGGGGGCAACCGTCAGCGATAAGGATTCGCAATTTTTCTTCCCGTAAGTCTTAAAAAAGAAATCATTGTTACTAAAAGGTGACCCATAAAAGTAAGACGGTCCCGCCGGATAAGGGTTACCACTATTGTATTTCCACCAGAAAACCGTCTTGCCTGTATCCTGCAACAGTACCGTGACTGGCTTGCCGGGTGTAACGCTTATTCCTCCTCCCGGAAGATTAAATCGCCAGAATCCATCAAATCCTTCAGGAATGTTCGCAGAGGTGGAACTCAACTGCTGACCCCCTCCTCCCAGTATCTTTAATGTGACTTGGTCCCCACCTCGTCCGCGGTTGCCGGTCTTCAATGCGACCTCCACTCCTACCAAGCATGGGAGAGACGGCACGAAGATTTGGCTGACTTTATTTGCGGGGGCAATGTTGGTCGCCCCGCCTGTCCAGGTTGGATTGTTTGCCTGGTCGAGAGTTTCTTGCCCGTAACAAACTGGAGTAAGGAGTAAGACACCTATAATGACTGCTGCAATACTTCGAACGCCGCTGAAAGGTTTGGCTCTCATATATTCTCCTTGGTAAAAAACTATAAAGAAATGGACTAATTATATAGTTTCATCCATTTGAAAAGTCAAATTAGATTGAGCTATAGGATTTTCAGCTGTTTCACCTGTTGCGGGGGGCTTTTTCATCAGTTTTCCTACAAACCTATCCTGCAGCCACACATTGTCAAAACACTGCGCCTTAATAGTTATCCCAGGAATAGTCGCGATCTCTCTTGATGGAGATAATCATTATCAATCGAAATGTTTTACGGCCGAATTGAGATAGAATAAACAAGGAAGAAGTAGGGTAAGATGGTGATGAGACGGGGGAGTCATAAACCCTCACCGTCTCATGCGCATTCAGCTCTTTTCTGCCAACTTCAGGAACGGTTTGAACAGATCGATCGGGATGGGGAAGATGATCGTGGAGTTGTTCTCTGCCGCGATCTGGTTCAAGGTCTGGAGATAGCGAAGCTGCAGTGACATGGGCTGCGTTTCCATAAGCGCCGCCGCCTCGATCAGCTTCTGGGCGGCCTGGAACTCGCCTTCAGCATTGATAACCTTTGCCCGCCGCTCTCTCTCCGCTTCAGCCTGTTTGGCAATGGCCCGTTTCATCTCCTCGGGCAGATCGATCTGCTTGACCTCGACGTGAGAAACTTTGATTCCCCAAGGTTCGGTGCTCCGGTCTAGGATCTCCTGGAGCTGGAGATTGATCTTATCCCGAGATGAGAGGAGTTCGTCGAGCTCCACTTGGCCGCAGACACTCCGGAGGGTTGTCTGGGCAAGCTGTGACGTGGCATAGAGGTAATTCTCCACGTTAATCACGGCGTCGTTCGCATCCATGACCTTGAAATAAACGACGGCGTTCACCTTAATGGACACATTGTCACGGGTGATAACGTCCTGCGGCGGAACATCCATCGTGATCGTCCGCATGTCGATCCTGACCATCCTGTCGACGATCGGTATCAGGATGATGATCCCCGGTCCCTTTGCGTCGATGATCCTCCCCAGACGGAAGATGACGGCCCGCTGATACTCGTTGATGATCCGGATGGCTGATGATAGGAACAAGATAACCAGAACAACCACTACGATTACTGGGAGTAATGGATATATGTGCGACATGACCGAACTCCTTCCATTTTTCGAGGGGTTTTACCTTGACTTTCAAAGGGTCGACCCTACTTGAGTCGAGTAGACCGGTTTCTCCCTGATGCTACAGGGTGAGGTTTTTTTCTCCGTTTGCCTCCTGGTTTCACGGCGGTGCCACAATATTTCAAGCATGTATCCGTTGGCCCCAGCCCCTCACAGAACCGGACATCCAGATTTCGTTTATCACTATCATTATTAGCGAGAAAATAACATCAATGATTTTGGATTGAAACCCTGTATTTTCGTCGAGAGTTACGTTTTGTGGATAACAGGAAGAACGGAACAAAATTTCACTCCATTATCATTCAACTGGTTGGGAAAGGAATTACAATTGGGAAGTCTCTTCGTCCTGAAATTCTCTCTGCTTTCCGATCCTATAGGCATCTATGATAGCAAATATCCAAACGCAAAAAATAACATAGAAAACAGCGTCCTGATAGGGATCTGTGGTTAACATTTTTGATCCGACAATGTCTGAAAGCTCTTGCAGGTTCGTGGTACCACCCTGCACCTTAACCATAGCGTCGTCAAGGCGATTAAGTGCAGATACCGTGGTCGACCAGATCATGTAGCCTAATCCGGTGAGGACAAAAAACATGATAACCAGACCCCTCCAATACCTTTTTAAATAGAGCTGGCCAACGCCAGGAAAGACGAATGTGGATAGAAGCGCGGCTTTATATGATACTTTCATTTTGATGCTCGCTATTGTCGTCCTTGCACTTCAAACGGGCAAAGCTGTTGTGTAGCTCCCCGCACCGTGATTTCTATCAAGGCTTTCTTTTTGGCTGCTTATCAAGCTTGTTTTTTGACTTTTGTTTCTGTTTTTCGGCGTTCTGTTTCTGACCCTTTTCCTTATCTTTCTTGCCGCCCCTGTCTCCCATTAAGTCTCTCCTTTTCCTGTTGTCCAAAACATCTTCTTGCAGCGTAGTTTCTGTTGTAACCACAGTAGGCCCATTATTATTAATTGTAATCTTGCATACTTCTCAAAATCCGTCAATTACCGCTTACAGGAAGACACAAATACCCTCTCAATTCGGCAGAGGCCGGTCTCGTCCTCACATGGTTCTCCTGGTGATGAATGATCAAAACTTCAGGATAGTCTTCATCGCTTTCCCCGGGAGGCATTGCTGTAATGGCCATAGTAGTCGTCCTTGATTCAAAGAAATGCAATTGGTAAAGCTCGGCAGCGAAAGAGATCTCTGCGGCGTATCGGCACTACGCTTCCGCTTCCAAAGAATCACCCTTTACCTTGTCCATATCCGCCTCGTATGAACGCGCGCCGATCAGGAAAATGACCGTTGCTACAAAACCGGCGATTGCCACCACATAAAAGGCCTGCTGTAGTCCGTACGCGCCGCCGCCGAGCATGTCGGATATCTTTCCGACCAAGATGGGTCCCCAACCACCACCAAAAACATACATGCAGAGGACGGCCATACCGAAGGATGTGCCCTTAAAGGCCGTTGAAACAACATCCTGTGTCACCGCGTTGAGAGCAGGGGTTCCGACCATAACCATCACGCCCCAGAAGCACATAACTATGTACCCTGTCCCCTGCAGGTTCATCGTCGTCGCAACGATCAGCACCACCGCCGCAAGACTGTCGGCGATGGCGGGAAGCAGCATTCGCGCTCGGCGATTCTTTTTTTGCCAAGTGTCAGAAAGCCAACCGCCGATCACCGCGCCAAAAATCGCCATCAGGAAGATAATGGCGGAGAGCTTACCGGCAACATTGACGGGAACGCCCTGAGCACGCATCAGATACGCGCTCATCCATGTAAGCACGGAGAAATTCATTATGTTGCGTATGCCAAAGCCGATATACAGGTACTTCAGTGTCGAAATCTTAAAAAGCATGGAGGTTGTTTTCAAAAATCCCGCTTGCTTGCCCGTGACGTCAACATGGGTGACGGTTTTGTAGTCCTTCATGAACCATGCGAGAATGCCTAAGATGATACCCGGAATGGCGAACACAAAAAAGGCACTACGCCAACCAAACTGCGCAGAAAGTGACCCGCCGAGAAGGAAGCCGATGGCGATACCAACTGGAATCACCAGGTTGAAGACCCCCATCACCTTACCTCTTGATGCCGGCGAGTATGCAGCGGAAAGCAAAGCCGTTCCGCCCGAAGAAAAACCCGCTTCGCCTATGCCGACCAGCATTCTCGGAACAAGGACGCCGACAAAACCTCGTGCCAAGCCCGTTACATAGGTAAACGCGCTCCAAAAGATCGCCATCACTGCAATTGCCTTCCTTCGGCTCCAGCGATCGATAAGAAAAGCCACCGGCAAGGAAAAGAACGCGATGCTTAAAAGGAATACCGTCTGCAGGAGACCAACCTGTGTGTCCGTCAATCCCAAATCTAAACGCATCGGCTCAAGAACTGCGGCTAACACCTGCCGATCCATGTAATTGACCATATAGAGTAGCGAACAAATGATAAGTGTGTAGTGTGCCCTCCACCCCCCGATTTTGTAAGTCGAACCTTCATCAGACATCTCCCGCACCTCCTTTTTGTTGTAAACGTTTGCGTAGTTCGTTAAACCAGGTTCCTGTAANTTTAAGNGGCAGTAAATNACGTNCGTGATATGGATTATCTATGGCGCTCTGAATAATATTTCAATTTTAACTTTTATTCCATCATCTAAAGTGCTGACATTATATTTACCAGAATATTCAGGAGGAAGCCACGAAATAGAGTTATCATAGTAGTATCGTGGAGTTGTGGATTCGAATTTCTTGCAAAGTGATAAGAAGTTCCTTTTTGGCGTTCGGGGAATAAGCCAGGGGAATCTTGTGCGTTAAAGTAAATTTGGCGGTAATAACGATCTGATTCCCTTTTCTTTATATTGAAACAGCGCAATTAAATTTCTTGATGCATAATAGTGCCAATAATGCTAAAAAGAGTTCATTCACGTACAAAATGCGTACAGATATCGCAAAAACGTCGTGAATCCGTGCGCGCAGGCAGCACACCTGTAAAAACTTATTTGAAAAGAGGCAGGTTACCAGATACAATACATATCCACTATTTCATATATGCAAAGTAATCGTTACCCCATTCTCCTATGAGTGATAACATTAAATATAAACCGGACAAATCCCCGTTTGAGTTAATTGTTCCTAAAATACCGTTCTTGACATGCCTTTCCGAAACGGAGATATCCACTTTAAAAAACTTGGTCGTGGAAAAACACTTCAAGAAAAATCAGGTTATTCTGTACGAAGAGGATACGCCGAACTACCTCTATTTTGTGTATTCAGGGAAGGTTAAAGCCATACAGCTCAGCGCCGATGGGCATGAGAGGATTCTCGCCATTCGCAAGAAAGGTGATTTCTTCGGTGAAATGGCCATACTCGATGGCATGACCGCGCCGGCTACAGTGTTAGCCATTGAAGATGCGACGGTTGGTTTTATCTCCAAGAGAGATTTTGAGACCCATCTACTGCAGAACAGTAAGGCCCTTAGGGAGATCATTGCCATGCTTTGCATGAGATTGAGAGAAGCGTGGTCCATGATCAAGGTATTAAGTTTTGAAGATGCCGAACAGCGAATTAGAGTGGTACTGAAAAATATCGGCGATCAGTTCGGAGTGAAAGATCAGAGGGGGATCATCATCAACTTGAAACTCACGCACAAGGATATTGCAGAACATGCAAATACCGCGAGGGAAACGGTAACCCGTTCGCTCAGCCGGTTTGTTCAATCGGGAGAGATTGAAATGCTGGAAGGCAAGTATATCCTTCTCAAACCCGTCTTTCTCACAAAGATTGATATTTAATACCGCTGCGCCTTTAATTCACCAGGTTTCAGCATTGCATAGGCGAACTTCATTACCGGTGTCGGCACATTGTGTTCGTCGCCCAGGCGTACGACCGCACCTATCATTGCTTCGAGTTCTGAAGGTTTTCCCGATTCCACATCGCGCTGCATCGAGGGCTTGATGCCCGGTTCACTGCTGTCAATGAACGCAAGAGTTTTTTTGACTACATCTTCATCGAGCTTTACGCCTTTGGCCTTTGCCACCGACGCTACTTCGCTGATGGCGTCGGTCAGCATGGCGCGCGCTTCCGGCACATTGCGGTACTCGCCGAAGGTCACACGCGTCAGGCTCCCCATGGCCATGACAGGTGCGATAAACACAAACTTTGTCCACAGGACTTTTAAGATAACATCGCTGACTTCAACCGTTGCGCCGGTTGCCTGCAATGCATCAAGCGCTGCCTTGAGACGCGGCGTCGCCTCACCGCTGAACTCACCCAGCGCGATGCGGCGGAACTGGCTGTACTGGCCGATTAATCCCGGCGCTTCAACCGCCGCAGAAAGCCATGTCACTCCTCCCAGCATATGTTCCATTCCCACCACCCTGGCGATGCGGTCTGCCGCGTCTATGCCGTTCTGGAGCGACACTATCACTGTGTTCTGAGCGACCATAGGAGTGATCAATTGCGCCGCTTCGTCGGTCTGATATGTCTTGGTCGCAAAGAGTACCATGTCCACCGGTCCCACCTCGGCAGGAGTATCAGTTGCCTTTGCCGGTGGGACAGTGAAATCGCCATGGACGCTTTTTACCCTTAGGCCTTGCTCACGAATGGCCCGAAGATGCGCCCCGCGGGCGATAAACGTCACATCCTGTCCCGACTGCGCGAGCAGGCCTCCATAGTATCCTCCGACTCCGCCTGTTCCCATGATGGCAATTTTCATATGCACCTCATTTCAATATTCCTGTTATCATCTTACGGTTCTTGGATTTTCAACAACCTCACAATATTCTTGAAAACAATATTTTCGAAATCCTGTTTTCCCAGGTTTAACCCGATTACTTCCTGAAGTTCATTGCCGGGTGTGCCGAAGGGGAAGTCGCTTCCGAAAAGGAGCCTCTCGCTTCCGTACTTGTTCAAGAAGTCGGCCATTTCCCATCCTCCAGCCAGTGCCGTGTCGGCGTAAATGGTCTCATCGTCCCAGATCCCGGATTTGAATAATTTGGGAAAGCCTCCGTTTAATCCTCCCATATGGGGAATAATGATGGAGGTTCTTCCGTCGACCCTTCTAATGAAATACCATGTGTTTTCAAAAGATTCTTCGAGGATGATGGGAAGTTGCAGGCGGTACGCCTCCTGCAGGAATGCCTCACAGAAGGGATCATCGTAATGATAGACCGGTTCATATTCGTGGCGATGCCACTTGATTGCCTTGTAACCTTTTTTCAGCTCATCTTTCCGAAAATCGTTCCATACAAAGTAATAGGAAAATATAGTATCATTGAGTCTCCTGTATATCGAGGAGATATTGATTTGCCTGTTGTCTGCATCTCACCCAGCCGGCGTTATCCTCGAACTCATAATGGTAACGGTCATAGATATCCTCGACAGGTGCAAAGAGACATGCGCCCTGGATGCCTGCCGCATCCAGATATTTTCTAATTACTGTAAACGGCAAATTCACATTCTGGATACCGCAATGCATGTGGGAATCGATAATTTTCGTATTCATTGCTCCTTATGAACCTCACGATGGTTTACTGTATTGCAATGGAGACGGCGGAATGCGCTTCTCCTTAAAATAATCATGCTTTATACATTATCAAAAGCAAAGTGCAAAGCGCAAGAAAAATGATCCTTTATCGAAGAAGCGCGGGGGATTTTAACACAATGCGGAATACAAACCACGAGTCGCGTAAGATAATAGGGTGAAAGAAAACCCCGTTCTCATGTTGATTGTGAGTTACGGGGTTTCACAAAAACTCAATACACGCGAATAAGAGATCAAACCATTACTTCTTTTTTGCTTTAGCCGCAGGCTTTTTCCCTGCCTTCTTCACGGCAGGTTTCGCTTTCACAACTTTTTTCGCTGCGGCAGATCTCGCAGAGGCCTTGGCTGCTGATTTCTTCTTTTTTGCTTTATCGGCTGCCGCCTTGCCCTTCGCCATTGGCTTGGTCTTGCAACAAATGATCTCGCCCACGGCACAGCCGCACGACTCATCGACAACAACAACGAGACCGCATACTTCACACGTCAATGCATCTCCTTTTTTTAACTTTGCCATGCTTTCTTCCCTCCTGAAAATATTTTTTCTTCNCCCCCTGTGAGGCCTTCACGCNAATCACCTACANACTCTTCTACATGACGTACAATTATTTTTCAAGGGATTATGCACTATTTTTTGTTTTTAANTGAAAAAATATTTTGTGTGTGAATATTTTTTAGTGCATGAACCGNGCGTATGTGGTTTTTCGTTATGAGGCATGAATGAAATCTCTGATGATTGTCGTGATCTTTGCCGGTTGCTCCATGGGAATAAGGTGTCCGGCATCGGCGACGATTATGTGAGATGCTCTTGGTATCGAAGTAACGGCGCGTTCGAGATCGATATAGTTTTTGCTGTCAGTCTTTTCTCCTTCTATGACAAGAACAGGGCAGGAGACCTTTGGGAGAAGCGGCCATATGTTGTAGTGCACACTGCCAAGAAACAGGGCGGCTTCTGTGTGAGGGGAGCAGACCAATTCAAGTCCGCCTCCTTTCCTCTCTCGCATTCCATGCGTAATGTAGAGTTCCCGCATTTCCTCGGTCCAGT
>Ga0031656_10001131_pt1 | contig 10048 bp, 6 predicted proteins | sample FrelakmetDIP11DI_FD_55080 | JGI IMG/M metagenome (GOLD analysis project Ga0031656, IMG submission 55080) | Freshwater lake sediment microbial communities from the University of Notre Dame, USA, for methane emissions studies - DIP11 DI | ecosystem: Environmental > Aquatic > Freshwater > Lake >... | reverse complement strand
CTCGGGGGGGCGGCAGGGCCGGACGTGAGCGGGCACTAACCCGCGGAACGCTCATGTTAGCGGCGGGCGATGACGTCCGGCAACGGCATCCGCCACAGATCGCTCCGGAAGAGGGCCTGCGCCCGGCGGCCGGTTGTCCGTCGCTGCGCCGGCAGGTAGAATCGTGGGTTCCGCGTGGGGATGTAGCTCAGCTGGGAGAGCGTCGCGTTCGCAATGCGAAGGTCAGGGGTTCGATCCCCCTCATCTCCACCACCCCGCCCCTCAGATCATTGATTCCCCCGACGCAACCGGTCGGTCGAGCGCCAGCCGGGCAGCGCTTGCCATAGTCCTTGGTTGCGCGGCCGCGAGTTCGTCGCGCACGAGTTGCGCGTTCGAGTCGTGGTCGAGAATCAGCTTCACCAGCCGCTCGCGGTACAGCAGCCCCGCCCGGTCCATCGCCATCTGTGCCTCGGCGTGCGGGCTGAGCGGGAAGTCCGCATCCAGCGTCTCCAGCAGCCGCCGGTCCTCGGACTGCACCCTGCGGTCGAAGGCCGCGACGCCGTCACCGGGCGCGTCCGCCTCGGTATCGCTGCGGAAGACGAACTGGATGCGCTGCACGTTCGCGTCGTCGATCGGCGAGGCAAAGCCGCAGATTGCGTGCACGAGCCCCGTCGGATAGGTGATCTCGATCATGAAGGCCGACGGCATCCAGGTGAGGATGCGCTGACGCCGGAACGTCTCGCCTGCGGCGATGCCGAGGTTGCGCTGCTGATCAGGCGGATTCACGACTGCGAACGAGGTGCGGAAGCCTAGCACCTCGGGGGTCTCGATCAAGTCGATCTTCGGGTACACCGGCTTCTCCTCGCTGCCGAACGTGCCGGTGTGCACGTAGGTCACGTGCGCGATGTCGAGCGCGTTCTCGAGGATCCGGAACATGTTGACCCGCCAGGGCTCGTCGAACTCGAGCACCTGGCGGAAGCTGGCGTCGTCCCCATGCGGCAGGTCCGGAATGTCGGCGATCGGCTCGTCCAGGCATACCCATGCATAGCCGTAGCGCGCTCGGCACGCAAAGCGCCGCACGCACTTGCGGTGACCGCCAGGATGCTGCCCGGGCTGCTGGGGGATCTCGACGCAGGCGCCGGATCCGTCGAAACGCCAGCCGTGGTAACCGCAACGCAGCGCTCCGCCGACGATGCGGCTGTCTACCGAAAGCGCGACGCCGCGGTGGGGGCACTTGTCCACGAACGCGACCGGCGCGCCGTCCTCCTGCAGCCACAGGACGATCTTCTCGCCGAGCAGCGTGAACGCACGAGGGCCGGAGACGAGCGCGTGCAACGCGACGGTTGGGTACCAGAAACGCCGGAAGACGGGGTGCTGCATCACGCGCATGGATGGGCTCCGCGACGGGCGACTGCGCCCCGTGCAGCAAGTCCGATGCCATGCGACACGCCGGTCGCTCCCCTGCGGGCGGCTGCAAATAATGCTTCGAAGCGGCTCCCGCGGCGCCCGCGCGCGGGGCGCCGCGCGCCTTAGTGGTGCGCGCCGGCTGCGGCTAGGAGGCGGCTTCGGCCCGCTTGCCGATGTAGTCCAGCGCCTCCTCGACCTGGTCGACGAGAACGACGCACACGTCGCCGGGCTCGAGGCGCGCGAGCACGAGGTCGATGGCATTGAACTCGCCGCGGACCTCGTCGGTGCGCGAGGTGCGTCTCGCGCCGTCGAGGCCGGCGCGCAGCAGCGCGATCACCTCGCCGTCGGTCCGCCCGCGCTGGCAGGCATCCTCGTACAGCACCACGTCGTCGAAGGAATTGCCCAGGATCGCGGTCTGCTCGCGGATATCCTCGTCGCGGCGGTCGCCGGCGGCGCTGATCACCACCGCGCGGCGCCGGGCGGGCAGGGTGTCCACCGCGGCCACGAGCGCGCGGATGGCGTCGGGGTTGTGGCCGTAGTCGGCAATCACCGTGGCGCCGCGGTAGTCGTAGACGTTGAAGCGGCCCGGCGCGGTGCGCGCGTCGCTCACGAACGTCGCGAGCGAGCGGCGCACGATGTCCCACTCGAGGCCGAGCGCCCACGCGGCGCCCACCGCCGCGAGCACGTTCTCCACCTGGAAGCCGAGCGTGCCGCCACGCGTGAGCGGGACGCCGGCGAGCCCGATGCGGACCTCGGTGCCGCCCTGCGCGGCCACCACCGCGTCGTCCTCGACGTAGACCACGCGGCGCCCGAGCGCGCGGTGCTTGGCCATCACCGGATGATGGCGCTGCGGGGCGAAGAAGGTCACCGAGCCCGGGCACGCGTCGGCCATCGCCGCGACGTAGGGATCGGTGGCGTTGAGCACTGCCACGCCGTCGGGCGCGACGTTCTCGACAATGGTCCGCTTGACGTTGGCGATGCCCTCGGGGGTGTGGATGTAGTTGAGGCCGAGGTGGTCGCCGGTGCCGATGTTGGTGACCACGGCGACGCTGCAGCGGTCGAACCCGAGGCCCTCGCGCAGCAGGCCTCCGCGCGCGGTCTCCAGCACCGCGGCGTCCACGTCCGGGTGGCCCAGTACGTTGCGCGCGCTGCGCGGGCCGCTGCAGTCGCCGGTGTCGATGCGCTCGGCGCCGATGTACACGCCGTCGGAGTTGGTCATGCCCACGCGCTTGCCGGCGCCGGCGAGCAGGTGCGCGACGAGGCGCACGGTGGTGGTCTTGCCGTTGGTGCCGGTCACGGCGACCACCGGGATGCGGCCGTCCTCGCCGGGCGCGAACATGGCGTTGATGACCGCCTCGCCGACCGGCCGTCCGCGCCCGTACGACGGGGCGAGGTGCATGCGCAGGCCGGGCGCGGCGTTGACCTCGACGATGCTGCCGCCCTGGTCCTCGAGCGGGCGCTGCATGGTCTCGCACACCACGTCCACGCCGGCGACGTCGAGGCCGATCACGCGCGCGGCGTCGACCACCCGCGCGGCGAGGTCGGGATGCACGTCGTCGGTGACGTCGGTGGCGGTGCCGCCGGTGGACAGGTTGGCGTTGTTCCGCAGCACCACGCGCTCGCCCCTGGGCGGCACGGACTCCGGCGTCAGGTTCTGGCGCGCGAGGCGCTCGCGGGCGATTTCGTCGATGCGGATCCTGGTGAGCGACGTGGCGTGGCCCTCGCCGCGGCGCGGGTCGAGGTTCACGCGGTCCACCAGCTCCTGCACGGTGTGCTCGCCGTCGCCGATCACGTAAGGCGGATCGCGGCGCGCCGCGGCCACCAGACGGTCGCCGACCACCAGCAGGCGGAAGTCATGGCCGGGGATGAAGCGCTCGACGATCACCTCGCGGCGGATCTCGCGCGCAGCGGCGTAGGCGATCTCGAGCTGCGCGCGCGTCTCGATGTTGACCGCTACGCCGCGGCCCTGGCTGCCGTCGCGCGGCTTGACCACCACCGGTCCGCCGATCTCCTGCACCGCGGCCCACGCATCCTCGAGGTCGCGCACCGGCCGTCCGGCGGGTACGGGCACGCCCGCGGCGGCGAGCAGGCGCTTGGTGAGGTCCTTGTCCTGCGCGATGGATTCGGCGATCGCGCTGGTGCGGTCCACTTCCGCCGCCTGGATGCGCCGCTGTCTTGCGCCCCAGCCGAACTGGACCAGGCTGCCCTCGGTGAGGCGGCGGTAGGGAATGCCGCGGGCGAGCGCCGCCTGCACGATGGAGCCGGTGCTGGGGCCGAGGCGGATGTCCTCGTCCAGCTCGCGGAGTTTCGCCAGCGCGGCGGCGAGGTCGAACGGGGCGTCGTCCAGCGTCGCCTGGCAGAGTTCGCGTGCGTAGTCGAAGGCGAGGCGGCCGACTGCCTCCTCGGAGTACTCGACGACCACGAAGAACAGGCCGGGCTCGCCCGTGGGCTCGGTGCGGCTGAAGGTGACGGGGCAGCCGGCCAGGGCCTGCAGGCCGAGCGCGGAGAACTGCAGCGCGTGTGCCACGGAGATCGGGCCGCGATGGCCNATCGGCCGCAGCGCGCCGACGTCGGGGAAGCGCGCGCGCAGGCGGGTCTCGAACCCGGGGATGACGTCGATGGAGCAGTCGCCCTCGCGGCAGGCGACGACTGCCTCGATGGCGGTGTGGCGGCTCCAGACGTTGGGCCCGCGCAGCGCGCGGACGCGGCTTACTTCCATCGTTATTCTGGTCGGTTGCGGCGCAAGCCGGAAGATCGCGGCCATGAGTTTACTTTCTCTACGCCGCCGCCGGTACGGCGACGGGTTGGTCGGCATCGAAGGTCGCGAGCGCGGTCTCGATGAGGTCGGGTGCGAGGCCCAGGGCCCACGCCGCGCCGACCGCGGGCAGCACGCACTCGAACGGCAGCGCGCCGCCGAGGGCGGCGGGGGCGGCGCCGCGATTGCGCTGGAACAGCACCGTCTCGCCCTCGGCCGCGGCGAGCACGACGCGGCCGTCGCGCACGAACACGGCGCGGCCGCCCGACGCGCGATGCTCCGCGAGCGCAGGCAGCGCGGCGTCGGTGCCGTAGAGGACGATCGCGCCCTCGCAGAGCCGCGCCATGCTCGTCGCCACGGCGTCGTGCGCGTTCAGCACCGCCGCCCCTGGCGCGAGCACGATGTCCACCTGGGTGCGCATCACGCGGAACACGAAATCGGCGTCGTCCAGCCAGAGATCCGGCATGGTGGCGGCGGNGTCCACGTCGGTGACGATGCCGACCAGGCAGCGGTCGTACGCGGTGCCTTCCGTCGCCAGGCGGCGCGGGCCGTGCTCCAGCACCGCGGCGTCGACCAGCTTGTTGATCAGCACCTGCGAGCCGCATTCCCAGCTGGTGCAGTCGCCGGCACGCAGGCGGCGGCGGTCGATGAACAGTCCCTCGCTCGAGGCCAGGCCGGTGCGGCGGCCGGAAAGCTGCAGCAGGTGCGCGACCAGCCGCGCCAGCATCGCGTTGCTGCGCGAGCCGGTGATGCCGACGACGGGGATGCGCCCGTTCGCCTCGCCCGGGAACAGGTGATCGACGATGGCGCGGCCGACCGGGCGCGCCTCGCCGCGGGCAGGCGTGATGTGCATCTGCAGGCCCGGACCCGCGTTCACCTCCACGATGGAGCCGTCGGTCTCCGCGAGCGGGCGCGAGATGTCGGTCGTCACGAGGTCGATGCCGGCGATGTCCAGCCCGACGATGCGCGCGGCCAGCGACACCGCCGCGGCGGTCGAGGGGTGCACGCGGTCGGTCACGTCGTTGGCCACGTTGCCCATGCGCTGGATCACGACGCGGCGGCCCTCGGAGGGAACGGACTCGACGGCGAGCCCCTGGCGGGCGAGCTCGATGCGCACGGCCGAGTCGACGCGGATCACATTGAGCACGTGCGCGTCGGTGGTGCCGCGGATCGGATCGGCGTTGAGCTGCGACTCGATCAGCTCGGCGATGGTGGAGCGGCCGTCGCCCGTGACGGCGGCGATGTCGCCACGCGCGGCCGCGACCAGCTTGCCGCCGACGACCAGCAGGCGATGCTCGTCGCCGGCAATGAAGCGCTCGACGATGACGCCGGTGCCTTCCTCGAGGGCGATGCCGTAGGCGGCCTCGACCTCCTCGCGGGTGGTGAGATCGACGAAGACGCCGCGGCCGTGGTTGCCGTCGTAGGGTTTCACCACCACCGGCACGCCGATCTCCTCGGCGGCAGCCCAGGCATCCGCGGGGCTGTTCACCAGCCGCCCCTCGGGCACGCGCACGCCGCAGGCGCGCAGCAGCGACTTGGTGAGGTCCTTGTCGCGCGAGATGCCCTCCGCGATGGCGCTGGTGAGGTCGGTCTCGGCGGTCCAGATGCGGCGCTGCGCGGCGCCATGGCCGAGCTGCACCAGGTTGCCGTCGTTGAGGCGGACGAACGGGATCTTCCGGTCGTCCGCGGCCGCGACGATGCAGGCGGTGCTGGGGCCCAGCGCGAGGTCGTCGGCGAGGTCGCGCAGCTGCGCCACCGCCGCGCCGACGTCGTACGGGCGGTCCTCGATCGCCGCCATGACCAGGTCGCGGGCAAGGTGAATCGCGGCGCGGGTGATGTCCTCGTGCCAGGTGCCGACGATCACCTTGTACAGGCTGCGGCGGGAGGTCTCGCGGGCGCGGCCGAAGCCGCCCGGGCCGCCGGCCAGGCACTGCAGCTCCAGCGCGACGTGCTCCATGATGTGCGGCGGCCAGGTGCCTTCCTTGAGGCGGCGCAGGAACCCGCCGCGCTCGTCATAGCTGCAGCGGTGCTCGATCAGGGTCGGCATCCAGGACGACAGGCGCTCGTACAGCCCAGGGATGCGGTCGGAGGGGTAGTCCTCGAGATCGCCGATGTCGACCAGCGCCTCCACGGCCGGCTGGTAGGTCCACATGTTGGGACCGCGAAGCACGGTAGTACCAAGGATTTCAATGGTTTTGGCCACTTTGGGTCTGCCTTGAAGCCGCGGGTTCGTGGGGACGACCGTTGTTCTTGTGCTTGTCGATGGGGCGGCGGCTGGAGCAGTAAACGCGCGCCCCGGCCGGCGCGTTTACTGCCGAGGGCTGGTTTCCTTCCGAAATCCTGTCGCTTCCTGGCGACAAGGACGCNGTCCCGGGTTGCGGTACCCTAATGTCTGTCTGTCGGCGGGCCGGGGAGGCCCGTCCAGGCGCCTCCGGGCGTCCCGCAGGCCCACGCAGCCATCCGCCCCCAGAGAAGGCGAGGCGAGGAGAATCACCCGCACATGAACGCGCCCGAACAGCCGCCCGCGACGCGGGGCATCCTCCTGCCCGAACCCTGGCAGGGCGAGCTCCAGGCGCGGCTCGAGCCCGGCGAGCAGGCGCTCGCGTGGCTCGACCTCGACCTCGACGCCCGGCTGCACTACGGCGCGGGCATGCTGGTACTCACCGAGCGCCGCCTGCTCGCCCGGGCGCCGGGCGAGACCGAGTGGCGGAGCTGGCTGCTGCGGCCGGACCTCGCGATGGATCACCGCGACCACGCCGGGGTNGGCACGCTGGAGCTCTCCGACGAAACCGGGCTGGTCGCGGCATGGCGCTATACCCTCGGCCGCCATCCGCTCGCGCTGCGCCTTGCACAGCGCTTCGGCGAGTGCCGCGAGCGGTTGCTTGGCCGTCATGTCGCGCACGAGCCGGAGGAGGCCTGCGCGCGCTGCGGTGCCCCGCTGCTCCCGGGCAAGGAGGAGTGCGTATTCTGCACCGAGGAGGAGGAGGCCGCGCCCTCCACCTGGACGCTGTTCCGCCTCTGGCGCTTCGCGCGTCCCTACAGGCGCCAGCTCGCCTTCGGGTTCGCGCTCACGGTCGCGTCCACCGCGGCGACGCTGGTTCCGCCCTACATGACCATGCCGCTGATGGACAACGTGCTCATCCCGTTCCAGAACGGCGTGCCCATCGACCGCGGCCTGGTGACGCTCTATCTCGGCGGGCTGGTGCTGGCGGCGCTGTTCGCCTGGGGGCTGGGCTGGGCGCGCACCTACGTGCTCGCCAGGGTGAGCGAGCGCATCGGCGCGGACCTGCGCACCACCACCTACGAGCACCTGCTGCGCCTCTCGCTGGAGTACTTCGGCGGCAAGCGCACCGGCGACCTCATGGCGCGCATCGGCTCGGANACCGACCGCCTCAACCTCTTCCTGTCGCTGCACCTGCTCGACTTCGGCACCGACGTGCTGATGATCGCGATGACCGCGACCATCCTCTTCTGGATCGACCCNTGGCTNGCGCTGGTCACGCTGCTGCCGCTCCCGNTCATCGCGTGGATGATCCACGTNGTGCGCGACCGCCTGCGCCACGGTTTCGAGAAGGTGGACCGCATCTGGGGCGAGGTCACCAACGTGCTCGCCGACACCATTCCCGGCATCCGCGTGGTGAAGGCGTTCGCGCAGGAAAAGCGCGAGGCGGCGCGCTTCGTCGAGGCCAACAAGCGCAATCTCGAGCTGAACGACCGGGTGAACAAGGTCTGGTCGCTGTTCTCGCCGACCGTCACCTTCCTCACCGAGATCGGCCTGCTGGTGGTGTGGGGCTTCGGCATCTGGCAGGTCTCGCAGCAGAGCATCACGGTGGGCGTGCTCACCGCGTTCCTCGCCTACATCGGCCGCTTCTATACCCGGCTGGATTCGATGAGCCGCATCGTCTCGTTCACGCAGAAGGCCGCGGCCGGCGCGAAGCGCATCTTCGACATCCTCGACCACGTCTCCAGCGTGCCCGAGCCGGAAAGGCCGGTGCGCATGGCGAAGGTCGAGGGCCGCATCGCGCTGCGCGACGTCGGGTTCCGCTACGGCAACCGCGCGATCATCCGCGGCGTCGATCTGGAGATCCGGCCCGGCGAGATGATCGGCCTGGTGGGCCACTCGGGTTCGGGCAAGAGCACGCTGGTCAACCTCATCTGCCGCTTCTACGACGTCTCGCAGGGCGCCATCCTGCTCGACGGCGTCGACATCCGGCATCTCGCCGTCGCCGATTACCACCACAGCATCGGCCTGGTGCTGCAGGAGCCCTTCCTGTTCTTCGGCACCATCGCCGAGAACATCGCCTACGGCAAGCCGGATGCGACCCGCGCGGAGATCGTCGCCGCGGCGCGCGCGGCGCACGCGCACGAGTTCATCCTGCGCCTGCCGCACGGCTACGATTCGCTGGTGGGCGAGCGCGGCCAGGCGCTTTCCGGCGGCGAGCGCCAGCGCATTTCCATCGCGCGCGCCCTGCTCATCGACCCGAGGATCCTCATCCTCGACGAGGCCACCTCGTCGGTCGACACCAAGACCGAGCAGGAGATCCAGAAGGCGCTCGACAACCTGGTGCAGGGACGCACCACCATCGCGATCGCGCACCGCCTCTCCACGCTGCGCAAGGCCGACCGCCTGGTGGTGATGGACCGCGGGAAGATCGTCGAGGTCGGCAACCACGAGGCGCTGATGCGCCGCGAGGGGGCCTACTGGAAGCTCTACCAGGCGCAGGCGCGCAACGTGGATACCGAGGAGGAGATCCCGGAGTTCACGGTCCCGGCACGGCGGAGCGAATCATGAAGCCCGGCGAGCGCCTGCATCGCAACGCGTTCGGCCGGCTGTTGTTCACCAGCGCCGCGGGCGAGACATGGGAGCCCGCGGTGCCGGTGCGCGCCTTTCCCATCGGCGCGCCGGACGAGGGCATCGCGATCGTGAACGCCGAGGGCCGCGAGCTCGCCTGGATCGACCGCCTCGCGGATCTCGGGGGCGAGACGCGCGCCCTCATCGAGGAGGAGCTCGCGACGCGCGAGTTCATGCCCGAGATCCTGCGCATCGAGTCGGTGTCGAGCTACGTCACGCCGAGCACCTTTGCCGTCGAGACCGATCGCGGCCCGACGCGCTTCACGCTCGACGGCGAGGANTTCATCCGCCGGCTCGGGGGCGGCACCTTGCTGATCGCCGACAGCCACGGCATCCACTACCTCATCCGCGATCTCAAGGCCCTCGACGCCGCCAGCAGGAAGATCCTCGACCGATTTCTGTGATCGGTCGGCCTATTCCAGGTTGTGGGTCTTCTGCAGTTCCGCCACGATGGCGTCGACTACGTCGGCGCAAGCGGCCGGGCCGTTGAACGAATGCAGCGCCCAGTTGCAGCCGTCGGCGTCGGGCGCATTTTTCTCCACCTGGTTGGCGTGGCACTCGCGACATGCGCCGCCCTGGGCGTCGCTTGCGTAGAGGCGTGCCTGGATGAGGCGCCTGATCTCGCTCGCGCTCGCGATCGTCCTGGCCATCTCTTGCATCTCCCGTGCTCGATCGGCGGTTCACCCGCCGCATGCGGCATGATAACGGCACAATCGGCCTGTTAGCATTCGGGGGCGGCATCCGCCGCGCCCTTGCCCGTCTCGATGTCCCTCTCCGATCCGTTCCAGTCGCAGCTCGCGCGCGCCTCGGCCGAGTTGCAGGCGCGCCGCCCCGCCGCCGCCGAAACCCTCTATCGAGAAGTGCTCGCCGCCGCGCCGGACCACGGCGTGGCGACCCACTTCCTCGGCATGTGCCTGGTGCAGACCGGTCGCGTGCAGGAGGGCCTCGCGCTGATGCGCCGCTCGCTCGATCGCCTGGACGGGGGCGCGCGCTGGCGCCACAACTATGCGCTGATGCTCGCGCAGGCCGGGGACCTCGAGGCTGCCGAGCGCGAG
>Ga0031656_10001129_pt1 | contig 10060 bp, 9 predicted proteins | sample FrelakmetDIP11DI_FD_55080 | JGI IMG/M metagenome (GOLD analysis project Ga0031656, IMG submission 55080) | Freshwater lake sediment microbial communities from the University of Notre Dame, USA, for methane emissions studies - DIP11 DI | ecosystem: Environmental > Aquatic > Freshwater > Lake >... | reverse complement strand
ACCATTGAGGCAGCGGTCAAGGCTCACCGCGAGTCGTATGCCTCCGGGGAGCCGGCGCGCAACATGGAAGCCTTCATGGCCAAGCGCGGCAAGACGCTCGCCGGCAAGTAAGGCGCGCCTCTAAACCTCGCGCANCTCNGGNTTCGCCTCGCACAGTCGCCGCAGCCGGTCCATTGCGTCCCATACCNCGGTGAACCGCGTGTACAGCGGCGCGGGACCGAAGCGGATCATGTCAGGCGGGCGGTAGTCGGGTATCACGCCGTTCGCAATCAGCCCTCGTACGACGTCCTTGGCCTTCGGGTGCTTCAGTGTCACATGCGACCCGCGGCACCGCGCGTCGCGCGGCGACACCAAGGTGAAGCCTAGCGGAGTGAGCCACTCATCGCTCAGCCGAATCAAAAAGTCCGTCAACTGCTGCCCTTTGGTCTGCAGTCGATCGATGCCGGCTTCCGCGAGGAGATCGATGCCAGGCTCGATCGCGAGCGTCGATAGGATCGCGGGGGCGCCCGCGAGGAAGCTGGCAATTCCTTCAGCTGGAACGAACTCGGCGGACATCTCGAACTGATCCCTGTGACCGAACCAGCCCCAGATCGGTTGACGCAGCCGCGCCTGCTGTGCTTGACGCACGTAGACGAAGGACGGTGCGCCGGGTCCGCCGTTCAGGTACTTGTAGCTACAGCCGACCGCGAGATCAGCCCCGCTACTTTCCAGTGGGACTCGGACCGAGCCCACTGAATGACTGACGTCCCACAGAGCCAGCGCGCCGACATCGTGTGCNTNTCGTGTGATGGCTTCCATGTCGAGCAGCGCGCCCGAGCGATAGGCTACGTGCGACAGGCAGACGAGCGCGACGTCTGAACCNAGATGTCGGGANAGAAGTTCGGTATCGACGCTGTGCACCGGATCGGCTGGCAGNACGAGNAGCTTCAGGCCGTGCGCGGACGCGACGCTCTGCAGCACGTACAGGTCNGTCGGGAAATGATCGTCGCTCGTCAGAATGGTGCGCCGGCCGGCTTGTGCAGCAATCGCGGCTGTCGCCGCTTTGTAGAGGTTCACCGTGGTCGAGTCGCCGAACACCACTTCGCCCGGACGGGCCTCGAGCACGGACGTGGCCAGACGATCGCCGAGCCGCGTCGGGACGCGGATCCACTCGCGCCACGCNATGATCAGGTCCTCGCGCCACGCCTGCATCGCGGCATTGATTACCTCGGAGGTGGCGAGTGGCTGCCGGCCGAGGGAGTTGCCGTCCATGTACACGCGCTGCGCCGCATCTGTNGTGAAACGAGTGCGGAAACCAGCAAGCGGGTCGCCGCGATCGCGTTCCTCGGCCGCTTCGCGCGTTAGTGAGGAGGTTCGATCATCGATTGCGGACATGGCGTTCCGATATACGGACGAAGGGAAACTCACTGCGCCTTCACAGATGGTGAAGGGCTGCATTAGGTAGTGCGGTGGAGTTAATATCAAACGAAACTCCGTGGCAAGAAGAACAACGAACCACGAAGACCGTTCGACGGCATACCTGAGGAGACAACGCCGTGACCGAAGCCAGCGAAGCCGACCGCGTCCGCCTGGACGCCGACGGTGGGGTCGCGATCATCACGCTGAACCGACCCAACAAGCTCAATGCGCTCTACCCGGAGATGATTCTCCGCTTCGTAGACCTCATCGAGGAGGTGCGCCGTGACAACAAGCTGCGCGCCCTCGTCGTGCGGGGCGAGGGGCGGGCCTTTTGCGCGGGCGATGACCTGTCGCCCGAAGACCGCTTCAAGTACGGCCCGCCGGACCTGCACACGCGCCTGCGCACGGGCTTTCCGCGCGTCGTCATCGATTTGCTGACGCTGCGCAAACCGGTCGTCGGAATCGTGCAAGGCTACGCGGTGGGCGCGGGTCTCGACGTCGCGCTCGCTTGCGATTTTCGCTTTTCCGACCCGGATGCGAAGTACGGCGCGGTCTACGTGACGCGCGGGCTGGGCGGCGGCTCGACCTATCTGCTGCCGCGATTCGTCGGCCTCGGCCGCGCCACAGAGATGCTGTTGTCGGGCCGCATGGTCGGCATGGAAGAGGCCGAGCGCCTTGGGCTCGTGACCTACGTAGTTTCGAAAGACGAACTCGAAAAGCGCGCCATGGAGCTGGCGCACAAGCTGGCGAAGGGTCCCACGCAGGCGTACGGAGCAATCAAGAACGCCCGCAACCAAGGCCTGGGTCTGGATCCGGTCAAGGGCTTCGAAGCTCAGATCCTCGCCAACGTCGAGCTGATGTTCCATCGCGATGCGCGCGAAGGGCCGCGCGCCTTCCGCCAGGGGCAAGAGCCGAACTTCACCGGGGAATGGATCGACCTGCAGTACGACCCGCTCGTTCCGTACGACTAACGCCGCCCTCCGCCCGCCGGGGAGGCGGGTTGCACTATGAGTGGAGATGCCGTGGAGACAGACCGCGACGACACGATCCAGTACGCGTGTCAGGACCGCATCGCAACCATCACTTTCAACCGCCCCCAAAAGCTCAACGCGTTCAACGACGCGATGGTCATGCGCCTGGGCGCCGTATTGCACGAGTTCGACATCGATCCCGAAGCCGACGTGGCGATCTTGGTCGGTGCAGGCCGAGCCTTTTCGAGCGGCGCCGACGTGCATCAGCGCCAACTGCGCAAGGAGGAGGACTTCAAGAAGCACGGCGGACCGCAAGGCTGGGGCGCCAATGCTTCCGAGCTCCTGACGCGCGCGATTAACTGGAAACCTGTCATTGCCGCACCCCATGGCTTCGCGGTCGGGCTCGGGCTCGGGTTTGTGCTCGAGAGTGAACTCGTCATCGCGGAGGAGGGCACGCGCTTTCAGGTGACTGAGACGTCGCGCGGGCTGGCGGCGTCGCGCTACTGGGCGCTGCTCAACTTTCGCGGCGGGCGCAACTTCGCCACTGAGGCGGTACTGACTGGGAGGTTCTTCTCCGCTGAGGAAGCGTTCAAGGCGGGCATTGTCGACCGCATCGCACCTAAGGGCGAAGCGCTGGCACAGGCCATCGAGCTCGCGAAGCAGATCTCGGCAAATCCCCCGCTGAGCGTGCGTGCCACCGTGAGGACGCGGCGCTGGTACATGGACCAGGCGGAGCGCGAGGCGTACCTGCAGACGAACCCGCTCAAACTCCACCTTACNGAGGACTTCAAGGAAAGCGCTCGCGCCTTTGCCGAGAAGCGGAAGGCGGGGCCGTTCAAGGGCCGATGANTCCNACAACCCGAGTNATCGCGTGAAGCTGCTCGAATACGAAGGCAAGTCGCTGCTAGCCGCGCATNGCGTTCCGATCCCGGCCGGTCGGCTGTGGCCAGACGCCCCCCAGTCCTCGGCCGGCTGGGTTGTGAAAGCGCAGGTGCTCGCAGGTGGGCGCGGCAAGCGCGGAGGAGTCCTTTCAGCGTCGAACCGCGATGAGCTCGCGCATCTCGCGGGTCGCCTGCACGGCGGCCGCCTAGGCAACGAGCCCATCCATGCGGTGTACGTGGAGGAGCGGCTGACGATCGCCCAGGAGCTTTACCTGGCGGCTTTCGTGAACCGAGACCTCGGGCGGATTACCGTGATCGGCAGCGCGGCAGGTGGGGTCGACATCGAGCAGGTGCCCTCGGAGCGGATTGTGCGCTTCGACATTGACCCGTTGATCGGACTGGCCGCGTTCCAGGTGCGCCAACTGAAGCGCGGGCTGAGCATCGAGGACTCGCAGGCGACGGAGTTCGAGGCGATCGTAATGGGGGTGGTGGCCACGCTGATCGGCGAAGACGCGGAACTCGTCGAAGTCAACCCGCTGGTGCAAACGGTGGATGGACGCTTGATTGCGGCCGATGCGAAGGTTGTGCTCGACGATGACGCCGTGTCGCGCCATCCGGCGCGCTCGGGCCCAGTCGCGTGGGCAACCGACAGCGCGTTCATGCAGCGCTGCCGTGCACTGGGCGCGATCGGCGTCGATAACCGGGAGCGCATTCCGGCGCCTGCCCGACCGAGCGTCGGAGTGCTGAGCAATGGCGCCGGCCTGACGATGGCGACCTACGATCAGATGGTGCTGTCGGGTCTCGGGGTGGCGGGCGCCATTGAGTTGCACGGGGCACTTGCGCGCGGTGTCGACCACACTGCGGATGTAATTGGCGCGCTCTTCATGCTCGAAGCCGACTTCTACTTCATCAACGCGTTCTACCAGTTGCGCTCGACTGATGCGCTCGCCGAGGCGCTCGTGAAGGCCCTCGACCGGCCGGGCGCGCCTCGGCGGGAGCAGGTCGTAGTGCGGATGCGCGGCGTCAACCAGCAGAACTCACAGAGGATCGTGGAAGGTGCGCGCTGCTACTACACGCCGTCGCTCGCCGAGGCTACACAGAGGGTTTTGGCGATGGCGGACGACTTGCGGAAGGTGATGGAGTCAAGGCGATGACGATTCTCGTCGATGCCAACACGCGCCTGATCGTCCAAGGCATCACGGGAACGACTGGCCGTCTGTTCGCCGAGCGGATGGTCGCCGGTGGCACGCCGATCGTGGGGGGCGTGACGCCGGGGAAGGGCGGCGCGACGGTGGCCGGCTTGCCGGTGTTCGATTCGGTCCGGGAGGCGGTGGCCGCGACTGGAGCGAACGCGCTGATGAGTTGTATCGCACCCGCNTACGTGGTGGACGGCATCCTGGAGGCAGTGGACGCCGGCATCCCACTCGCCGTGCTCTACATCGAGAACATCCCGGTGCACGACGCGATCCGGATGTGCGCTTACGCGAAGGCGCGCGGTACCAGTCTGCTGGGTCCGAACTCGGCGGGCGTCGTGAGCCCAAGCTTTGCCAACATGTCGGACCTGAACGATGCAAACCTGCGACCTGGACGGGTCGGCATCGTGTCGAAGAGCGGGACGCTGACGTACGAGGTGATCGACGAACTCCATCGGTATGGCCTTGGGGAGTCGACCGTCGTCTGCCTCGGTGGCGACCGCGTGATCGGGACACACTACGACGAGATCCTGCGATTGTTCGAGAGCGATCCTGACACCGACCTCGTCATCGTCGTTGGGGAGCCGGGCGGTGGGCTCGAGTACGAAGCCGCCGGTCAGGCGGCGAAGATGAAGACGCCGGTTCTCGCGTATATCACTGGGCAGGGCAGTCCACCGGATGCGCGAATGGGTCACGCGGGCGCTGTAGTCGGCGACGACCTGCGCAGTCGCCCGCAAAACAAGATGGCTGCGTTCAAGGAGGCCGGGGCTGCGGTGGCAACCCGCGTGACCGATGTCGGTGGGATCGCCGCCGAGATCCTGTCCGCCAGCGCTTGAGTCGATCTGAATTTCGAACGAGAGAGGTCGAAGAACCTCGACGACAAGGTGGGACCAACGAGGATTCATTCCCGGAAAGGCAAGGAGACATGAGCACCGATAACCCCAGATTCCTGACGATGGACCGTCGCACGCTGTTGAAGCTCGGTGGGGCCGTGGCCGGCGCCAGCCTGGCGCCGTGGGCGGTTGCACAAAGCGATCCGAAGATCATCGAAGCGGCGAAGAAGGAAGGCACGGTGAGCCTGTACAGCTCGGCCTCGACCGGTCCGACAAATGCGGTTGCCGAAGCGTTTCGCAAGAAGTACGGCATCCCGGTGTCCGTGTATCGGGCGGGCTCGGCCGATGTCGCTACGCGGGTGCAGACGGAGGAGGGCGCGAACCGGACGCAGGCCGACGTGCTCATCATCGAGGAACCGGCGCTCAGTCTGGTTCTTTCGTATCTCGCAAACTACGACTCGCCCGAGCGGGCAGTCATCGACGCTGCGTACAAGGGGCCTCAGTACACACTGATCCGCATGTACCTGTCTCAGATTGGTTGGAACGCCAATGCGGTCAAAGGCGACGCGGTGCCGAAGGACTGGAAGGACCTGCTCGATCCCCGTTGGCGCGGACGGGTTGGCTCGCTCGACCCGCACGTCACGGCCACTACGCTCGCTTGGCAGGTCCTGATGACGAAGCTCTACGGACCGCAGTTCCTGCAGGCGTTCGGCGCGAACAAGCCGAAGCTTTATGGAAGCACAAACGCGATGTCGCAGGCGATCGTTTCGGGCGAAATCGATCTTGGCGTCACCAATTCATTCGGCGTCATTCAGATGCAGGACACCGGGGCGCCAATGGCCGGCGTGATCCCCAAAAATACGGTGCTGTACGGCGGAAACGTCTCAGTGTTCGCCAGGGCGCCTCACCCCAACGCGGCCCGTCTCCTATGCGATTTCCTCTGTTCCGCTGAAGGCCAGACGATCATCAACGTGGCGGGCGCAACGATTCCGACGCATCCGAAGGCGAGCGCGCCGAGGGCGGGATCGCTCGCAGAGTTGGCGAAGGCTCACACGTTTAGCCAGCCGGACTACAAGAGGATCGTTGCCGATACGCCGGCGCTGCTGGCTGAGTGGGACAAGTACATCAAGTGAGCGAACTGGGACTGGCGACGACGGGACCCGGATCACTCGGCGCTCCCGGGCGCCGAACGTTTGCCTGGGACAGGACGATCTTGGCCGTGATCGCCTTGCTGACGGTCATCATGGTCAGCTATCCCGTCGTCTTCGTCCTGTTGCGCGCGTTTTCAAAGGAGGATATCGGCGGCGCGTTCACATTGCAGTGGCTCGACGCGCTGTTCAATTCCCCGCAGAGCCACGTCGCGCTGATCAACACGTTGATCTACACCGCGGGCTCCACACTGCTCGCGATGTCCCTGGGCGTTGGGCTGGCATTCCTCGCGACGCGCACCGACATGCCGGGCGGGCGCTTCGTCGGGGCCATCACGCTGATGCCGATGCTTGTGCCGCCGTTCATCCTCGTCGTCGGCTGGGTCGCACTCGCCGATCCCGGTAGCGGCGTCATCAATATCCTGACGTCTAAGCTCGTCGGCTCAAAGGTCACGCTGGTCGACGTGAACACGATGACCGGCATCGTGTGGGTGACGGGCTTGTTCCTCACACCGTATGTCTATCTGCTGGTCGCAGCCGGCTTTCGCAACAGCGACTCCGCGGTGGAGGAGGCCGCGCGGGTGTCCGGCGCCGGCCCTTGGCGGTTGCTGCGCACGGTCATCCTGCCGTTGCAACGGCCAGCGTTGTTGGCGGCCTTGCTGCTGGTAGTCATCATGGCCGCCGGGGACTTCATCATTCCGTCCACGATCGGCCTGAAATCACGTATCTATCTGCTGTCGAGCCTCATCTGGCAAAACACCAGCTCGTTTCCCCCGCGCCCTGGCCTGGCCGCCGCGCAGGCGCTCCTACTCGTGATCGTCGGGCTGTTGTGCATCTTCCTGCAGAGAAGAGCCTTATCGCGTGGCAGCCGCTTCGCATTGCTAGGAGGCAAGAGCTCTGGCGCGACGAACTTCAGGCTGGGCGCTTTCCGTTACCCACTGGCTATCGTTGCGGCGCTCTTCGCGCTCAGCTCCTCGGTCTTTCCGCTGCTTGCGGTGCTGTCCATGTCGTTCATGAAGTTCTGGTCTCCATACGCATTCGCCCCGCAGAACTTCACGCTGAGAAACTACAACTACGTGCTTTTTGAATACCCCCAGGTGTGGCCGTCGGCCCGGAATAGCCTGTTGCTCGCGCTGCTAGGCGCGACGGGATGCATCGTCCTAGCAATCGCGCTCGCGTGGTACATCATGCGGATGCGGGGCCGCCTCGCGGGGCTCGTCGAATACGCGGTGATCCTACCGCTCGGCATCCCGGGCATCGCGCTCGGGTTGGGCATTCTCAGCTTCTGGATCGCGATCCCGGGCGGACTGTACGGAACCTTGTGGATCCTGCTACTCGCTTACATCACGGCGCACATCCCGGTGGCGCTGCAGTTCGTTTCAAGCGCGCTGCATCGGATCCACTCTGAGCTCGAGGACGCCTCGCGGATGGCCGGGCAGTCGTGGCTGGGCACGGTGCTGCGCATCGACCTGCCACTGATGCGACCGGCGCTCGTCGGCGGGTGGCTCCTGATGTACGTGGTGATCCTCCGCGAGATATCGCTCGTCATTCTTCTCTACAACCCGAGCACGATCGTGCTGTCGGTCGGACTGATGGACGTGTGGTCAAGCGGGTTCTATACGGAACTGGCGGTGTACGCGCTGCTATTGATGGCTCTCGGCCTGCTGCCGGTCCTTGCCTTCGGCAGGTTTGCCCGGGCCGCGTCCAACCTGCGGGAGGCGTAAGGTGCAGATGTCAGACCATTCGGCCGCAGTGTCGGTTGTCGGCCTCAGCAAGGCCTTTGGCCGCGAGGCCGATGTGCGAGCTCTTGATGGTGTCAGCATCGACTTTCCGGCCGGGCAGTGCACTGTGCTGCTGGGGCCCAGTGGTTGCGGCAAGACGACGATCCTGCGCTCCATTGCAGGACTCGTTCGGCCGGATGCCGGCCGTGTGGCCATTGGCGACGCGGTGGCATTCGACGCAACCGCGGGGACGGATGTGCCGCCCGAGAAACGCCAGTTGGGGATGGTGTTCCAGAGTTACGCGCTGTGGCCGCACCTGACGATCACCGAGAACATTGCCTACCCTCTGTTGACGAGCAGGCTGCCGAAGGCAGAGGTGGCAAAGAAAACCGAAGCCATGCTCGATTGGGTCGGTCTCAAGGGAATGGGCGGGCGCTTCGTCCATGAACTGTCCGGTGGCCAGCAGCAGCGGGTTTCGCTCGCCCGCGCGATGGTTGGCAAGCCGCGCGCAATACTCTTCGACGAACCGCTGTCCAACCTCGACGCGCGGTTGCGCGAGCGCATGCGGCTCGAACTGCTCGCGCTCCGGCAGCAGTCGCCGTTCACGTCCATCTACGTCACGCACGACCAGCTCGAGGCGATGACGCTCGGCGACCGCGTGGTAGTGATGCGGGCGGGGCAGGTGGAACAGGTCGGCTCGCCAGAGGACGTGTACCGCCGGCCTCGCACGCGCTTTACGGCGGATTTCGTCGGTATCCCGAACCTGCTCAAGGGCACAGTGCGAGGCGTAATGAACGACGGGATCGCGGTGGACACTCCGCTCGGCGTGCTCCGGACGAGCAGTTTGCGCAGGGACTGGGCGCCCGGCGCAAACTGCACGGTGGCAGTGCGGTCGACGCTGCTCGCCGTAGATGACCGGGCGACCGCGGATCAGCTCATAGGTACGATCGTGCGCAGTGTTTTCCAAGGTAGCAGCAGTATCGACGTCGTCGATGTCGGTGGCACGCAGGTGATTGTCGAATCGATCGCGGAAGAGCGCCACGAGCCGGGGACGAAAGTCGCGGTCAAGCCGCTGCCGGGCGCTGTTTTTGCGCTGCTGGACGATTGAGGCGATCAACACGGGCGACGGATTCGGCTGCCGGCCAGTGATCTGTTCCAGCATCGTCGAGCGGGAACGATCGCTAGGGGTCTATAGGGAAATTGGAGCATCTGATTGCTCATCAGTTGCTCGGATCGGACGGCCATCCGTTGGGGAGGGCCGACTACAGAGGGATCAACCTTCGGATCTCGCTAAGCTGCTCACGCTTCTTCTGCTCTTGATGTCCGTACGTTGATAGGTGGTAGTGGCAGAAGACGGTGGTAGTCGGCGTCTTGTGCCAGACCGTCAATGCTCTGCCGTCGTTGCGTGGCTCGTCAGGCAGCCACGGAAATGATTTGCTTCGCCTCATCAGCCTGGCAACGCTGTCTGGGATGAAGACATAGCGCGCCGTTCCCGACTGCACGAGAGCATCGAGGCGCCGGAGATGTGTCTTGTCCAAGTCCGCTACCTCAAGGGCGCTGCGGCCATAAGTAGGAAGGTGAAGTACTTCGACAAAGGACACCAGCGGCGCGTGCTCTCGGCGAAAACCGACTGAGGCAAAGCTCCGGTGATACCTGGCGCCGTCTGCGTTTCCGTAGGCAGGCAGGAGGAACGGGTGGTGAACCCCGCGCCTCCTCCAGAACTCCACTCCGTCCGATAGGTAGTCCAGCAGGTCAGGAAATATCGGACTGCTTTCGATGTTCGGGCCGTAGTTCGCGTCGAGTCCGACAAAAAACGAATGAAGCCTGCTCAGGCTCCGCCCCTTGAAAGGGGCGCGAAGCGAAAACACGCCTCAGGGTTTCACTCGGGTGAAGGTAGTACATCGTCGGTCTGTGT
>Ga0031656_10001128_pt1 | contig 10061 bp, 8 predicted proteins | sample FrelakmetDIP11DI_FD_55080 | JGI IMG/M metagenome (GOLD analysis project Ga0031656, IMG submission 55080) | Freshwater lake sediment microbial communities from the University of Notre Dame, USA, for methane emissions studies - DIP11 DI | ecosystem: Environmental > Aquatic > Freshwater > Lake >... | reverse complement strand
TGAGCCCGCTCCACCTGGAGAGCTACAGCACGCGTGCCAGCGCCAGCAGCTCCGGATCGAGCGGCTTGGGAACGCCAACGATCTCCTCCAGTGCGGTCGTCGTGATCCGGTTGTGATCGATCCCGACCAGAACGCCCAGCTTGCCTGCCAGAATCGCCTCGACGGCTGCCGCGCCAAAGCGGGCCCCCAGCAAGCGATCGTACGCCGAAGGGACACCGCCGCGCTGCACGTGGCCCAGGATGGTCGTCCGCAGCCGAAAGCCGGTCTGGGCTTCGCGCGCGGAGAAGTACGTCTGCAACGCCGAGGCGTTGTAGGCCGCGCCTTCGGCGACCACGGCGATCGCATGCGGCTTGCCGCGCTCATACGCCTGGCGGAGCTCCCGCGCAACCTCCTCCGGTGTGAACTCGACCTCAGGGATCAGGATCACTTCGGCCCCGCCGGCCACCCCGGCCATCAGCGCCAGGCTGCCGCACTTCCGGCCCATCACCTCAACCAGGAAGGCGAGTTGGTGGGAGGAAGCAGTGGTTTTCAGGCGATCGATCGCCTCCAGGGCGATGTTGAGGGCCGTGTCCACACCGAGCGTGATCTCACTCCCGGCCAGATCGTTGTCGATCGTCGACGCCACGCCGACCACCGGGAAGCCTTGGCGCAGCAGCGCCAGTGCACCCGTCTGAGACCCGTTTCCCCCGACAACCACCAGGGCCTCGATCTGCTTGCGATTGAGCTCGCGCATCGCTTTGAGCCGGCCGGGCTCGGTTTCGAATTCCGGGCAGCGCGCGCTTCCCAGCACCGTGCCCCCGTGCTGCATGATGCCGCCGACGTCACGCGGGCCGAGGTTGTGGATGTCCCCCTCAATCAGCCCGGAGTAGCCGTGGCGTACGCCGTAGACCTCCAGCCCCCGGTCGATGCCCGTCCGAACGGCAGCGCGGATCACGCTGTTCATCCCCGGCGCGTCTCCGCCGCTGGTCAGGATCGCGATGCGTTTCACTGCTCACCGCCTCTTTGCCGGAATGTGCGTGGCGAGCGCCGAGTCCAGGCTCCACGCACGCGGCTAGCGTGCGATGCGCGCCACGAGGATCGAGGTCTCATCGGAAACCACCTCCAACGGGAGGCCCACTGCCTCGGACAGCTCCGAGATTGTCAAGTCGACGGAAACGGTCTCGCCGGGCCGCTCAGGGTCGAGGGCACGCAGGCGCACGCCGCGCTCCCACGGCCAATTCGTTCCAGCCTCACCCAGTATGCGCAACCCGTCAACTCGCAGACGTCCTCCATCCGCTGCCGCCGTCAGCGAGAACTCCGAACTCCCCGAGAGCCCACCCGGGAGCGGCAGCCAGCCTGCGTAGCCGGCCGGCACGATGAGCTCCTCCCTCCAAGGCACTGAGCCCTCGACGGATCGAATCTCGAGCATGGCCTCTCCGCCCGTGTTCACCAGGCGGACGGCATCCCAAGGCAGGCCGGGCGATTCCGGGCCGCTCAGCGCAAGCGGTTCTCCGGGAAGCAGTACGATACCGCCTCGCTCGAGGTTGGGCAGGCGCGTGATCGGCGACAGGCCCACCGCGTAGTCCGGGCGAGCCTCGGCGATCGACTGTGCTCGATCGCCCTGCCCGGCCGGGAGAAGCGGCAGGTAGACGGCCGCTTGTCGATACGTCCCGTTAGCCAGTCCGGAGTACAACGAGATCTCGTCGAGGTACACCACAGCCTGGTCGGGCCGCAGCGCCCGGATGAGGGCGAAGGTCGCTTCTCCCCCCAATCGTACGTTGTCTTTCGCCGAGGCCCTGGCGATCGCAGCCGGGTAGGCACTGAACGAATACCTCACGTTCGTCGCCAGAGCACGCAGGCTCAACGCTCCCAGGAGCAGCAGAGCCGCGCCCTGCATCCATAGCGACGGCGCTCTGGCAGCCCCCCGCCGGGCNCCGGCTAACCAGGTCGCCGCACCGTTCAACCCAAAGACCAGCGCGTTGGCGATGGCGCCAACCAAGAACAAAGCCATGCAGCCCCAGATCCTACCGGCGGCGGTGCTGCCATGCACCGGATGGTAGTACAACAGGGCGACGACCAGGATGGTGAGCAGTGCCAGACCCGTCACCCCGACGCGCCGCCGCGCAGGCGGCACAGTGGTCAGCATGCCAACAACGACCAAGAGGGCTGCGACCACCGGCCGCCAGTAGGTTGCTCCCCAGCGTTGCACCCAATCTCCAAGGTCCGTNAGTCCAAGGGCAAGCGCCTCCGTCCAGATCGCCGGCTGGGGATAGAACCGATAGACGTCGCCGGACAGGCCGAAGGACGGCACAAGCGCTGCCAGCAGCAGTCGCCCGGCGATGAGCAGCATCCCGATCGCCAGCAGCCTGAGTTCCCGTCGGTCGAGTTGAGGCCAACTCATCCCCAGCAGCATCAGCAGGGCAGCCGCGACGTAGAACAGCCCCATCGGGTGGGTTGCCAGCGAGGCAAGCCAAAGCAGCGGAAGAACCGGATACAGGCTGGCCTTCCGCCGCAAGATCACCGGCCAGGTCAACGCCGCCCACCCCAAGGCGATCGTCCCCGGCACGAAACTCATCCCTTGTCCCGGCAGGGGGTAGAACGCCAGCAGCATCAGGGCGATCCCCGCAGCTGCCGGTCCCCAGACCGCCGCCAGCCACAGGCCGATGGCAACCACGACCATCAGGCCCAACAACGCCGACACGAGCGTGAAGGCCGGTGAGGCGCCAAGCCCGAGCGTGCGGAACCCGTTGAGGGCGAGCGAGAAGAGCGGGTGGAAGTAGGTATACAGGTGGATGTCGGTCCGCAGCTGGTTGAAGGAGACCTGCGGATCACCGTCAACCCGATCCAGCTGCGCCTCAATCGACTGCAGCGCGGGACACTCCCCATCGAAGCAGGCTGCCATCACCTGGGCCTGCGCCAGGTAGCGATAGGCATCGTCGATCTCCGTTGGCTCTGAGCGCGAGAGGGCGGGTGCAACCCCTTGAGCCATACGGCCCACGACGAAGAGCGCGAATCCGAACCAGAACACCTTCCAGTGGAGGGAAGTGCGGCGCCCCGGGTCGACGGCACGCGCCGCGTTTGGCGTGGCCCCGCTGGGTGCGAGTGGGGCCGTGGGTGATTGAGACGTCAAGTGGCTTCCTCGCGCAGGCGATTATATTCCCTGCCCCGGTTGCCGGTCAGGGAGGCACAGCAACTCGGCGCGGCATTGCAGCGGCCAGCCCATTCCCCTTGCAGTTTCGTTAATGGTCCATGAGTCCTAGCTTGGGCGAGCCCGTTTCGAATGATGCTTGTGTTAGCATGTCTTCGAGCCATGGTTCCAGGCTGGCCAGCCGGGACATGCGTTAGAGCGCCTTCGATGTCAATTGCTGTCCCGGAAACTGGGGGGGCCCAGCCCCCGCTGATCCAACTACGTCAGGTCGTCAAGGAGTACCCCACCCCGACCGGTCCGTTCGCGGCGCTTAGGGGCGTCACGGCATCCATCACCCGTGGCGAGTTCGTCGGGGTGATCGGCAAGTCGGGCGCNGGCAAGTCGACGCTGCTGAACATGATCACCGGGATCGACCTGGCGACCTCGGGTGACGTAGTCCTAACCCCCAACGGAAGCTCCTACTCGATCCACGGCATGTCTGAGCCGGAGCTGGCGCTATTTCGCGGGCGGCACATCGGCGTCGTTCATCAGGCCTTTCACTTCCTGCCGATGCTTAGCGTACTCGAGAACGTCGTGCTTCCGATGGATCTCTGCGGTGATTACAGCTCCCGCCAGAGCCGTGAGCGTGCTATGGAGCTGCTGCGCCTGGTCGAACTGGAGGAGCATGCCGCCAAGAAGCCCAACCAGATCTCCGGCGGGCAGCAGCAACGCGTGGCCATCGCCCGTGCCTTGGCGAACGATCCGGAACTGCTGGTAGCCGATGAGCCNACCGGAAGCCTGGATTCCGTCACCGCCGAGCATATCCTCGAAGCCTTCACCCGCCTGGTCGCGCAGGGAAAAACCATCGTGATGGTCACGCACGACGCCAGCCTGGCGCCGCTGTTCTCGCGCCAGCTCCACCTGGCGGATGGCCTGTTCGCTCCGCCCACCGCCGGACAAGGCGGCAATGGCCACCGCAGGGTCAACCCGTGACACCCGAACCCATCGCCCTCCCTTCGGCCAACGGCAAGCCGATCATCGAGCTGCGCCAGTTGGTGAAGACGTTCCGCAGCGGCGCCGGGGAGTTCCCGGTGCTGAAGAGCTTGGATCTCACCCTGAATCGGGGCGAGTTTGTGGCGATCGTGGGAAAGTCCGGCAGCGGGAAGTCGACCCTGCTCAACATGATCACCGGCATCGATCATCCAACCGCGGGAACGGTCCTGGTTGACGGCATTGACATCTACGCCCTCTCCGAGTCCAAGCGCGCCCGGTGGCGTGGGCGCAATGTGGGNATCGTCTTTCAGTTCTTCCAGCTGCTGCCGATGCTCACGCTGCTGGAGAACGTGATGTTGCCAATGGATTATGCCGATCACGGTGAGTTCGTCGACCGCCCGGCGCGCGCCCTGGATCTGCTCANGCAGGTCGGCCTGGAAGCGCAGGCCCACAAGCTCCCGGGGGCCGTCTCGACCGGACAGCAGCAGGCGGCGGCCATCGCGCGTGCCTTGGCTAATGACCCGGCTGTGATCGTCGCCGACGAAGCGACGGGGAACCTCGACACGCGCTCCGCGGAGACGATCGTTCGGTTGTTCGAGACCCTGGCGCAGGGCGGCAAGACGATCGCGCTGGTGACCCACGACGCGGCGCTGGCCGCTCACACCACCCGCACCGTCGTGATCTCGGACGGGGAACTGGTCGATGAGACGCTTGCCCGAGCCCTCCCCTACCTTCCGCACCGCAGACTGCTGGACGCGACCCACACCTTGGCCCGGCTGCACTTCGAGNCCGGAGCCTCGATCCTCACCCAGGGACANCCGGTTGAGTACCTGTATATGATCGGCAGCGGTCGGGTGCGCGTCCTCCGGGATGCGCGCGCAGAGCGACCGCAGCCTCTGGCCGAGCTCGGCCCTGGGGACCACTTCGGGGAAGTCGAGCTGGTGAGCGGGGGCGCAGCCTTGGCCTCCATCCAGGCTGCCGGCGACTCCCCGGTGGACCTCGTCGCCCTGCCCCGGCATGAGGTCAGCCGGATCTTGCACGATTTTCCTCAAGCCAGCGAACCCTTGGCGCAGACCGCCGAGGCGCGCCTGCGCCACAACCAGGGGACCGCACGTGCTGCCTGACGTCCGTCTACAAACCGGTATCCGGAGCATCCTTCGAACGATGCTCCCGTCGAGCCACGCGGCAACTGCAGCCACTTCCTCCGCCGGCGCCCCAGCAGGGACGGCATAATGCGTCCCCGCTGGCGCAAAGTGCTGCATGATCTCTCGGACAACCGGATGCGGACGATCCTGGTGGTGGTTTCGATCGCCGTCGGCGTGTTCGCCGTCGGCGTGATCGCCGGAACCTACGTCATCATCTCGCAAGACATGAGCGCCAGCTACGCCGCCAACAACCCGATGAACGTCGAGCTGCGCACATCCGACTTCGCGGAGGAGATGCTCGACACGATCGAAAACGTGCGCGGCGTGCAGTCGGCCGAGGGCCGGCGCGTATTCAGCGCCCGCGTCCGCCCTGCCGGCGAGTCGGCCTGGACCGCGCTCGATATCGTCGCCATCGAGGATTTCGATCAACTCTCCATCAACTTGCTGCGGCCGGTCGACGGCGCCTCCGAGCCCGCCAAGAAGCAGGTCTTGCTCGAACGCAAGGCGATGCAGTCGCTCGGCCTCGGGCCCGGAGAAGCGCTCGAGATCGAGCTGCCGGATGGAACGGTGCGGTCGCTGCAGGTCGCCGGGGTGGTGCAGGATCCGACGACCGGCGCCGGCGACTTCCTGGCGCCACCGCTGGCTTACGTCACGACCAGCACCCTTCCCTATCTGCACCAAAGCGAGAGCTTCAACCGCATGTTCGTCGTGTTGGCGGAGGGCGGCAACGACAGCAACCGGCTGCGCCAGATGAGCGCCGAGATCAAGGACAAGCTCGAGAGCAACGGCCTGCAGGTAGCGCGCACCCAGATCTCCAAGTCGGCCGAGCACCCGATGTCTTCGACCGTCCAAGGAATCCTGGGCATCCTGCTGGCGCTCGGCGTGCTGGTGCTNTTCCTGAGCGGCTCGNTGATCGCCAANACACTCAACGCGTTGCTCAACCAGCATCTGCGGCANATCGGCGTGATGAAGCTGCTGGGCGGACGTCCCGCCCAGATCGTCTGGCTGTACGTGGCGTTGATCGTCGCCTACAGCCTGCTGGCGCTGCTGTTGGCGGTGCCGCTCGGCGCGCAGGGCGCCTACGGTCTGGCCGCCTTTATTGCGGACAAGATCAATTTCGCCCTGCAGGGATACCGCATCGTGCCGCAGGCCGTCGCCGTCCAGATCGCAGTGGGGCTGGCGGTGCCGCTGCTGGTGGGCCTGGTGCCGGTGCGCAAGGGCTCGCGCATCACCGTGCAGCGCGCCCTCAGCAACGACATCCTGGAGTCCGGCGGGGAATCCGCCGAGCCGGCTGCGGGGGTCGGCCTGCGAGCGGGCGCGCGACGGCTGTTCGAGGGGATCGCTCGCCGCAGCCTGCATGTCCCCCGGCCGTTGTTGATCTCGTTACGCAACACCTTCCGTCGCCGCGGCCGCCTCGCCCTGACGCTGTTTACGCTGACGATGGGCGGGGCGATCTTCATCGCCGTCTTCAACGTCCGCACTACGTTGCACGACTACATCGGGCAGATCGGCCGCTACTTCCTGGCCGATGTGACGCTGGACTTCGATCAGCCCTACCGGGTGCAGCGGGTGGAACAGGACGCGCTGGCGGTTCCCGGGGTGATGTCCATTGAGGGCTGGGCATTCAGCACCGCCGAAGTGCTCTATCCAGACGATACGACCGCCGAGAACCTGACGATCCTCGCACCGCCGGCAGAGAGCCAACTGGTCTCACCGACGCTGCTCGCCGGGCGCTGGGTGCAGCCCGGCGACGAGAAGGCAATCGCCGTCGCTGAAGGCATCCTTGACCGGTTCCCCGACCTGCAGCCCGGCGACAGCCTGCGCATGATCGTCGACGGCCGCGAGGACGACTGGACGGTCGTCGGGATCTTCGAGTTCACTAACCAGCAGGGAACCATCGCCTACGGCACCTATGAGTACATCTCGCGCCTGACCGATCTGCCAAACCGCTCGATTTCCTATCGGGTCGTGACTGAACGCCACGACGCCGCCTCTCAGGAGCGTGTGAGCCGTGCGCTCGACGAGCACTTCCGCGGCCTGAACTACCACGTGCGCGAAGCGCGCACGGGAAAATCAACCATGCAGACTGCCTCGGAGAGCCTGGACATCCTGGTGACATTTCTGCTGATCATGGCCGTGCTGACGGCGCTGGTGGGCAGCATGGGTCTGGCGGGGTCGATGAGCATGAACGTTCTCGAGCGCACGCGCGAGATCGGAGTGATGCGCTCGATCGGCGCAGACGATCGCGAGGTCATCCGCACGGTCGTCGTCGAGGGAGTGGTGGTCGGGAGCCTGTCCTGGCTGCTCGCCGTCGTGGTGGCCTTCCCGATCACCTACCTGCTTTCCTACATCCTCAGCCTGGCGATCTTCAACTCGATGATCAACGTCCGCTTCACCGCCGCCGGTTTCGGCTTGTGGCTGCTGCTGGTGCTGGGACTATCCGCCCTGGCCAGCGTGCTGCCGGCGCGCAACGCCGCACACCTGACCATCCGCGAAGTCCTCTCCTACGAATAGGCACAACCTGGGCTTGCGCTCCGCAACCCGTTGCCGGCACGTCGGCGCCCTACGTCCCCGCCAGGAGACCCATCGAAGGCGCGGGCAATTGCCCACCCGGATGTCCGGACGTCACCTTCGCCGCGGTTTGGCCTGAAGGCGTTGGCTCTGCGGCGAAGATCAGCCGGCCGCGACGCCCAGGGCCACACGCAGCTGGTCAAGCGCCTGTGTCTCCTTCTCGCTGACGCGCACGGCGCTGATCCCCAGGAACCCACCTTCCTTCGATCCCTCGGCAGTCCGCTCGGCCAGGTAGATGATCCACTTCCGGTAGGCGCTCCCGTCCTCGGCGGACTTGGAGGAGACGACATCGGCCGCCCGCACGACCTCAGCCTGCAAGGCGTCCATGAGCGCCACCGGATCTTTCTCCTGCTTGAAGGCTTCCAGTCTTGGCTTGATCGCTTCCTGGTTCTCGCGCAAGGCGGCCTCGCTGGCCACTGCCTTGAGCAGGTCATTCTGCGAGCCACTCACGGTGGACGTCATCCCCTGCGTGAGGGCTCCGAGCTCGCCGAAGAAGCCCAGGTTGGGGTCCGCCACCACAATCAGCATCCCCGCCAGATACGGGGCGGCCAGGATCGCGGTCCATTCTTCGGCGGTGAAGTCTGTCTTGCCTGACATGGGAGATCCTCCACGGAATCGGTGAGACAGTCAGTATACCTTTCGCCCGGCGGTCAGCCGGCGCGTGCCGGCTCTCCCTCGACGCCTGCCACAGCCGCCGCTTCCCGACCACGGTGAGACATGACCTTGGCATGAGAATCCGGGAGCTTCGTCCGTCGCCGAGCCAGGGCCATCCGGCTACGCTTGGCAGGTATACCCTGCGCAGCAGCGAGGAGCGACCTATGGCTATGCGGATCACGGACGAATGCATCTCGTGCGCGGCTTGTGAGACGGAGTGCCCCACTACCTCGATCTCGCTGGGGGACACCATCTACGTGATCGACGCCACGACCTGCGTCGAGTGCAAGGGCCACTACGACACGCCCCAGTGCGTCTCTGTCTGTCCGGTCGATTGCATCGTCGCTGTCTGACGGACCCGCGCGACTCGTAACCCGCGCGCAGGGATCGGGCGGCGGACATCGCCGCCGGGCCCCTTTCCCTGCCAACCAAGAACGTTCCACTGCGATCTGGAGCCCTCCCTCCGGGAGGCGTGCGCTACCGCCCCGGATGACCCGGCCTCCGCCGGTGTTCCGATTCCGACGGAGTGACCGGCGGACAGGCAGGAGGCGGTGATGTTCGAGACCTTCAGCCAAGCCGAAGCCTTTCTGCGCGCGCAAGCCATCCAGATGGTCGACCTGAAGTTCAGTGACCTGTGGGGGCGCTGGCGCCACGTGAGCATCCCGGCTGCCGAGTTCAACTCGGCGCTGATGACCGAGGGCGTCGGTTTCGACGGTTCCTCGGTCGGCCTGAAATCGGTGAAGGCCGGCGACATGGTCCTGCTGCCCGACCTGGCAACGGGCTTCCGCGACCCATTCTGGGACGTGCCGACCATCAGCTTCATCTGTTCGGCCTCGATTGCTGCCTCGGCGGTGGGGGAAAGCCGAGGAGGGGGAGACCTTTCGTACGAGACGGACAAGGCCCCAGGGGCCTCCCTGTACTCCCAGAGCACCTCGAAGAATCGGCGCTCCCAATTGCCATCGCCTCTTGGACATCGATCCACTTGACAGGGACATGAACGTAGGCGCCAAACAGCAACCTGCTCGGCTCAACCGTGAATCGCCTCCGGATCTTCCCCTTGGGTACCTCCCTCTTGCTTGCCGGAGGCTACCAAGGGTGTCCGCTCTTCAGATTCGAATGACAAGCCTTCTCCACCGGTTGCGTCAGCCACCGGGGTCTTGTACTATCGGGCAACGTGGGCCAAGGGCTCCGGCCTCTCGACCGAGGCCCGCCTCAGACTATTCGTTTCGTCCGGGGGGAAGCCAATGGCGAATCCAATCCCATCATCTCAGCTCAAGTCTCCCGCCGGCCGGCATCGCCGATGGGAGTTGCCCGCCGCCGCGTGCGGCTGTGCCGGCCTCCTGGGTGCCACATGCCTCACGCTGGCGATGCTGGGCTTGATCGGGTACGACGTGCAACGATCCACCCCGCGCATCCTGGAAGGGATCGAGGTCAGCGCGGCGGCGCCCCCCGAATATGAGCTGACGGCCGATCAACAAGAAACGCTCACCACCCTCGGCCCTCCCCAGTCCTTCTCCATCCTCTTGTATCAGGACACGATGGAAGACGGCTCGGTCTATGACGTGCGCATGGAGACCTGGACCTATTTCGAT
>Ga0031656_10001124_pt1 | contig 10078 bp, 10 predicted proteins | sample FrelakmetDIP11DI_FD_55080 | JGI IMG/M metagenome (GOLD analysis project Ga0031656, IMG submission 55080) | Freshwater lake sediment microbial communities from the University of Notre Dame, USA, for methane emissions studies - DIP11 DI | ecosystem: Environmental > Aquatic > Freshwater > Lake >... | reverse complement strand
TCTCTGATTTTGATATGCTCGCCGCGGTTGCCCATGTTGAGCCCCGCATGCATGCATTCATTGAGGCATTTCTTCCCGGCCCGGTCACCGTAATACTTTGCGCCCGCAGACTTGTTCCGGATATCCTTACTGGGGGCACAGGAATGATTGGTATCAGGATGCCGGCACATGACCTTGCACTACAGATCATCGAACGGTTCGATGCTCCCATTACCGCGACAAGCGCAAACCTCCACGGAGCAAAAGACCCTCAGACATTGGACGAGTGCACGGTACCACGCGAGCTTTTTATTGACGGGGGAAGGCTGCCGGGCACTCCGAGCACAGTTGTTGACCTTATAAATAAACGAATCCTCCGCAGAGGCGCTCAGGCAGAAGCGGTCGAAGCATTCCTTAAAAAACTCTGAATTTTTTATGATGCCTGTCCGCCTGCGTGATTTTATCGAGGACTCCGATGGCTGGCTCTATGCAGTTTCTACCTACGATAATGATGAGAAGGTTGGCTGTGTACTCAGATATGTCCCCGATGAGACCGGTGAACGCGTAAACCCTTTGGGAATGCGATATAAAAAATATGATTTTGAAGATGCCTACGCATTCATCGAACGTTACAAACCGCAGTACTCAAATCTGGTCCAGCGCGTCCCGATCCATGATATAAAAAAAGTGTTAAAACCTGATATTGAAATTCCAAGTATTGCGCGGAAACACATACGGGTGAAAAAACTCCTGGATCTTTTCGGGCTTCCTGCAGGGACCATCGGCTGTACCGGCTCACTCCTGTGCGGACTGGAAAACGAGACATCTGATATCGACATGGTTGTCTATGGAAGGCACTGGTTTATAGCACAGCGGCTGGTCCGGCAAGGAATTCTTGACGGGCAGATGGAGGGCCTCTCACCGGACATGTGGCGGAAAGTATACGAGAAGCGTAAACCTGAGATTCCGTATGACCAGTTTGTGCTTCACGAGCTGCGGAAATGGAACCGTGGACAGATAGATGGCACCTATTTCGATATTCTCTATACACGATCATATGATGAGCTGAAAAGTGTACCAACAGGCAGAGGCANCGTAATTGGCAAGATGNAGATNGANGCTAAGGTAACCGATGCGTCCCTTGCATTTGACAGCCCGGCAGTGTATGAAGTGGAGCACGAATCGGTGAACCGGGTCCTCTCATTCACCCACACNTATAGCGGGCAGGCACGTGAAGGGGAGATCATTAAGGTGAGCGGCATCTGCGAGCACCATGGCAACGAACACTGGCTGGTTGTGGGGACGACACGTGAAGCGCGGGGAGAGTACATTGTGTCGAGGACGCTTCTGGAAGAGTCAGAGTAAAGGAGAGAATTCAGAGGAAATGTCCAGAGCAGGTCTTTCGTAAACCTGATCTGTTCATCGTGACGTATGGACAGAGGGTAACAATCACCGCATCATGCATCCTGACCTCACAACATCTCCGACAAACGCCTTCCACTACTGCTATCACATCGCTCCGTGTACTTGCACCGGTTGCAGGGAGCGTTTAGCGGGCGCCGGGGTAGTTCTCCTTTCCGGATTGCCCGGATTTTATGAAGGGTTGCAATAACCTGCCGCCGGTCCCTGGGCTGGACGGTATGGAATCGTGAGATCCCATCGGGAATATATTCCACATGCCCGCCAGTCACCTCGTTTCCTGTCATCTCCTCAATGCAGAACGCTATGCATGCAATCCGCAACCGATCTGCCGCATACGTTCCAAACGGCATGGCACCGGCAGAACGTATGATGGAAAATGAGCCATCATCCACTAAGCGATCTACCATACCAACGATACCATACTTGTCTGAAATCACCCGGACATCAGATTGGGCAGCCGGTTTCCATGTGGTTTTATTGCAGGAAGTGATGCAGGTTTCCAGAAATGGTCGGAAGGTTGGATCGAGACTAGGGCAGACCGCAAGAACCTCACTCCAGATAATCTCTGGATCGAGAGGATTTCCAAGATGATAGGAAAGCTGTTTGCAGATCGCGTACCGGCCTGATTCGGTGATAGGATCGTTTCGTTCGAAATAATACCGAACCGGGCATGCATGCACCCGGACCAGATCCGATACTGCGGCATGGTCCCTGTGCTCTGTCAGAATATTTCCTCATACAAGCGTAGGAAACCGGGTGGATTATACTTATTGAATCGATATCTGCAGCTTTGAGGTAAGGATTATCTGGGGATTTCCAGAGCCAACGTATTTCATTCCGGTAAAGCAAACCTGATTACCATGACAGGACAGGAAATCTCAGTCAATATTCCTCCGACACTCGACCCGGTATACAGCAACATGATACAGATTGCCTATAAGGATGACGAGTTCACATTCATGTTCCTCCATCAGCTCCCGCAGGTGAACCAGGCACGGGCAAAGGCAATTGTTTCTATTACACCAGCCCATGCAAAAAACCTGCTCGGTGTTTTGACAAAGACCGTTGCTGACTATGAGTTAAAGTTTGGCACTATATCCCCCCCAAAAGAGACGCAGGGTACCGAGAAGGTTACTACGCTCAGCGGGTATTCCTGAAACGCATATTTTATTACAGCATGCGTCGATATTGTGAGGTATTGCGCCGCCGTGGCTTAGCGGCATAGCGGCTGATTCGTAATCAGCAGGTCGAGGGTTCAATTCCCTCCGGCGGCTTAAGAAGATCAGGATGCAATTCACCCTTTTTTGCAGGAGAACTTTGCAGGTACTCATTTTTACATCGCTTTCTGGTTGAAACCCGGGGATCCTTATTACTGGCATTTTTATCCCGACTTATCCCTCGCGGTATTGTTGTGGAAGGCTCCAGTGTTAACCGGTTAATGCTCCCAGATTTTTTTGAATTCCTGTCAATTCAAACCTCAGAACTGATCTTTATGGTTATTATAAGAGTGACGACTATCCCTTACCAGAAGAATGAATACTTTTTCTCAGTTCAAGGGGANACNAGAGATTTTTAGAATNGCNCTCATCGCCGTAACAGGTGTCATAGAAATCCCCCTCGTTATTGGTTTATATAACCAGAATACACCCGGGGAGATATTCGGACTGGTTGCATCAATCTTTATCCTCCAGCCTCTGGCTGTTGCTGTCGGACTCGGGCTTGGCATACATCCCGTTCAGGTAATGCTCATCATGATGTCATTCGGGATTTCAGTTATTTTTATATTGTTCGGAATCTGTGACCTGTTTGCCGAGCGATCAGAATGGCTCCACCAGCATCTCAAAAAAATTGAAGCGATCACCGAAAAATCTGAAATGTTCAAAAAATATGGAATCTATGCATTTATTCCGTTCATCTGGGTTCCTGGCATCGGACTCTATGGATGCGTAATGATTGCATGGCTGTTCAAATGGAGGAGTGCACGGGCAGGTGCAATTATCCTTGCTGGATGGATTCTTGCGGCACTTATTGTCCTGCTGACATCAATCGGGATTTTTTCAATTATCCAATAACAAGAGAAGGAAAAAAACTACCGTTTGCCACAAAAGGGGTTTTTTTAAGGGAGCGATTTTTTCGCGCTCTGGCTCTTCGCTCCAGCTCTTCAGTTCACCTCTCTTCTCAAACCTGAAATCGAAGTGGTGATGATGGGTAAAATACTCATGGAGGACAAATTAGGGATTATCTTCACCGGTCATGATCTCATTGCCTCCTTGCTTTCGGAGACCCGCTTACTGAGTTCCCGGGCAGTTGCAATGATATTCCTGCTCCCGACCACTACAGAGATCACCGCCACACCATCGGCTCCTGCTGCGATAACCTCACGCACATTGTCGAGGTTAATCCCTCCAATGGCAATGACGGGAACAGAAACTCTCCGCCGTATTTCCCGGACTATATCTAGACCGCGACCGGGTCCCGCATCATTCTTTGATGCAGTGGAAAATACCGGACTTATAGCGATGTAGTCCGCGCCTTCCTCTTCTGCCCGTACCGCTTCGTCCACGGTCCCCACAGAGATACCGATAATAAACCCGGGCGGGGCGATCTGCCGGGCCACATCAACACGAATGTTCCTGCCCGAGATGAACACCATCTGCTCCGCAGGCAAGTGCTACATCAAGACGATCATTTACTATGAACACTGTTCCGGTTTTCATCGTAATCGTGCGGAGAGCCCTGCCGATCCGATAGAGTTCCCGGCACCCGCACGTCTTGTCTCTCAACTGGATAACATCTGCCCCGCCTAAAATTGCCCGTTGTGCAATCTCTGCATGGGTCAAACCACCTGCTATCGCCTCATCGGTAATGACATACAGGTCGTACTTCATGATACAACGATTATCGTATACTTATCCTGACATTGGATGCAAGATCCTCAGGCTTCAATGCAGCCATTTCATCGAATAATGCAGTCTTAAACGAATACGGACCCCGTGCGCCCACAGCTGCTTTCTCACCCGCAATCCCAAATACCGAAAGTGCTGCTGCTGATGCGATAACGGGATCATCAGCTACTGCAGCGAATGCCCCGGTCACAGATGCTGCCATGCAACCGGTACCGGAAATACTTCCCATCATCGGATGGCCATTCTCAACAAGAAGAATGCGTTTGCCATCGGTCACGATGTCAGTTGCACCGCTTACGACTACCGTCATACCTGCCCGTTTTGCAAAATGTTGCGCTATCTTTACCAGATCTCCGGTTACCCCGTGAGAATCCACACCTCTCACGTAAGCTTCTGCCCCGGCAAGAATCCCAATTTCGCCGGCATTGCCCTTGAGAATCGTGATCTTCAGTTCATCGAGTAACCGCTGTGCACTTTCGGTCCTGAACCGGGTCGCACCCGCTCCCACAGGATCAAGAATGATCGGGATCTGCCGATCGTTTGCCATCCCTCCCGCAAGCAGCATGGATTCTATCTGTCCTTTGTTGAGCGTACCGATATTGAGGACAAGGGCACCGGCGATTGTGACCATCTCACAAACCTCCTCTGGAGCATCCGCCATGACTGGAGCAGCACCTACAGAGATCGTGATATTGGCGCAGTCATTGACCGTGACATAATTGGTGATATGGTGGACAAGCGGCCGCTTCTCCCGCACACGGGCGAACAGATCAGAGATTGTTTTGTTTTTCATAGGGATTCTCCCGTCTTTGAACATCCTGGTATCTTTGAATGGGAAGTCAAAGAATAGTTTAGAGGGGGCCTTATTAAATCGTGCCAGCGATGGCTGCAAAGGGAATAATGAAAAACGGTTATTCTGGTTTGACAGGGTGAGCTTGTCATCGTGTGAATTCTTCCAGCGTCGCCAGGAGCATGTCAATTTCGTACTCGGTGTTATAAAGGGCAAGGCTCGCCCGCACCGTCCCTTCAGGTAATCCGAGATGGTCTGTAAGCGGCTGGCAGCAGTGGTGCCCGGATCGCACCATGATATCAGCGGTCTCATCAAGCTGCTGGGCAACTTCATGCGGGTGCATGCCATCAACAGTGAACGAGACAACGCCGATGCGGGGGACTGGTTGAGAGGGGGCGTAGATATGAACGTGTTTGTTCTTTGCCAGCCCGTTTATCAACCGTTTCGTAAGCGCTTCTTCATAGTGCTGGATCTTTTCCATGCCAATCTTCTGGAGATACTCAGCAGCAACTCCAAGACCGATCCCCCCGGCAATATTGGGAGTTCCGGCTTCGTATTTCTGGTAACCTTCTGCGGTTTTAAAACTTGTACCGGTTACGGTCTCGACCATCCCGCCACCGAACATCATCGGTTCAAGCACGGGCTCCTTCATCCAGAGGACACCCGTTCCGGTAGGCCCGAGCATCTTATGGCCGGAACAGGCGAAAAAGTCACAGCCAAGCCGGGCAACATCAATGGGCATGTGAGGAACAGACTGTGCACCATCGACAAGTAAAAGGACACCCTTGTCATGGCAGATTTTTGCGATTTCCGATATTGGAGTAACCACTCCGATAACATTTGATGCGTGACTGACCGTGATGAGCCGGGTGGCAGGTGTGATCGCCCGTTTCAGTGCATCAAGATCAAGCGAGTAATCAGCGTTTATACCGATGACATCGAGTCCTACACCCTGTCTGGTGAGATTTCTCCATGGCAGCAGGTTTGAGTGATGCTCAAGAATTGTGGTGATCACACGGTCTCCGGTATTCCAGACAAGCCCCTGCGCAACCATGTTGATTGCTTCAGTAGTATTTTTGGTAAAAACCGTGACTCCATCGTTACCGCCAATAAACTGTGCCACTTTGTCGTGGGCATGCCAGTAACGCTGTGAGGAGATCTGGGTGAAACGGTGAACACCCCGTCCCACATTTGCCCGGTAACGGTGTTCAAACTCGACCATCGCTTCAATCACAGGCTCGGGTGAAAAGCTCGTTGCTGCGTTGTCGAGGTAAATGATGTCTCCGAGAATCGGGAAATCCTTGCGGATCTCGTTAACCGCAAATCCCGCACCAGCCGGTTTTTCCATTTTCGGTCCCATTATTATCCCCTCCTTCTTATCAACAGTATCCTTCGTCATCCGCACGGGAACAGTCCGGAGCGTATAATCATCATTGACAATAATACCCTTCGATTTGCATAATTCCCTCATTTTTGGTGGCAATGCACGCCAGCGCCAGAGCCCCCATGTACAAAAAGCCTCCGGAAGCCCTTTTTTATCAGCCCATGTTTCGAGGAATGTATCCCATCGCCTCGCATACTCTGGATGGATGATCCGGAGTTCCTCATACTCGCTTTCAAGCATCGCGGGGCAAAGGTAGCATCCGATGCGTTCGAGTCCTTTATCGTAAAGCGGGTTAATTTCCGCTTTCTGCCACCATAAGTAGAGGAATACTTCAAGCGCCCGCCAGTTCCTTATCGGGGAGACGTTCAGCTGGAGAGGGTTGGCCGGGTTCTGGCTTGTCTCGTCAAGGTCAGCCCGGTTCCAGGATTCGTACCAGCGGTTTCCCTGTATCGTAACACACGGCCCAACCCCGGCAAGGTAGAGCTTGAGCGGGTGTAGTTTCAGAAGTTTGCAGCACCAGCGGTTATCCTTCCCCGGCGGGCCGGCTTTCTCTACAGCCTGCCAGAAGTCTCCCGCTTTCTGGATGACCTCGACCCCCTGAGATCGCACGAACTCCACCGTTTCGGGAAATTCGATACCGGTGTCAATGAAGAATGCTTTTGTCACACCGGCTTTCCGCGCAAGATGGAGAACTGCGGTGCTGTCTTTACCCCCGGAGAACGAGACATTTGCAGTCGGTCGGTCATGGATATGGTGTTTGATGCTGCGGATTGCATTCCGTTCCAGGTTTTTTAGATGATACCGGTTCTTCTCAATTGCTGCGTCCCAGTCAGGATTTGGCGGTGTGCGGGGAACAACGAAAATGAGCTCTTTGACTTTGATAAAACCGTCTTTTACCATACCGGTCCCGTAACGGTTTTTATATTTCACGATCACGGTACCGTCCGGTGCCGGGGTTTTGAGAGGGATTCTTTTGCCACCGATCCGTCCCTGCTCTTTTCTGGCATCGGTCTGGAGATCGAGATCCACGATTCCCTGCTTCACAAAGGACAGGATATACTGGAGGGCTTCCGGCGCGACATCGAAACTGAACTTTCTCGAAACCGGATCGAACGTGAGCCAGCCAAACCGTTCCCCGTGCATGATCACCAGATCCGCACGATCAACACCGCCGGTTTTGTTCAGGAGAATAATTTTTGCGAGCGGGACAGTACCAAAACGCTCTTGCACGAGTTTTTTAATGAGTGCTGCGTCCGCTGCAAGTGCAGGGCGTACGTCATAGGGCTGGAGGAGCTCGATCTTTTTCCCCTCTTTGCCACACGCACAGCTCTTGGCAATCAGCGGGACATTGCAGTTCTCGCACCAGTAAAGGATCTTTTTTACCGGCGGTTCACGTAACACACACATTGATTGCGTGTTTCAGGTGATAAGAGAAACGATCGGGAGATAATTACCGGGTGATAAATTTTCGCCCTGGGGTAACCTGTAAAAGGAGAAGTACGATTTAGGTAACGCGTTTTCAACACTAAAGTATATACAAAGGGAGTCCTGAATCAACATTGGTGAAGGTACCATGGTGAAGTTAACCGCAGAGATGAAGGAGGCATTCGGGAAAATGAAGGTGTTCCCGGTTGCCACCGCAACAAAAGATGGGACTCCGAATGTAATCCCTCTCGGCATAGCATGGCTCATGAGTGATGATACAGTCTGGTTTGTGGACAATTTCATGAACAAGACGCTTTCCAACCTGAGGGTAAATCCCAAGATCGCCTTCTTTATCTGGGGGCCGGAGATCAAAGGCTGTTACCAGGTCAAAGGCGTGGCAGATATCAAAGCAAGCGGCAAGGAATACGATGAAATGAAGGCAAAGATCAACGAGAAGAACCCAGCTCTCCCGGCGCGCTCGCTCGTCATCGTAAAGATAACTGAGATATTCGAGTGCAAACCCGGCCCAACAGCCGGGGTAAAAATTCTCTGATTTTTTTTATTTTTTTTAGATACCCATTCTGGCAATAATCAAGAAACCGTTATTGGATCATCCTCATCTATATACGCAAAGACTCCCCCAGAGCGTTGCCGCCTTACCCGGGGATTATACTACACCGGGGTTTTTTATCATCAGCGTACCTTTCCCACGGTTGGCTACGTCACCTTTATACACATCTGCGGTGATCTTCCATTCAGGAAGCACCCTTCTGTCAATCTTTTCAAACGTGGGAATCATGTCGTGGACCGTGCCAAGAATTACGCATGAGCCCTCCTTCATGTTCGCGCAGGGACGGGTGGCATCCCCTTCGATAGTCAACTGTCCACCCCGCATCTCTACACCGGGGAAATCGCCTGTGCTGCCATGAATATGCACCTCGCCCCCAGCGAGGTATTCAGCGCAGAAATCCCCGGCATTACCCAGCACCTCCACCTTCCCGCCCAACATCCCTTTCTTCTCACCGCGGTACCCGGTTGCGCAATAATGGCCGGCATTGCCCCGGCAGAGAATCATCCCGCCCCGCATCTCGCGCCCGAGCCATGAGTCCGCATTTCCGAGGATCTCGATCGTCCCGCCGCTCATGAAATTCCCGCAGTGCATCCCGATGTCCCCGCTTATCATTATACTGCCGGTGTCCATGTATTCCCCTACCCGTTTGATTCGCGACGTGTCGCCTTTGAGCACGACTTCGATATTTTCGGGAGAGACTGCTGTCCCTTCGACAAAGATCCAGAACAGTTCGGAGAGCGTGCGTTCCTTGTTACCCTCGTATACCACAAGATCGGTACCTTTCAGGAAATTGCGGGGGATGATCGCTTCTGCTTCAATTGGGAGGTTTGGCTTACTGCGCACCTTGCTCTCGAGGATCACTCTCATGTAAATGCCTCCGTTTCAATGCACCGCCCGCGGGGAAGGTACACGTCCTGCACCGGGTAATTACTCATTCTCACGGTGTAGAACTGCTCAAATCTCCTGATAAATTCTGGATCGTTCTCCATTTTGAGATCCACGGGTACCTTTGCATTCACCCAGAAGGTGGCATTTGCACCATCAACGATGATCTCCCCGTCCCGCGATACCACACGTCCCCGCTTGATCGTGTACCGGGTCTTCTGGAACCCTTCCACTACTTTGCGGTATTCCCGGGCAGGATCTACGGAATCCGTCCGGATCGGATAAATGGCAATATCGGCTTCCGCACCGATACCAAGGTGTCCTTTCCCCTGGTTGATGATGCCGAGTGCCTTAGCCTGCCCTGCCCGGGTCATGACGGCAATATCATGCCAGTCCATCTCCCGCTCAAGAGCACACAGTGATGTCCTCCCCTCAGTATCAGCATGGAGCGTAGCACATTCCTCATCCCGGTANCGCTTGCTCATCAGGAGACCGATCACTTCAGGGTACTTCACGAACGGGGCGCCATTGGGATTGTCCGTTTCGAGCAGGCACTGCCACGGACTTTTTGTGAGAAGCGCCAGCTCAAGACCGATTGCCCACATTATACAGTTGACCGCACTCTTCTTGGAGTAGGTAACTGGTATGATACCGGATCCTGTTTCCAGCTCCACATCGTGGTTGCTCCACTTGTTGTGGTGGAGGCAGTGAAGATT
>Ga0031656_10001122_pt1 | contig 10082 bp, 9 predicted proteins | sample FrelakmetDIP11DI_FD_55080 | JGI IMG/M metagenome (GOLD analysis project Ga0031656, IMG submission 55080) | Freshwater lake sediment microbial communities from the University of Notre Dame, USA, for methane emissions studies - DIP11 DI | ecosystem: Environmental > Aquatic > Freshwater > Lake >... | reverse complement strand
GGAGCTGGCTGAGCAGGCGGGTGTTGTCAATGGCCACAGCCGCCTGGGCGGCCAGGGTCTCAAGAATGGCCAGGTCATCTTCGGTATAATGGGCCTGCTCTCGCTTGTTGATGGCCTCGACCACCCCGATCGGCTCCTGCTTGAGGAGCAGGGGGACGCCCAGCAGCGAGCGGGTCTCGAAGCGCAGAGTCTGATCGATGGCGCGGTAGACCCGCGGATCTGCCGACGCCTCGTGCAGTACCATTGGGCGGGCGTGGTGGAAGATCCAGCCGGCGATGCTGCCCTTGAGGGGAACACTGACCTCCAGCAGCTTCTGGCGCCGCGGCCCGTGGACGGCCTCGAAGCGCAGCTCGCCTTTGGAGGGTTCGTAGAGCATGATCGAAGCCGCTTCGCTCTCTGTCAGTTCGACCGCCTCGTCCACGATCGTCTGGAGCAGAACCGGCAGGTCATGCGTCGACGCCAGGGTGCGGCTGATTTCCAGCAGCCGCTGCATCCGTTCCAATCGGGCCTGGCGCGATGTGGGTTCGGGCATCGCCAACCACCTGAACGTGGGGCGAGGATTCTAGCACAAACAAATCGGCAAGGCATCGCGCACACAGCGAACAGGAGGCCTGTATGGCAGGGAAGAAGAAAGTGCGGGTGGGGATCATCGGTGTAGGCAACTGCGCCTCGTCGCTCGTTCAGGGGGTGCGCTACTATCGGAACGCCAAACCCGCCGACCAGATCCCGGGTCTGATGCACGTCGACCTGGGGGGGTACCACATCCGGGATATCGAGTTCACGGCCGCCTTCGATGTGGTCAAGGGCAAGGTGGGCAAGGATCTCAGCGAAGCGATCTTCGCCTACCCGAACAACACCGTCAAGTTCTCCGAGGTTCCCAAGCTGAATGTGAAGGTGCACCGCGGCATGACCCACGACGGGCTAGGCCAGTATGTCTCGGGAGTGGTGGAGAAGGAAGAAGGCCCGACGGATGACATCATCGGTATCCTGAAGGACACCAAGACCGACGTCGTCGTCTCCTACCTGCCGGTCGGATCCGAAATGGCCACCAAGTGGTACGTCGAGCAGGTGCTCGAGGCGGGTTGCGCTTTCGTCAACTGCATCCCGGTATTCATCGCCAGCTCGGAATACTGGGCCGGCCGCTTTCGCGATCAGGGCCTGCCGATNATCGGCGACGACATCAAGAGCCAGGTCGGCGCCACAATNACCCACCGCGTGCTCACCAACCTGTTCGCCGANCGCGGCGTCAGGATGCAGCGCACCTACCAGTTGAACTTCGGCGGCAACATGGACTTCTACAACATGCTCGAGCGCACACGCCTCGAGTCGAAGAAGATCTCCAAGACCAACGCCGTCACCAGCCAGTTGCCCTACACCCTGCCGCCGGGGGACGTCCACGTGGGACCCAGCGACTATGTTCCCTGGCTGACAGACCGCAAGTGGGCCTACATCCGCATGGAGGGCATCAGCTTCGGGGACGTCCCGCTCAATCTTGAACTCAAGCTCGAAGTGTGGGACTCGCCCAACTCGGCCGGCGTGGTGATCGATTCGGTGCGCTGCGCCAAGCTGGCCCTCGACCGGGGGCTGGCGGGCCCGATGTCAGCGCCGTCGTCCTACTTCATGAAGACACCGCCCAAGCAGTTCAAGGACGAGGTTGCCCGCCAAATGGTCGAGGACTTCATCGCCGGCAAGATCTAGCCTCTCCCTGGACGGTCGGCAANCAGGCATTCACTCGCGGCCTGGAGATAGGCTGGGATCCCCCGGACCTCTCCAGGCCGCTACGATTAGAGAGGGCAGGCTGCCATGCGAGCTGTGCGTATCGCCCAACCTGGGCCGNTTGACACGCTCGATCTCACCCTGCAGGACGTGCCGGAACCGCAGCCTGGCCCGGGCCAGATCCGGCTGCGCATCCGGGCCTGCGCCGTCTGCCACACCGACCTGCACCTGGCGGAGGGGGAGTTGGCGAACGCGCACTACCCAATCACGCCCGGGCATCAGGTTGTGGGCACGGTCGAGGCGNTGGGCGAGGGCGTCCCAGGGTGGAGCCCGGGCGAGCGCGCCGGCGTGGCCTGGATGCACAGCGTGTGCGGCGAGTGCTCCGCCTGTCGGCGGGGCGAATCCAACCTNTGCNNGCNGGCCAGGTTCACCGGACTGCACGTCGATGGCGGCTTCGCCGAGCGGATCTTGTGCGAGGCGTCCTTTGCCTACCGCCTGCCTCCGCACCTGCCGGACCTGCAGGCCGCGCCACTCCTGTGCGCCGGCATCATTGGCCTGCGCTCGCTGCGCAAGGCGGACCTGGCGCCCGGCGAGCGCCTCGGGCTGATCGGTTTCGGGGCCAGCGCCCACCTGGCGCTGCAGGTCGCACGCGCCTGGGGGTGCGAGGTGCATGTCTTCACTCGCTCGGCGGATCACCGACGCCACGCTCTCGAGCTGGGTGCAGCCTGGGCAGGCGGCATCGAGCGTCCGCAAGGTGGTGCGCTCGACCGAGCCGTGCTCTTCGCCCCGGCAGGTGATCTGGTGCCACAGGCATTGCGGCTGCTGCGGCCGGGAGGCACACTGGCCATCAATGCCATCCACATGTCGGCCATACCGGCCTTCCCGTACGAGATCCTGTATGGAGAGCGCACACTGCGCAGCGTCGCCAACGCAACCTACCAGGACGGCGTGGATCTCCTCGAGCTGGCCAGCACGCTGGGCCTGCAGGTGACCGCGACCGGCTACCCTCTGAGCGAGGCTGGGCGCGCACTGTCCGATGTCAAGCATAGCCGGCTTGACGGGGCAGCCGTGCTGATCCCATGATCCGTCTGGGCACTTCCGGCTTCTCCTACGACGACTGGATCGGCCCGGTCTACCCGGCGGACCTGCCGCGCCGGTCGTGGCTCGGGTACTACGCCCAGCAGTTTGACACGCTCGAGCTGAATGTCACCTACTACCGGCTGCCCGCCAGCAAGACTGTGGACGGCTGGATCGCCCACACGCCCGACAACTTCCTGTTCTCGGTCAAGGCCCACGGCGGCCTGACGCATGAGCGCCTGGATCCGGACTTCGCCGGATTCGTGCTGGCGGTCGATCCACTGGCGCAGTCCGGAAAGCTGGCCTGCGTGCTGGCGCAATTCCCGCACGCCTTCCACCCCACGTCGGCCAATCAGGAGTACCTGGCTCAGCTCCGCCTTGGCCTGGCCGAGTTGCCGGTGGTGGTCGAGTTCCGTGACCGGGCCTGGGTGAGCGAGGCGACGTTCGCCATGCTCCGCCAGCTGGGCCTCGGCTACTGCTGTGTGGACGAGCCCGACTTGCCGGGGCTGATGCCCCCGCTGGCCGTCGCAACCAGCAGGCTGGGATACGTTCGTCTGCACGGGCGCAACGCGGCCCGCTGGTGGGAGCACGCGCAGGCCTTCGAGCGCTATGACTACACCTACCGCCGCCAGGAGCTCGAGCAGTGGATCCCTCGTCTGCGCGCCCTCGAGGAACACAGCGACCCCGTGTTGGTGTACGCCAACAACCACTACCGAGGCCAGAGCGTCGACGCCTTGCGGCAGCTCAGCCTGCTGCTGGCCGAAAGCGGGGCCTGACGCCCGCCCGGCATGCCGACAGGCAGCGGGATGGGATATAATCCTGGCAAATCCCGGGAGCGAAGCGCCGGGAAGAATGCTTCGCCGCCTGCGGCAACACCAGATCCCTGTGGATGCTGCGCCAGGCCAGGCGGGACTCCAGCCTATGTCCGGACATTCCAAGTGGTCGACGATCAAGCGCAAGAAGGCCGCCAACGACGCCAAGCGCGGCAACGTGTTCACCCGGCTCGCACGGGAGATTGCCCTGGCGGCTCGCCAGGGAGGCGGCGATCCGGATTCCAATTTCGGGNTGCGCCTGGCGATCGACAAGGCGCGGGCAGCCAATATGCCCAAGGAAAACATCGACCGCGCTGTCCGACGCGGCACCGGCGAAGACAAGGACTCGGCGGCCTTTGAGCAGATCGTCTACGAAGGCTACGCGCCGCATGGCGTGGCGATGATGATCGAGGTGGTGACCGACAACCGCAACCGCACCGTGGCCGACCTCAGGCATCACCTGACGCGGGCCGGCGGCAACATGGCCGAAGCGGGCTCGGTGGCGTGGCAGTTCAAGCGGGTGGCGTACTACAGCGTGCCCTTGCAGGGNAACGACCCCGACAAGATCTTCGAGGCCGCCGTCGAAGCCGGCGCCGACGACGTGCTGACCGGTGAGGACGAGATTGAGATCGTCGGCCCGGTGGAGTCCTTCAAGGCGATCAACGACGCCCTGGAGGCCATCAGGGTCAGGGCAGACGATGCCACCCTCCAGTTGAGACCGACGACCTCGGTTGAGCTCTCACCGGAGCACACGCTGCAGGTCATGCGCGTGATCGATGGCCTCGAAGAACTGGATGATGTGCAGCATGTNTATTCGGCGCTGCAGGTGACGGACGAGGCGGTCGCGCTGCTCGAGACGGCCTGAGCAGGGNTCGGACGANCAGGCGCNATGTTGGTCCTCGGCATCGATCCCGGAACGGCGCTCACCGGCTACGGTCTCGTGCGCGAGGCGGAGGACGGCTCGCTGCACTCTCACGGCTTCGGCGTATTCCGCACCGATTCCCATCAGGCGATGCCGGCCAGGCTGCTGGAGCTGTTCCACAGCCTGCAGGCGATTCTCGATTCAGAGAAACCGGACGAGGCGGCGGTCGAGGAGTTGTTCTTCCAACGCAATGTCACCAACGCCATCAGCGTAGGTCAGGCGCGGGGGGTGCTGTTGCTGGCCCTGGCCGAGGCTGGACTTCCCGTCGGCGAGTACTCGCCGCGCCAGGTGAAGCTGGCCGTCGCCGGCGATGGCGCCGCCGACAAGCGCCAGGTCCAGCAAATGGTGCGGGCATTGCTCGACTTGCCCGAGGTGCCTCGTCCGGATGACGCTGCGGATGCTCTGGCGATCGCCATCTGCCACACCCACTCTCGCCGACTGCTGAGCGCCGCTCGAGGCGCCCCGTGATCGCCTCCCTGCAGGGCATCGTCTCCCACCTGGCTCCGGGAGAAATCGTCCTCGAAGTCGGAGGTGTGGGCTATGCCGTCTCGGTCCCACTGCCGCTATCCGACCGTGCGGCTCGGATCGGGGAACCGATGTTTCTGCATACACGGATGATCGTGCGCGAGGAGAGCCTCAACCTGTACGGTTTCGAGAGCGCCGAGGAGCGCGAGCTCTTCGACCTGTTGCTGCAAGTGAACGGCGTCGGTCCGCGGCTAGCGCTCTCGGTCATCTCCCACACCTCGCTGGATCGTCTGCAGACGGCGGTGGCGAGCAATCAGCCGGACCTGCTGTCCGGCATCCCGGGTGTCGGGCGCAAGACCGCCGAGAAGATCATCTTCCAGCTGCGCGATAAGGTGGGCGTGACGCTGATGCCGTCGCCCGAGCTGCTGGAGGCGGATCGCGACGTGCTGGGAGTCCTGACCACGCTGGGTTACAGCCTGGTCGAGGCGCAGTCGGCCGTGCAGTCCCTGCCGGCNGATGCGCCCAAGGACGTCGAAGAGCGCGTCAAACTGGCGCTGCGCTACCTGTCCACCCGCTGAGCNTCCGGCTTNTCAAGAATCGAGTCGATCGAGGGATGGAAGTCATGAGCGAATTGACGGTGTTTGTCGGTCCNGGCGTGATGGCCGAGGCCATGGCCAGTGGGCTGGTGCGCAAGGCNGGCGTGGCCCCGGCCAAGATCCTGATGAGCGGGCCCAACCCTGCTCGCTTGCAGGAATTGGCCGATCGCCATGGGCTGGCGACGACCACCGACAATCGCCAGGCCGTGCAATCCGCCGGCACGATCGTGCTGGCGGTCAAGCCACAGTCGCTGCCCAAGGCGGCCGTCGACCTGAAAGGGAGCATCCCCAAGCAATGCCTGGTGATCTCGATCGCCGCCGGCGTGCCGCTGTGGAAGCTGGACGAACTGCTCGATCATGACCGGCTGGTGCGGGCCATGCCGAACACCCCGGCGCAGGTCGGTGAGGCGATCACGGTGTGGACCGCCACTCCGGAAGTCAGCCAGGCCCAACGGGAAACCGCGCGCAAGCTGCTCAGCGCCATCGGGCAGGAGGTCTTCGTTGAGGAGGAGGACTACCTCGACATGGCCACCGCCTTGTCGGGCACGGGGCCGGCCTACGTCTACTTGTTCATGGAAGCGCTGGTCGACGCCGGAGTGCACCTGGGCTTCCCGCGCCGCCTGGCGGAGCAGCTGGTCGTCCAGACCGTCAAGGGCTCGGTGGCCTATTACGAAGCCATGCCCAAGCATTTCGCCGGAATGCGCAACCAGGTGACTTCACCGGGTGGGACGACCGCTGCGGCGTTGTACTATCTCGAGAAGGCGGGCTTCCGCACGGCGCTCTCGCGGGCAATCTGGGCCGCCTACGAGCGCTCGACACAGCTCGGACAGGGGAAGAAGAGCGGCAATGTTGCCGACAGCTAGAGCCGACCCCCGCGCCGCACGCTGCCGGCTGCGCACCGAGGCGGTCGAACGCCAGCTCCCAGGTGAACGCCTGGACAGAACAGAGCCGCTCAGGTATCATCCTGAGGTTCAGGCGCCGGCCTACGGCCGGACTGCGGAACGCACCAACTCAGACGCGTAGGTGCCTGGCCGGCCAGGGTCTCTCCACGCCGGCCATTCTTCAACTCGCGACCTGCCGGAGGACGCATGTCGGACCTGGCTCGTGATCTCTCAGCCTCACTCCGCCAACAGATCGAGGATTTCGCCCCCAAGGTCGAGCTGAAGGATATCGGGACTGTGCTGGGGGCGGGCGACGGGATCGCCACCGTTTCCGGCCTGGCGGGTGTCGGCGCCAACGAACTGGTCGAGTTTGAGAACGGCATCCTGGGGATAGCCTTCAACCTCGGCGTTGAGTTTGTGGGCGTGATCATCCTGGGGGAGTTCAGCCGGATCGAAGCCGGGATGACGGTCACCGGCACCGGACGCATCGCCTCCGTGCCGGTGGGCGATGGCCTGGTGGGCCGAGTAGTCAACGCGCTGGGGCTGCCGATTGATGGGCGGGGTGCTCTGGCGAGTTCCGGTTTCCGCGCCATCGAGCGCATCGCCCCCGGAGTGGTGCGGCGGCACGACGTCGACACGCCGGTGCAGACCGGCATCATCGCCATCGATTCGATGATCCCCATTGGGCGCGGCCAGCGCGAGCTGATCATCGGCGACCGGCAGACCGGCAAGACGGCGCTTGCGGTCGACACGATCATCAACCAGAAGGGCAAGAACCTGATCTGCATCTACGTCGCCATCGGGCAGAAGCGCGCCGGGATTGCGCGCACCGTNGCCGCGCTGGAGCNGTACGGCGCGATGGAGCACACGGTGGTTGTGGCGGCCGCCGCCGATGAGCCGGCNGCTCTGCAGTACATTGCACCGTACGCCGGATGTGCCATCGGCGAGGAATTCGCCGAGGCCGGGCGCGACGCGCTGGTGATCTACGATGATCTGTCGAAGCATGCCTGGGCGTATCGGCAGGTCTCGCTGCTGCTGCGGCGCCCGCCGGCGCGCGAGGCCTATCCCGGGGATGTGTTCTACCTGCACAGCCGTCTGCTCGAACGCGCGGTGCGCATTGCGGATCGCTATGTGATCGTGCCGCAGGACGTGCAGGGCGAGGCTTCCACGGAGGCCAGTGTCGACGGCCGGGTGTATGACGGCCCCCTGGCGGAGCACGAAGCCAAGACCGCCCTGGCAGCGCGCCCGGACGCCGAGCGGGTGAAGGTCGCCCGGCAGGCGGGGTCCGGCGGCTCGCTGACGGCGCTGCCGATCATTGAGACGCTATTGGGAGACGTGTCCGCCTACATCCCGACCAACGTGATCTCCATCACCGACGGACAGATCTACCTGGAAAGCGACCTGTTCTACGCCGGCATCCGCCCGGCGGTGAACGTCGGCCTGTCGGTGTCGCGCGTCGGCGGCTCGGCGCAACTCAAAGCGATGCGCCAGGTGGCCGGGCGCCTGCGGCTCGACATGGCCGCCTTCCGTGAGGTGGCAGCCTTCGCGCAGTTTGGCTCCGACCTGGACAAGGCGACCCAGGCGCAGCTGGCGCGCGGCCAGCGCTTGCAAGAGGTGCTCAAGCAGCCGCAGTATCAACCGATGTCGCTGGAGCACCAGGTGCTCTCGCTATTCGCGGCGACGAATGGGTACACCGATGCGGTTCCGGTTCCCCGCATCAAGGCCTGGCAGGCCTCGATGCTGCGCCACTTCGACACGACCGTTCCCGAGCTTGGGCGCGACATTGTCGAGAAGCGACAGATCAGCGCCGAAACCGAATCCGGGCTGCGAGCCGCGCTCGAGGCCTTCAACCGGTCCTGGCAGTAGCCCGATGCGCAGCGCAGGCTGAGGAGCATCCGTGGCATCGGGACGCGAGATGAGGCTGCGAATCCGCAGCGTCGGCAACATCGCCCAGGTGACGCGCGCCCTGCAGGCGGTGAGCGCCAGCCGTGTGCGCCGGGCGCAGCAAGCGGCGCTGGCCACTCGGCCGTACGCCACCCAGGCATGGGCGGTGCTATGCCACCTCTCCTCCCAGCCCGGGCGCAACTCGGTTCACCCGCTGCTGATGGACCGAGAGCAGGTGCGCCACCAGTTGGTGGTGGTGATCACCGGCGACCGCGGTCTGGCCGGCGCCTACAACATGAATGTCGTGCGCTACGCCCTCGACAGCTTCCGGGAGTCATCGGTCCCAGTCAGCTACGTGATCGTCGGGCGCAAGGGCCGCGACCTGGTCTCCCGGATGCGGGTCGACATCCGGGGGGAATTCAACAACCTGCCGGCGGAGCCGAAGTTCTCCGATGTGTCCGCCATCGGCCGCCTGCTAGTCGACGAGTACCTGCAGGGACGAACCGACCAGGTGCATGTCGTGTATACCCGCTTCGTCAACCTCCTGCGGCAGGTGCCAACCTCCAAGAAGCTGCTGCCGCTGGAGGTGGATGGCCGCCAGCGGATCGATGTCCAGGCAGCGGGGCGGGGGGCGGCCGCCGCCTCGTACATCTATGAACCCGGCGAGGCCGAGTTGATCGAAGAGATCGTGCCGCGCTTCACCGCGCTGCAAATCTACCAGGCCATTCTGGAATCGCTGGCCAGCGAACACGCGGCGCGCATGGTGGCCATGCAGAACGCCACCGAGAACGCCAACGCGTTGCGGGATACCCTGCGCCTGGACTACAACAAGGCCCGACAGCAGGCCATCACCAGTGAGATCCTGGATATCGTCGGGGGCGCAGAAGCCCTGGGCGGCTAGCGCGGCTGAGGTTTCGGAGGCGAGNATGACNGAAGGGATCGGGCGGGTGGCTCAGGTGCGCGGTGGGGTGGTGGACTGCGAGTTCGCTGCCGGCGAGCTGCCGGAAATCAACGAGGCGATCGAGATCGAGCGACCGGATGCACCGCCGCTGGTGCTCGAAGTGCAGTTGCACCTGGACCAAAGGACCGTGCGCACGGTCGCCATGGACACNACCGATGGACTGCGTCGTGGCTTGAAGGCGGTTGCTACCGGAGGTCCGATCCTGGTGCCGGTTGGCGAGGCCACCCTGGGGCGGGTCTTCAATGTCCTGGGAAAGCCGATCGACGGCAAGGGGCCGGTCGAGGCAGAGACCTACTATCCGATCCACCGTCCGGCCCCGTCCTTCGAAGAGCAGTCGCGACGAGTCGAGGTCTTCGAAACCGGCCTGAAAGTCGTGGACCTGATTGCGCCGTTCACGCGTGGCGGCAAGACGGGCATCTTCGGCGGCGCCGGCACCGGCAAGACCGTGATCATCCAGGAACTCATTCGCTCCATCGCCACGGTCCACAAGGGCAATTCGGTCTTCGCCGGTATTGGCGAGCGGACCCGCGAGGGCACCCAGATGTACCGCGAGATGATCGAGTCGGGTGTGCTCAAGGACACGGTCCTGGTCTACGGACAGATGAATGAGCCGCCGGGCGTCCGCCTGCGGGTGGGGTTGAGCGCCCTGAGCATGGCCGAGTACTTCCGGGACCAGGGGCGAGACGTGCTGCTGTTCATCGACAACATCTTCCGCTTCAGCATGTCCGGCTCCGAGGTATCGGCGCTGCTGGGGCGCATGCCTTCGGC
>Ga0031656_10001121_pt1 | contig 10085 bp, 9 predicted proteins | sample FrelakmetDIP11DI_FD_55080 | JGI IMG/M metagenome (GOLD analysis project Ga0031656, IMG submission 55080) | Freshwater lake sediment microbial communities from the University of Notre Dame, USA, for methane emissions studies - DIP11 DI | ecosystem: Environmental > Aquatic > Freshwater > Lake >... | reverse complement strand
GGCTTCCTTGCCGTATTCCGAACAGGTCGGCAGATAGCGGCACTGCCGGCCGAGCCAGGGCGAGAGCGCCAGCTGATAGACGCGGATCGCGCCGATGAGGAGCTTTTGCGCCAGATTCATGATTGCGCGGCTGTCGCGTGCGTGCGCGCCGTGCCGGTGAAGTCCGCCAGCAGTTTGGCGACGAATTCGGGCTCGAGGTCGCGCACGATGAACACGAAGCGGCTGCGATGGTCGTCGTCCGGCCAGGCGTCGAGCTTCACTTCGGGATACAGCACGTGCTGTACACCATGCAGCACTACCGGCTGCGGTTCGTCCTGCAGATTGACGATGGCCTTGAATCGCAGCAGGTTGTCGGCGCGAAACGAGGTNAGCATGGACAGCGCCGACTGCAGGCCGTAGCGATCCAGCGGCGCGTCGAGCACCACCGCGAACGACTGGATGCGCGCGTCGTGCAAGGCCGCCTGGGGCTTGCCGCCGAGTGCACTGGCGCGGGCCGGCTGGTAGCGTTGCGGCTTCAGCCAGCGGGTCACTTCCAGCGATCGGGTTTCGGCGTTCCACAGCCCGAGGTTCTGGATCGCCGCCGGGTCGACTTCGCCGTGAGTCACCGTGATGAGGTCGGCCGCCGGGTTGAGCGTGGCCAGCCGCTCGCGCAGTGCGGCAACAGCTTCGGGCGAGGCAAGATCGGTCTTGGTCAGCAGCAGCCGGTCGGCCACTGCCACCTGCTTCACGGCTTCGAAATGTGCGTCCAACTGGCCCATGCCGAATACGGCATCGACCGTGGTGACGACGCCGTCGAGACGAAAGCGTGCGCGTACCCAGTTGTCGTGCAGCAGGTTGTCGAGAACCGGTGCGGGATCGGCGATGCCGGTGGTTTCGATGATGACGCGTTCGAATGGCGGGATGTCGCCTTTCTGCCGTGCCATCCACAGGTTCTTCAGGGTCGGCGACAGGCTGCCGGAAATCGTGCAGCACACGCAGCCGCCTGACAGCAGCGCCATCGGGCCTTCCATTTTTTGCAGCAGTTGATGATCGAGCGCCACTTCGCCGAACTCGTTCATCAGGATTGCCGTGCGCGGCAGGGTGCGCACGAGGTGGTTGAGTACCGTGGTCTTGCCGCTGCCTAGAAACCCGGTGAGCAGCGTGATTGGAAGCGGAACGTCCATCAGCCTGGCACGGGGATCAGGCGTGCAGTTTTTCCTTCTGCTCGTGGCGTTCCTGCGCCTCGATCGAATACTCGGCGGTGGGACGCGCCAGCAGACGCGGCAGGCCGATCGGGTCGCCGCTTTCCAGACACCAGCCGTATTCGCCGCTTTCGATACGCGCCAGCGCGGAATTGATCTTCTTCAACAGCTTGCGCTCGCGGTCGCGCACGCGCTGTTCCAGCATGTGCTCTTCCTCGACCGTGGCGCGGTCATTGGGGTCGGCAAAGTTTTCGTTTTCTTTCAGGGTCACACCGGTGTCGGCTGCATTGGCGAGCATTTCGTCGCGCAGGGTTTCGAGGCGGGTGCGAAAAAAAGCGAGCTGAGCCGCGTTCATGTAGGCGGAAGCCGGCATTTTAAGCAGCGCGGCATCAGTCAGCGGTTTGGTTGGGGTGGGCATCAGGGACTCCAGACATCGAGGACAGTTAATTGTGCGCAGCCAGGCTTCAGACCCGGCCGGACAACCGGAATGCATCCGGTTGCGGTGAGCGCGTCGCGCATCATAACCCGGTCATGCTCAGGCGTACCAGCACCAGGGTGTTTCAGGGCGATTGGGGGCCTCGCCGGCGCGAACCGGATGATAGGCGATAATTCGGATATGAAAGCCACCCTGCCCGTATTTGTTGCCCTGATCGCGCTGGCCGCCTGCGGCCGCGATGCCCCCCCCGCTCCACCTGCGGATATCCGCCCTGTCCGTGCCGAACAGCTTGGTTTGCATAGCGTGCACAGCGGTACGCGCTATACCGGCCAGGTGCGTGCGCGCTATGAGACCGATCTGGCGTTCCGGGTGGCGGGGCGGGTGCAATCACGTGCGGTGGAGGCCGGCACCGAGGTCAAGGCAGGGCAGCTGATTGCCACGCTCGATCCGGACGACTACGCGTTGGCAGCGACTGCGGCCCAGGCGCAGCGGGTGGCCGCCGAGGCCGAAGCCAAACTGGCACAACAGGATTTGCAGCGTTATACCGAATTGCGTGCGCAGAACTTCATTGCCCAGGCCGAACTCGACCGTCGCCAGACCGCCGCCGATGCGGCGCAGGCGCGGCAGCGCCAGCTGCGCGCCGAGGCTGCCCGCCAGGGCAACCAGCAGGCCTATACCCGCCTGACCGCGCCCTACGCGGGGGTAGTTATGGCGATTCTCGTCGAGGCCGGGCAGGTGGTGGCAGCCGGGCAGCCNGTGGCCCAACTGGCGAAACAGGGAGAGCGTGAAGTGCGCATCGACGTGCCGGAAAACGCGCTCGATGCGCTGCGTGCGGCGCGTACGCTCAGCATCACGTTGTGGTCGGCGCCCGGCGTGACCTATGCGGGCCGTCTGCGCGAGCTGTCGCCGATGGCCGATGCAGGCAGTCGCACCTACCGCGCGCGTATCAGCATTCTGGATGCGGACGCGGCGGTGAAGCTGGGCATGACGGCCACGGTCGGGATCGACGGCGAATCGGCTCCCGGCCTGTCGGTGGCGCAGGCTGCGCTGTTCAGGATCAACGGCCAGCCACAGGTGTGGGTGGTCGATCGCAAGACCGGCAAGGTGGCGGCGCGCAGCGTGCGGCTGGGTGAACTGCATGGTGATCGAGCAGCCATCGTGTCGGGGCTGGCCGCTGGCGAATGGGTGGTGACCGCGGGCGTGCACAAGCTTGCGCCGGGCCAGCAGGTGCGGCTGGTGCCGCCTGCCCGATCGTGAGCGACGGTTCGCATTTCACCCCCAGCCGCGGCAACCTGTCGCGCTGGGCGATCGAGCATCCGGCGCTGGTGCGCTTTTTCATCGTGCTGATCCTGCTGGTGGGGGCGCGCTCCTATTTCGAACTGGGGCAGGCCGAAGACCCGCCGTTCACCTTCAAGACCATGCTGATCCAGGCGCAGTGGCCGGGGGCGTCGACACAGGAGGTGTCGGAACAGCTGACCGAGCGTATCGAGAAAAAACTGCAGGAACTGCCCGAGCTGGATTTCGTGGCGAGCTACGCCAAGCCGGGCGAGACCGCGCTGTTCGTCAATATCAAGGAGACCGTGCGCGGGCGCGACGTGGCGGCGGTGTGGTACCAGATCCGCAAGAAAATCGGCGATCTCAAGCCACAGTTGCCCGCCGGAGTGCAGGGACCGTTTTTCAACGACGAATTCGGCGATACCTTTGGCTCGATTTACGCCATCACCGGCGACGGTTTCTCGCGTGCTGACCTGCGAAAAATCGGCGAAGACGCGCAGCGCGAGGTGCGCCGCCTGCCCAACGTCGGCAAGGTCGAGCTGTTCGGCGTGGTGCCGGAAAAAATCTACATCGAGGTGCAGACGCAGAAGCTGGCCACCCTGGGCATCACCGCGCAACAGCTGATCCAGGCGGTGCAGGAACAGAACAGCGTGGTGGCCAACGGCCGGGTGGAAAACGACGTGCTGTCGATTCCGCTGCGCGTGTCGGGGCCGTATTCCGATGTCGAGCGTCTGCGCGAGGGTATCGTCAAAGTGGGCGGGCGCAGCCTGCGTCTGGGCGACATTGGCGAGGTGACACGGCGCTACGAAGACCCGCCCGCCACCGAAATCCGCTCGCAGGGCGAACCGGCAGTGTTGCTCGGGGTGTCGCTGGCGGAGGGCGGCGATGTGGTGGTGATGGGGCGCGCCGTCGCCGCGACCATGGCTGCGCTGCAAAAATCGCTGCCGGTAGGCGTCGAAATCCGCCAGATCCACGATCAGCCCAGCATCGTCAGCCGCGCAGTCAAGCTGTTCATGCAGAGTTTTCTGGAAGCGGTCGCCATCGTGCTGGCGGTCACCTTCCTGGCGCTGAAATGGCGTGCGGGTCTGGTGGTGGCGCTGAGTATTCCGGTGGTGCTGGCGATCACCTTCACCGTGATGTGGCTGTTCGACATCGATCTGCACCGCATTTCCACCGGCGCGCTCATCATCTCGCTCGGTCTGCTGGTGGACGACGCCATCATCGCGGTCGAGATGATGGCGCACAAGCTCGAAGCCGGCTGGGGGCGCTTCGAGGCGGCGACCTATGCCTTCCAGTCCACCGCGTTTCCGATGCTCACCGGCACGCTGCTGACCGCCACCGCGTTCCTGCCGATCGCGCTCGCCAAGTCGATGGTGGGCGAATACACCTTTGCCATTTTCGCGGTGACGACGATCGCGCTGTTGTCATCCTGGCTGGTGGCAGTGGTGGTCACGCCTTATCTGGGCTATGTGCTGCTGAAGCCGACGCATCAGGTCGCCGACGAAGACGCGAGCTATCACACGCCGTTTTACCGGCGCTTCCGGGCGGCAGTGACCTGGTGCGTGACGCATCGCCGCGCGGTGATTGCGCTGACGGTGCTGGCACTGATCATCGGCGTGGCGGCGATGCAGAAGGTGGAGAAGCAGTTTTTCCCGCAGTCCGACCGGCTGGAGATTCTGGTTGAAATGTGGCTGCCGGAAGGCGCTTCCATCGACGCCACGCGCGCCGAGGCGGTCCGGCTCGAAACCCTGCTGCGCCAGGGCGAGGATGTGGCGCACGTCATCAGCTACATCGGTCAGGGCGCGCCGCGCTTCGTACTGGGGCTGGATCAGCGCCTGAACAATCGCAACTTCGCGCAACTGGTGGTGATTGCTAAAGATGTCCCCGCGCGCGAGCGCGAAATTGCCCGCATCCGTCATCTGTTCGAGACCGATTTCCCCAATGTGCGCGGCCGCGCCGTGCGCTTCGAATATGGCCCGCCGGCCGGCTATCCGGTGCAATATCGCCTGAGTGGCAGCGATATTCCGCAACTCAAGATCGAGGCGGAGAAACTGCGCAGGATCGTCGCCGCGCAGCCGCAGGTCACGGCGGTGAATCTGGATTGGAACGAACAATCGCTGACCATGAAAGCGCTGCTGGATCAGGACAAGATCAAGGCGTTGGGCCTGAGCTCGGAGCAGGTCGGGCGTGTGCTGGCCTTGCAACTGGCGGGCGTCAGCCTCACCCAGTTTCGCGAAAACGATCTGTTGATCGATGTGGTGCTGCGCACCCCGCGTAGCGAGCATGCCGATGTCGACGCCCTGCGCGCGCTGCCGATCGGAAACTTCAACGGCCAGAGCGTGACGCTGGGACAGATTGCCAGGCTGGAGCCGGTGTTCGAGGACGGCGTGATCTGGCGGCGCGATCGCCTGCCGACCATCGCGGTGCGCGGCGATCCCGTCGGCAAGACGCAACCCGCGACCATCATTGCCGCGCTGGCGCCGCAGGTGGACGCGTTCAAGGCGCAACTGCCGCCGGGGTTCCGGCTGGAAGTCGGCGGCCCGGTGGAAAGCAGCGCCAAGGCCAATACCGCCATCGGCGCCTCGTGGCCGCTGATTCTCATCACGACCTTCACCTTGCTGATGTTGCAGCTCGGCAATTTCTCGCGCGCGCTGCTGGTGGTGCTGACCGCACCGCTCGGCATCATCGGCGTGGCAATTGCCTTGCTGGTGAGTGGCCAGCCGATGGGCTTCGTCGCCCTGCTGGGCATCATTTCGCTGGCCGGCATGATCATGCGCAATTCGGTGATTCTGGTCGACCAGATCCAGCAGGACGTCCGTCGCGGCCTGTCGCAGTGGGATGCGATCATCGAATCCACCGTACGGCGGATGCGCCCGATCACCCTCACCGCGGCGGCGGCGGCGCTGGCGATGATTCCGCTGTCGCGCTCGATATTCTGGGGGCCGATGGCGTTCGCGGTGATGGGTGGCCTGGTCGCGGCGACTTTCCTGACGCTTTTTTTCCTGCCGGCCTTGTATGCAGCGTGGTTTCGCGTGAAGCGCGAGTGACATCATTCATTTGCAGGGAGGCCGAGTGAAATCAATCATTTCTGGACTTGTGTTGCTGCTGGGTGGCTGTGCGGGGCTGCAATCGTCGGACCCGGCGTCGCCGTATTACGGTTTTCCGCCGGGCTGGTCGGTGCAGCTCAACCGGGTGTTGCCGATCGATCCCGGTGCGGCCACGGTGCGTTTGCAGTACGGCCGCATCGTGCCGCGCAACGGAGTGCAGGAACAGGATCCGTTCTGCATCATGGAAGTGAACATGCTGAGCAACCAGGTGCAATTGCTGCAACCGGGACGCTTCGAGGTGATACAGGTGACGCGCAACGTCAGTTCGATCACGGCTGCGGCAACGTCTCCGCTGATCAAGGCGCGCTTTGCCTTCGACGATGGCTCTCCCAGCTTTCTGTATTTCATCACCGAATTCCGCCTGCGCGATGCCGACCAGCCGGACGTGCGCAGCCTGCGTTGCGCCTGGAATCAGATGGCGCCCGGCAACCAGGGGCTGATGCGCCATCTCACGCTGGATGAAATGCGTTCGGCGCTGGGCGGCTGGATCAACCTGATTCCACCCGGGGAGCACCTGTGAAATCGATCGATACCCGCATCAAGCCGGATAGCAAGATCAAGCTGAGCGACTGGGACGCCGACGATAATGATGTCGTTGGCAAGGACAAGCCCGACGCGCGCGAGCGCCTGGACGAGCAGCGCGCACGGCTCGAAACGCTGCAGGAACTGCTCTATGCCGAAGGCAAGCACAAGTTGCTGGTCGTGTTGCAGGCGATGGATACCGCAGGCAAGGATTCGACCATCCGTCACGTGTTTCAGGGGGTCGATCCGCTCGGCGTGCGGGTGGCGAGCTTCAAGTCGCCGACACCGTATGAACTGGCGCGCGATTACCTGTGGCGGGTGCATCACCATGTGCCGGGTGCGGGCGAGATCGCCATCTTCAACCGCTCGCATTACGAGGATGTGCTGATTACCCGCGTCAACGGCTGGATCGACGCCGCCGAGTGCAAGCGGCGCTATCGCCAGATCAACGACTTTGAAAAAATGCTGGCGGAAACCGGCACGACCATCCTCAAGTTTTATCTGCACATTTCCAAGGACGAGCAGAAAAAGCGCCTCGAAGAACGGCGCGATACGGCGGAAAAACAGTGGAAATTTCAGCCTGGCGATCTCGCCGTGCGTGAGCAGTGGGACGATTACATGGGCGCCTATGAGGCGGCGTTGTCTGCTACCAGCACGGCACATGCGCCGTGGCATGTGATTCCCGCCAACAACAATCTGGCGCGCAATCTGATGGTGTCGAGTTTGCTGATTGAAACCCTGGATAATTTGAAGATGCGTTACCCGGAGCCGGTGCCCGGTGTGGCGGAGATCAAGATTGTTTGACCTGTCGCGGCGAGTTCAGGGTTTTTTGCGCGCGCGCGGATGCGCCTGGTCGTAGACCTTGGCGAGGTGCTGCCAGTCGAGATGGGTGTAGACCTGCGTGGTGCTGATGCTGGCGTGGCCGAGCATTTCCTGCACCGCGCGCAGGTCACCGGACGATTGCAGCACGTGGGTGGCGAAGGCGTGGCGCAGCAGGTGCGGGTGGACGTGCTGGTTCAGCCCCGCCTGCAGCGCCCAGCGCTCGAGCCGCAGTTGCACGTTGCGCGGGCTGAGGCGGCTGCCGCGCTGGCTGACGAAAAGTGCGGGCGTGTCGTCGTGCAGTAGCGGCTGCCGCAGCGGCAGCCAGGCGGCCAGGGCGGCCAGCGCCTGCTGGCCGACAGGCACGATGCGGGTTTTGCGCCCCTTGCCAGTAACCTGTGCGTCGCCGGATTGCAGGTTGACGTCCTTGAGGTCGAGGCCGACCAGTTCCGCCAGACGCAGGCCGGAGGAATAAAACAGCTCGAACATGGCGCGATCGCGCGCCAGCAGGGCATCGTCGGCTGCAGCCGCGTGGGCGCCATCGAGCAACTGGGTGCAGGCATCAGGCGACAGCACCTGCGGCAGGCTTTTGGCCGCTTTGGGTGGACGCAGGCCGATGCAGGGGTTGCTGGCGTAGCCGAGGCGGCGGCAGGCGAATACATAAAAGCCGCGCCAGCTCGACAGATGGCGTGCCACGCTGGCGGCGGAGAGATGCTGGCTGCGCAGCTTGACGATGGCGCCGCGAACATCGGTGATACTCAGCTCGGCCAGCGGCCTGGCGGCAGTCAGTTTCTCGAGTTGGGTCAGATCGCGCCGATAGGCCGCGACGGTATGCGCCGACAGCCGCCGTTCGGCGGCGAGGTGTTGCAGGTATTGGCTGATCGCATTCAACTGCGGTTTCCAGGTTCAGGCATGCAAGCGCGTCAACGCCGCGCCGATCAGCTGACCCAGGCGTTCCAGATACAGCGTGCCCATTTCCGGGTAGAAGCGCGTGGCTTCTTCCGACGCCAGCACCAGCAAGCCGATGGGCGCGGCGGNAGGCGTGGGGCGCAGCGGGATGCAGGCAAAGGCACGCAGATGGGGCGACACTTCGCCGAACCAGTTGCTGGCGTCGTCCACTGCCAGCGCCCCGCATACCGGCTGCGTCATGGCTGCCACGCTGTCGCGCGCGGCTTGCGCCACCGGGTCGCCGAGTCCGGGCAGGGCGTCGCCGGTNGGGCTCCACGCCCGCAGGGCATGATGCGGCACCGCAAAGCCTTCGCGCAGATGCAGCGCCAGCGCAGCCACGATGTCCTGCGGCGTGATGGCCGCCAGCAGCGCCAGCGTCAACGCGTGCAGCTTGTCGGAAATGCCGTCGTTTTCNTCGCCGAACTGGATCAGCTCGGCCAGCTTGTTTTCCAGCATGCGCACCTTGTCGCGCATGGCGATCAACTGGCGCTCGCTCATCGACACCGCGTGGGTGCCGTGCGGATGCGGAATGTTCAGCTCCGCCAGCAGGGTGGGAAAGTCGTTGAAAAAATTCGGATGCCGGGTCAGGTAATCGGCGATCGCCTGTTCGTTTATTGCAGCGGCTTGCGTATCGCTGGGTGTAGTCATGGGATTTCAATTTCTCCTTCAAATACGGTGACGGCGGGCCCGGTCATGTAAACCGGTTGATCCTTGCCCGCCCATTCGATGATCAGGTCGCCGCCGCGAGTGTGCACGCTGACCGGCGATTGCAGCCAGTCCTGGCGGATGCCCGCGACCGCCGCGGCGCAGGCGCCGGTGCCGCAGGCGAGGGTTTCGCCCGCGCCACGCTCGTAGACGCGCAGGCGGATGTCGTGGGCGGTGAGCACCTGCATGAAACCGGCGTTGACCCGTTGCGGAAAACGCTGATGCGCTTCGATCGCCGCACCGAGGATGTCCACCGGCGCGCTATCGAGATCGTTCACCCGCAGCACCGCATGCGGGTTGCCCATCGACAGCGCGGTGATTTCGAGCACGTGCGAGCCGACCTTGAGCGGATAGGTCAGCGCCTCGGCGGTGGCCGCGAACGGGATGTCGGCGGGGGCAAAGCGCGGTGCCCCCATGTTGACCGTGACCTGGCCGTTGTCGAGCAGGCGCGGCTCGATCACGCCGGATGCCGTTTCGACGCGGATCGCGGTCTTGTCGGTCAGCTTGTGATCGTGCACGAAGCGCACGAAGCAGCGTGCACCGTTGCCGCATTGCTCCACTTCGCCGCCGTCGGCGTTGAAGATGCGATAGCGGAAATCGACGTCGGCACGGGTGGGTTTCTCGACCAGCAGAATCTGGTCGCAGCCGACGCCGAAGTGGCGGTCGGCGAGTCGGCGGCATTGTTCGGGCGTGAGCTCGACGCGCTGGCTGATGCCGTCGAACACGACGAAGTCGTTGCCGAGGCCGTGCATTTTGGTGAAGCGCAAGCTTTTCTTTAAAACGCTCATGCAGTAAATAACCTGACGTATTCCTTGAGGATGCAGCGATCCATCACCACCGTCATGCCGCCCGCTTGCGCCTCATGCGCGGCGGCCTCATGGACGATGCCTTCCTGGATCCAGATGGATGGCAAGTGTAGCGCCAGGCACTGCTCGACGATAGCAGGCACATGCTCGGCCGCGCGAAACACGTCGACCAGGTCGACCGCAAAAGGAATGTCGGCGAGGCGGGCATACGCCCGTTCGCCCAGCACTTCGTCCACCAGCGGGCGCACCGGCACGATGCGAAAACCGTAGCGCTGCATCGCCTGCG
>Ga0031656_10001119_pt1 | contig 10088 bp, 6 predicted proteins | sample FrelakmetDIP11DI_FD_55080 | JGI IMG/M metagenome (GOLD analysis project Ga0031656, IMG submission 55080) | Freshwater lake sediment microbial communities from the University of Notre Dame, USA, for methane emissions studies - DIP11 DI | ecosystem: Environmental > Aquatic > Freshwater > Lake >... | reverse complement strand
CCCTGTTCCTTTCTCATCCGGATTCACAACAACCTGCTCTTGTTTGATCTGGGTGTTGGTACCATGAGGAGATTGTTGGAAGCGGGGGAAACTATTTCAAAAGCACTTGGTGCTGACACATTTTTATCCGGAATGCGAAACTGTTGATCTCAAGGCTGAATGCCGCAGGGCTTATAATGGTACTCTTGCTCTCGCGCAGGACCTCATGGTAATTGACGTGACACGATTTCTATAACACCTTTCGCAGGAATTGCCCCGTCAGAGACTCTTTGCTATGGATGATTTCTTCGGGCATGCCGGAGGCGACAATTCTTCCTCCGCTTGGTCCCCCTTCAGGGCCCAAGTCAATGATGTAGTCGGCGCACTTAATCACGTCCAGGTTGTGTTCTATCACTACGATGGTGTTTCCCATATCTACCAGCCTCAAAAGTACATCCAGAAGCTTTTGAATATCTGCCGCGTGAAGACCAATGGTCGGCTCGTCAAGGATATAGAGCGTGTTTCTATTTGCCCGTTTCCCCAGCTCTCTCGACAATTTGATCCGTTGGGCTTCGCCACCAGAGAGGGTCGTTGCCGACTGCCCCAGCCTGATGTAACCCATTCCGACATCAAAAAGGAGCTGAAGCTTGGATCGTATTGCCGGAATGTTATCGAAGAACAATAAGGCCTGCTTTACAGACATGTCCAGGACATCGGCGATGTTTTTATCCTTGTATTTGATGTCCAGCGTATCGAGATTGAACCTCTTCCCGCGGCAGACATCACACGTCACATACACATCCGGGAGAAAATGCATCTCAATTTTTATTAACCCGTTTCCCTCACAGGATTCACACCGTCCTCCTTTGACATTAAAACTGAAGCGGCCCGGCTTGTAGCCTCTGATTCTTGCTTCGGGAAGCCCGGTGAAGAGATCACGGATATGGGAGAATATCCCCGTGTAGGTTACCGGGTTGGAGCGGGGGGTGCGTCCTATGGGTTGTTGGTTCATCATGATAACCCTTTCAATGCCCCCTAAATCGACAATCCGTTTCAGCTTCCCCATGCCTCCCTTATAGTGGTTGAGTCTCCGGGCGAGGGCTTTGTAGAGGGTTTCAATGACCATGGTGCTTTTGCCGGAGCCGGAAACCCCCGTGACCGCCGTGAGAAGGCCCACGGGAATCTTGATATCGATATTCTTTAAATTGTGCTCACAGGCTCCTTCCAGAACAATGAAACGGGTAGGCGATGACCTCCTTTTTTCCGGGACGGATATGCACAGCTTGCCCGAAAGGTACATCCCCGTGAGTGATGAAGCGCATTTACTAATCTCTTCCGGAGTGCCCTGGAAGACAATATTGCCGCCGTCTGCACCCGCACCAGGTCCCATATCGATAATATAATCGGATGACATCATCATCGCTGCATCATGCTCTACGACAAGTACCGTATTGCCCATATCCCGCAACCGTTTGAGGGTAGAAATGAGCCTTGCGTTATCCCGCTGGTGAAGGCCTATGGTCGGTTCATCGAGGACATATAAAACGCCGACGAGTCCCGATCCGATCTGGGTTGCCAGCCTGATTCGCTGGCCTTCACCGCCCGAAAGGCTTCCCGATGCACGGTCCAGACTCAGGTAATCGATGCCGACATCAACGAGGAACCTGAGCCTTTCTTTGATTTCTTTAAGGATTCTTTCGGATACCAGGGTGTCCTGGCGCGACAGCGGCAACGACGAAAAAAACTCCAGACATTCCTTGACCGAGAGCGTGCATACATCATTGATATTTTTGCCGCCTACCGCCACTGACAGGCTTTCTTTCTTCAGCCGCGATCCCTGGCAGACCGGACACTCCTGTAAATTAATATAGCGGGCAAGATCCATTCTTACGGCATTGGAATTCGTTTCCCTGTAACGGCGGTCGAGCTGGTTGAGAAGACCTTCAAAAGGCCTGCTGTAAAAATACCGCCTGCCCCCTCTGTCGAAATAGAAGCGTATCATCTCGTTTCCAGAACCATGAAGAAGCATCGCCTGGATATCTTTGGGCAATTTATTGAAGGGACAGTTGACATCGAAATGATAATGCTCGGACAAGGCATCCAGCATCTGGTGATGATACAAGGAACTTCTGCCCGCCCATGGAGCGATAGCTCCTTCCCGTATGGAAAGTTCGCGATCAGGCACTACCAGGTTTTCGTCAAAATACATTCTCGTTCCCAGACCGTCGCACTCCGGGCACGCGCCGTAGGGGCTGTTGAATGAAAAATTGCGGGGCGCCAGCTCCGGCATGCTCACACCACACTCAGGGCAGGCATACTTTTCGCTGAATAGAAGTTCTTCTCCACCAGCGACGTCGATACGGACTAATCCATCGGAAAGGTGAGAAGCAATTTCCAGGGAATCCCTGAGACGACTTCTGATGCCTTCCTTGATAATTAATCGGTCAATGACAACATCAATATCGTGCCGCTTGTTTTTGTCCAGAGGAATGTCCTCACCAAGTTCGCGCGGCTGTCCATCAATACGAACCCGGACAAACCCTTCTTTCTGGAGTTTCCTTAATTCCTTTTGGAACTCCCCTTTTTTTCCTCGGGCAATGGGGGAGAGAATGCTGATCCTCGTTTTTTCGGGCATGCCGAGGATACTGTCAACCATCATATCTATGGTCTGGGAATGAATTTGCCTGCCGCATTGGTAGCAGTGAGGAACGCCGATTCTTGCGTAGAGAAGGCGCAGATAATCATAAATCTCGGTGACGGTCCCCACGGTTGATCGGGGATTATGGCTCGCTGTTCTCTGTTCAATGGCGATGGCGGGAGAGAGGCCTTCAATGGATTCAACATCAGGTTTGTCCATCTGGCCGATGAATTGCCGGGCGTAGGCGGACAGGGATTCCACATAGCGTCTCTGACCTTCAGCATAGATGGTGTCAAATGCAAGGGACGACTTGCCGGATCCGCTGACCCCGGTGATGATAACCAGTTTATCTCTCGGAATATCAATAGTGATATTTTTTAGGTTGTGTTGAGATGCTCCCTTTATTCTTATATAATCCATAATACAGGGAATAGTGATCAGATTAGGTAAGGGATCAGGTCCCAGAACCCTTACCCCTGTTTTTATAGTTTTATTTCAATGACTGACTTTTTTCTTAATTCTTTAATCCACTCAAGATATTTTTTATCCCACTTGTCTTCTTCAATCTTGGCTTTAATTTCTTCACGGACGGATTCAATGGGTTTAATACCGGCGCCTCTTTTATCAATCACTTTGATGATATGAAAGCCTATCGAGGATTCAATGACGCCGCTCAACTCGTCTTTTTTCAAACTAAAAGCTGCACTGTCAACGACAGGCTGCATAGACCCCTTTTCCACAAATCCGATATCTCCACCGGCTGCAGCAGCAGATCCCTGGGAATACCGGGAGGCGATTACATCAAACGACTCTCCTTTTTGAAGGCGCGCAAGGATTGCATCCACTTCCGCCCTGAGATTTGTCTTGACTTTTTCATCGGCGCCCCTGGGGAAGATGAGGAGAATTTGCTTTAACCTCACCGCTTCTTTACCTTCATAGTTTTCCCGATTCTGCTGGTAATATTCTCCTATTTCTTCTTCAGTAATCATAATCTTGGACTTTAATTCATGCCTGACCAGTTTCATTCTCAGGAGATGTTCTTTGACGTCTTTCTTGTGTGCCTCAAAAGTAGAGTTCTCTTGGGCAAGGTTGTTGAGAAGGTCTTCCATCGTATACTTTTTCCTGGCGAGGAGGTTAGTGATTGTTTCCATGACTTCCTCATCTTTCACGATCAAGCCTGCTTTTTTTGCTTCCTGGTCAATCAGGATGTTCTCAATCATTTTGTTCAGCATCATCAATCTATTGTCCGCGATGATCTTTTCCTTGTCCGGTCCCCGGTATGACTCCTCCATCTTTTTCCTGTAAGGTTCGAAGGTATTATTCAACTCCATAAGCGTGATCACATCGCCGTTGACAATGGCAATAATCCTGTCGGTAATTTCGGCATGCACGGGTATGGAGAATGAGATCCACACGGCAATAAGATAGCATACTATTTTCAGCATAATTCCTCGTTATTCATGTGCATGATTCAGCGTAATAGTCACTTTTTTCAAAAGTTCCCGGTCTATGTGATTGCCGCCCTCGACCGCAGTTCCTCCAGCCACCGCACATATGCCTTTTCTTCTTTCTTTTTCCGGAGATCGTGGATGACTTGTTCTTTCATATCACTCCACGTAATTTTTGTCCCCTCGATTCTTTCGATGATTTTAAAAATGTGATACCCGTAAAAACTTTTAATAACCGGACTGATTGCGCCGGGTGGCTGAGAAAAAAGAGCGGCATCAATCTCTTCCGGCATGATGCCCTGGCTGATGAATCCAAGGTCACCGCCTTTCGCGGCTTCAGGACCAATGGATTCTTCCCGCGCAACTTTACCAAAATCCTCGCCGCTCTTCAACATATTCAATATCATGTCCGCTTTATCCTGTTCGCGAACAACGATCTGGGCAACATGTACCCTCGTTTCCTGAGGATACATTCTTTTATGGGCGCTGTAGTACTTCCTTGCTTCATTCTCTTTCACTATTATGTGCGCGTGTACTTCGGATGCAATCAGCTTTTCCAGAAGCATTCGCTTTCTGAGCGCTTCTTTCCAGGTGCTATAGTTTACTTTTTGTACCGAGACCATCCTTTCAAAGCCTTCTCCTGAATAGCTTTCCTTAATCTCTTCAATTTTCCTTTCCAGTTCCGCATCGCTGACAGAGAGAGAAAGCGCTCCTGCGCGGAGGAGCATTATCTTCTCATCGATAAGGGCATGTAAGGCCTCTTCTTTCACACGGTCGCTGTCCTCTGGAGTGAGCGATGATCGCTCTATTACCGCACTCAATCCTGTCGCAAAGCTTTCATTGAACTCACTGATGGAAATTTTTATGCCGTCAACAGTTGCGAGCGGTTTTGCAATATTCTCCTGGCAGCTGCAGATGCCGATGATAAAAAAGACACAGAAAAAAGAATACCGCCTGGATAAAGATGTTTTCCACATAATAATCTATTCAATTGATCAGGCTTTGCAGCAGCTTCCTCGCCTGTTCCGTGATCTCCCGCGCCCGGAGATCCGGCATGAAGACAGTGAGTTTGAAATCGGGGGAAAGCGCGACTCCCTTTCTTCGGGTAAGTTCCAAGATTTTCGATGGATTCACGGGGCTCTCCGGATGAAAATCAATACACATCTTTTCCCCGTCGTACCTCATTTTTTTTCCTCTGATAGTCGCAAGAAGATTCCTGACGTCTATAACATCAAAGAGATTTTCTGCTTCCAAGGGTACCGATCCGTAGCAGTCGATAAGTTCCTCCTTGATCTTTATCAAATCTTCGTCAGTCCCTGCCATGGATAATCGTTTATATGCCACGAGCCTGCGGTGGACATCAGGTATGTAACCCTCGGGTATAAACGCCGGTAAGCCTAAATGTATTTCCGGCCTTACCTCCTTCTCCGGCATTTTTTCTCCTTTGAGTTCGCGAATGGTCTTTTCCATGAGCTCTGTATATAATTCGTATCCTACCGCGGCAATCTGCCCTGACTGTGATGTCCCCAGAATGNTTCCTGCGCCCCTTATTTCCAGATCATTCGTNGCGATCCTGAAACCGGAACCGGGTTCGGAATAATCCATTATCACCTGCAGCCGCCTCTGTGTCTCCCGCGACAACATGGATCCTTTGGGAACCAGGAGGTACGCACACGCTTCTTCCTTGGATCTCCCGACTCTGCCTCTGATTTGATAGAGTTGCGCGAGGCCAAACCGATCCGCCCGGTTGATGATGATCGTGTTCGCTGTCGGAATATCGAGGCCGGAGGCCACGATTGATGTACACACAAGGACATCATGATCCTGCCTTATAAATTTTGTCATGGCATCTTCTATATCTTTCGCCTTCATGCGGCCGTGGACAACGCCCACGTGTGCCTCCGGAACAAGTTTTTCCACCAGCCTNGCGATGGTGTATATCGATTGCACCCGGTCATGGAGGAAAAAAACCTGACCGCCTCTGCCCAGTTCCTGCCTGATTGCGTCNCGTATTATGTCTTCATTAAATTCAAACACATACGTTTTGACAGGAAGCCTGTCCTCGGGAGGTGTATTGATAATGGATAAATCCCGGATGCCGACAAGAGACAGGTGCAGAGTCCTTGGAATGGGTGTTGCCGTCAGGGTGAGGACATCCACGAGTGTTCTCAGTTTCTTGAGTTTTTCCTTATGGGTTACTCCGAAGCGTTGTTCCTCATCGATGATTACAAGTCCAAGGTCTTTGAATTTAATATCACTCTGCAATAACCGATGGGTTCCTATGGCGATATCTACNGTCCCCCNNTGTATTCCTTCCACAATCTTTTTTTGTTCCGCCTTTGTTCTCAATCGGTTNAGAACTTCCACGCAGACNGGATAATCCTTCAATCTCCGCGAAAAAGTGTGAAAGTGCTGTTCAGCCAAAATCGTTGTGGGAACGAGGATCGCAACCTGCTTTCCTTCCATTGCCGCTTTGAAGGATGCCCTCAGCGCGATTTCCGTTTTTCCAAACCCCGCGTCTCCGCATACCAGACGATCCATAGGTTTGTCGTTCGCCATGTCCTGAAGCACGTCTTCGATGGATCTGGACTGGTCGGGCGTTTCCTCATATTCGAAGGTTGAGCTGAATTCGTCATAAATCCTGTCGGGCGGCGAAAATGAATGCCCATCCATTACCTCGCGGGCGGCATAAATAGAAACCAGTTCCTCAGCAACTTCACGTACGGACTTTTTAACTTTCTCTTTTACCGCTTCCCAGGATGAGCCTCCCAGCCTGTCAATTCTCGGGACAGAACTCTCCGGACCTATATATCGTTGTATCTGTTCGAGACGGTCTACCGGTATATAAAGTTTATCACCCTCCAGATATTCAAGGAGGAGAAAATCATTCTCAATGTCACCGACGGAAAGTTTTTGCAGCCCCCGGTATAATCCAATACCATGGTCCGTGTGGACCGCGTAATCTCCTTCCTTCAACTCGCCGAACGACTTCAGGAAGAACCCTTCCCGCGNGGGTTTTGTGCGCCTGCGTGGTGCTTTTTTGCCGAATACTTCCTCGTCCGTAATCACAATCAGCTTCAGATCGGGCACACGGAATCCTCCCGTAATTTTGCCTTCTCTGATAATCAGTCGACCCTTACCGACATGNTGTTCAAGATCGGATGCAAAAGGAATATCTGCCCTGCTCGCAGGGAGGTTATACTGTTCCAGCAAGTGGCCTATACGATTCACCTCTTCCTTTCCTGTTCCCAGGAATGTCACCAGATTGCCTTCCTGAAGCCATCCCCTGATCTTGTCCACAAGGGGGCTCAGTAACCCGTCTCCATCGTCCGGTTTCTGCAACGTTGTCACCGGCTTCAGATCCGTATCCGGATGAGCTTTCATGTCGAATACAGGGGCGTCGCTTTCTTCACTCTTGTAAGATTCCATGTGGAGAGCTTCCAGGTATATTTTTTGAAAATCATTACATCGATGGAGAAAGCGTTCTTTCGTGAGATAGTAGGCGTTCTTTTCTAAATAAAATTTTTCTTCTTTGCGGGCCTTGAGCAAAAAGCGATCGATATCATTTTCAACATCAGTTTCTACCTGTTCGATCATGGGAAAATCGTCAAAAATAAGGAGCGAGTTCCCCGGCATGTAATCAAAGAGGGTACTGAGTATTCCCGNGGAACCATCTTTTTCTGGGTGCAAATCCTCATNNTGCCCTATTCCCTCTTTTGTGATCCCCGCGAACGATTCATAAAAAAGGGGTAAGAACATGGGATTGAGCGAGGAGATAAGATTGTTTTCCATCATCTCAATGAGGCGTGTTCTCATCATACGGGGAATTTCCAGTTCGAGGGCCCGCTGCTTGATATTGTCTATGGCGCGTTTCTTCCTGTCTTCCGTCAGGATTAATTCTCTCGCCGGAAGCAGGGTGAATTCGATCAGTTCACCCGTCGATCTCTGGGAGAGGGGATCAAACTCTCTGATTGATTCCAGTTCGTCCCCGATGAATTCCATCCTGAAAGGGTAATTCACTGCAGGAGGGAATACATCTACTATATGTCCCCGCACGCTGAACTGGCCTTTTTCATCGACAAGAGTGACTCTCTGATAGCCGCCTGCCGATAATTTGTGCACCAGGATGTTCCTGTCCATGATATCCCCGATGGTAATCTTTTCAGTGTAATTTTCGAAAACTTTTGGGGGGATGACCTTTTGCATTATGGCCTTCAGGGGAAGTACAATGACAGCCTTTTTTCCCCGTAACAGGTCGTAAAGAACCTCCATGCGGGCCAGTTCCACCTCCCGCTGGAAAGAGAACATATCCGCAGAAAAAAAGTCCCACGGCGGATACAGGAGAGCTTGGCTTTCTCCGTTGAGGAATAAAGAAAGATCCTGCCGAATATGCCGTGCCTCCTTCTCCGTCGGAGCTATCACGATCAATGATCTTTGTAAGCGTCTGGAAATTAAAGAGATGAGGAATGACTTTGCCGAACCCTGGAGACCGCTGATGCGTATTTTTTTTTCTCCACGATTGATTCCGTCAAACACGTTGTTGAAGGCGGTACGGTATAGTTTTGTCTCTTTCTCTACAATTTTTCTCACGAACTTTTTTCACACATATTTACGAAACGGCAAGCATCCTGTCTAAGGCCTTTTTCGCCGGAATTCCTGTTTCTTCCGGCACTTTGATGACATGCTTCATTTCAATCAATGCCCGCCATATATCTTCAAGGGTTATACATTTCATGGTCTCACAGATCAAATTATCAGATGCAGGGATAAACGTCTTCCCGGGGTTCTGTTTTTTCAGTTGATGAATGACTCCCATTTCCGTGCCTATAATGATCTCCGCGGCATCACATTCCCTGGCAAATCTCAGAATACCTCCCGTACTTCCGACAAAATCGGCAAGTTCTAAAACCTCAGATGTGCATTCGGGATGAGCGGCGAAAGGCGCCCGGGGGTATTTTTCCTTGACCTGTTGAATGGACTCAGTCGTGAGGAAATGATGAACCGGACAGTAACCGTTCCAGGGGATGATTTCCTTATCGGTGAATTTCGCAGTGTAACGGGCCAGATTTCCGTCAGGTATCATTATGATTTTCTTATTGGCGTGGAGAGAGTTTACTATGTTTATTGCATTGGAAGAAGTACAGCAGATGTCACTGAGGGCTTTGATTTCCGCAGTTGAGTTAATATAGGTGACAACGGGTACTCCCGGATTGTTGATTTTAACTTTTGTCAGTTCTGCCGCATTTATCATGTCTGCCAGGGCACATCCCGCTTCCATTCTGGAAGGAGGACTTTTTTGTCAGGGCATAGTATAGAGGCGCTCTCTGCCATGAAATGGACACCGGCAAATACGATGACATCGGCATCAGTTTTTGCGGCCCCCATACTGAGCGCGAGAGAATCACCTAAGATATCGGCGATATCCTGAATTTCACCGCGCTGATAATAGTGAGCCAGAAGAACGGCATTTTTTTCCTTGAGCAACTGTCTGATCTGCTTCTGCAATGACGTCACGTCCATTCACTCTATCCTCTTTTATATTAATAATATCTTTGAAACATCCATGCTTTGTCATTTCGACTGAAAGGAGAAATCTTGCACCTGTGTATAGCAAACAAGATTTCTCGTTGTTCTCTTCGTTGTAATGACACTCAAAGGTCATAATTCAATCACACCTATATTATATGCATCTTTTATTCAAGAATAAAGATGCTCAGCTTATCTATTGACAAGGCAAGGCATTTGAGTTAGCTATGGAACGAAATTAATTGCATTACAGGGAATAAATAATCCGGAAATTTAAGGAATTATCAATAAGTTGCACAATATATCCTCATTATAAATTATCACACATATACGACAAATGATCAGTGTTGAAGAAGCATTACACCGGATTTTAAGTATCATTATGCCTCTAGGTCCGGAGAAGGTTAACATCCTGGATTCCCTTGGCAGGGTTATCGGTGAAGATATATTTGCGTACCGCAACATCCCGCCGAAAGATAATTCCGCCATGGATGGAT
>Ga0031656_10001116_pt1 | contig 10099 bp, 9 predicted proteins | sample FrelakmetDIP11DI_FD_55080 | JGI IMG/M metagenome (GOLD analysis project Ga0031656, IMG submission 55080) | Freshwater lake sediment microbial communities from the University of Notre Dame, USA, for methane emissions studies - DIP11 DI | ecosystem: Environmental > Aquatic > Freshwater > Lake >... | reverse complement strand
ATAAGGATATCTTTCAATTCTGAATTTCTTATCAAGAACCAACTATACTGTGTATGAAAAGGTATTGTCAAGACAGTCAAATAAGTATATAATGTACATCAAGTTATCCCATTATGGCTTCAATAGTCATTATTCCTGCCCGCTACGAATCAACCCGATTTCCGGGAAAGCCCTTATACTCCCTGAAAGGCAAACCCCTCGTTCAGCATGTATTTGAAAATGCAAAACGGTCAATGCTTGCAGAAGACGTCATAGTGGCAACCGACAGCGAGACGATATTCGAAAAGGTGTTTTCTTTCGGAGGGAAGGCAGTCATGACCGATCCAAAGCACCCCTCCGGCACAGACAGAATAGCGGAAGTTGCCGCTTCCATGAAGTATGATATAATTGTGAATGTGCAGGGGGATGAACCGCTCATACGGCCTGAAATGATCGATGATGTGATTGCTCTCCTTGGTGATCAACGAGCTTCCATAGGAACCCTTGTCAAAAAGATAGAAAATGCCGAAGAAATTAACGACCCGAATGTTGTAAAGGCTGTTTTCGACAGGGAAGGGTTTGCCCTCTATTTCTCAAGAGCGCCGATTCCCTCACACGCTCGTCACTCGGAAATCCGGATGCCGTGTTATTACAAGCATATCGGTATGTACAGTTACAGGCGGGATACGCTTCTTTCACTTGCTGCCATGCAGCCCACTGAGCTGGAAAAAACAGAAAAGCTCGAACAATTGCGTGCGCTTGAAAACGGAATAAGGATAAAGGTAAAGGAAACCTTTGTTGAAACCTATGGGGTTGATACTCCCGAAGACCTGGAAAGGGTGGAAAAATGGCTAAGTATATCTTTGTAACAGGCGGTGTGGTTTCATCGCTCGGCAAGGGGATTGCCGCAGCTGCCACTGGAGCGCTTCTCGAAGCAAAAGGGCTGAAGGTCACCCTTCAGAAATTAGACCCGTACATCAACGTCGACCCCGGCACATTGAGCCCCTTCCAGCATGGCGAAGTCTTTGTCACTGACGACGGTGCGGAAACAGACCTTGACCTCGGCCACTATGAGAGGTTTACGTCGATCAGGACAGCACAGACCAACAACTTTACAACCGGAAAGATTTACTACAATGTGATCACAAAAGAAAGACGGGGGGATTATCTCGGGGAGACCGTACAGGTCGTTCCCCATATTACGGACGAGATCAAGCGGGCCATAAAAACGGTCAGCAACGACTATGACATCGTGATCGTTGAGATCGGCGGAACCATCGGAGACATTGAGAGTCTCCCGTTCCTTGAAGCGATACGTCAGTTCAGATATGACGTAGGCAGGGAAAACGTCCTCTATATCCATCTGACCCTTATCCCCTTTATCAAGGCATCCGGCGAGATCAAGACAAAACCGACGCAGCACAGCGTGAAGGAATTCAGGGAGATCGGAATCCAGCCGGACATCGTTTTATGCAGAACAGAGCGGCCGCTTCCCCCGGAAGTGAAGAAGAAGATCGCGATCCACTGCAACCTTGATATCGACGCCGTCATCTCTGCAAAAGATGTTGAAACGATCTACGAAGTGCCGTTGATGCTGCATAATGAAGGGCTCGATCACCTTATCAGCAAGAAATTTAATCTGGACGGCAAAGAGCCTGATCTCACGCTCTGGAAAGACGTCATCAGGAAAATAAAGGAACCCAGGCATGAAGTAACCATCGATATTGTGGGGAAATATACCGGCCTGAAAGATTCCTATAAAAGCCTGATGGAGGCACTCATCCATGGCGGTATTGCGAACGATTCCCGGGTGAATCTCAACTGGATCGATTCGGAAGAGATTGAAGTGCATGGCCCTGAAAAGTATTTATCCGAAGCAGACGGCATTCTCGTGCCCGGAGGTTTTGGATATCGGGGAATAGAGGGGAAGGTCAAGGCGATAAGGTTTGCGCGGGAAAAGAAGATCCCCTATTTTGGAATATGCCTTGGCATGCAGTGCGCGGTGATCGAGTTTGCGAGAAATGTATGCGGGCTCTCTGCCAACAGCACGGAGTTCGACCTGAACACCAAGGATCCGGTCATCTATCTCATGGAGAGATGGTATGACTTTAACAAGGAGAGGGTTGAGGTCCGCTCAGAGACCTCCCACAAAGGAGGCACTATGAGGCTCGGTTCATATCCCTGCGTCCTCGAACCGAATACGCATGCCTCCAGGGCATACAACGTGAAAGAGATATCTGAACGCCACAGACACCGGTATGAATTCAATAACGCCTATAAGGGCATTCTTACACGGCATGGATTGAAGATCAGCGGACTGAGCCCAGATGGCGAACTCGTTGAGATGGTCGAGATCGAGGACCACCCATGGTTTCTCGGGTGCCAGTTCCATCCCGAATTTAAATCGCGGCCAACCGATCCGCACCCGTTATTCAGGGCGTTTATCGGAGCAGCCCTCAATGAGAAGAGGTCGTTATTTCCCTATCCAGAAATCGGCACAGAAGAAAAAAGCAGAGACGCTTGACCAAAGAAATACATATAGGCGGCACGACACTCGGAGGCAATAATCCCTTGCTCATTATCGCAGGTCCCTGCGCTATCGAGAGTCAGGATGTAGTTTTTAATACGGCCGGGAAATTAAAGGAGATATGCGCAGCACTGAACCTTTCCCTCCTGTTTAAGAGTTCCTATGATAAGGCAAACCGGACTTCTCTATCTTCTTTCAGAGGCCCCGGGCTGGAGAAGGGGTTGCGGATACTCTCTGATATGCGAAGCAAATTTAATATCCCGGTGATCTCTGATGTGCATTCCGTCGAAGAAGTAAACGCCGCAGGAGATATCCTCGACGCCATGCAGATTCCTGCTTTTCTCTGCAGACAGACCGACCTTGTCCTTGCAGCTTCAAAAACAGGAAAACCGGTGAATATCAAAAAGGGACAGTTTCTTGCGCCCTGGGATGTGAAAAACATCATTGATAAATTCACCTCCACAGGCAATCAAAATCTTTTTATTACCGAGAGGGGGACATCCTTTGGATACAATAATCTCGTCGTCGATTTCAGGGGAATCCCCATAATGCGGTCATTCGGATACCCTGTTATTTTCGATATTACCCATAGCCTCCAGCTCCCCGGGGGCATGGGGAAAAGCTCAGGAGGTCAGCGGGAGTTCGCCGGGCCTTTGACAAGGGCTGCGGTCGCGGTCGGCGTGGACGGCCTGTTCCTGGAGGTCCATCCGGAACCTGAAAAGGCGCTCTGCGACGGTCCCAACATGATCAGTCTGGATGAGGTTGAAAAACTCCTCAGAACAGTCAAAGCGTTTGATGAATTGACCAAGTCTGCCGCTCCATTATAGGAAGCGGCGTCTCATAGCAGCGTCTTTTGCATTTTTTCGATTCTGAATAGTTACAAAGGAGTGCATAAGTAAGGCATCACAGTTAAAAAATCTCCCCTTGCCCCTCTTTGCCAAAGAGGGGTTTATCCCTCCCTTTGGCAAAGGGAGGGAAGGAGGGATTTTACTATTTAATATCTGCATATTTATGACCTTGAAAGGTATCTGCTTTATTGAAATCTGGTATGATATTAATCATTACGATTTGGTCAAAGGGTGCACAATAAAGAGCGATGAAACGAAACACCTCAAAGAGAATTAACGCAAAAGACAAAATCATTGACGTAGCAAAGAAAGTCCTGCGGATTGAGTCTGAGGCCGTTGCTGCTCTCGCTGACAAGCTTGACAGCAATTTTGAGAAAGCAGTAAACCTTATTCTCGAGAGAAAGGGCAGGGTTGTCGTTACCGGCATGGGCAAGTCCGGCCTTGTCGGAAAAAAGATCGCAGCTACTCTCGCGTCTACCGGCACGCCGGCCTTTTTTCTGCATCCTGCAGAGGCCGGGCATGGAGATCTCGGCATGGTCACCGAACGGGATGTTATTATCGCGATCTCCAACAGCGGAGAAACAGCGGAACTTACCGGACTTGTTCCTTTCCTGAAAAGGTTCGGCATCAAGCTTCTCTCCATGACCGGAAATCCGCGCTCCACCCTTGCAAAGATATCTGATGTGACGCTCGATATATCGGTCAAAGAAGAGGCGTGTCCCATGGGGATTGTACCCACAGCGTCGACGACCGCTGCAATGGCGATGGGGGACGCGCTTGCGGTTGCATTATTGAATAAAAGAGGGTTTAAAGAGGAAGACTTTGCTTTTTTCCATCCGGGAGGAAGCCTTGGGAAGAAGTTTTTCGTTAAGGTGAAAGACCTTATGCATACCGGTGAACGGCTTCCGAAAGTATTTCTTGATACCCCGATGTCAAAGGCGGTCATAGAGATGTCTTCCAAGAGGCTCGGACATGTGATTGTGCTCAATAAGAACGGTACGGTTGCAGGTGTAATAACGGATGGAGATGTGAGGAGAGGACTTGAAAAATGGAAAGGCAGGCTCTTCAGGCTCTCAGCGGAAAAGGTCATGACAAAGAATCCGCAAACAATACCGGGCGAAGAACTGGCTGCAAAGGCTTTATCCATTATGGATACACATGCCATTACCGCCCTTCTTGTCCCTGATGACAAAGGGAGGCCACTTGGTATCATCCACCTGCACGAGATCCTGAGGCAGGGGATTGTCTAACCCGGATTATGCATAACTATTCATGAAAGGTATCCGGACTCCAATTTCGGTTTACAAAGGGGAATGAATGATCAAATATAGACTTCTTATGGATTTTCAATCACCCGGAGCAGAAAAATGGTGGGAGGTCATCAACGATGACGTCATGGGGGGGCTCTCAAAAAGCCGCTTGACCATAACCGCGAACAAGACAGCCCTCTTTGAGGGGACGGTGTCACTCGAACATAACGGCGGTTTCACATCAGTGAGGACCAGTCCGGCAGACTTTTTTTTGGACGGCTTCAAGGGATTGACCATTAAGGCGAAGGGGGACGGCAAGCGTTACCGGCTGCGTCTGAGAACGACTAACACGGCCGAGGGGGTTGCGTACCAGACAAGCTTCGTGACGCAGCCTGGAACCTGGATCTCCCCCTTTTTTCCTTTCAGTGACTTCGTGTCTTCTTTCCGTGGTGATGTCGTCTCTGACGCGCCTGTGCTCAATCCTGCGGATATCAGGCAGATTGGATTGATGATCGCAGACAAACAGCCGGGGCCTTTCCGGCTCGAGATTGAGTGGATAAAGGTATATTTGGGGTACTGATATTCGAAGCTTTGTCGCTTCTTCCCCTTTACCACATAATTGTACGCCCCTCCATCTGCATGTTTTCTCTGTCCTTTCAGTATCCTGAAATAATACCCGTGAAACGGCTGAAGGTCCGGATTGAAGTATCCTTCCTTTGCTGCCAGAGCAACCAAAGGACCGATAGGACTTTCTTTTTCGCCTTCCTTCGCCTCCCAGTAAAGTCCGTCGCGTTTGCCTTCGGTACTGATGAGTCTCTGGGCAAATTCGACCTTACCGCTGCCTCCGCAATCCTTGGTCGCATATTCATGCTGCGCATCGACGTAGGCGTGAAGTGCATCAATCACTTGCAGCTCATTTCTGCCTATTCTCCTGTTCAGAATTTCCTGTTTCCCTTTTTGTATGTCAAACACCCATGCTGATCCCTTCTTCACGATCGGGATTGGCATGGGCCAGTTGTCGGCGCCTATACAGAGAATCATTTTGTCCGCTGATTCCCGTTGGAGGGTATTCATCTGATCATAGGCCCTGAGAAATTTTCCATCTTTCGTGTTTAAGTTGAAATGAAATGCACAATCTATATATTGACTTGTTTTATAAGGCTAATTGTGAGCATGCTTTTGCAAAACCGTATCAGTAGAGGCTTTGCTGACTTTTTAGCCAAGTATCTGTCCATCTTAAAAGAGTTTTGGGCTGTCAATCGTTGCCAAATCCTTAGCCCATGCGGTTTTGCTAATTTCAGTGCTCGTAACCGTTTGAAATTGAATATTAATAACAGCCTTAATAGATTCTTTACAACTTTTTTACGAATGAACCGTATTACATGACATCTTAAATCAATTTTATCACCGAAAAAGGGGGCGTGCAAGTTCGGTAATTCACCCACATTTACCGANAGAAGGTGTCAGTGCGAGCAGAGTGAGGCAGTGTCAATTCTTAGCAAAGAGATTAAATCTTCCCTACGGCGGCGAGATAAAGAGCGAACTCATTCTTGCCGTCAACTTTGAGCAGTTTGTCCATCAACTCCTGATGATAGGCTGCGACAGCACATGTCCCCCCGCCGATTGCTGCGCAGGCCAAGTAGAGATTCTGGCATACATGTCCGGCATCGATCGCAATAACCTTATGGGCCGCAAGATGGTATCGCCATTCCATCCGGTACGGTATGGTTGTCCATATAAACGTTACAGGGGCCTTCCCGATAAACGACTGATACAATGTTGCTGTTGCGATATCCTCCGCTAAATGTTCATTCAGTGATACCGCGAGAAGCTGATGTTCAATCGGTAAATAACGGTATATTCCCATTGCCAATCCCGTGACGTTCAAGATGCAGAGATACGTTTCGAGCGCATGCCGGCAACCGGCTGAAGGAACGGTTCGAAAAGCGGTGGATTCGTCTTCCCGCTTTCGTATCCCCTGGGTAGCCCAGAGCAGGAACGACAATTCTTCCAGGGACAGCGGTTCATCCCTGAAGTGTCTGTGACTTTTGCGGTTTTCTATTGCGGAAATAATATCTATATTCATAATGCTATGCCAGTTGTCTTTCGTCACCAGATCAATCCGATCGCTGTTCACATCATAAGGTTTTTGAATCGGCGGTGGCGGCATCCCCTTTCGTTGATCTGTCAGGCGGAAATCAATCGTCTGACGCACGGTGTCTTTTAAAAAATAGCGGTATTGCTCAAATAATTTTTCCATTATGCACCTTCCTTGTTTAAACTCTAACGATGAATCTTTACGGAACACTGTTATCAACAATTGTAATATGACAATGAAATGAGAATCAATTTCGAGAAGAGCGGAAGGAACAATTCAATAGGATTCCGCTATCAGAGTACTTGCTTCACCGCGCTATACGTAACAAAACCTACTTTTTCTTGTATTTTTAGTTAGTTAAATCCTGTTGTCCGCTATCCCTTTTTTGTTCCGTTCGAAGTAATCCGGCCTTATTGGCTGAGTTCTCTGCAGCACAACGTTAATGGCCTTGTAGTAATCTCTCTGCACTTTGAGATTGGAGACTCTACAATAGCACTGGGTTGTAGTAATCCGGCTGTGGCCCAGTAGATCCTGAATGGTAACGAGATCGGCATCCGCATTTAACAGCTGGGTTGCCATAGTGTGTCTCAAGTGATGACAGGATACTTCTATCCCGGTACTCTGTGCATAGTGTTCAATCCTCTTTTGAATGCCGCGAACTGATACCGGCTTTCCCCTCAACGGACCCTTCTGCACCAAGAACACTCTTTTCTCCTTCGACCATCTCCGCTTCTGCATATAATTCTCTAAGGCACTCAAAGCATCCTCACTGAGATAGACAACCCTGTCTTTGCTACCTTTTCCATTGAAGACATAAAGTTGTCTGCTGCGATACTCTATCGCATCTGCCGTCAGTCGCGCAACCTCTTCAACCCGCAGGCCGCACCTGAGCATTAGCATGAATATGGCCCGATCTCTGGTATCACTGATTTCGTTGAAGAGTGCTTCAACCTGTGCGTCTCTGAGATGTTTAGGCAGTGGCCGAGGCAAACGAAGCCTGTACTTCTTTTTGACCGGATTGCTGAGCGGCATTCCCTCATCTTCGATCAGGTAATCGTAAAAAGTATGGATGCAGCCGAAATGACAGTTGATGGTCTTTGGTTTCTTTCTCCTTCTCAATAAATAGTCCATATAAGCGTCAGTTTCTTTGGAGGTTACCCGCTCTATCGGAATCTGTAGCCAGGCACTGAAGTGACCGAGGATATTGACGTAGTTTTTTACGGTGTGCACCGAGTAGTTTCTGCGCTTCAGGAATCTCCGGTATCTGGCAATCAGATCAGTACGCTCCATGAATGCCTCCCCGTTCGATAATCTTCATGGCACGGAAGTACTCCTCTTCGCGACTTTTATCGGTCAGGCGAGCATATCGCCGGGTCATCTCTATGTCGCTATGACCCAGTAGCAGTTGGAGACATTCCAGGCGCATGCCGGCATTGAGCAGTTCGCTCGCAAAGGTATGCCGGAGACTGTGGAGCGTGTAGCCTTTATGCTGCAACCCTGCAGTACTCAACTATTTTGTAAAGATATTCCAGGCCGCAGTGTAGCATAAGTTACTCCTCCTCAAGCCGTAAAAAAGATATTCTTTGCTCTTATCTCTCTTTTTAAACCAGAGCCGTAAGGCCATCAGTGCATCATCGCTCAGATAAACCACTCGTCCAAGGCAGTTCTTTTCCCCCTCATAGATGTGTATCTTCTTCTCACGCACATCGAGATCTCTCATCTTCAAGCCAAGAACTTCACCAATTCTCATGCCTGTTCGTAAGAGCACGAGTATCAGGGCACGGTCACGAGCTTCCTTAATGGCAGCGAGTATCTTTCTCACATCACCCGGTGCAATGGCTCTCGGCAGGAAATCAGGCACTTTGAGTTTGATCTTGCGTTTAAGTATGCGTTCATTAATGATGTCCTGTTCGATCAGAAATCTCAGAAAAGCCCAGAGACTATTAAGCCGTGTTCGGGCCGTGGTGACTTTGAGCCCCCGATCCTGCTCGTGTTCGATAAATGCTTCTACATCGTCACGCATTATATCCTGTAGCTGACTCTTTCCTAACCCGCCGTAGAAAGTGAGAAAGGAACTCACAGCGTGGAAGCTGTTCAGTAGAGTGCTTGGTTTGTGATTCATTCTCCACTTGTGGCGCATGTAGCTCTCGAAGTGCTCTCTCTCGGGCAGTTCCATTTTAGAGATCTTCTGAAGAATGCGATCAATAGGAGAATATGCTACCGTCTGATAATTTACTGCTTCGATTTCACTGCTGTGTGGGCTGCTGATAATCGGCCTTGCCTGGATCATTGTTCCTCCTCTTTCTATTTGAAAAAGTAGGTTGATCATGACCCCGAGCGGCTCTAACAATCAATCAATTTTGTTACGTATAGCACCTACAAGTGTTGCATTTAAGGTAAAACGAATTTCGGAAACAAATGGATAATTTTCTGACCTTGGCCATAGTACTATATGCTGTAATTTTTGCAGGAGAGGTGTTAATGAAATCTATTTCTTCTTTCTGAAAATAATCATAGGACAGTTCTTGCAGACATCCGCACCTGGAAAATGATCGCCCGGTCTTGTGAGGGATGCGCTCCCAAGATTATGAATGCGATCAAAAAGTCTCTGTACAGTTGCCTGTATGTGCTCTCCGGGTATCGTAACGTTTATCTCGCCTCTTTCCATTTTGCCGGAATTGTATGTGCCGCCGCAGGCAGCAATAAGATTTGCTGATTTTTCAAGAAAAGAGAAAACGTTACTACCGCATGCAGCAGAATTAACAGTTAAATTTGAATGAATCGGGTGGATGTCCATAGCTGACATATAGTCAACCAACAGATGATAAGCCTGCATATTATCGCAATAGAAATGCACTGTATCAGGAGGAAAATATGAATCAGCAAGAGGTGAAACTACAAAGGCTTTAAGGGCACCTTCAGGAAGTCGGGGTTTTGTTTTCACAAATCTTACTGCTTGATCCCAGTTTTTTGCATATTTTAAATGGGTTTTTACTTCAGCATCATCAAAAGGCTTCCACCCAAAAACAAAAGAAGCATTGCTACAGCCTAATCTCTCTTTCGTTCCGAGAACTGTTTGACCTTTCATTCGAGCCGCAATCTCAAACTGGCAAAAGGTTAGTGGCTTCGCAGTCTCATAATACGATACGTTTTTCATGAAATCTTCCAGTTCTTCATCTTTAAAAATGAATTTAACAGCAATAGGATAATGCATAAGACGAAGCTCATCCATCAGTATCTTCTGCATATCTTTGTAAGTTATTTTTTCATCCATTTGTTATCCTCCGCAAAGGGGGTTATATTTATAAAGTTCGTGTTTCCAGTTGTACTCAACAGAATTATATCACGAAGGAAAAGTGCGTTGTACAGGAAGAAAGAGCGAGGAATAGGATGTGCG
>Ga0031656_10001115_pt1 | contig 10100 bp, 4 predicted proteins | sample FrelakmetDIP11DI_FD_55080 | JGI IMG/M metagenome (GOLD analysis project Ga0031656, IMG submission 55080) | Freshwater lake sediment microbial communities from the University of Notre Dame, USA, for methane emissions studies - DIP11 DI | ecosystem: Environmental > Aquatic > Freshwater > Lake >... | reverse complement strand
CTACTTTGCACAATAGGGGACATTTCTACTTTGCATCTCAGACGTCATCTTACCGAACTCGACGTCTCCATTCTTCTTTTATACACAATAGGCTCATTTCCTGGTCTGGCCTAATGGCTAGAAAATCTGCCAGTAACCTGTTGAAAGTGTGCGGTTCATCCAGCATCGGGAAGTGGCTAGACTGTTCGAAGGAAATTAAATGTCCTGATTCAGGGATAAAGGCAATCTCCTTTTCGTTAGGAAATTTAATGATTGGATCATTTTGTCCATACACCCACAAAGATGGAACTTGAATCCGCAATGGAAGCTGCCGCCAGTTAACCTGCCCGAACTGGGCAAGGGACACTGTGATCGACTGGGGATCAGTTTTCACAGAATCACTTCTGTAAGTTTCCGTTTCCCTCGACTTGCCGAATAACGAGTCAGCCAATTGATTTGGTGACGCTGAGGTGAGGCGTGGACTGATGGATTGGATCCCCATTGGATAAGCAATGGTTAGCAGACGGTCCACCTCTTTAGGATGGTCGGCTGCGTAATATAATGCCAGGATTGCGCCGAGTCCATGGCCGATCAAAGCGAAATTCCGAATACCCATATATTGAATAAATCCATCCAGCATGGATATCTGTTGCTCAATAGGATATCGTGATATGAGTTTAGAAGAATCGCCAAATCCCCACAGGTCAAGCGCGTATGTACGATGGGAAGTAGACGCGGATTGCATACTGGGCACCCAATATCGCCAGGAGCCAATCCATGTATGTAAGAAAATCAACGGTCGACCTCGACCGAGGACTTCGTAGTGTACAATCGCGTCGTTAAGAAAAATGGCGCTCATCGGTAAGTATGATGTTTCAGAAAGATGAAACCCTCCCGTTCTTTTTCCTTTAGATTCTTTTAATTCATCAGAGCTGCTTGAATCCGGTTAACTAACTGGTCTGGTGAAAATGGTTTGACGATGTAATCGGTAGCGCCTAGATCTAACCCTGTTTGAACTTCCGCCTCCTGTCCTTTTGCAGAGAGGAAGATAACTGGAATATTCTTTGTGCTCGATTCTGCCTTAAGGTGGGAGCAAGCTTCGTATCCCGTCATACGCGGCATGCGGATATCCAAAAGGATCAAATCAGGAATCTCATTCTTGGCGGTTTCAAATGCTTCTTCCCCGTTATTGGTTGAGATTACTTGATATCCAGCGAACTGGAGGGTAAATGCAATCAACTCGCGGATATCTCGCTCATCTTCGGCAATCAAGATCTTCGCCATAAGACTGCTTCGCTCCTTTGTTCGACCTGTTGCCGGTAGGCTGGCAGGGTAAAAGAGAATGTACTACCTTCGCCGGGCTCACCTTTGCTTGTTAACCAAATCCGACCATGATGCATATCAACTAATTGTTGGACAATATTCAACCCCAAACCTGTTCCCGAACTTGCCAGAACAAGCGGATCTTCACCACGGTAGAATCGCTCGAAAATCCGGGTTTGTTCAGGCAATGGGATTCCAATACCATTGTCAATGATATCCACCTGAATGTCTCCATTTGATTGGTAAGCTCTCAGCTTAATATGCCCATAATCTGGGGTGTAATCATATGCATTTTCGAGAAGATTTTGTATGATCTGCCGGACTCGTTCTGGATCTCCGATTACTCGTGGCAGATCCATCGGAATATTCACGCTAAATTGCATCGGTTTCATCTCTTCTTTTGACCGTTGGCGGAAGTCAGCGATAGCCCCTTCGATAAGAGATTGAATATCCATCGGTTGCAAAGCCAATTTGATTTTTCCAGCTTCGATTCGGGAAAGATCAAGCAAATCGTTCACCAACACTCCAAGCCGCTCGGTGTTGTTCTTTACGATCTCTAAGAAGCGCATTTGTTGCGGATTCATCGTTCCTGCTGCGCCCATGAGAAGAATCTCGACATACCCCTTGATGGATGTCATAGGCGTACGCAACTCATGGCTGACCGTAGCAACGAACTCGGTTTTAAGCCGGTCGACTTCGATTTGATGAGTGATGTCGTGAAAGATGGAGACAGTCCCGAGGAACTCGTTTTGGAAAAGGACTGGAGCCAGGTTGACTGAGACCACTTGGCCAGTATCAAGATTTAGCTGCTCGGAGTAATAAACACCTGGATTGAAACTTGCGGATTCACGCGCCCACTGCTGGATAGTTTCGATCCACATTTTTCCAACGCTGCCAAACAGTCCCATAAAATCATCTATTGAATTTCCAAGTACACGATCCCGGTTGAGCTGTAAAATTTTCTCTGCCGAGTCATTGAATAGCATGACATATCCATTAGAATCTGTGACCAGGATACCCTCAGCAACAGCTTCCAGGATCGCACGCGACTGGCTTGTTTCGATTTTTTGTTGGTGTAACAATCCGCTTAGTTCCTCAGCCTGCTCACGGATCAGGTTATATAATTCAGCATTATTAATTGCTACTGCAACCTGATTGGCAGCTGCCTGGACAAGATCGATTTTATCTTCGGAAAAATGACAGACATCAGGATGAAAAAGAAAGATCGCGCCGAGTAATTCCTCGCCAACCATCAGCGGAACTGCTATTGCACTACGGTGTAGTAATTTGGTATCTGGGAGTTGAATCCAACGCGAATCTTCTAACAAATCCTGGATGATTGCAGCTTTACGATTGGATATGATCCAGCCAATCAATCCCTGATCTTTGCGTAGTGCCAGTGGTTTTCCCTTTATTGGGGCGATTCCGGAATACCCAATAGAAGCAGCATGACGTAAGTTATCTTCTCCTGGTCGCCAAACGAGGCAGGAGATATGCGTTGCGTCGATCGTCTCTCTAAGTATCGATAAAGTCCGTTCAATAATGTAATCGATGTCCAATGAAGCGGAGAGTTCTGTGCTCAGACGTAATAAAGTCTGCGTTCTCTGGTGTTCCTGAGCAAGCTCAACCGTGCGCTCTTCCACCCGTATTTCCAAATCTTGGGTAAGCCCATGAATCTCTGTGAAGAGGCGAGCCTTTTCGACACTTATTGCAGCTTGGTTGACCACCACACGTGCTAGATCGATTTCATCTTGCATAAAGTGGCGGGGCTCGCTCGAATACACTATCCAGAGGCTATGCAATTGCTGACCAATGACCATTGGAAGAATAAATAGCGATCTGGCTTCCAGTTTTTCAAGGTAGCTTCGGATTGAGAGAAGAGCGGCTTCCTGGGAAGAATCCTCAGCAGAGAATACTCCAAGCGTTTGAGCTAGATGCGAAAATAGAGGCAATTCAGGTAAATGGAAGGGTAGTTCGAGAGATTTAAGGGGGTACTCATCAAATACAATTGAGCTTAACCCGGAAGGAGTTCCAAGTCCACCGGTTCCCCCAGCTTTGGGCGCTTGCTCTAAAGTCACGATCGAAATCCCAGAGCAGTATATCGCTTCTATCAGGTGCTGGCTTGAAAGACTGAGTATCTCAACATTCTCTAGAGTACTGTTTAAATTGAACGAAAGACGGCTTAATAAATTAGCCCGGCGGGAATTCCTTTCCAATTCCTGGTTTTGACGGATACTATCTTCATATAATCGGGCATTCTCAAAGGCAGTTGCTGCCTGGCTGGCGAATGTCATCAATAGCTCTAGATCTTGATCTTTGTAATAGTTCGGTTCAAGCTTCTCTAATGCGATTACCCCTATGACATTTCCTTGGAAACTAATTGGCACACCGAGCCAGGTCTGGTGATGTTTTTCCTCTAATCCTGCGAAGCGAGAGTCAAGTCGAATATCACCGATGTAGATAGCCCGACCATTCTCCAACATCTCTTTAAAAAGGGCACTGTCATCAACATTAACAATCAGGCCGAGGCGATTATCTGAATCTTCGAATCCCAGGGTTGCCTGTACAACTAGCGCCTGTTGATCTCTAATCCATAATGTGCCTGAATCAAATGGAACAACGGCTCGTAATTGATCTAATAAAGATGAAATTAGCGATTTCTTTTGTAGACTAGAGGTAATCTCGGTTGAAACCCCAGTTAATGCTGTAAGTTGATTGGCGCGTTGTTCGGCATCCTGGAAAAGGCTATAATTTGCCAAGGTGAGTGCAGCCTGTTGAGTGAGCGATGTAGCTAGTGCCAGATCTTCTTTCGAAAATCCTCCTTGGGTTGTGTAATTATCCAGGACCAATACGCCATCGTATGGTGAAATTTCCTGAGAGTTAGGGAGATACTTGGATACCGGAATGGGGATTAATAGACTTGAGATTGGTAATTTACCTCCGGTAGCTTCCTCGTAACTAAGTAGACTTTCGGAAGCGAGAGGGTAATCGCAGGCAAAATCAATCCCTTCAACCCTGAGGGATTGTTGTTGAAGATATACACGTCCGGGAAGAGAGTTTTCCACAGGGATTTCTATTCTTAACACACTCTCTGGGTTTGTAAAACCTACGGTTGTTTTCGGGATAAGAACATTTCGGTCTGTTTGCCATAGGGCTATAAAACCAGCTTGGGCTGAACGGACGACTTTCTTGGTGCTATCTACGAGTGCTTGTAAAAGGTGATTCGGATCGAGAGATTCTATCTGTCGAGTGAATTCCAGCAGGAGATTTATTTCTTGTAAGCGACGCTGGGATTCAATTACTAAGTTCTGTTTTTTCAATGCACCTGTGATCTGGTGAGAGATTCTTAGGGATAACTCCTCATCTTCAGATGTAACATCAAGATTTATTGAATAACTGGCTGCCAGGAAAACTGATTCAGGTTTTCCATCAACTTGGACTGGAAAAGCCAGAAAGCTCTGAATGCCGAGGGTTTTTATAAAGTGAGATTGACTCCATTTTGGACTTTGCTTGACATCTGGAATGACCAAAATTTCATTGGTCGATAAGCAGTGATTGAATGGATTCAGTTGTCCGAGGAAAGGTTCTATAGTTGTATATTCTGGAAGTGGGCCTTGACGATGGATTATTTGCAACCCTTCGGGTGTATTGTCTGCAACCAGAATGAGATCAGATCCAATATTCGTTTGAAGCGCATTTCCAACAACGTCAAGGATTGCATGTCGGTCGTTTTGTTGTGACACAAGATCGGTGATTTCTAGAGCAATTTTTAACCTTGAGCGTGCAAGCTCCAACTTCTCGATAGCTTTATTTTGTTCTGAACGCTCATGCTCAAGAACAGAGAGATCACCTATGGAATCTCGTGTTTGATCCTCCATGAGGCGAAGGTTATTTTGGAGAATGAGATTTTGTTCTTTCAGTGTGTTGACTTTCTGAAAAACCTCAATTAGAAGCGCGGCTTGACTGGCATAGATTTCAAGAGATTCAAGGGTAACCCGATCAGGACGTTTTCCATTGCTGGGATCGTCTAGACTAATCAACCCGAGGGGATGACCATCAGTTTTTTTCAATGGAAAGAACAATATATCTTCGGGATGCCAGTCATCGGATTCTGTTCGAATAAAATCCAATGATATCGGTACTACCGAATGGATATCGACTGGCATCACCGGCATTCTTTCATATGGGATGAAGAAAGCATTTCCTAAGCGAAATTCATCCTGCATGAGATTTTGTATACCTATCCACGGCTGAGGATTAGCTTTTAACTCTGCCATTATTTCCTGAGACAGACCAAAGTTAGTTGTCCGAATCAAGTTTTGAGTTGCAGGCTCATAAATACTGATCAATACGATATTGAAAGGTGTTGATTCTTGTATGCTTGAAGCGATTGTCTCCAGGGATCGTTCAAGGGGAAGATCAGGCTGCAATGTTTGGTTGGTTTCAATTAATTTAGCAAATAAGTCTATACGTCGATTTAATAACGAATTCTGATGGATTAATTCATCGTATTGTTGTGCATTTCTAATGGCGATCGCAGCCTGGTTTGCCAACGAGTAAGCGACATCTTTGGATGTATCATCAAAATAATTATTATTTCGTGAGTGCAATTCCAACAAACCGATCACCTGATCCTGATAGGTTATCGGAACAATCAATATTGATTTTACTTTCTGAGGAATTTTTTCTTCTCGATCACCTTCCCATGAATGGAATGACGAGGAAGAATTATCCTGATGGGTGGTCGGTGTGAAAATTAAAGGTTCTCGGCATTGAAGCACCGATGCTTCTTCGTCCGAATAAGATTCTGAAGGATTTTCTCCAAAATAACAGGCCACCTGGGGATGTAATGTGGGTGTCTCATCTGGATTGAAGAGCAAAATTGTTCCACATTCAGCTCCTGTCGTCCGTAACGCTTCTGAATATACTCTCTGGATTAGGTATCGTAAGTCAAGTGTTGAACTGAGTTCACGGCTGATTTGTGTGACTGCCGTTAATTGACTCACCCGTTTGCGTAAACCCTCATCAGTTTGGGACGCAAGTCGGGATCTCTCAATCGTACCTGCTAATTGATTTGCTGCAGTTCTTAATGTGTCCAGATCAGTTTGGTCAAACTGGTCTGGAATCCCGCTACCCAATATTATCTCGCCAATTCCCTGGTCTCCGATAATCAATGGTACATTGATGACAGAAGCAACATTCAGGTTCAGGAGTAATGGTTCGTATAATGGCAAAAACCTCATGTCCCGATTGATATCCCCACTGATAATTGGTTTTAGATTTCCTGAGACGGTAAGTCGAAACTCAGGATCACTGACCATTAAATTATNGAATTGCTTCCTNATTTGTAACGGGACACCAATCGAAGATGAGTCATGTAAACATAATTTCCGTTCGTTCTGATCAAGTAAATATATAGCAGCCATGTCGGCATGGATTAATTTTGTGAGTTCAGCTACTGATTTTCGTAAGATTTCATCGAGCGATACCCGTGAGCCAGTCAGGTTGGCGATTTGTCGTAATGCTTCCGCTCTTTGTATCCGGATTTGCGATCTTCGGAAGAGAGTGATGTTTTCGACGATTGGAGCTACCCGAACGGCAATCGATTCGATAAACCTCTGGTTTTCAGGAGAGAATGGTGGTTGTTCTTGGGGGTTAGCAATCAGCAGGTATCCTAGGAAATGTTGGTTTCTTGTAATAGGAAATAGCAAAGTTTGATGCATGCCTGATGCGATTGCTAAGTCTTCAAGCTTTAAGATGATGATCAGGGCATCTTCGACNGCATTAGTAGTAAGAATTCTTTCATTATTTTGGATTAGATCATCAACTGCACTATTTTTNGGAACCNTTAACAGGTATTGCGCGACAAAGTCATTCGGTATGCCCTGGAATGGTGTTTGCCCCCTTAATATCCTTTGCTCCTCATCGTAAAGAAAAAATCCAAAAATTTCTACCTCCAAGAGCATTGATATGCTGTTGACTAGATGTTCGAAAAGCTCATCCGGATCTTGGAGATTGTTAATGGAATTGAAAATATTTGCAATTCCATCTAATTCATCCAGGCGTCGCTTTTCTTGCTCGAAAGCCTGGGATTTCTTGATTGCTGTCGAGATGTGACTGGAGAGTAAATCAAGCAGTTCAAGGTCATTTTGATTGAAGGTATTAGCTGAGAGAGAACCCAATTCGATGACGCCTATTAAATCGCCCGAGAAAACAAGAGGAATCCCCAAATAAGAGCGTATGGGTAACTCGAATCGTTGTTTTTCCGACAGCGTGTTTATTTCTTGCTCAGTATCTGTAACGAGCAGGCGGGTTTTACTAGAGAAAACTTGGTTCGAATATACCAGGTTCGGATCAAGTTCATTGAGAATTAATCGGTGTTTCCCTCCGGAGAATTCCTGAAGCTTATATGAGCCAATCTGGTTCTCATTTTCGATGAGAGAAACTTCATTGAAATCAGTCGGTACTAATCTGTTCACCGCTTCTAATATTGCGATTAGAGTATCATCTAAATTGGAGGCTGAAAATATTTCCCTACTTGTCTCCGCGAATATCTCGGTAATATTCCTCGGGGGTGATTTATCATTCCTGCTCCTGGAAATTCTCAAAGTTTTCTCGGGATCATCAATTGCTTCCTCAATTCGTTTAATCAAAACCAATAATGCATGGCTATTTCCATAAGGAACTTTAACAGAGATAGCTTCAATAGTCATATTGTCAATCGATAGCTGTGCCCGCCCTTCAATGGTGCAAAGATTAAGAAAGACTTCACTAGGACGGAATCGGTATAGCAAATGATTCAGATCGATCTCATCTGCTGAAAATTTGCACCAGTCTAATTTGTCCAAATTGGAGTGAAGGATTCGTCCCCCTGATTGAACAAGGATGAAACCATTAGAATGTGGTTCTAGTTGTATACCATTCGGCTGAGGATAGGATGCCGAGTCGAGACTAATGCGTTGCTGCTTGGCGCGCAATAATAGCCGGGTGAATATAAAAAAAGAAAATCCAAGGAAAAGCAGGGTGAACCCCAAACTGGTGGGGTTTACATGAATCATTGATTACACCTTATCAAGTCGCCTGGCTTCGGCAGCTAACTCGGTAATCTCTCGAATATCCGCAAACTGATATTCGTTTGGAGAAACGACTCCAACTGAGAGATCCATCAACGGGCTTTTCATCTCAGGTACCTTATCGCCTGAGAGCCGAATATAACCTTGTTGTCGATCTTTGAAGCTGTAATAAGTGAGTACTTCATCGTTAAAACGTGTTGTCAGCCGATGCCGAATTTCTATTGAATTTTCTTCCTCCGTTATAACCATGAAGTTGTCTCCACCGATATGTCCAATAAAATCATTGACTGATCCGAGCTCATCAAGAACTTCACCAATTAGCATTCCAGTAAAGCGCAAGACATCGTCGCTGGCAACAAATCCATATGCTTCCTTGAATGGTTCAAAATGGTTAAGACGGATATCTAACATTGCCCAACCTTCTTTACGGATGATTTGACGAAGTTGTTCTTCGATTAATCGACCGGTTGGCAGGTTAGTTCGAGGATCGGTGAGTCTTTCTCGTTCCGAACGGGCAATGGCATTTTGCACTCGTAAACGTAGTTCTTCAATGTCAAATGGTTTTGTAACATAGTCATCAGCGCCCAATTCTAGACCCTGAAGCTTGTCGCTACGCTCATCCTTTTGAGTTAGAAAGATGATCGGTATATGACTGGTGCGAGTTTGTGTACGAAGGCAGCGGCAAACTTCATAACCATCGATGTCTGGCAGCATGATATCTAACACAATCAAGTGTGGCATTTTCTGACGTGTTTTTTCCAAGGCCTCCAATCCACGGGGAGCCAAGTCTGCCTCATACCCCAGACTTCCGAAATAAATCTGGAGCATTGTAGCAATATCGAAATCATCTTCGACGATTATGAGACGGTGTTTGTTCATAACTGCCTCCAGCAAAATTCAATTCTGACAAATTTTGAGGTTCATCTTCCCCCGGCTGGGGATAAAGACGGGGATGCAAGTCTGCTGATGACAATCTGTGATGATCACTCTCTTCATATCTTACATCCCGGTCAATCACACGCCTTTCGGAGGAAGCGAATAGGATGGTATCTGATTCGATTGTCCTGGCAGGAAAAACGACCATCCCCGAACCAAGCCGGCAGTTATGCCCAACACAACTGCCTAGGACCGGACGATTTGCCAGGTTGAGTTGTCCATTTCCGTCTCTAGCTCGGATTGGGACAGGTAATAAGTTGAAATCGGTAAAAGTAGATCCTGCACCGATGAAAGTATTCCTCCCAATGACGCACATTTGCAGGCAAGTATTCTGAGCTACCATGCTGTTGTCCATCAGGGTCGTCATAAATAGAGATGTCCTGAATGGGAGAAATACACCATCGCCAATTACCGATAACATTAGCTGGCAATCCTGGGAGATATTTACATTATTTCCAATGATGCAGTTTTCAATGATTACGCCGGCGTTGATCGTGACATTATCGCCGATAGTTGAGGGGCCGTGGATAACCGCTTTTGGATCGATAACACAGTTTTTCCCTATTTTGACTAATTCTGTGCATTCTAGAACCTGCTTTCCCTCGAATAAAGCTTTCCCCAAAATCTTTAGTTTATATAATGGCTCTTTCTTTAATCTCTCTTCAAAACGAGCTCCTCGGGAGAAAACGCCGAACACTACGTCAGCGATGAAAACGTGCACCCATGAGTCGATAGCGATCAAATTCCGCAAGGGAACTTGAAAAACGAGATTGCCCTGTTCATATGCCA
>Ga0031656_10001114_pt1 | contig 10100 bp, 12 predicted proteins | sample FrelakmetDIP11DI_FD_55080 | JGI IMG/M metagenome (GOLD analysis project Ga0031656, IMG submission 55080) | Freshwater lake sediment microbial communities from the University of Notre Dame, USA, for methane emissions studies - DIP11 DI | ecosystem: Environmental > Aquatic > Freshwater > Lake >... | reverse complement strand
GAGCGCCGACCACCCGCCACGGTCGCGCCGAGCACACGCCACTCACCTACTCGACGCAACTCAACCAACTCCCAGCGGTCCGTGAGCGGTTCGTTCACGGGGCGGCGACGCCAGTCAGCCGCTTGACCAGGGTCACGGCATTCGACGCGTCGTAGCCGTAGCCGTCGGCGCCGATCGAGTCGGCGAAGGCCTGCGACAGCGGCGCGCCGCCGACGATGACCTTGACCTGGCCGTCGAGCCCCCTGTCCTTGAGGAGGCTCACCACGTCCTTCATGCCGGCCATGGTGGTGGTGAGCAGGGCCGACAGCCCGACCACCTGGGCTCCCTCGGACTGGGCGGTCTCGACGAACCGCTCCGGCGCGACGTTGGCGCCGAGGTCGATGACCTCGAAGCCCGCGCCCCTGAGCATGACCCCCACCAGGTTCTTGCCGATGTCGTGCAGGTCGCCCTTGACCGTGCCGATGACCACCTTGCCGAGTGAGCGAACCTCGCCGGCGATGAGCAGCGGCTTGATCAGGTTCATGCCTGCGTTCATGGCGCGCGCCGCCAGCAGCACCTCGGGCAGGAAGATCTCGTTGGCGCCGAACCGCGCGCTGACCACATCCATGCCCGCGAGCAGGCCGTCGTTCAGGATCTGGCCTGGCGTCACGCCGGCGTCGAGCGCCTGCTGGGTCAGCTCGGCGACCTTCTTGTCCTCTCCTCGCTGCAGGCTCTCGCTGATCTGCTGGAGAACGTCCATGGCACCCCCCCGCGAATCGTGGGCCATTATCGACCCGTAAGCACCTTGCTGCAACCAGGTCACAGGCCGCTGATGGCAACAATCCACGACCGGTGCACGCCACGGCGCGGCGGCGACCGAGCGTGGAGCCCGAGGAGCGAGGGGTCCGCTTCGGTTGTGCGCCCGCGGCCCGGCCACCGTGCGGCCACCGCAAGAGTGCCACAGCGGCAGGAAGGTCGCCAGCCGGTCAGATCAGCCGGAGCGATACCCGGTAGGTGATACCGCTGACCGCCGCACAGAGCACAGTGCCCCACGCCAGGTCGACGAGCGCGACCTTCAGCGGGAACCCCTCCAGCGTCGCGAGGTTGGTGAGGTCATACGCCGCGTACGTTACGAGGCCGAGCAGCGCGCCGAGGACCAGGGCGTGGGCCAGGCTCTGCCGTTCGAGCGCCGGCCACACTGCCAGGACCACGATACCGGCCACGAACAGGAGGTAGAACACGATGGCGGCGACCCAGTTGACCTGTGCCCGCATCAGGTGCCCCATCTGATTCTGGTAGAACGAGCGGGCCACGACGCCCAGCCAGATCAGGTCAATCACCAGGAACGCCGGCAGCGCCACGGCATAGAGCTTCACGAAGATCGATGCGGTCATGGCTTTCCTCCTTTGCGTCTTCGTACGCATAGGGTACGCCAACGCACTCGAGGGCTCGCCGTCCGAGCGCTGGATTCGAGGCTGGGGCCGAGGAAGCGGATGGAGCGGTGTGCTACAACGGGCTGCGGTGGGGCCAATGGTCATGCCCTGTCTTCTTCGCGGCCGCGAGGCACGGTGACGGAAAGGGAGCGCTTCCTCGCCACCCTGCTCGGGGGGAGAGCTGACCGCTTCCCGCTCTTCGACCTCGAGCCGGCCGACTCCACCCTCGCGCTGTGGAGGGGCCAGGGCCTCCCCCGGGGGACGACCGTCGCCGAGCACTTCCGGCTCGAGACCCACGAGTCGGTCGGCCTCGAGGTGCGGAGCGCGCCGTTCTACGAGATGGCGCCGGACCTCCTCGAGTCTCCGGATGCCTTCGACCGACACTACGATCTCGGCGATCCTGACCGCCTTCCCGCCGATTGGAAGGAGCGCTGCGCACGGGCCCGTCGCCGGGGACGAGTGCTCTCCGTCGCCGCCTCGGGCGGCGGCCTGCTGCAGATGCTCGGGGTCGGGGACTGGGGCTCGCTGGTGGCGGCGTGTGACGCGCTGGTGAACCGCCCGGCCTTCGTGGAGTCCCTGCTCGAGCGAACGACGGAGTTCCACTGCCTGCTGCTCGAGCGGGCCCTGGCCAGGCTCAGGGTGGACTACGCCGCGTTCTACGAGCCGATCGCATCGAACACCGCTCCGGTGGTGTCGCCCGCGATGTTCGAGCGCTACTCGATCCCGGGCTACCGGAGGGTGATCGCTCTGCTGGAACGGCACGGGGTGCCGCTGCGCATCCTCTGCACCACCGGCGGCAACCTGCGGCCGCTCCTGCCGTCGCTGCTCGACGCCGGAATCAACGGGCTGTGGATCAGCAACATCACCAGCGCCGGCATGGAGTACCTCGCGCTGCGCCGCGACTTCGGCCCCGAGATCGCCCTGATCGGCGGCATCGACAGCACGGCCCTGCTCCGGGGCGAGGCCGCCGTCCGGCACGCCGTCGAGGAGACCGTGCCGCCGCTGCTGAGCCAGGGCCGCTATCTTCCCTGCCTCGACGACCGGCCGCGGGACAACACCCCGTTTGCCATGTACGCCCTCTACCGGGAGCTCCTCGCGGAGATCGCCGAGCGGGGATGAGTTCGCCCCGCTGCGCGACGATGGGGGGAAACGACCCCACGCCACGCCTGGTGCCGGAGGTGGGAGTCAGACGTGCCGAGAGGCAGCGGCCCCTGGGATTGTGTCTGGAAAGGGGGTGGCGAGGGAGTAGCAATGGTTCTTGACACTTCTGGGGAAACGTTGATGGCAACAGGCGGATCAGGGCACCGGGGGCGGGGTCGGTTTTCAGTCCCTCACAGTGATCCCGCGGCGCGCGGGTGCATCTCACGCGCTCAGGGCGTGAAGCGCTACGGCACCGTGACCGACCAAGCGGAGGTGTCGCCGGACTCAAAGCCGTCGGAGAACATCACCACGAGCCGCACGATCTCGCCCGCGATGTCCGAGCTTGGCGGGTTGGACCACTCATAGGCAAACAGGCAGTCCGACAGCGGCGAGCAGACCGCTTCGGGCGAGGACAGATTGGTGCCGGTGCCGCTCAGCACGAACTCGTCGCCGAGCGTAGTGTCGGCATCCTCCGAGACGAAGATCCCATGGATTTCGAAGCTATATGTGGGGGTTTCGTGCTGCCACAGGACCAGGTAGAGGTGCGGGTGGGCATAGGTCACGGCAAGTCCGTAGTTCGGGGGGGAATAGACGTAGGAGCCACTGACGGGGATTCCCTCCGGCGGCCCGAGGGCAACGCCCTCGAAGCTGATTCGCCTGGCCTTCACCTGAACGCCACTGACGTTGGCTTCCCACCACGTGATGAGGAAGCCGGCGTCTCCGACATCGAGCTGGAGGTTGGGCATAGCGAGGGTGGTGGAGCTGGCGTCGACCTCCGGGTTTCCCCACAGGTCGGAGAGATCCGTGCGGGTCATCTTGTAGCGAACCATGTGGTCACCGGTTGGGGACAGCGCGTAGTAGGCGATCAGATACCCACCGTCCCCATCGTACGCATCGGGGTGAAATGCCACCTGGGAGTCCGTACGTCCCCATCCGTCACCCGAGGGCACGCCACTCAAGGACATGAACGCGCCGTCGCTCGCCCGGATGCGCTGGGCGTAGAGGTCATGTTCACCCCCCGGCCAGTAGTTGGCGTACGTCACCAGGTACTCGTCGTCCGGGGTGCTGTAGGCGATCGACGGGGAAGCGTGCAAGGCCACTCCTGGGCTGATCATGAACACATCGCTCATCCAGCCGCCGTCCCACGCGACGCGCCGGGCCTGGACATCGGCCCGATCGGGATTCCCGTCATAGAAGTTCTCGAATGCGAACAGATACTGCTCGTGCAGCGGGCAGTATTCGATCGCCGGACCTTGCATCTGCTCTCCCGCGGCGTTTGCCACGTTGAAGTGCTCCAGCAGCGTCCCGTCCGGTGTCAGCCGACGAGCCCAGATGTCGCGCGACCACTGGTCCTGCCAGGTCGTCCACCCGACCATGAACTCGTCATGCTGCGCGTCATAGGCGGTCGCGCCCAAGGAGTTTGTGAGAGGGTCTGTCCAGATGATGATCTGAGGGTTGAACGCCTTCCCGGCAATCGCCGGCGGCGCGCTGCCCCCCGCCGGGTCTTCACCGTCCGCCGCGTGGGCTTCGGCATTGGTCCCGGAGACGTTTGTGGCCGGTCCGGACGCGCCCTGGGAGCCGACCAGCGCTGGCCGGTCCTGCGCGAGCACGGGCACGGCAAGGACACACACGCCGATCACGACGAGCGCCACCACGTGGGCCACGCGCAGCTGGCGTTGCATGGGTTGCCTCTTTCTGTAGGGTGTCTAGCTGCTCTCAGTGTAGGCCTCGGCGGCGCAGATGTCATCAATCTCCCTTCCAAGGGGTGAGACAACACCCGCGTCAAGCACTCCACGCTCACCAGGCGGTCGGGCACGACCCTTCGTGCGGGCGTTCAGTTGGTCGTCGGGTGGTAGACTCGTCGGCCGGGGGAGGTCGGGCGCCTGTCGCTCGTGGCGGGTGAAGCTCTTCCCTCGGACGTTCACCCTTTTCGTCATCCCGGTGGTCTGTGTCGACATGAACATCCACAATCTGGATTGCATCTTCAAGCCGCAGCGGATCGCCCTCTACGGCGTCACCGAGAACCCGAAGAGCGTGGCCGGGACCGTGCTGCGCAACGTCGTGGGCTCGGGCTTCCGCGGTGCCGTCTACCCGATCAACCCGAGCTGCGAGTCCGTGCTCGGCGTGCACTGCTACCCCGACCTCGCGCATCTGCCCCGCTTGCCCGAGCTCGCGGTGGTCTGCGCCCCGGCGCCGCAGGTCCCGGCGATCGTCCGCGAGTGCGGGGAGGCGGGCGTCCTCGGGCTGATCATCATTTCCGCCGGCTTCCGTGAGACCTGCCTCGAGATCGCGCGGAGCTGGGGCATCCGGCGGGTGGTGGCCGAGACAACCTCGGACAACGTGCGGATGATCGCGCTCTTCCAGGAGCGCGGGTTCGAGGTCACACCCGAGGAGCAGGGGCTGGTCACGGTCGCAAAAGACCTCGCGTAGGCCCTTCACCAAGCAAGAGGGCGCCGGTTGCCCGGCGCCCTGGGATCGGAGCGAGGATTGAGCGGCTAGGGCACCGTCGCGCTCCAGGTCGAGGTGTCGCCGGACTCGAAGCCGTCCTCGAACGGCAGAGCGCTGGCGTCCAGACCGAAGAAGTCCATGATCTGCACCAGCAGCTCGTCCTTGGTGCTCGGGCTGGACCCGTCCACCAGGCCGCCGAGCTCGAAGCTGGTGCCGACCGTGCGATAGCTGCTGCCGTCGTAGGCGACCCCGTTGATGTACTGCGGCGAGGTCTCCAGGAAGATCGCGAACGCGCTGCCCAAAGGCGCGAGGTGATCGATCCAGCTGTTCTCGCCCTGATACTCGAAGTACATCCCTTCGGTGAAGGTGCCGCTCGCTCCCTCGATGGGTCCGGCGTCGCCGCTGCCGTCACTCAGTCCGTCGATGTTGAAGTACGGATGAACAGCCGTGGCGAGGTCGAAGGCCCAGGTGTCGCCGCCCTCCATGTAGAGCCGGCCGCCGTCGTCCAGAAACTGGGCCAGCGCCTGCCCCTCGGCCGCCGTGAGCTGGTGGTTGTTCGGGAAGATGCCCAGGCAGACGAAGATGGTGCGGTACCAGCTGCAATTCTCCGGCAGCAGGCTGCCCGTCTCATAGGCTATCCCCTGCGCATCCAACCACTGGCTGATGGAGCCGCCGCTCAGCGGCGTGGTGTCGGGCTCGTAGATGAACACCGGGATCTGGTCGATGATGGAGAACGAGTGGTATCCCGCCGCGGGGTCGGTGATCGTGTTCGGTGTCGAAGCGACGTCCACGGCGACGATCCGATACTCGACCGTGTCACCGATCGACACGGAGCCGAAGAAGTCGGCCGAGTACACACCGTCCCGTTCGGGGAGCATGGGCACCGACTGCACCGGTCCGCCGTTGATGGAGAACTCGAGGGTGACGACGCCGACGCCCTGATTGTCGGTGACCGTGGCGCTGACCGTTGCGGGCCACGCGACGAGGAGCTGATCGCCCAGCGGCTCGTGCTCGATCACGGGCGGCGTCGTGTCGACTCCCACATGGAAGCTGTGCAGCTCGGTGGGGGCGTCCGAGGGGTGGGTCGACGCATTGCCGCCCGTGTCGGCGGCGGAGAGGTAGTAGTAGACCGTCGTGCCGTACGGCTGGGCAGGTATCTCGGCCGTGTAGTCGTCGCCGCCGACCGGCGTCAGGACCACATCGGTGAAGGTCGAGCCACCGTCCAGGTTCCAGTGCAGCTGCAGCTCGTCGGGGATCAGCGCGTAGTTCGTGGTGATCGAGCAGTTGGTCGCGTAGGCATTCAGATTATCCTCCGTGTCTTTCAACGGCACGTGGGTAATCCGGAGCAGCTCGGCCAGCAGCTGCTCGATCATGGCGACGACGGTGGGCTCCTCGAAGCCCGAGGTGGTGTAATGCAGGATCATCTCGCCGTCGATGATGGCGTTGTACGGCACATAGCCGTCGCCGAACAGGTTATAGACCGCGTCGGTTGGGTCGGACAGCACCGGATGGGTCAGGCCGTAGGTGTTGATCCACGCCTGGCAGGTAGCCTGCGACATTCCCACCCCGATGGCGAGCACCATGAGCCCCTGATCACGATAGGTTTCCCAGATTGCCTGCACTTGCGGAGCCTCCGCAAGGCATCCGCCTCACGTGTCGGTCCAGAAGACCAGCCAGATCACCATGCCTTCGTAGTCATACAGCGAGACAGGCGTGCCAAACGCGTCATTCAACGTGAAGCCGGCGATGGGGTCTCCCACGACGTAGGGGACCGCGGCATCGGCCGTGGCCACGACGGTCAACATCAGTGCGCAAAGTGCGAGAGCTACCGGCTTCATTGCTTCCTCCTTGACGAAATCGGCCCTCAGGCGGATCAGAAATAGGCCATCTCGACGGGGAAGTCAAACCCCTCTCCGCAGTTCGCTCACTCGAGGTGACGCACCCCGGGTGGATCTGGAGCAGCACCATGTCGGCTCAACAGGCAGAACGCTGACGATGGAGTGATCGTTTTTGACACCGACGTGATCTCGTACGTTCTTCGTCCGGCACCGCCGGCCGGACTGATTCGTCGGGTTGCCGACGTTGATCCGGACGAGCAGGCAATCACGACACTGACAGCGGGCGAGCTCGTCTACGGCGCGTGGCGCAGCTCCCGGCCCGAGCACTTCCTGACAGCTCTCCGGGACCGGGTGTGGCCGAACATCAGGGTGCTGGGATTCGATCTCGCCGCGGCGATGATCTACGGCCGATTGCGCGCGAATCTCGAGCGCGATGGCACGCCGATGGCCGAGCCGGATCTCCGCATCGCAGCGATCTGTCTGCGGCACGACGCCACCCTGGCCACCGGGAATCTCCGCCACTTCGAGAGGGTGCCGGACCTTCGCGTGGAGGACTGGCTGGCGGACTACCGCTGAAGCTCGACACCGGCACCGACGGTCGGCTCGCCCCGCCATACGGCGCATTCGGTCAGATGGCAGGCTTCGTCCTCTCCCGGTGGTCGAGAACGAAGCCTGATGCCGGAGGAGGGAGTCGCACCACGGCGCCAGGCGGACAGAAGGCTGGATGCGGTGCTCGCACCCGGATGTTGATCCACCCATCCACCGGCGATCACGGTCCGTGCGAGGCGCACAACACGAACTTCCAAGGTCATGGGCGGCATTCGCAATCGCGGCTGCGGTGCGCTACGGTTCCGGTTCGATTTGGTCCAGCACTCGACGCCAGACCCTCTCGAGGTTGAGTCGTCGCACCCATTCCTCGATGTACTCGCGGTCGAGCTCGTCACCGGTCACCTTGATGACACCCGCAATGTCGCGGAGGTGTTTCTCCGACTCGCCCTCGCGGTAGTACTCGAGCTTCTTGATGACGACATCCTCTGGAGCGGCGAAGACGGCCGCTGACGAAGGGCCGATCGGGAGCCTGCGCGACCTGCCAAACCTGCTCTCGTCGAACTCGCCAGATCCGGCCACCATGAAGTCGATCTTCAGGCCCGAGCGAGGATGCAAAACGTTGAACTGCCCCGTGTGCTCGAGTGCTTCGAGTACCGCCTTCGTGCTGAGGTAGAACTCCTCCTCCGGGAAAACCGAGCGCAGCCTTTCGACGTCCTGTCTGTCGATTCGAACCACCACGTCAATGTCTCTTGTGAAGCGGGGCTCGCCGTACGCGATGGTCGCCATCGAACCGGTGACGAGATAGGGGATGTCGAGCTCTTCGAGCGCAGCGGTCACTCGACGAAGGAGTTCAGCAAGCTCCATGGGAGAGCCTTCGCGCGACCTCCGCTGCAACCTTGCCTTCGGACCAGTCTGGGTGCTGTGACACCAGAATCGCTGTGATGATCTCCCGGGCCGAACGCCACATACCGAAGGCTATCTCGAGACGCCCGGCCGCACCTCGCTGGCGAAGGACCTCCACCGTCTGATCGTCGACACTTTCGATTGAGGGAGGGAATCGCGGCATGCGCAGAGTATACCGCTGCCGAGCTGTCACGCTTCGCATCACCGGCCACGCACCGCGAGCAGCGAGGAAAGAGGCGCCGGAGGGGGGATTTGCACTCGGCGAGAAGCTGCGGTATGTGGCCGTGGCCATGGGGGTCGGAAGCCTGTCGTGAGCCAGGCTGGAGAGGGGGTCGGCTGGCGTACGGCCACTCGCAGCTGGCGGGGAGAGGCGTCGTGAGGTCGGAGGGGAGGGGGACGACGTCAGGTCGAACAGAGCATCTTCACTCTGGCTCCCGGTCATGGTCCAGAATCTCGAGATCGACGAGGTCCTTCGTGCGCCCGGCGGCCCGTTTGTTCTTGATGAGGGATGAACGACCGATAACCGGGACCAGAATTCCCTCAACCTCTACGATGACTCTCGATGTCCACGCATCCTCGAATTCGATGCCGGAGATCCCAGTCATGAGATCGATGCGTCGCGGCGGCAGACCCATCTGGTACACAGTGTCAGGTCGTTCGAGGTCCTCGATCGTGAGGCCGTGGTCGGATACCGGTGCGCCGAACTCTCGGAGCGCGTTGAGCACGCGCTCTCCATTGTCTCGGCCGGGTCTGATCCAGACGTCGAAATCGCCCGTTGCCCGTGGGACGCCATGAACTGCCATGGCGTGGGCTCCAACAACGAGATACTCGACCTCGGCGCGGTTCAACGCCTTGACCATATCGAGGAAGTCACGGTTGACGGAGGGGCGGCTCATCGGCAGCCGCGGAGGACCCGGCCTGGTACGTTCTCACGATCGTATTCTGGGAAGCTGCGGCCGGTCCAGATCCATCCCACTTCGGCGAGCTCCCACATCATCGCCAGCCGCTCCTCGGGAGACGTTGACCGAGAAAGGTCGTCCGAGGGCTCGTTGCCGAACCGGTAGACCTTGCCGGGCCATCTCGCGCGATGACGAGCAGGAGATTCAGAAATCTTTTCCATTCAGTCAATTATAGCCTGATAGGCTGCTCCGCATCAACCCTTGACAACAGGTCTCAACGGACAGACCAGCGCCTCAGCTGCACCTCGAGGACGCTTCGGTTGTTGATCCTCCCTGCCGGTTGTTGAGATTGTCCGAGCGCTGATTTCCCGTGAGCTCTGCGAGCCGACACCGCCAAGGCGCGGGCCACGACACGTCGTCGGCGCGCCGGCTCGCGAGGCCAGCGTCGTTCGCACCCACGAGATGCCAGCACAATGTGGGGAACTGAGGGCCTGCGGGAACTGAGGATGGTGGGAGGCGAGGTTTCTGAAGGCCTTCGGCCGTTGCGACTCACCTTGATCAGCCAGTGGCCGTGAGCCAACCGAGAGCGGGCAGGCTGGGGTGCGGCCACTCGCTGCTGGCGGGGAGAGGCGTCGCGAGGGCGGGTGTGGGGTGGGCGACGTCAATCAAGAGCCTGAACATGCGGTGCCAGCCGAGATGGCGCTGGCCTGCCAGGGCGAAGTTCTCGACGGGCGTCGCCGAGACCGAACAGCCCGGCTTCGTCCTCCGGACTACGCCGTGGCAGGCTTCGTCCTCTCCCGATGGTCGAGAACGAAGCCTGGTGCCGGAGGGGAGATTCGCACACACCGTCAGCGGCGATCGGTGGCCGTAGCCGAGGGGGTCGCAGGCCTGGCGTGAGCCAGGCCGGAGAG
>Ga0031656_10001112_pt1 | contig 10106 bp, 7 predicted proteins | sample FrelakmetDIP11DI_FD_55080 | JGI IMG/M metagenome (GOLD analysis project Ga0031656, IMG submission 55080) | Freshwater lake sediment microbial communities from the University of Notre Dame, USA, for methane emissions studies - DIP11 DI | ecosystem: Environmental > Aquatic > Freshwater > Lake >... | reverse complement strand
ATAGAAGGCGAGGATCAACGATATCGCCCCAACGACTCCGGGGAAAACAGCGCCGGGATGGGCCAACTCGAAGTAAAGACCTGCAAGGCCGATCATCATCAAGATGTAGGCGATGTTTGGATCGCCGATGATTCGAAGGACCGTATCCCTAAACCCGGGCTTGTGGTATAGCTTGGCGAGGTCTTTCGTCTTCAGCGTTACTTTCCCCTGCTTGAGCTGGATTTCTCTGCCATCCAGAAGTTTGAGCAGTTCATCGATATCGGCGGCTACCAGATCAACCACTTTCTTCTCCACCGCCTCCTCAGCCGTGATGGAAACACTTTCCCGGATCGCCTTTTCAACCCAATCCGCATTCCTTCCCTTGTCCTGGGCAATGCCTCTTCCATAAGAAGCCATGTCGTTGACGACTTTTTCCGACATGTCCTTGTCAATGTCTTTCCCGCCGGCGCCCACGGGATGGGCTGCCCCGATATTGGTTCCCGGCGCCATGGCCGCGACATGGGCGGAAACGGTTATCATCACTCCGGCAGAGGCTGCGCCGGCCCCCTTAGGCGCCACATAGACCACGACGGGGACCGAGGAATTCATGATTCCCTTCACCATGGTGCGCATGGAAGGAACCAGGCCGCCCGGTGTGTCCAGCCGGATGACAATAAGCTCATCGCCGCTCTTTTCCGCATCCTCCAGGCCTCGAGTGAGAAATGCCGCTGCTCCTGGGTTGATCGGCCCCTCGAGTTCGATAATCCTGACCTCGCCCCCTTTCGTCAAGCCCACGGTCTTTCCCAGGCCGACAAGGGCAAGGCACAGCATTCCTGCAATGATCAGTCTTTTACTCATTTCACTTCACCTTGAGACCCAACCGTCCCATGATTTTCTGCACGTCCTCCCACACCTGGCGTTTTAGCGGACGCTCCTCTGAGGGGTTTCTCAGGATGTANGCAGGGTGGAAGGTGGCCATAAGCGGGATTCCCATAAAAGAGAACCAGTTTCCTCTTTCCTGGGTGATCTTGAATTCCCTGCCGAGCAGACTCTTAGCGGCGATGCGGCCCAGGGTGCAAATCACCTCGGGCCGGATGATCGCGAGCTGTTGTTTCAGAAAAGGCAGGCAGATTTGAACCTCGTCTGCTTCAGGGTCCCTGTTGTTGGGCGGCCGGCATTTGACCACATTACAAATATAAACATCCTCCCGCTTGAGGCCCATGCCGCTTTCAATAATTTTTGTCAGAAGTTTACCCGCCTCACCGACAAAAGGTCTTCCGGCTGCATCTTCTTCCGCGCCCGGGCCCTCGCCCACAAACACAAGGCGGGCGCTGGGTGAGCCTTCCCCAAAAACAAGATGTGTCCTTCCCTGAGAGAGTTTACACCGCTNGCAGTCCCCGATGAAAGCACGCAACGAATCGAGATCCATGAGATGGTTCTGTTCGGCATTCGGATCGCTCATGCTTTCACTTGAAAGCTTCGGGAGGTCAACCTTTCGGCTCTTCTTACCCCGCTCTTCTCCACCCTCCGTCCCGCCTTTGGCGGGACTACGGGGGACGGGCGAGCGGGGGCTGAGCGCCGTCGAAGGATCAAGACCGTTCTGGGGATAGGAGATCAAAAGGTTCTTGAGCTGGCTCACAATCTCCAGAAGTTCCGCTCTGGGACTCATGAAGACTTCTCCCACAGGGTTTTGATCCTGTCCAGGAGCTGATCCGCGACCTCCTGTTTGGGCATCAGCGGTAAGTCCTCCATGTGCCCGTCGCGGTAAACGATTTTCACGGCATTGGTGTCCGCCTCAAATCCTGTGTCTTCCCTGGACACATCGTTCACCACAATCAAGTCGAGATTCTTTTTCTTCAGTTTCTCTTTGGCATTCGCTATGAAATCCTGCGTTTCCGCGGCAAAGCCGACCAGAAGGCACCGGCTGTTCCCCTGCATGCAGCCCAGCTCTGCCAGAATATCGGGATTCTCTACCAGTTCAAGCGTCTGAACGCCTCGTCCCTTCTTAATCTTGTGCTCAGAGGTCTCCTTGGGTCTCCAATCAAGCACAGCCGCCGCCTTGATGATCACATCATACTGCCCGCAGTCGGCCAGAACCGTCCGCCTCATTTCTTCGGCGGTCTTCACGCGACTCAAGGCAACATCCCTCGGCGGCTTTAGAGCCGTCGGCCCGCTCACCAGAGTGACCTTTGCCCCCCTCCTTCTGGCTGCCCTGGCCAGAGCATATCCCATCTTGCCGCTTGACCGGTTGCTCATGTATCGGACCGGGTCAAGGGGCTCCAGAGTCGCACCCGCCGTCACAAGGATCCTNAGCCCCGAAAGATCTTGCTTGGAAAGGAGCATCCTTGCTTCTTCCACAATGTCTTCCGGCTCCGGAAGTCGCCCCGGGCCCTCGGTGCGGCAGGCCAGTTCTCCGGCCTCCGGCTCCATGATCGCACATCCTCTGGCTTTGAGGATTCGCAGATTCTCCTGCACCGCAGGATGGANGTACATCCGGCTGTTCATGGAAGGGCAGACCAGGACTCTCGCTGTAGCCGCGATCACCAGGGTTGAAAGAAAATCATCGCCGATCCCATGGGCCATTTTACCGATGAAATTCGCAGTGGCTGGGGCAATGATGATCAGGTCGGAGTCCTGCCCCCAGGTGATGTGATCCAGGGGATGGGTTTCGGGACTCCACATATCCGCAATCACCCGGTTCCCCGAGAGGGTTTCGAGAGTCAGCGGCGTGATGAACTTCGTCGCGTGGTGAGTCATGGCCACTTTCGTGACCGCCCCCTCTTTTGCAAGGAGTCTCACCAGCTCTGCCGCCTTGTAGGCTGCAATACCCCCTGTAACTCCAACAATGACTTTTCTGCCGTTCATGGAGCCTCAATGTTTTTCAATAGATTTGAAAAACCCTGCCACCTCTTCATATTCCTCTTCGTCCGCCTTGGTCGACCATGAATCCTGAAAATTCAACTGTTCTTTGATCTTTTTCCCCACCTCATCCGTTTCACTTCTATTTTTGAAAAAACCCACACGGAGCCGCATGTAATCTTTCCCTTGGACATTGGCGCGCACAATATAAACCGGGTACCCTTGCTTCACCAGGGTCACGGCAGGAGGGGTGATCTCTGCGNTGCTCGTGCTCGAAAGCACATTGACGACCCACAGATTCCCTGTCGCCTTCTTGAGACTCGCCCTGGCTTCGTTTGAGGTAATGACCTTGAGCTTTGTTCCTTGGGGAAGCTCCCGGTCAGGAAGGTTCTCTCCTGTCGCCCATTCTCCCAGCTTGTCCCTGTTCAGGCGCAAGAGAATGGGCCACTTCAGAGGATCCTTTAAGACATCCGTTCGAGCGGCGATGCTTGAAAGACTATCCCCTTTCTTGACCACGTAGAAGCCCGGCTCATCCTTTTCCTTTTTCTCCGAAGCNACCTTCTTGTCTTCTGCTTCAGGTTTTGGCACTATGCCGGGTTTCTCCGGGGAAACGGCCGGTTTCTCCATTGGAGCCTTTTCCGCAACCTGAGGCTTCTTCTCTTCGGCAAAAGCCGTGGTCGGCTTTTCAATGTCCGCCGTCGAAGGCTTTATGGGTTGCACCACCTTTGGCGGAGTCGTCTGCGCCGGCGGTTGATCCTCGCCCGAGCAAGCGCCCAACGCGAACAGCAACACAATGAAGATTCTCACCAATGAAACCTTCATCCCTTCCTCCCATGAATTGAGCGAAGCCTTAAGCTAAGGAAAATCAAAGGGAAACGACACCCTTTTGAGGATCGTCTATCGATTTTCCATTAAACCGCAAAAATGACCGCTTGACAACAGAAAACTGGCCATGATGGCTCTCAGGAGCGGTGGCAGGGTCGNGCCAAGGCATGCAGAGGAAACAGAGCAATGGAATTCTGTCCCGGATTGGAGAAATCAAGAAGTTCCGGCCGTCACTCGCGAAAGGCCTCTTCACGTTTTTTGTGCATGGCCGGAAGGCTCGCGGCAATGATCGCGAGCGCGCCGAGCNCGAGCAGCGTAGCGCTGATCGGGCGCGTGATAAACACNATGGGATCGCCGCGCGAGAGCAGCAAGGCCCGGCGCATGTATTCCTCCATCATCGGGCCGAGGATGAACGCGAGCAGCATGGGCGCCGGCTCGCAATCCAGTTTGACGAAAAGGTACCCCAGCACCGCGAAGAAAGCCATGACATAGATGTCGAACTCGGTGTTGTTCAGGCTGAATACACCGATGCTGCAGAAAACGAGGATGGCCGGGAACAGCAACTGGTAAGGCACGCTCACAATGCGGACCCACATGCCGATCATGGGGAGGTTCAGGATGACGAGGAAGAGATTACCAAACCACATGGACACGATGATGCCCCAGAAGAGCTTCGGCTGCTCGGTGATCACCGACGGTCCGGGCTGAATGCCCTGGATAATCATCGCACCGATCATGAGCGCCATCACGGGGTTCGAGGGGATGCCGAGAGTGAGCATGGGGATGAAAGAGGTCTGGGCCCCGGCATTGTTGGCCGATTCCGGGGCGGCAACGCCTTCGATCGCACCCTTGCCGAATTCCTTGGAGTTTTTCGAAACCTTCTTTTCTATGGCATAGGCTGCGAAGGATCCCAGAATGGAGCCGCTGCCGGGCAGAATGCCGAGAGCCGAACCGATGGCGGTCCCTCGCAGAATAGGGCCGATCATACGCTTCCAGTCCTCCCGGGTGGGCATCAGGTTGGCGACTTTTTTTACCACCGTCGAACGGTCTCCCTCGTTCTCCAGATTGCGAGTGATCTCCGCAAGACCGAACATGCCCATGGCGACCACAACGAATCCAATCCCGTCCGCGAGTCGCAGAATCCCGAACGTGAACCGCTGGGCTCCGGAATTGACATCGGTGCCGACCAGTCCCAGAAGCAGTCCCAGGACGACCATGCCTGCGGCATGGAGGAGCGACCCTCTTGCCAGAACAATTGCGGCGAGGAGACCCAGAACCATGAGGGAGAAAAACTCCGCAGGACCGAACTTGAGCGCAACAGCAGCCAGGGGAGGGGCAAAGAGCGCAAGGATGATCGTTGCCACGGTGCCCGCGAAAAAGGAGCCGACCGCGGCCGTGGTCAGGGCTACGCCGGCGCGACCCTGACGGGCCATCTGGTACCCGTCCAGGGCCGTGACCACAGAAGCCGCTTCACCCGGTACATTGACCAGGATGGAGGTCGTAGAGCCGCCGTACTGGGAGCCGTAGTAAATGCCCGCAAGCATGATCAGAGCGGAGACCGGAGGCAGGGTAAAGGTGACCGGCAGCAGCATGGCAATGGTCGCCGTGGGTCCGAGGCCGGGTAGCACGCCGATCAGGGTTCCGAGAAAGACGCCGATCAGACAATAAAGCAGGTTGAGCGGCGTCAGTGAGGTCGAAAGGCCTAATCCAAGGTTGGCAAGAAGTTCCATAACGCCTCAGTGAACACTATCATATCAATTTCCGAACCATGATCCCAGAATCGGAAGCGGCACCCCCAGGCCTTTCAGGAATATGACGATACAGAAGACGGTTATCCCGACCGCCTCGGCAAGCGAGGTTTTCCAGCTGAACCGGACGCTCGCAGAGGCGCTGACGATCACCAGAAGGGGCAGTGCAATGATCAATCCGGCGCCGCGCACGATCATCCCGAACAGGAGGGTCGAGGCAACGATCAGGACGAGCCCTTTCCATGCGACGACACCGATCGGGCTGCCCGATTTGAAAAAGGATCGAAGGACGGAGATGATTCCGATAACCATGAGCAGGACGCTCAGAAGGGTCGGGAAATAAGCCGGGCCCATCTTCAGCGCAGTGCCCATGTCGTAATCCCTGCTGATGATCAAAGCCCCGGACCCGACAAAGATGTAGATGAAGCCGGTCCAGAAATCCTTCGCATTGCGTGCGATGGGGTTCAAAACCTCCTCCTTACCCGTTAACCCGGCGGAACATCAACAACCCCCGCAATCCCATCAGTCGGCATAGACACCCGCTTTCTTGATGATCGGCCCCCACTTCTCGATTTCGGCTTTGAGGTGCGCTCGCAGCGCCTCCGGAGTGGCCTGGTCCGGCGCCACGGCCTCGGCGCCCAGCTCCGCATAGCGTTGTTTCAGGTTGGCGTCCTTCAACGCCTCCTGCAGGGCCTTTGAAAGTTTGTCGATGATCGGTTTCGGCGTGGCCTTCGGCGCATACAGAGCATGCCAAACCGTCATCTTGTAGTTCGGAAGGCCGGCTTCCTTCATGGTCGGAACCTCGGGCATGGAAGGGAGCCTTTGAGGCGTGGTCACGGCGTAGACCTGGATTTTACCGGCCTTGATGTGACTGGTGGTGTTGGTGGTCTGGTCGATCATGAAGTCCACCTGGCCGCCGAGGAGGTCGTTCATGGCAGGACCCGTGCCCTTGTAAGGAATGGTGGTGAGATCCGTCTCGATCTCGGTCATGAACAGCAACCCCGCCAGGTGCGAAGCGGAGCCCACGCCCGCGTTGGCCAAGTTGACCTTGGCCTTGTTGGCCTTGACGTAGGTGATCAGCTCCTTGAGGTCCTTGGGCGGGAAATCCTTCTTCGCGACCAGCGTCATGGCCCCGTCGTTGATCAGGCCGACGGGCGCGAAGTCCGTGATCGGATCGTAGGTCAGCTTGCGGTAGAGGGCAGGAGCGGTGGCGTGGCCGATATGGTGCACAAAGAGCGTGTACCCGTCCGGCGCCGCTTGCGCCACGCGGGCGGCTCCGATGGTCCCTCCTGCGCCGGCCACATTCTCCACGATGACCTGGGTCTTGAGAGAGGCGCTCATGGTTTGGGCCAGCAGCCGGGCGACCGTATCGGACGGGCCGCCGGCTGAGAAGGGCACAATGATGGTGATCACTTTTGAAGGATACTCTGCGGCATTCGCCTGCGCCGCACCGAGGAAAAGAAAAGAAGACATGAGCATCAGCAAAACCTTGCGGATCATGGCCCACCTCCCTACTGGAAAATCAATGAACAATGAACGGTTTTCTTAACCCAAAACGACACCCCAAGCGAGCATTAATCTGAAATGCCAGGAGTGTCAAGCCAAAACTCAAAAGCGACAACAGTCTCCTTGACACGGGCTCGCGCACTCTCCTATACTCGCTTCGCTTGAGAGTCCCAGCAAGAGCCTTCCTTATTGGTCTTGCACAACAGATAGCCGACTCAGGGTATGTCCCGTCTTGCTACTAAAAACGACCTCTTGGATGGTGGATCATGAAAGTATTGGTTTACGGTTCTGGCGGCAGGGATCATTGTTTGGCTGACACTTATGCGGACAGCCAACATGTGGATAAGGTCTATTTTACACCGGGAAATCCCGGGGTAAACTTCACCTCCAAAGGCAAGAGAGGGCTCATCGAACTCGTCAAACTGGCCGACTTCAGCCGGCTGGCGGACTTCTGNATCGAGAAGGGAGTCNANCTNGTTGATGTGGGATCGGAAAACCCCCTGGANGAGGGGCTTATCGACGTCCTCAATGAGAGGGGGATTAGGACCGTGGGTCCCCAAAAGGCATTCAGCCGGTTGGAGAGCGACAGAGCCTTCACCGATGATCTTCTCAGGAAGATCGGTGTCCCCAAACCGGAGTACCAGGTCTTTGATGATCCGGACAAGGCGAAAGAGTACGCGCGCAACATCGGATATCAGGTTGTGGTCAAGGCGAACGGCCTGGCTGCCGGAAAGGGAGCCATTGTCTGCGACGATGTGCAGGATGCTGAGGCAGCTATTCAGAGCCTCATGGTTGAGAAGATCTTTGGCGATTCAGGGAATCGGGTAGTCATTGAGGAAAGAAAGTATGGAACGGAAATCTCCTTTTTCGCCTACCTCGATGGCCGCCATGTCCTGCCCCTCAGGATGTTCGCGCAGGACTACAAGCCTGCTTTTGACCCTGAGAANCTTGCAGCGATTCAGGACTTCGGCGGGAACCTAAATACGGGCGGGACAGGGTGTTACTGTCCTCACAGGCTACTGAGCCCATGGCTCGTCAACCGCATCATCAAGGAAATCGTCAACCCTACCGTCAACGCCGTTTACAACCAACTCGGCTGGGTTTACAAGGGGGTGCTCTACTTCGGCCTCAACCTGGATCCCTATGATCACCTTGATGTNTTCGAAATCAATGTCAGACACGGAGATCCGGAGTGGGAAGTGCTGGCTAGGAAGCTCAGCACAGATCTCTTCGAGCTGGGAACGGCCGTCTGGGAAGGAACGCTCGACCGCATCAAACAAATCTGGAACCAGCAGCACTATGTGGATGTGATTGCCATGGAAGGGCGGTCTAAAGCCTCGCGAGGGTGGAACAAGGGCTATCCGGGCCGCTATGGCAAAGGTCACCGCATTGCCGGTCTCGATGATATGGAAAGAGGCATCGCCCTCTACTTTGCCGGTGTGGATGAAGATCCTGAAAAGGGTCTCGTCACTTACGGTGGCAGGGTTCTCCATGTCGTTGCCGGGGATACCACATTGGAAGGAGCAAGAGACAAGGCTTACAGGAACATTCGAAAGATCGGTTTCCTCGATCACTACAACGACCATGCCAACTGTATGCGGTTCAGGGAAACCATCGGTCTTTAGGGCACAGCCCTAAAGACCAGTCAACAGTAATCAGTAAGTAAGCAGTAAGCAGTAAACGATAGCAACCAATTAACACAATGAAGCCCACCGCTGCTCCGCCAAAGCGGGACAGCATATCCGGGCCAAGGCGAATGAATCGGCAAGACACCTAGGTGCTCCGCCCTTNCTCTTGGCTGTCTGCTGCTGGCTCTTCACTGATCACTGTTCACTGATTACTTCTTATCTTACTGGTCGATTGAAATACCCCAGCTCCAGTTTCGGAAATTCCTGCTTCAATAGAGAAACCATCTTTTTCATTCCAACCGCCTTTGACCTGCCTTTCGGCATTTTTTCCACGTAGAGCTGCGGATCAATACACAGATTTTTCAGATGAACAAAGTTGAGCCCTGTCTTGCGGATAAGATCGNTGAGCGCCTCGATTTCATCTTCCTGGTCCGTGACCCCGGGAAACACGAGGTAATTGATCATGGTGTAGAGGTCCATTTTTCTTGACAGTTCAATGGAGGACACCACGTCATCGAAATCATAGTCCATGGGCCTGTAATAGGCGCGGTAGAGATCCCGGCGGCAGCTGTTGATGCTGATCCGTATGGAGTCAAGCCCGCTTTCTGCAACCTGGCGAACTCGGTCGGGCCAGCTCCCGTTGGTGTTCAGATTGATCGTCCCCTTGGAAGTCCTCTCTCTGATTTGCCGGATGCTCTCAGCGATCAGCTCGTACTCTGTCAGGGGTTCCCCTTCGCAACCCTGGCCAAAACTGACAATGGCTTCCTCCGCGTGATGGAGATGCCTCACCGCAAGAGAGACGATTTCCTCAACCGCTGGTTTGAANNAGATCCTTTGATGAGAGGCAGTGCACGATGGATCCTTCTGAAGCGAAAGACACCCCAGGCANTCTGAGTTGCATCCCCGGCTGACGGGCAGGGGCGCCTCCCACCTCCCCAGAAAGAGATTCTTTGCCGCAAAACAGTGATTGTTGGTCGCACAGGCTAAAAGGTGCTCCAGGAGCGGGCCTTGCCCATGCTTTTTCTTGTAGCCTCTGATGGCAGAAACAAGTTTTCTGTCATCGTAATGGCGGGGATCCCACTTGTGGTTGTATTCAATTCTGAAGCCTGCAGCCCAGTAATGACCTTCCCTGAAGCCGACGGCCGTGTAGGCCCACATGGGAAGGAGATACTCCTTTGGATTGTAATCCACGGCCGGAAGATGGGTTCGCACAATGCCGGGCTCCAGGAACGCTGCGACACCGTAACATCTTTCCGTTACCCCGTTCACCTTTACCTTCGGGACCGTCCTGTACTCGCCCGTCTCAGGATCAAGTCCCACAGGAGGACAATCCGGGATGAAGAACAGCTTGCTGAATTCAGGCATGGGGATGAGATCTTCTTCTTCCACAGGGATAGGAGTGTCCCCGGAAAATCCGGCCATTCGGAAGTGAGGATGCTCGAATACCCGGCCCCTGCCGTCCGCATAGAGCATAAAGGGAAGATCTGGTGGGCGGTCCTGTTTCTTTTTCATTGTCTGCCTGTTTGATTCATACAATCCCCCGGCTTTCAAGTCAATCATC
>Ga0031656_10001111_pt1 | contig 10115 bp, 10 predicted proteins | sample FrelakmetDIP11DI_FD_55080 | JGI IMG/M metagenome (GOLD analysis project Ga0031656, IMG submission 55080) | Freshwater lake sediment microbial communities from the University of Notre Dame, USA, for methane emissions studies - DIP11 DI | ecosystem: Environmental > Aquatic > Freshwater > Lake >... | reverse complement strand
GCCGTGCGCACCGACGAGCTGACGCCGGCGGTGGCGCGCGCCTACGGCATCGAACGCAGCGCCAACCGCGTGCTGCTCAACGTTTCGCTGCTGCGCAAGGAGCCGGACGGGCGCACCACGCCGGTCGACGGCACCGTCACGGCGCGCGCCTACAACCTGAACGGCCAGCTGAAGAACCTCGAGGTGCGCCGCATCACGGAAGGTACCTCGGTGTATTTCATCGGCGAGGTCGGCATCAGCGGCACCGAGATCCTGGTGTTCGACATCGACGCCTCGCCGCTCGACCGTCCGGGCAAGTACTCGGTGCAGTTCAAGCGCGAATTCGTTGCCGGATGACGCTGCGGGCCTGAAAAAAAAGGCTCGGGAGCGTTTAAACAGCGTGCGGAGTTGTGCTATTTTCCCCGCGCCAATGATTCAACGGGGCCAGCGGCCCGCGATCCATCCACAGGAGACTTAAATGGCCAAGAAGAGTTCTGCACCGACCAAGTCCGACATCCTCGCCACGATCTCGAAGGACACCGGGCTGTCGAAGAAACAGGTCAGCGGTGTGTTCGATTCGCTCAACATCATCATCCGCAAGAGCCTGAAGGGCCACGGCCTGTTCACGCTGCCGGGCCTCGCCAAGATGAAGGTCGTGAAGAAGCCCGCCACCAAGGCGCGCGAGGGCATCAACCCGTTCACGGGCGAGAAGATGGTCTTCAAGGCCAAGCCGGCCAGCAAGAAGGTCCGCGTCATGCCCCTGAAGAACCTCAAGGGCTTCGTGAACTGAGCTTGCAGTGATTCCCTGCCGGGGCGGCCGCGCGCCGCCCTGGTTTTCACGGCCCCAGAGGCCCCTCCCCCGACAGGAATCCGCGCACCGCGGCACGCAGTTCAGCGAGCCTGCCGTGGAAGAAGTGCTCCGCGCCCTCGAGCATCACGAGGCGCGGCGGCGGCGCAAAGCCATCGACCCAGCGGCGCACTTGTACCGCATCCACCAGTTCGTCCTGGTCGCCCTGCACCACCAGCCACGGGCACGGCGGCCTGGCCACCGGCGTGACGATGATGCGGCCGACCGGTGGCGCTACCGTCACCAGCGCGTCTGGCCGCGCGCGTCCGGCCGCCTGCAGGGCAACCGCCGCGCCAAAGGAGAATCCCGCGAGCAGCAGCGACTCGCAGCCCCAGTGTCGCCGCGCCCACTCGCATGCCGCGAGCGCGTCCTCGAGCTCGCCCGCGCCNCCGTCGTAGCTGCCGGCACTGGCGCCCACGCCGCGAAAGTTGAAGCGCACCGTCGGCGCGCCGTGTTCCTGCATGGCGCGCGCGAGCGTGTGCACCACCTTGTTCTGCATGGTGCCGCCGTACAACGGGTGTGGATGGCACACCACCCCGACTGCGTGCGGCACGGCGCCTGGCGCCGGCTCCTCGATGCGCGCCTCGAGTGCGCCGGCGGGACCGGCGATGACCACCGCCTGCGGCACGGGCGGACGAAACGCTGGCTGCACTCGCACCTCCCTCGGGACCGGGCCGCAGTGTGCCAGAATCCACCCCGGTCCCACCGGACAGGAGAGCCGCCGTGCAACTGACGTCTTCGAGCTTCGGCCATCTCGCGCGCATTCCCGGCGAGTTCGCGTTCTGCGTCCCGGATCCGGCGCAGCACGCGAGCTTCGGCGGCAACCGCAACCCGCAGCTGTCGTGGAGCAATGTGCCGGCAGCGGCGCGCTCGCTGGTGCTGATCTGCTACGACAGCGACGTGCCGACCCGCGCCGACGACGTCAACCAGCAAGGCCGCACGGTGCCGGCGAGCCTGCCGCGCGCCGATTTCTTCCACTGGACGATGGTGGACATCGCGCCGACGTTGCGCGAGATCGCCGCCGGCGCCTGCGCCGACGGCGTGGTCGCGCGAGGCAAGCAGTCGCCCGCCGGGCCTGCGGGAGCGCGGCAGGGCAGCAACGACTACACGCTGTGGTTCGGCGGCGATGCCGCGATGGGCGGCCAGTACTTCGGCTACGACGGCCCATGCCCGCCCTGGAACGACGAGCTGCTGCACCACTACCATTTCGTGCTGCTGGCCACCGACCTCGCGCGCTGCCCGGTCGACGGCGCGTTCACCGGCGCGCAGGTGCGCGCGGCACTCAAGGGTCACGTGCTGGCAGAGGCGCACCTGACGGGCACCTACAGCCTGAATCCCGCGGTGCGCTGAGTCGGTCGCCCCGGCGTCAGGGCGCGGCGAGCAGGTCGGGCGGACCGAGGACGAAGATCGCCCCGACGACGGCCACGAACAGCACCAGCAGCACCAGGGTGGTCGCCACCGGTCCCGCCTGCAGCCGGGTCACGGCCAGGACGTCGTCGAGATCGTCGAGCAGCTTGAGGATGCGCTCCATGCGGACTTACTTGCCGTCGTCGAACGCGCCCTTGGCCTTGTCGGCCCAGTTCTTGTAGCTAGACACGCTGTAGAGCGCCTTGGCGATCACCGCCTGGCGGGACGTCGCCCCGGGCGTCTGCCGCACCCGGTCGAGCCAGCTCGAGTAGGCCTCCCAGCCCTCCGAGGCCGCGCCGAACTTGAGGCGGCGCACCGCGGTGTCCGACAGTCCGTCGGTACCTGGGGGTCCGCTGCGTCGCGGGGCGTCTTTTGGCTCGGTCATGGCATGTCACCGCTCGGTTGCCGGGCACGCTACGGCAGACCGGGCGAAGCGTCCGGTACTGGGTCACAGAAGGCGCCGGCAGCGGCAGCGGGTCAGGCGACGACGCGGTAGCAGGGCTGGTAGTTGCCGGCGATCTTCATGCGCCGCTGGCTCACGAACGACGCGAGCAGCGCGTCGAGCGGCCGGAGCAGTTCGGCATCGCCGTGGATCTCGAACGGCCCGCGCTGTTCGATCAGGCGGATGCCCGTCTCCTTGACGTTGCCGGCGACGATGCCCGAGAACGCCCGGCGCAGCTCGGCCGCCAGCGCGTGCGGCGCCATGCCGCGGCGGATCTCGAGCGCGGCCATCGCCTCGTGGGTCGGCTCGAACGGCTGCTGCAGCGCGTGCGGCACCTCGAGCAGCCAGTTGAAGTTGTAGGCGTCGCTCCTGCGCCGGCGGAACTCGCGCACCGCGTCCATGCCGCGCAGCATCTCGCGCGCGACCTCGGCAGGGTCGTCGAGCACGATGCGGTAGCACTGCCGCGCGAGCGGCCCGAGCGTCGCCGCCAGGAAGGCGTCGACCTGTTCGAAGTAAGCGGCGCTCCCCGCAGGCCCGGTGAACACGACCGGGAACGGCTGCTGTTCGTTGCGCGGGTGCAGCAGGATGCCGAGCAGGTAAAGAATTTCCTCGGCGGTGCCGGCGCCGCCCGGGAACACGACGATGCCGTGGCCCGTGCGCACGAACGCTTCGAGGCGCTTCTCAATATCAGGCAGGATCGCGAGCTGGTTGACGATCGCGTTGGGCGGCTCGGCGGCGACGATGCCGGGCTCGGTGAGGCCCACGTAGCGCCCGTCGCGGATGCGCTGCTTGGAATGGCCGATGGTGGCGCCCTTCATCGGCCCCTTCATCGCGCCCGGGCCGCAGCCGGTGCAGACGTTGAGGCCGCGCAGGCCGAGCTCGTAGCCCACCTTCTTGGTGTAGTCGTACTCCTCGCGGCCGATCGAGTGGCCGCCCCAGCACACGACCATGTCGGGGCGCACGCGCGGCCGCAGCAGCCCGGCATTGCGCAGGATGCGATACACGGCGTTGGTGATGCCCTCGGAATCGGCGAGCGCGATGCTGCCGTGCTCGTACACCTCGCCATGGATGTAAAGGATGTCGCGCAGCACGGCGAACAGGTGCTCCTGGATGCCGCGGATCATGCGGCCGTCCACGAATGCCGTCGCCGGTGCGTTGCGCAGGTCGAGCTTCACGCCCCAGGCCTTGCGCTCGATGCGGATGTCGAACTCGGCGTGGCGCTCGAAGATCACCCGCGCGTCGTCGGTCTCGCCGCCGGCGTTCAGCACCGCCAGCGAGCAGCGCCGGTACAGCTCGTACAGGCCGCCGCGCGAGGAGTCGAGCAGCCGGTCCACTTCCTGCTGCGACAGGTTCTCGAGGCTGCCGGTTGGCGTCACCCGCGCGTCGACCGAGTCCTGCTCGTCGAGCGGCGGGACCGACACCTCGACGTGGCGCATCACGGCTGGATCTCGATCGGCATCCCGACCCGGGTGCGCTGCCAGATGTCGATCATGTCCGAGTTGCTGACCGCGATGCAGCCGTTGGTCCAGTCGTTCTTCGCGTAGTAATCGGGCGGGCGCGTGCGCACGTTGGGCTGGCCGTGGATCATGATCAGGCCGCCGGGCCGCAGGCCGCCCTTGCGGGCGCGCTCGCGGTCCTGCTCGTTCGGGTACGACACCTCGAGCGACAGGAAGTACTCGCTGCGCGGGTTGCGCCGCGACAGCAGGTAGCTGCCCTCCGGCGTGCGGAAATCGCCCTCGTACTGCTTGTGGCCGACCGGGCTGAGGCCGAGCTTGACCGGGTAGGCCGCGATCACCTCGCCGCCGTTCATGAGCAGCAGCCGGCGCGTGCGCTTCTCGATCACGATGCGCTCGGCGACCGGCACGCCCGGCAGCTGCGGGCCGGCGCCGGAGGCAGGCAGCGAGCCGTCGGGGCCCAGGCTCGAAACGGACGTGAATGCCGTGGCGATGCTGGCCGCTGCCGGCGTGGCGAAAGCGGCGGGCGTCACCGGAGTCGTGCTGGCGGCAGGCGGCACCGGGCGTTGCGCCGGCGGCTGGCTGGACACCGAGCTGAAGCCCTGTGCCGCCGCCAGCCCGGCGACGGCTAGCAGCACGGCGGCCAGGCCGGGGCGCGCGAGGGGACGGATGCTCTTCATCGGGCGCGGATTATAGAGAGGCGCGCCGCGCCGTGGATAGAAAAAGAGGCGGCCCGTGGGCCGCCTCTCAGGATCGCGCCGCACTCAGCCGCACTTCGANTCGCCGCAGTTCAGGCAGGTCATGCAGCCGTCCATCATCACCACGGCCGCCGTGCTGCACTTGGTGCACAGCTGCGCGCCCTGGGGATAGTGGCTCTTGGCGAACGCGTCCTGCTGCTTCTGGCGCGCTTCGTACTCGGTGCGCTTGTCCTCGATCAGCTTGCGACGGTGCTCGTCCATCTCCGGGTCGCGCAGCAGGCCGATCATCTGCAGGTGCTTNTCGATCACGTGGCCGAGNTCGGCGATGATCGACGGCATGAACTTGCCGCCCGCCTGCCAGTAGCCGCCGCGCGGGTCGAACACCGCTTTCAGCTCCTCGACCAGGAAGGTGACGTCGCCGCCCTTGCGGAACACGGCGGAGATGATCCGGGTGAGTGCCACGATCCACTGGAAGTGGTCGAGGTTCTTCGAGTTGATGAAGATCTCGAACGGCCGCCGCTGTTCGTGCTCGGTGCCCTGGTTCAGCACGATGTCGTTGATGGTCACGTACATCGCGTGGTCCGACACCGGCGTCTTGATCTTGTAGGTCGAGCCGACCAGCATCTCCGGACGCTCGAGCTTCTCGTGCATCCAGATGACCTTGGAGTCGCGCGCCTCGACCAGCGTCTCCTCGTGCTTCGCCTCGGCCTTCGCCGCGGCCTTGTCGCCGGGCTTGACCACCCGGTACTTGACGATCTTCCTGTCGATCTTCTGTGCGCTCATCTTGCCACTCCGGCGCCGCCGCGGCGGCGCCTCAGAACTTGCCGTAATAGCCTTCCTTCAGCGCGTCGAACAGGTTCGCCGCGGTGTGCATCTCGCCGTCGTACTCGATCTGCTCGTCGCCCGTGAGCGACACCTCGGTGCCGTCGTCGAGCGTGAACACGTAGGTGGTGTTCTTCAGGTCCTCTTCCTTGACCAGCACGCCCTGGAACGCCTCGGGGTTGAAGCGGAACGTGGTGCAGCCCTTGAGGCCCTGCTCGTGCGCGTACAGGTAGATGTCCTTGAAGTCGTCGTAGCGGTAGTCGGTCGGGACGTTGGCCGTCTTCGAGATCGACGAGTCGATCCACTTCTGCGCCGCCGCCTGGATGTCGACGTGCTCGCGCGGCGTGACGTCGTCGGCGGTCGTGAAGTACTCCGGCAGCTTGTCGGTCGCGGTCGTGCCGCCCGGCATCGCGCTGCGGTTCACCAGCTCGCGGTACGCCAGCAGCTCGAAGGAGAACACGTCGATGCGCTCCTTGGTCTTGCGGCCCTCACGGATCACGTTGCGGAAGTAGTGGTGCGCGAACGACGGCTCGATGCCGTTCGAGGCGTTGTTGGCGAGCGACAGCGAGATCGTGCCGGTGGGCGCGATCGAGCTGTGGTGCGTGAAGCGCGCGCCGACCTTGGCGAGCTCGTCCACCAGCTCGGGAGCCGCCTCGGCGACGCGCTGCATGTAGCGGCTGTAGCGGGCGTGCAGCACGCGCCCCGGCAGCTTCTGACCGGCGCGCACGCCGTCGCGCTTCATCTCCGGCCGTTTGCGCAGCATTTCCGGCGTGACCTCGAACTCCTCGAGCATGATCGGCGCCGGGCCCTTCTCCTGCGCCAGGTCGAGCGCGGCTTCCCAGCCGGCGAGCGCGAGTTCCTTCGCCACGCGCTCGGTGAAGGCGACCGCGTCGCGCGAGCCGTACTTCATGCCGAGCATGGTGATGGTGGAGCCGAGGCCGAGGAAGCCCATGCCGTGGCGGCGCTTGCGCATGATCTCGTTGCGCTGCTGCTCGAGCGGCAGGCCGTTCACCTCGACCACGTTGTCGAGCATGCGCGTGAAGACCTTCACCACCGCGCGGTACTCGTCCCAGTCGAAGCGCGCGTCGTCCGCGAACGGGTCGCGCACGAAGCTGGTGAGGTTGATCGAACCCAGCAGGCACGAGCCGTACGGCGGCAGCGGCTGCTCTCCGCAAGGATTGGTAGCGCGGATGTTCTCGCACCACCAGTTGTTGTTCATCTCGTTGACGCGGTCGACGAGCACGAAGCCGGGCTCGGCGAAGTCGTAGGTGGAGGACATGATCACGTCCCACATGCGCTTCGCCGGCAGGGTCTTGTAGACCTTGCACAGCACCAGGCCTTCGTCGTTGCACACGTAGCCGTTGCTGGTCGGCCACTCGCGCCAGACGAACTTCGCCGCGTCGGCGGTGTCGTGGCCCTCGACCTCGGCCGCCCTGACCGGGAAGGCGAGCTTCCAGTCGCGGTCCTCGCGCACCGCCTTCATGAACTCGTCGGTGACCAGCAGCGACAGGTTGAACTGCCTCAAGCGCCCCGCCTCGCGCTTGGCGCGGATGAATTCCATCGCGTCCGGGTGGCCGACGTCGAACGTGCCCATCTGCGCGCCGCGGCGGCCGCCGGCCGACGACACCGTGAAGCACATCTTGTCGTAGATATCCATGAACGACAGCGGGCCCGAGGTGTAGGCGCCCGCACCCGACACGTAGGCGCCGCGCGGGCGCAGCGTCGAGAACTCGTAGCCGATGCCGCAGCCGGCCTTGAGCGTGAGGCCCGCCTCGTGGACCTTGCCCAGGATGTCGTCCATCGAGTCGCGGATGGTGCCCGACACCGTGCAGTTGATCGTGGAGGTCGCCGGCTTGTGCTGCTGCGCGCCCGCGTTCGAAGTGACGCGGCCCGCCGGGATGGCGCCGCGACGCAGCGCCCAGACGAACTGCTCGTACCACTGCTCGCGCGCCTCTTCCCGCTCGACGTCCGCCAGCGCGCGGGCGACACGCTTGTAGGTGTCGTCCATGCAGTGGTCGATCGGCGTGCCGTCCTTGGCAGTCAGGCGGTACTTCTTGTCCCAGATATCGAGGGACGCTTCCTGGAAGGGGATGCTGCGCGCATCCCGGGACTCAATCTTCACGGCAGTGCTCATTGCGGCGACGCGGCTCCGGTTTCATCTTTGTATGCGGCGGAACGGGACGACCCCCCCTCAGGCGTGGCACCGATCCCGCCAGGGTCCGGTGCGACACCCGACTGACCGCTGGTATGGTTCGGCTCGGACGGTTCCAAAAATCCCCCGGGAACCCGTCGTGCCGAACACAACATGTAGGGTCAGGGCCGAAACTTTAGGCACGCGACCCAACCTCGTCAACTGCTTTGTTTGCGGCGTCGCAGCATTATTTTAATCATATATTTCAATGNATTAGGGNGCCATCCTCCAAAGTGTCGACCATGCCGGAAACGGCGGTCAAGTCAAGCCCGTCCGCGATGCTCGGACACAACATATTGTGTCCACGGGTCAACCACCGGAAATCCACAGCTTGTGCACGTACGTCACCCGCGCNTGGGCCTGGCTGCGAGGGCGCGGCCACGGCGGGAACTCGCGCCCGCGCGCCACGGTCTGACGCCGCACGACGCTTGTTAGACTGCTCAATCCGCCGTACCCCGCCAGGATCCAACATGAAACTGCACCTCGGCCTCGCCGCGACGCTGTTCTGCGCCTTCGCCCCGCTTGCCTCCGCCCAGCTCCCGGTCCAGGTGGGCGACACGCCGGTGCCGTCGCTCGCGCCGATGGTCAAGCGCGTTACGCCGGCGGTGGTGAACATCGCCACCAAGGGCACGGTGCAGGAGCAGAACCCGCTGCTCAACGACCCGTTCTTCCGCCGCTTCTTCGACGTGCCGAACACGCCGCGGCAGCGCGAATTCCAGAGCGCCGGCTCGGGCGTGATCGTCGATGCGAAGCAGGGTTACATCATCACCAACGCGCACGTGATCGAGAACGCCACCGAGATCACCGTGACGCTGCTCGACAACCGTTCGCTCAAGGCCAAGGTGGTCGGCAAGGACGAGGGCTCGGACGTCGCCGTGCTGCAGGTGCAGGCGGCCAACCTCACCGCCCTGCCGATCGCCGACTCCGACCGCACCGAAGTCGGCGATTTCGTGGTGGCGATCGGTAACCCGTTCGGCCTCGGCCACACGGTCACGTCGGGCATCGTCAGCGCGCTCGGCCGCTCGGGCATCAACCCGGAGGGCTACGAGGACTTCATCCAGACCGATGCCTCGATCAATCCGGGCAATTCCGGCGGCGCGCTCGTCAACCTGGGCGGCGAGCTGGTCGGCATCAACTCGGCGATCCTGTCGCGTACCGGCGGCAATATCGGCATCGGCTTCGCGATCCCCTCCAACATGATGCGCACGGTGATGGGCCAGCTGGTGAAGTTCGGCCAGGTGAAGCGCGGCGTGCTCGGCGTCAACATCCAGACGCTGACGCCCGACATCGCCGAGAGCATGGGCCTCGCCAATACGCAGGGGGCGCTGGTCTCGCAGGTGGTCGAAGGCTCGGCGGCCGAGAAAGCCGGCGTCAAGGCCGGCGACGTCGTCACCGCCATCAACGGCAAGTCCGTGAAGGACGCCACGGGCCTGCGCAACGCCATCGGCCTGCTGAGCATTGGCGACCGCGTCGACGTGGCGCTGCTGCGCGACGGCAAGCCGCGCCGCGTGACGGCGGTGATCGGCGAGCGCGACACCGCTGCCGAGGACACGGAGTCGACGGGCATGCACAACGGGCTCGACGGCGCGAACCTCGCCGACGCGCCGGGCGGCGGCGTGCTGGTCCGCGCCGTGGCCGAGGGCAGCCCGGCCGCCCAGCGGGGCCTGCGCGCCAACGACGTGATCATTGGCGTCGGCCGCACTCGCGTCGCGAACCTGGCGGAATTCAAGCGGGCGACGGCCGGTGCCGCGGCGTTCGTGCTGCAGATCCGCCGCGGCAGCGCGATGCTGGTGATCCCGATTCGCTGACGATCCGGCGCCCGCACCCGGTCGCGGCGGCGATGCACGATGCGTCGACCGCCGCGGCCGCGGGGCACCGCGGGGCCACGTCCCGGGCCGGGTGTGCGGGTTCGCCCGGCCTCGCGAGGAAAAATGCTCGACCGAACGAACCCGCACACCCGGCTTCACGCCGGCGCCTGAGCGACTCTGCGGCTCACGCCGCTGCGTCGCACGGCGCACGTAGGCTGATAGGGATCCACGCCGCACCGTCGGCGGCATATGTCGGGCGTTGGTGAGCGCCCCATGGCGATGTGGCACCGGGAACGACGCCACCCCTTTTGCCGCCACTGCTCGCACGCCGTCCGGTGGGCGTTGCGTGCGCCGTGCGAGTTTTCGAGCTTTGGCGAAAACTCGCTCAGGCGCCTGCCATCGAGCGGGATTGCGGGTGTTCCTTCGGCGAGCATTTTTCTTCGCGAGCCCAAGGGAACACCCGCAAT
>Ga0031656_10001109_pt1 | contig 10119 bp, 5 predicted proteins | sample FrelakmetDIP11DI_FD_55080 | JGI IMG/M metagenome (GOLD analysis project Ga0031656, IMG submission 55080) | Freshwater lake sediment microbial communities from the University of Notre Dame, USA, for methane emissions studies - DIP11 DI | ecosystem: Environmental > Aquatic > Freshwater > Lake >... | reverse complement strand
GCCGCGCTGCCGGCGCTGGTGCTGCTGCCGCTGACGCAGCGCTACGACGTCGTCAAGGTGCACTCGGCCTGCCTCGCGGTCATGGCCGCGGGCTTCGCCGGCGTGTACCTGTTCGGGCACTCCACGGCCCTGCTCTACCTGCTGATGGCAGTCATGGGGATCGGCTGGGCCGCCATCGTCAGCCTGCCGTTCTCGATCATGTCGCAGCGGGTCGACCCGTCGCGCATCGGGCTGTACATGGGCGTGTTCAACCTGTCGATCGTGCTGCCGCAGCTCGTGGTGAGCCTCGGCGTGGGCACGCTGGTGAACAACGTCGCCGACAAGGGAATCATCTTCCTGATCGGCGCGATGAGCCTCGCGCTCGCGGCAATCGCCTGGCGCAGCGTGTCGGGCGATGACGCTCCAGCCCCCACGACCATCGCACCCTGAAGAGTCGGCATCAGCCTCTTGGCGTTAACAGAGTGAATAGAAGCCAGCCCACGCCAAGGCCCAGGATGGTTGCACCAATGTCGTGCGGGTCGAAAACGAGAGTGCGGCTCGACGGTTGCATGAACTCCCAGGCGATCAGCGCGACCCCTGCGACCAACGTAACGACTACAAAGCCTCGACGTGCAGCGGTATAGGTGGCGCTTGGATTCTGATCCGCCCAGATGCTGAGCAGGACGAAGGGGATGGCTATGGCGGCTGCCACGTTTGGCAGCACTCCCATCAGGTAGACAACGATCTCTGCCCCGTCGTATTGCGCCTTTCGGCCCCAGTGGACGAGGCTCAAAGCCCCCAGGGCTCCGATCCCCACAAGTCCGTATCGTGTCGATACTTTCATGAGCTGCTCGTCCGAGCCAGCAATCGGTTGCTAGGCGCGTACATGGTGGTTGAAGCTGGGCGCCACATCAGCGACCAATGACTGTCCATGTGCGCTTCATCGCTTCGTCCTGCGGCCTGGTTATTATTAGGCCGGTGAATTTGCCGTTTCGGCAAGACGTGACTGCGGGCGGCGACGGCCGTTGGCTCATCAATAGCTCGGCCCCGGACATTCGCGAAGAACCATGAAAAAGGCCCCCGCCGGCAAGCCGGCGGGGGCCTCGAGTTGCGCCACACCCCGGGCCGGCGCGAACGCCGGCGCGGGATTGGACGGGATCAGAACCTGTAGTTGATGCCGAACAGGTACTGAGTGCCGTACTCCTCGTAGAAGAGCACCCGGGACTTCTTCTCGGAGTAGGCGACGTACGGCTCGTTGGTCAGGTTGTTGATCTGGAACAGCAGCTGCACGCCCTCGAGCGAGCCTGATTCGAACAGGTAGCTCACCTGCGCGTCGGTGATCTGGTCCGAATCGACGAAGCGCAGCGTGCGATCGTTGGCGAAGTTGGTCACCTCACCAACGTACGAGGAGCGGTAGCGAGTGGCGATGCGGGCCCCAAAGCCGTGCTTCTCGTAGTACAGCGTGGCGTTCCACACGTTCTTCGACAGGCCCGGCAGCGGGATGTTCTCGGTTGACACCGAGCTGATCGAGCCCTGGATCTCGATGTCGCTCTCGGTGTACGAGTAGCTGAGGATCGTGCCGAACCCGTCCAGCCAATCGACATACGAACCGAACGGCACGGAGATCGCGAACTCCGCACCGTACAGATACCCGCCATCGCCGTTGACCGGCAGCGTCAGGTTACCCGTGGTCTGCGGCACCACGCCGGGTGCGAAGAAGCCGGGCGGGAGCGACGCCAGCACGTCCGAATAGTCATGGTTCGGGTCCGTCTGGTTGTAGATGTAGCTCTCGAGGTCCTTGTAGAACACCGCGGCCGACACGTAGCCCTTGAAGCCCCCGAAGAACTTCTCGTAGGAAAGGTCATACGCCCAGGCGCGCCACGGATCGAGCTCGGGGTTGCCGCCGCTGCCGCCCGGCTTACCGGTCGCCGAGTCGTACCCGACTTCCATGGTCGCCTTCAGCTGGTCCATGCGGGCGCGGGCCATCGTCTTCGCGAAGCCGAAACGCACGGCCTGGTCGTCGGGCAGCATGAACGCCAGGTTGATCTGCGGCAGCACGTCGGTGTAGGTCGTGCCGCCGGTGACCCGGTTCACCTGCTGCGTCGGCTTGCCGGAGTTGACCACCTCGTACGAGCCCGAGCTCTGGTCCGTCCCAATGACCTGCAGGCCGACGTTGCCCCTGAGGCGCACGTTGTCCGAAAGGTCGTGGTCGAGATCGGCGCGCACGTAGCCGGTCCACACCTTTTCCTCGACGTCCCAGAACTTGGGCGCGAGGTACGGTAACGTGCTCGGGTCACCATAGACGATCGGCTGGTAGTAGTTGTCAAGCACCGAGCCCACTCGCCAGGCGAGCGTCCTGCCGGCGTTCGCGTAGCTGTGGTTCGCCGACCGCAGCAGCGATTCCGGACCGATCCGCCAGTACCCCGGCTTACCGCCGGAATCGGCGGTCGGCAGCGTGTTCAGGCCGGCCTCGGGCGAGATCTTGTCCTTGGTGCGATCGCTGTAGTTCAGGCCGAACGACTGGGTCGAGAACCACCACAGCTCGGCGTCGCGCACCGCGTCGGCGCGCAGCGAGGTCAGCTCGTCCTCGACTTCCGGCGCCTTCGTGTAACCCGCGCCGTAGATGGTCGGGCCCACCTGCACCTGGTTCGGGTCGGCGTAGTTGCGGCCGAAGGAGATCGACGGGAAGCGATTGCTGCGCAGCTGGAACACGCCGTTGTCGTAGACGTTGTTCGGCCGCGTGGCGGTGGCGCCAAGCGGCTTGATCTGCGCGTTGGTCTCGAACTGGTCCTGCTCACGCGTCGCCTTCGAATAGCTGAGGTCAGCCAGCAGCTTCCACTCGTCGTTCAGCTGGAACTCGTTGAGCCAGCCGCCCGCCAGGATCTCGTCCTCGGTCCTGAACAGGAAGTTGCGGGCCAGCGGCACGACCGTGTTCAGGTTGCCGGCCACCACCGCGTTGTTCGCCAGCGTGATGTTCGAGAAGCCGAAGACGGTACCGTTCGGGAACGGGCCGTCGCAGCACGGTGCCGGATAGCCGCCGAGGTTGACCTCGACGCTGCGCGCGTTGTCGGTCTGGTCCATCGTCGAGTAGTACACGTCGACGGTCGTGTTGTAGAAGTCGTTGGGCTCGTACTGCACGGCCGCCATCAGGCCGTCACGCACGGTGTCGCCCATGTCCGTGCGCACCTTCATGCCGTCGGTCTTGAGCGCGGTGGCCGGGAAGCCCGGGCTGGTGTTCGGGTTGTTGTCGTTGCCCATCGGGCTCCACGGCTCGTAGGTGCCGAAGCCCTTGGTCGCGATCGGCGAGTTGAGCCGTGCGTAGCCAAAGGCGACGCCGAGCTTGCCGTCCATGAACTGGTCGATGTACGACAAGCTGGCGCGGTAGCCGGTGTCGTCGTAGTCGGCACCGAGGTCGCCGCTACCGTGCGAGTTCCTCTCGCCACGCAGGTTGAGGACGACGGCCTGCTTGCCGTAGTCGAGCGGGCGCACCGTGCGCAGGTCGATGGTGCCGGCGAGGCCCTGGCCGACAATCTGCGAGTCTGGCGTCTTGTAGACCACGACCTGGCTGATCAGCTCCGACGGGTACTGGTCGAACTCCACGCTGCGGTTGTCGCCGGTGCTCACCTGCTCGCGGCCGTTCAGCAGCGCGGTGGTGAAGCCCGGGTCGGTGCCGCGCAGCGAGATTGCCGAAGCACGGCCTTCGGCGCGCTGCGAGGTGAGGCCCGGCAGGCGCGAGATCGACTCGGCGATGCTGGTGTCCGGCAACTTGCCGATGTCTTCCGCCGAGATCGCCTCGACGATGCTGCCCGATTCGGCCTTCACTGTGATGGCCTGCTCGATGCCGGCGCGAATGCCGGTGACGACGATCTCTTCGAGTTCGGCGTCGGCGACAGGCGCGTCCTGCGCGAGGACCGCGCCAGGCAGCCCGAGCGCAACGGCGACCGCGAGCGACAGCGCGCTGCGACGGCCCAGATGCAGATACGTCAGACGTTCATCTTCCCGGCGCGAGCCGGGCTGCGACAGCTTGGTCACGGTGTAGTCCCCTGGTTTCAAGAATGTAGTGACTTGCCAACATCGGATCGTAGACAAGGTGGTGGTTGACATGCAATGCGGGGTAACTCTCTGTAAACGTATGCATTGCAATATAGCCCTGTTGCGTTGCAAAAACGCAACAGCTGGGGCGGAGGCAGTGGTGGTCGGCGAGTGGGTATCAGCCGGCGGGATCGACCGGTCGGGACCGTTCCCGCTGCACGGCGTCGAGCAGGCGCCGCACCTGCGGCCGGCCAAAAACTTCGTCGAGGCGGCAGCTCATCTTGCGCTGCCAGTTGGCGTGCTCGTCGCTGGTCCCCGGCACGTTGACCGGATCCGGCATGCCGACGAGGTCCTCGGCCTGCAGTACCACCAGTGCGGAACTGCTGCGGGCGAGGTAGGCGTGGACGGCGGCGGACAGCGCGTCGCCATAGGCCACAGTCGCATGGTCGCTCCCGGGGGGCACCAGATCCGCCGACTCGAGCGCAGCCAGCAACGCGGCACGATCGAGTACCCGCTCGCGCTGCACGCGCTGGCGTACTTCGTCGCTCGGATACAGGTGCAGGCGCTGGCGCAGCTCGATGTCGCTCGCCGACCAGTAGCCATTCAACGTGGGCAGGTCGTGCGTGGTGACCGTGGCGATCGCGCGGCGCGGGTACTCGTCCGGGCGATGGAAGCTGCCGTCGGCGCTCTTCTCGAACAGCAGCACGCGGTAGGAGTACACGGCGCGCTCTACCATGGCCCGTGACATCTCCGGCGGCACGGTGCCGAGGTCCTCGCCGACCACCAGGCAGGCGTGCCGCTCGCTCTCGAGCGCCAGCACGGACATCAGGTCGTCGAGCGGGTAGTGCACGTAGCCGCCGTCCGTGGCGCCGAGGCCGACCGGCACCCACCACTGGCGGAACAGCGCCATGACGTGGTCGAGGCGCAGCGCGCCGAAGCGCCGCATGTTGGCGGCGACCAGGTGGCGGAACGGCTGGTACTGCTCGGCGACCAGCACGTTGGGATCCTGCGGCGGAATGCCCCAATCCTGCCCCTTGAGCGCCAGCGCGTCCGGCGGTGCACCGACGCCCGCGCCCTTGCGGTACAGCGCCTGGTCGGACCAGGTCTCCGCACCGCTCGGGTTCACGCCAACGGCGTAGTCGCCGTACAGGCCGATTGCCATGCCGAGCTCGCGTGCCAGGCGTTGTGCAGCGCCGAGCTGCTCGTCCGCCAGCCATTGCAGCCAAGCGTAGTACTCGACCGCCTCAGCCTGGGCGACCTCGAATGCCGCTGCGCCAGCGCCCGCAGGATCACGCAGTTCCTCGGGCCACACCGGCCAGCCCCAGTAGCGATTGCCATCCTGCGCCCGCAGCTGCTCGTCGATCGCGTCGTACAGCGCGTGGCGACGCAGTGGCTCGCCGCGCTCGGCGACGAAGGTGCGGAAGCCCGCGGCGCGTGCGGTGTTGCGGGCCAGGTGCTCACGGCGGAAATGGGCGAACAGCTGCCGCAGCAGCGGCAGTTTGACGCAGGTGACCCCCGGGTAATCGACGCCCGTCGTGGAGCGCAGGCGCTCGAGCTCGGCCTGGAAGGCCGGCTGGGCGACACGCTCGCGCGCAGCCGCGCACTCGGCAAACTCGGGCAGCCGCTCCACGGCGATGTACAGCACGTTGAGGAAGTGCCGCGACGACGGGCTGTACGGGCTGAAGTGCCACGGGTTCGCCGGGAACAGCGCATGCAGCGGGTTGAGGCCGACGAACGACGCGCCGTGCGGTGCGCAGCTGCGCAGCAGTTCCTCGAGGTCGGCGAAATCGCCGATGCCCCAGTTGGCTCGCGAGCGCAGCGTGTACAGCTGCGCCGCGACGCCCCACAGCCGCCGTCCGTCGCGCAGCACCTGCGGCTCGAAGCAGGTTCGGGGCGCAGCAACCAGCGCCGACTCGGCACCGGCCGTGCCCGCCAGGCGCACCCGCAGCGCGTGATAGCCGTGCGGCAGGTCTGCGGGCAGCGGCAGCCGGCGCCGCGTCTGCCAGCGTCCGTCCACTTCGGCGCGCTCCAGTTCGGCGAGGTCGCCGGTGCGCGCGCTGCCGTGGCGCTCGCCACCGCCCTCGAGCGTCACCTGCCAGTCGAGGCTGCGCTCGAGCTGGTCGAGGGGTACCGCGATGGTCACCGCGGAGCTGCCCGGGTACACGACCGCGACCGGCGCGAGCAGCGACCGCCAGCGACCGGCCTCGCGCTCCTGCAGCACCCGCTCGATTGCCGCGGCGTCGTCGGTCGGGCAACCCATGGCGGCGAGTAGCGCCACCCTGGTTTCCCGGCTGAACCACATCAGGTCGCCGCGATAGTTCTGGTATGCCTCGCCGATGCCGCACTGGCGTGCGAGCCGGTCGAGCAGCGAATCGAGCATTGCCGTCACCCCGTGCGAACGCCGGCGACCTTGCCTGACCGGCCGGGGCACCGCAATAGTGGCCGGCCACTCATGGAGCCTTCGACTCGAGCAGTACCGTGCAGCGCGGAGCGACCGACAATACGTCGCCCGCGGCGAGGCCCGGTCGCGTGACATCCGACGCGCGGCTGGCGGTGTCGAACACGACCTGCCACGTCGTGTCCTGCGGCGGCGGGGGCAACGCCATCTGCTGCCCGGCGTCGTCGGTGTTGAACACCACCAGCAAGTCGCCGTTGTTCGAGGCGCGCGACGTCGCGCCGTCCATGTGCACGGCGATGGCACGCAGGCCCGAGTCGTGCCAGTCAGTGTCCGTCATCTCGCGTCCCGACGGGTGCAGCCAGGTCACGTCCTTGGCGTGCGGCCCGCGGCGGGTGCCCTTGAGGAACGTGTCGCGCCGCAGCCAGAGGCGCGAGCGGCGCAGGTCGGTGAGTTGCTGCACGAAGCGTAAGAGCTCGGGATTACGCTCCGGCAGGGTCCAGTCGAGCCAGGCAATTTCGCTGTCCTGGCAGTAGGCGTTGTTGTTGCCCGACTGCGTGTGGCCGAACTCGTCGCCGGCGAGCAGCATTGGCACGCCCTGCGACAGGAACAGCGTGGCGAGCAGGTTGCGCACCTGCCGCGCACGTAGTTCATTCACCGCCGGGTCGTCGGTCGGGCCCTCGACGCCGCAGTTCCAGCTCAGGTTGTGCGAGTGGCCGTCGGCGCCGTTCTCACGGTTGGCCTCGTTGTGGCGGTCGTTGTACGAGACCAGGTCGTGCAGCGTAAAACCGTCGTGCGAGGTGAGCAGGTTGACGCTGGCGGTGGGCTTGCGGCCATGCTGGCGGAACAGGTCGCTCGAGCCGGCGAAGCGCTCGGCGAACGCGCCCGCGAGCCCGCGGTCGCCGCGCCAGAACGCGCGCGTGGTGTCGCGATAGCGGTCGTTCCACTCGGACCAGCCGGACGGAAAGTGACCGAGCTGGTAGCCGCCCGGACCCACGTCCCACGGCTCGGCGATCAGCTTCACGTATGCCAGCACCGGATCGGAGCGCAACGCCGCGAAGAACGGCGCGTTGTGGTTGTAGCCACCGGGATCGCGGCCGACCACGGTGGCGAGGTCGAAGCGGAAGCCGTCCACCCGCATCTCGTCGGTCCAGTAGCGCAGGCAGTCGAGCACCTGCGCGCGCACGACCGGGTGGTCGAAGCTGATCGTGTTGCCGCAGCCGGTGAAGTTCTTGTAGTGCGCGCGATGCTGGTGCGACAGGCGGTAGTAGTTCTGGTTGTCGAAGCCGCGCAGGCTGAGCGTCGGCCCGAACTCGTTGCCCTCGGCGGTGTGGTTGAACACCACGTCGAGCACCACCTCGAGGCCGGCGTCGTGCAGCGCGCGCACCATGGTCTTGAACTCGACGACCGGGTCCGCGATCGCGTAACGCGCGTCGGGCGCGAACCACGCAAGCGGGTTGTAGCCCCAGTAGTTCGACAGGCCCTTCTGGACCAGGAACTCCTCGCTCACGAACGACTGCACCGGCAGCAACTCGACGGTAGTGACGCCGAGCTTGCGCAGGTAGTCGAGCACCGCCGGGTGCGCGAGGCCGAGGTACTTGCCGCGCAGGTGCTCCGGCACGGCGGGATGGCGCTGCGTGAAGCCCTTCACGTGCAGCTCGTAGATCATCGTGTCGCGCCACGGCACGCTCGGCGCGCGCACGCTGCCCCAGTCGAACTCGGGATCCGCCACGCGGCAGCGCGGCACGTACGGCGCGCTGTCGCTGTCATCGGGCAACCAGTCGCTCTCTGGGTCGGCGCCGCACAATGCCGGGTGCCACGTGACATCGCCCACCAGCGCCGTGGCGCAGGGGTCGATGAGCAGTTTGGCCGGGTTGAAGCGGTGGCCCTCGCCCGGCTGGTAGGGGCCGTGCACGCGATAGCCGTACAGCGTGCCCGCGCCGCCGAATTGCGCCGGCAGCAAGCCATGCCACACGTCGCCGGTGCGCGAGGGCAGCGCGAGGCGCGCCGTCTCGCGGCCCGCGGCATCGAACAGGCACAACTCGACGCGCTGCGCGTGCTCGGAGAACACCGCGAAGTTGACCCCGCGGGAATTAAGGCTGGCGCCGAGCGGCTGCGGCGCGCCCGGCTCGAGGAATGGTCCCGGTTCCAAGCCCGGGCTCTGCGCACTTGCCGACATCAGATCAACCCCCGCCACCCCCCGCCAACCCGCGCGAATGCCGCCCGGATCGCCGCGACCTGCGCGGCGTGGAGCGGCCCGGCCAGGACTGCGTCGCGATTGCGTTCGAGGTGGCCGAGATCGGTCCCGCCGACGAGCACGCAGTCCACGGCTGGCGCGTAGGCGGCAAAGCGTAGTGCAAGCGCTTCCCAGTCGGACATGAATACGATTGCTTCGCGCAACTCCGCGAAGCGGCGCCAGTACTCGCCGTGAGCGAAGTCTGCGGGCGGCGCGGCGTGACGCCACGGCTGGCCGGCGAGCGGGCGCTTGGCGATCGTACCCATGCCGCACGCCCGGGCTTCCCGCAGCGCCCGCAGCGACTCCTGGTCGCACAGGTTGAGCGAGGCCTGCACGCTGCCGAACTCGCCGCTCGCGATCGCGTAGCGCAATGCAGCCGAGTCGCCCGAGTAGGCCGCGATGCGCAGCTTGCCGGCCGCGCGGCAATCCTCGAGCGAGCGCGCCACTTCGCCCGCTTCGAGCACGTCGAGGCTGCACGAGTGCAGGTGCACGATGTCGATCACGTCGGTACGCAGGCGGTCGCGCGCGGCGTCCACGCCCGCCATGACGCTGCCGTAGGTCCAGTCGGGGTGACCGGGTGCGTCGTAACCCACCTTGGTCGACAGTACGAACTCGTCGCGGCGGCGCGCAAGGTGCCGGCCGATGCGTGCCTCGGAGAGGCCGTACGAACGCGCGGTGTCGATCAGCGTGCAGCCGAGGTCGAGCGCGTGGTTGAGAAGTCGTGCCGCGTGCTCCTCGCCAAGCGCGGGGTCGCCGGCCTGCATGGCGCCGAAACCGAGCACCGGCACTTCGAGGCCGCTGCGGCCGAAGGGACGGCGTTGCATGCGGACGGTCAGCGCTCGACGCGCAGCAACACCGCGGCGAGTGGCGGCAGCGCGACGCGCAGCCGGAACGGATAGCCGTGCACCTCGTGTGCATCGGCCGTGAACCATTCGTCCGGGGCGTAGCCCGAGCCACCGTAGCCCGCCGCGTCGGTGTCGAGCAGCTTGTGGTAGCGGCCCGGCTCCGGCACGCCAACCCAGTAGTCGTCGCGCGGCACCGGCGTGGCGTTGAACACGCAGATGACCGGCGCGGCACCCGGGTCGGCAGGATCGCGGCGCAGGAAGGCCCACACGCTCTGGTCGCCGTTGTGCAGGTCGATCCACGCGAAGCCTTCCGGGTCGGCGTCCGACGCATGCAGCGCGGGCAGCGCCGCATAGAGCGCGTTGAGGTCGCGGTTCAGGGACTGCAGGCCGCGATGCTGCGCATCCTCGAGCAGGTGCCAGTCGAGCGAGTGCTCGTCGCGCCACTCGCGCCACTGGCCGAACTCGCTGCCCATGAACAGCAGCTTCTTGCCCGGATGCGCGGTCATGTAGGCGCGGAACAGGCGGTAGTTGGCGCGCTTCTGCCACTCGTCGCCCGGCATCTTGTCGAGCAGCGAGCCCTTGCCGTGCACCACCTCGTCGTGGGAGATCGGCAGCACGAAGTGCTCCGACCA
>Ga0031656_10001108_pt1 | contig 10121 bp, 9 predicted proteins | sample FrelakmetDIP11DI_FD_55080 | JGI IMG/M metagenome (GOLD analysis project Ga0031656, IMG submission 55080) | Freshwater lake sediment microbial communities from the University of Notre Dame, USA, for methane emissions studies - DIP11 DI | ecosystem: Environmental > Aquatic > Freshwater > Lake >... | reverse complement strand
CGCTTGAGGATGCGATGGAAACAGTCTGGGGAGAAAGACCTCTCTTCCGTCGGGAGGGAGGCAGCGTCCCTGTGGTTAACTTATTTAAGAATATTCTCGGTGTTGAATCGGTTAATACTGGATTTTCCTTGCCAGACGATAATCTCCATGCCCCAAATGAGAAACAACACCTCCCAACCTGGTATCGCGGGATTGATACGTTCATTCACTTTTATCTAAATCTAGGCGGTTAAAACCAATTTGAAGCAATCGAGTATTTTCCAATGGAAAAATTAAAATTACCAACTTATGGCGGTCAGGCGGTTATTGAAGGTGTAATGATGCGCGGTAAACAGAATGCTGCCATCGCGATGCGTGCCCCAGATGAATCAATTGTTATCCACCAAGAGGAATTAGGTGAAATATATCGAAGCCGTTTACTCAATATCCCCTTCTTACGCGGCATGATTATGCTTTGGGATGCACTTGGCATGGGATTACGCGCGCTGACCATATCAGCGAACACTCAAACAGGAGAAGATGAGCAGATCGAAGGACCGCAACTTATCCTGACATTGGTTGTTTCACTGGCTTTTGCACTAGGTCTCTTTTTTTTATTGCCAGCCCTGGCCGGCCATTTGTTTTCCTTGCTACCTTTTGAGGCTTCTGCCTGGGTCGGCAATCTGGTAGAAGGATTACTCCGCCTAGTCATTTTGATTGGTTATATCTGGTTAGTGGGCAGGGTCCCCGATATACAGCGAGTGTTCGCATACCATGGGGCTGAACATAAAACAATCAATGCCTTCGAAGCCGGAGCAGACCTGACTCCGGAAACTGTGTCTAAATATTCATTGGAACACCCTCGATGTGGCACAGCATTTCTGCTGACTTTAGTGGTACTCTCGGTAATATTTTTCACCCTGTTAGGACCACTTCCTCTTGGCTTGCGCCTGGTCAGTCGGATTGTGCTCATCCCGATCATGGCTGGCATTGCTTACGAGTATATCCGTTGGTCAGCCAATCACCTTGATTGGTCTCTTGTAAAAGTTCTGGTTAAACCGAATCTGGCTCTGCAGCGTTTAACTACTCGTGAACCTAGTCTGTCTATGCTGGAAGTGTCAATTGCAGCATTTAACGCGATGAAGTCGGGCGAAGAAAGGTTGGCCACATAAGTAATCAAATTCAATCATTCACCCACAAGTTGGATCACAAGATCCCTTTTCCTTGAGCGGTTATCAAAATCGATTAGGATAATTTGTTGCCACGTGCCTAATGTTAACCGCTTGTTCACAACTGGCACGGTGAATGAAGCGCCGATCAGAGAAGCTCTGACGTGGCTATGACCGTTACCATCTCCCCAGCGAGCGTTATGCGAGTAATGTCGCTCAGGATCAACAATTTCATCGAACAAACGCCTCAGGTCACTCAGGCACCCCGATTCAAACTCGATAGTCGTCAATCCACTGGTTGAGGAGGGGGTAAAGATTGTGGCCACCCCATCACTCACGCCACTTTCAAAAACAGCTTTTGCCACCGGATCGGTAATATCCACTATGTCAGCATTCCCGCGAGTACTGACTTGGATCGACATTGTTTTGACCGTCATGCTAGCTCCTTCCATGAATTAATTAAATCTTGAATCCAACGGGATGAAAAGCGGAAAATTTGGGTTTTGATTACCATGAATACCTGATATATTCAATATATGATGTTCGACCAAGTCGCCAAGAGCTCATTGATTATACTTACAAGGCCATAAAAATTCTGTCTTTTACACCAATGGAAAATGAATCAACTCATTCTTTATAAGATATTATCCTCGGTGGGACTCATCCTTGGTAACTTGCTTCCCCAGTCCTCCGGGTGGACGAATGTGCAGCTTTCTTCTTTCTATAGCGAATCCCGCAATCGGGAGATTAATTTTGCAATTTATACCCCACCAGGCTACGAATCTGGGGATCAATCTTACCCAGTCCTATATTTTTTGCATGGAGTCGGGAGCGGATACCTGTTGTATTGGGTAGCGATCAGCGAGGCAATCCCAGAAGCCCACGGGGATGCAGGCGCCTGGCTTAATAATCTTATAAACGCAGGGACGATCCCTCCAATGATTATTGTCACACCCGACGATGCAGATGGATCTTGGGGCGAAACAAATGAGACGATGATTACTCAAGAGCTTACCACCTATATTGATTCAAACTGGAGAACCATCCCGAATCGCACAGGCCGAGCTATTGAAGGATTCTCAATGGGAGCCATGGGCGCCAGCAGATACGCCGCCCGTAACTCAGATTTGTTTTGTTCTTCGATAATCATGTCTCTACCAGATGCTGATTCTCAGATCAACTTCTGGCAGGAAAACCGCCAACAAATCATTGATGATCAATTAATGACCCGCCTAATCGTTGGCGAAGAAGATGGTTGCTGTTATGACTCAACAATTCAGTTTCACAATGACTTGCTCTCAATTGAGATTCCTCACGAATTTGAGACCTACCCCAATATTATCCATTACGTCGGTGACTTATATAACCAAGCTGGGGTTGAAGGTCTCCAATTTCACGCTTATTGNTTCGAAAACGCTAATCCTCCCCCTCCTGCTTTGAACAATGTGTTTCTACCAACCATTCATCGCCGCTATCGACCCGAATAACCTATTATTGGAGTACAGTTATGTCAACCGAATCTTCAGATTTTACAGGGCTGACCATCCTGGGTCAAAAAGCCCAGCCAAGCAAGGTTCTCGAAGCCTTTCCCAATCGAACTCCGGATCGATTCTACCTGGTCACCCTGGAAACAGATGAATTCACTTGTTTATGCCCAATCACAGGTCAACCCGATTTTGCTCAGATCCGGGTCGAATATATACCTGATCAGAAAGTTGTTGAATCGAAATCCTATAAGCTTTACTTATGGTCCTACCGTAACGAGGGCGCTTTTCATGAACATGTTATTAATCAAATCTGCGACGATTTGGTTGAAACCCTGGATCCCCATTGGTTAAAAGTAAGCGGGATATTTAATATTCGTGGGGGGATCGGTATCACAGTCGAATCTGAGTACACCAAAACACCTGACGCCCGACACCAATGGAAATCGAAGGAATAAAGCTATTGGAGAAGAAGTNGTACCATTGGTTTCCGTTTGTCACAGCGGTTTTCGTTACAACCCTGGTCATTTCTAATATTATTGCCGTGAAATTGATCCAGGTTGGCGTACTCATCGTTCCGGCAGCTGTCATTATATTCCCAGTAGCCTATATCTTCGGTGATATTTTGACAGAGGTATATGGATATGCCCGTGCTCGCCAGGCGATCTGGATCGGATTCCTGTGCAACCTGCTGGCGGTAATCGCCATATGGATCGGCGGTCTGCTCCCTGCTGCCCCATTCTGGACGCTTGAAGGCTTCGCGACACCAGAGATGTCTCAACAGGCTTACCAAGCAATACTAGGATTTACACCGCGGCTATTATTGGCCTCGTTCGCAGCTTATCTAGTAGGCGAGTTCCTCAATTCCTTTATCCTGGCCAGATTGAAAGTCAGAACAGCTGGTCGCTTGTTGTGGCTGCGAACCATCACCTCCACCCTGGTTGGACAGGGTGCCGATTCTGTTATATTCATCGTAATTGCGTTTGGAGGTATCTTTCCAACTTCTGNCCTATGGCAAGCGATTGTCTCACAGTGGACGATTAAAGTCGCCTACGAGATCATTGTTACCCCTTTGACATATCTCATTGTGAACCGATTGAAGCGCGCTGAGCAGGAGGATTTTTTCGATCGGGAAACGGATTTTAATCCAATCTCCTTATAGAATATATAAGGGCTGTCACTTTGACAGCCCTTTCGAGGAAACTAAGCAACCTCCAAATATCTCTCTAATTCCCAATCAGTGACTTTCATCCGATATTCTTCAACTTCCGCCCACTTTGCTCGTCTGAAACTCTCATAAGAAACAGGACCGAGAGCCTCCTGAAGGACAAGGTCGCCATCCAGAAGAGTCAAAGCTTCTGCCAGAGAACCAGGTAGCTCACCGATGTTCATCTCACTTCGTTCCTCCGGGGTGAGGTGGTAGATATTGATGTCGTTAAGTGGATCAGATAAGGGTGTTTCTTTCTCAATGCCGTCCAACGCTGAAGCCAACATTACCGCAAGAGCCAGATATGGATTGGCTGATGGATCCGGACAGCGCAATTCAGCACGCAGGGATTTTTCTCGACCTGCAGTATATCTCGGGATGCGAATAAGCGCCGATCGATTGATCTGAGCCCAACCGACATACACCGGCGCCTCATACCCCGGCACCAGTCGTTTATATGAATTGATAGTGGGCGCGACCACCGCTGAGAATGCCCGCGCGTGTGCCAACTGGCCTGCAATAAAGCCGTGGGCTACTTTTGAAAGTTTATACTTATCTTTTCCATCAAAAAACAAATTATTCCCTTGAGAGTCAAACAGCGATTGATGACAGTGCATCCCTGAACCATTGATGCCGAAAATCGGTTTGGGCATGAAGGAAGCAACCAGATCATGTTGGGCAGCGATCGCTTTCACCGTATATTTCATCGTCAAGATATTATCTGCGGTGCGTAACGCCTCACCGAATTCAAAGTCAATCTCGTGTTGACCCAGGGCAACTTCATGATGGCCCATTTCAACCGTCAAGCCGATCTTGGCAAGCGCGTCCATCAATTCGGTGCGCACACGCTCAGCTTCGTCACTTGCCGAGAAGTCGAAATATCCACCGACGTCGTTGGGAACTGGGTGAATTGTCGGGCCATTTCGCTTGAAGAGGAAAAACTCCGGTTCAGGACCCACGTTATAAGTCCACCCACGAGCCTTAACTTGTTCCAAAACACGCTTCAAAGTTCCCCTTGGATCACCCCGAAATGTTCCACCATCTGGCTGGTAGATATCACAGAAAAGGCGTGCCCGGCGAAAATCTTCGCGGCTCCAAGGAAGCACTGCATAAGTTGCTGGATCAGGTACCAGACGCATGTCGCTCTCCTGGATGCGGGCGAAACCCTCAACAGAAGAGCCGTCGAACCAAATTCCCTCATTGAGGGCCCTTTCCAACCGATCAATCGGGATGTCCAGACTTTTCACGGCGCCTGTGACATCCGTAAATTGAAGGGAAATAAACTTTACATCGTCCTCTTTAACCCGGTTGAGGACTTCTTTGTTATCCATAATTACCTCCGAGACAATAAAATTCTACCATGCAGGAAATGCATGGCAATAAACCACCCGGTTAAATGGTTACCACCCCTTCTTTCAAACCATCCCACAAGCGAACCAATAATTCTTCTATCCGATTTTTTTCCTTCCTGCTCAGACATGACCAGGGAGCAAAGAAATACGAATCCGTATCCATTTCTACCTGAACCCGGAAGCTTTTCCCGGCTGGAGTTACACGTAATTTACTCCTACTGCCACCGATAAACTCGCGTTCCCTCAGCTCAGCTATAACATCCAGATAGATCTCTTCTGAATGACCACGGTGGTTTAATATATCCAGCAGATCATCCAACGAATCAGCCTCATCTTTCCACAAAAAAGTCAACACTTCCAAGGCCGTTGCTGAGAGGTTTGAATTCTGCCAAGCAGCCAGGTGAGCGTCATCCCGATAAGCGTACAGACAAGAGATCGCTTGTTCGGTGAATGGCAGTGGTGGTTCCAGATCCGGCATTAATTTATAGCTCAATCGAATCGACCATGTTTCCGGTGGAGGTGGAGTCTCCAAACACGCTTTCACCAAGCGATCGAAAAGGAGCGCTAATTCTTTCGATGCTGACAAGCTCAAGGGATCAGCATGCTCCATCCCAGCCCTAGCTTCCTCGATGAAACGGTTAATGCTATCATTCCCCTTTATTGTTAATTTAAATATACCTGGCGAAACTTCTTCAAGATAATTTTTAGCCGCGGCGGCTTTTAATCGGCTAAGGTATTGCTCTGCTGAAGTATACGGGCCGCGAACCATCAAGTGTGCAGGGGAGGTATATTCAGGCTCAAAAGTTCGGGCTGCTATCAGCAACCCCCAACTACGGGCGTCCAGGCCGCTGGTCTGAATGATAGGTTCAACCGCGGGTTCATAGCAAGACCTGAGTAATTTCAAGGCTTCTCTTGTCAAACTCCAGAGCGATTCATTTTCCATACCAAGTTTTCTCCTAAGAAACCATCGTAAACTACAATGTCTTTTTCAGCCTTTCTATTGTTGAATGACCTGTAATCCCTATCGAATACAGGTATCCATCTCACAGGATCGCAACTCAGGAAAATTATTACGACTATACCAGAAAAAATAAAAACAGTGTGGTAGATCTCACGGCGCTGAAAGCATATAATCAAGCCTGCTTTACACTCCTAGGACATGACGGTATAATTCTTGAAGCAAGTTAACCGCCTTGGGGAAATAAATTCCTGAGATGGGGGTGGTTGGGTCCCGGTGGGCTCCCCGGTCTTCAAAACCGGTGGCGGGTCGCGTTGCGGGCCGCGGTGGGTTCGACTCCCATCCACTCCCGCCTTGATTTTCACCGAGAGTATCTGCTAAGAGTGAAATATTTAAAACCGGTATTCAAGCGCCAATTAGAGTTAATCCATTCATGACAATCCCTTACACTACTAGTCTTCCCGTAGATACTCCAGCCGATCCATTTTCTCCGATCATACGATCAATCTTCCGCATTGATGACGTCACCTGGGGAGATGAAAAAGGAGGCTATCTCGTCCGTTTTCGGGGAGAGCTCCTATTCGAACCAGACCAGGCTTATGATCGTTTGGTAAATGCCCTTTCCCCATTGAATGTGACCCCACTATTCCGCCAGGAAGAGGGCAAGCATGTAATTGTGCTGTTGAAAGGTATTCACCGGCCAACTCTATCGAACCCCCGAATTAATTTTGTGCTTTTCGGTTTGACTGTACTGAGCATGCTTTTTGCTGGGACAATTTCGGAATATGCCGGCCCATTTACCACAAACTTTGGGCTAGTTTGGCCACACCTCCTACCAGCGCTCAAATTAGGAGCAGCTTTTACGGTGAGTCTATTGGCCATCCTGATGGCGCATGAATTTGGTCATTACCTCGCAGGGCGTTATCACCGATCGGCCGTCACGTTGCCTTATTTCATCCCATTCCCATTCAGCCCCTTTGGGACCATGGGAGCATTTATCCAACTCAAAGAACCTCCAAAAAATAAACGCATTTTATTGGATATCGGCATCGCTGGCCCTTTGGCGGGCTTTGTAGTTGTCATTCCAGTATTATTCATCGGGCTGTCCCTATCACAAATAGATCGGCTTCCATTAATCCTTCAATCTGGTCAAGGATTCAGCCTGGAGGGGAATTCAATCCTGTATTTACTGGCCAAATACATGGTGTTTGGTCAATGGTTACCAGATCCGGGAATCGCCGATAATTTCAACACTTTCCTTTACTGGCTGCGTTACTTCTTTACAGGACAGCCAATTCCATTTGGTGGATATGATGTTATCTTGCACCCAGTGGCCTGGGCAGGATGGGCGGGATTGTTAATAACTGCTCTTAATCTCATCCCAGCCGGGCAACTGGACGGTGGTCACGTACTTTTTGTCCTCATTGGTAAAAAAGCACGGTTATTTTTACCGTTCATTCTAATAGCGTTAGTCATACTGGGTACAGTCTGGTCCGGTTGGTGGTTGTGGGCATTTCTTATTTTCTTCTTAGGTCGGGTCTATGCAGAACCACTCGACCAGATTACACCATTGGACACAAGACGAAAAGCGATCGCCATTATCGGTCTGCTCATCTTCTTGTTGGTTTTTACACCTATCCCCCTCAGTTACTTCACCGGGTAACCGCACTATCTATGGTCGGGCTTCGGTTAAAACCTCAACTCGGTTAATTGCCGGTCCCATACTGAAAACAGTCATCTCGAATGGCATGGACTTTCCTGGTTCGAGGTTATTGGCTGCTTCCCACTTTCGCAACCCAACAACATTTCCTCCTTTGTCATATGCCACCACAGCCAGCCAGATCCGATTGGCTGGCTGACTTTTTTTCCCCAGGCTCAGTTTACCGCTAATTGTGGCTTGTAAACCTGAAGGAGATTTGTCAACATGTTCAACTTCAACTGCAAGTTTAAGATATCGATCATCTTCTGCAGTCACTGGGAGTGAAGTGATGATGGAAGCCTGGGGGATGATCTCCTGGTCAAACGGACCTAGGAAATAAATCGACAAAGGTATAGACTCTCCTTTCCGCAAGATATTTAATGGGGCGATCGCGACACCCTCAGTAATCATCTTTCCTTCTAGTGAAAAAAGTGATAGTTGCGCCGACAGATTCTCAACAGAACGATTGCGAGTGTTCTTCACCAACACCGTACACCACCTGCCTCCATCGGCGGATGGAAAACATTCAATTTGGTCGATTTGGAGAGGCAAAGGTGTTGGGGTTGGCATTATTGCTGGGATATTCTCTCCCACTGGGATGATCAGGTCTGTATCAACGGACAGAAAACGCGGATCTACATCAGGATTGGCGGCTTGCAACTCTTCAAGAGAAATCCCAAATTTTAGTGCCACCCCAAGCATCGTATCACCCTTCACAACTTTGTAAGTTATTGGTGTGGGGGTCGGTAAGGGGACTGAGGTTGAGAGCAACAAAGGAGGAATCGCAGTTCCCGATACTGGACTAGGAGAGGGAGTCATATAGAGAGTAATTTCAAGAGTTGGAATCAACTCTTGTGTCGGGGTGATCGGCTCAGAATCGCAACCTACCAATCCGTATAACGTGATAAAAGTAACAACAGCAGCATAGAACTTTCTTGTCNTAGTTTCAGGCATTTCCAGATTATAACCTGCGGCAACCTTACAGTTATAAAAGGAGAGCCTATGCGGCTTGTCGCCTAGATAGCCCTATGCTAAACTCACTGAAAGGGATTCCATGGCCCAGAATGTGATGCTGCAAGAAGCGTTGGATGCCATTGCCCATGGACAGAAAGAACGTGCCAGGGATTTATTAACACGCCTATTGCGAGCCGACCAGTCGAATCCGGCTTACTGGATGTGGATGAGCGCGGTTGTCGAAACACCTAAGGAACGTATTTATTGCCTTCAGAACGTCTTGAGATTAGACCCAAACAACCAAGCTGCCCAGCTCGGCTTAGTGATTTATGGAGCCAATAAACCTGCCCTCGATCCACAAATCTTGCCCTTTGTTCCACGGAAGTGGTCAGTCGCAGAAGAAGAAGCTCTATTTCTTAAGCACTCTAACAGAACCAGGAATAAACGCAGGTTAGCAGCTTATCTTGGAGCAGGTTTGCTGATCCTAATCATCATCCTGGTCGGGGTGTTTGGCTTCGGTTCACGCGCATCTCACCGAGCAATAGGAATTCAACTGACTATTACTCCACGATTCAACACTCCAACGCCGACCGCTACCCTAAATCCGACTGCAACACCCAGGCCTCGCAAAACATCGATCGCGCCGGCAAGTCCAACTCCNCTCTGGATGCTGCTTAAATCGACCTACACACCCACTCCTTTATTTGTGGATACTCCACATCCAATAAGCGAAGCCTATCAGGCTGGTTTGAGGGCATTTGAGAGCGGGGATTTCGAATCAATGCTTCGATATATGGAACAGGCCGCACAGATTGAGCCGCAAGCAGCTGATCTCCATTTCTTTGTGGGTGAGGCTTACCGTGCCTTAGATAATCCCCTTCCGGCACTTGCAGCTTATGAAAAATCCATCGAAGTAGACTCTTCCTTTGCTCCAGCATATGTTGGGCGCGCACGTATTAACCTGGGGATGGATCCATCCGCAAATGTTGAAGCTGACTTGCAATTTGCAATCGATCTGGATCCGAATTTTACTGAAGCCTATCTGGAGCGCGCTGCATTGTATATCAATCAAGGGAAGTATGAGGCCGCATTAGCAGACCTGAACGAAGTTGAATTGATGGCATCCAAATCCCCTTATCTCTACCTCTACCGGGCCCAGGCCTATCTGGCTTCTGGCGATATAGACCGGGCACTGGAGAATGCTCAAATAGCTTTTGACCTCGATCAAACTTCCTTACCAGCTTATCTTGTCCTCGGTCAAGCAAGCTTCCTGACTGGTAAGCCAGCCGAGGCAATTGATAAATTTAAGATTTATCTTC
>Ga0031656_10001107_pt1 | contig 10124 bp, 7 predicted proteins | sample FrelakmetDIP11DI_FD_55080 | JGI IMG/M metagenome (GOLD analysis project Ga0031656, IMG submission 55080) | Freshwater lake sediment microbial communities from the University of Notre Dame, USA, for methane emissions studies - DIP11 DI | ecosystem: Environmental > Aquatic > Freshwater > Lake >... | reverse complement strand
AAGCACACGGCCCGTGGTCGTGTTCTCCAGAACTCCGTTGATCCTCACCTTGATCGCCGCATGAAGGTCCAGTTCTCGGGCATCGTAGGCGATCCGCACTTCCTCGGGGCTGGCGAAGGCTTTCCCTTCCCCTTTGCACAGGGGCCGCTCCCGGGTCATGTAGTAGATGCCCAGCACGATGTCCTGGCTGGGAACGATGATCGGGTCTCCGTTGGCCGGGGAGAGGATGTTGTTGGTGGACATCATCAGAACCCGGGCTTCAATCTGGGCCTCGATGGAGAGAGGCACGTGGACCGCCATCTGATCCCCGTCAAAGTCCGCGTTGAATGCGGTGCAGACCAGAGGATGAAGCTGAATCGCTTTTCCCTCGATCAGGATCGGCTCAAAGGCCTGAATGCCCAACCGATGGAGGGTGGGAGCGCGGTTGAGCAGAATGCAGTACTCTCTCACCACCTCGTCCAAGGCATCCCACACTTCGGGAGTTTCCCGCTCCACCATCTTCTTGGCGGACTTGATGGTGGTGGCAATGCCTTTTTCATCGAGCTTGTTGTAAATGAAAGGCTTGAAGAGCTCCACGGCCATCTTCTTGGGAAGACCGCACTGGTGGAGTCGAAGGTCCGGCCCCACCACGATCACGGACCGGCCCGAGTAGTCGACGCGCTTGCCCAGGAGGTTCTGCCTGAACCGACCCTGCTTGCCCTTCAGCATGTCACTGAGNGACTTGAAGGGCCTCTTGTTGGCGCCGGTCACGACTTTGCCCCGTCTCCCGTTATCGAAGAGCACGTCCACCGCTTCCTGAAGCATGCGTTTCTCATTGCGGATGATGATCTCGGGGGCGTTGAGTTCGAGAAGCCTTTTCAGCCGGTTGTTGCGGTTGATGACCCGNCGGTACAAATCATTCAAATCCGAGGTGGCAAACCGGCCGCCGTCCAGCGGAACGAGGGGTCTCAGGTCCGGAGGCAGCACCGGGACCACATCCAGGATCGTCCACTCCGGACGGTTCTTGGAGTCCCGGAACGCATCGATGACTTTCAGCCGCTTGGCGAGTTTTTTCCGCTTCGCATCCGACTTGGTGTTCAGCATCTCCGCTCTCAAGGAGGCCGAGAGCTGCTCCAGGTCCAGTTCCTTGAGCATGGCCTGGATCGCTTCCGCGCCGATCCCTGCGGCGAACTTGTGACCATACTCTTCCCGGGCGCGGCGGAGTTGGTCATCGGAGAGCAGGGTCCCTTTGGCCAGGGGCGTGTCCTTCGGATCAATGACGATGTAGTTTTCGAAATAGAGGACCCGCTCCAGGTCCTTCAACGTCAAATCCAGAAGGTTTCCGATCTTGGAGGGGAGGCACTTGAGGAACCAGATATGGGCGACCGGCGAGGCCAGTTCGATGTGACCCATTCGCTCCCGGCGCACTTTGGACTGGATGACTTCAACGCCGCACTTCTCACAAACGATGCCGCGATGTTTCATCCTCTTGTACTTGCCGCAGTTGCACTCGTAGTCCTTAATGGGACCGAAAATCTTGGAACAAAAAAGTCCATCCCGCTCCGGCTTGAAGGTTCGGTAGTTGATGGTCTCAGGTTTCTTGACCTCCCCGTGAGACCGCTCCCGAATCTTCTCGGGCGACGCCAGCGAAATTTTCACCGCATTGTAGCTGGACGGATCCTTCGGCTTTGCAAAGAAGTTGTACAATTCTTCCAAGGGTGACTCCTCTCGGAAAAGGGTAGAATCTTAGAATCTTAGCTTGTGACTTCTCCGCAAGCTGCGTAGAAGCTCAAAAGCGAACCGCAGAATACCCGCCTGCCCTGCGAAGTGCTGTGCCCGAGAAGGCAACCGTGACATTCGTAAGCACGGCGCATCGATCTCAAGTCTGCGTATGGGCAGAGCGGGCAGGTCGAATAACGAATGACGAACGCTGAAGGAAACAACAGAAGAGGTTTAACTTCATCATTCGAAATTCCTTGTTCGACATTCGATATTAGAGTTTCCGTACTTCAATTTGGTTGCGGCCAGAGGCCTGCATTGGCTGAGGTCCTCTCAGATGGAGGTATCCTCAAACAATTGAACATCGAGACCAAGGGCCAGCAACTCCTTGAGAAGGACTTTGAAGGACTCCGGGAGCCCGGGCTCTAGGACATTATTCCCTTTGACAATGCGTTCATACATGCGGGTTCTCCCCGCCACATCATCCGATTTGACGGTCAAGAACTCCTGGAGCGAGTAGGCGGCTCCGTAGGCCTCCATGGCCCAGACTTCCATTTCACCCAGCCTCTGCCCTCCAAACTGGGCTTTCCCTCCCAAGGGCTGCTGGGTGACCAGCGAGTAGGGTCCGATGGACCTGGCGTGGAGCTTGTCGTCCACCAGGTGGTGGAGNTTGATCACATAGAGGGTCCCCACCGTGACCTGTTNATCAAAGGGCTCGCCGGTTCGGCCGTCGTAGAGCGTGGCCTGTCCGCTCACGGGCAGTCCCGCCTTCACCAGGCATTTCTTGATCTCCTCCTCGGTGGCTCCGTCAAAGACCGGAGAGGCCATGTGAATTCCGTTCCTCATCATCATGGCCCTTGAGACGATTTCTTCGTCATCCAGGTCTTTGAAGATTTCCTTGTACTCCTCCGCCGAGAAGGTCTCCATCAGTTTCTTCCTGAGGGAGGATACGTCTTTCATCTTCTCCACAAGCTCTCCCACCTGCCTGCCCAGTTGGCGGGAGGCCCATCCCAGGTGGGCTTCCAGGACCTGGCCCACGTTCATCCTCGAAGGAACCCCCAGCGGGTTCAGAATGACATCGACGGGCGTCCCATCCTCGAAGTAAGGCATGTCCTCCACGGGGAGCACCCTCGAGAGCACCCCTTTATTGCCGTGTCGGCCCGCCATCTTGTCCCCCACCGACAGCTTGCGTTTGACCGCCACGTAGACCTTGACCATCTTGATCACGCCCGGCGCCAGCTCATCCCCCTGACTGAGCCGCTCGATCCTTTCATCGAAATGGGCGTTGATCTGGGAGACCCTTTGGCGGTATTTCTCGACGATCGATTCCATCCTTTCGATCTCATCCATGGACGCTTTGATGTCTGCTCCGGACCAGGCTTCCACCGGGACTTTGAGAATCTCCTCCTCGCCGATCTCCTTCCGGTTGCTGCAGAGAAGCTTGCCGCTCTTCTTGTCCCGCAGATTGGTCTTCAGTTTCTTGTCCAAGACAACGTCCCGCAGCTTGACCCTGGCGCTTCTCTCCATGATATGGATTTGATCCTGCCGGTCCTTTTCGAGCTTGGCCCGCTCCTCTTTTTCAATGGAGAGGCTTCTCTGGTCTTTTTCCATGCCTCGACGGGAGAAGATCTTGGTGTCGATCACGATCCCTTCGACGCCCGGAGGGACTTTCAGCGAGGTGTCCTTCACGTCCCCGGCTTTGTCGCCGAAAATCGCTCTCAGGAGCTTTTCTTCCGGGGAAAGCTGGGTTTCTCCTTTCGGCGTAATCTTCCCCGCCAGGATGTCGCCGGGGCTGACATTGGCTCCGATCTTGATGATCCCGCTCTCATCCAGGTTCTTCAAAGCCTCTTCGCCCACGTTGGGAATGTCCCGGGTGATTTCTTCCTTGCCCAATTTGGTGTCTCTGGAGACCCCCTCGAACTCCTCGATGTGAATCGAGGTGTAAAAGTCTTCTTTGACGATCCGTTCACTGATGATGATGGAATCCTCGAAGTTGTATCCCCCCCAGGACATGAACGCCACGGTGACGTTCTGCCCCAGAGCGAGTTCGCCCAGCTCCGTGGCCGGCCCATCGGCAATGATCTGCCCTTTCCGGACCGCGTCGCCTTTGCGCACAATCGGTTTCTGGTTGTAGCACGTGTTCTGATTGGACTTCTGGTACTTGATGAGCTTGTAGATCTCGACCTCGCCCTCGTCCTCCGCGACCCCCGTGGATGGGATGACAATCCGCGAGGCATCCACATCTTCGACCACCCCGTCCCTTCGGGCGATGACCGAGACGCCCGCATCCCGGGCCACCACGCTCTCCACTCCGGTGCCGATCAAGGGAGCCTTTGGCGCCAGCAGGGGAACGGCTTGGCGCTGCATGTTCGATCCCATGAGGGCCCGGTTCGCGTCGTCATGTTCCAGAAAGGGAATCAGCGAGGCCGAGATGCTCACCAGCTGGTCCGGGGAAACGTCCATGTATTTCACGTTGGCAATCCCCACCTGGCTGGCCTCCCCTGCAATCCGGACCGCCACTTCCTCTGTGGTGAAGTTGCCCTTCTTGTCNATGGGGGAGTTGGCCTGTGCAATGGGATACTCTTTCTCATCCAGGGCGGAAAGGAAATGAATCGTCTTGCTCACCTTGCCGCTNTCCACGTCGCGGTAAGGCGTTTCGATGAATCCGAATTCGTTCACCCTGGCGTAGGTGCTCAGGGACACGATGAGCCCGATGTTAGGGCCTTCCGGGGTCTCGATGGGGCAAATGCGACCGTAGTGCGTGGGATGGACGTCNCGCACTTCGAACCCCGCTCTCTCNCTGGTGAGGCCGCCCGGTCCGAGAGCGCTCAACCGTCGCTTGTGGGTCACTTCGGACAGAGGGTTCGTCTGGTCCATGAACTGGGAAAGCTGGCTCGTCCCGAAGAATTCCTTCACCACCGCGGAAACGGGTTTGGAGTTGATCAGGTCATGAGGCATCAGGGTTTCCACCTCTTGGAGGCTCATTCGTTCCTTGATGGCCCGCTCCATCCTCACGAGGCCGATGCGGTAGTGGTTTTCCAGGAGCTCGCCCACAGCCCGCACTCTCCGGTTGCCCAGGTTGTCAATGTCATCCACCATGGCATCCGCATTTTTCAGGCGGATCAACTCCTTCACGGTGGCGGTGATGTCCTCCCTCCCAAGGGTCCGCACATCCAGCGACACGTCCCGGTTGAGCCGGTAATTCAGTTTGAGCCTTCCCACCGGAGAAAGATCATAGGTCGAGATATTCAAGAAAAGGCCGTTGAAAAAATTGTCGGCCACCTGTTGAGTCGGAGGGCTGCTGGGCCTCATTTTTCTGTAAAGTTCCAGCACGGCTTCCGCGCTTTCATCAATTTTNTCCAGGAGCATGGTGTCCCGAATCGTTGAGCTCACTCCCGGCGCATCCAGAACCAGACACTCGACCTCGGTCATGCCCTTCTGNTTTATCTTCACCAGAAGCTCTTCGGTCAAAGGCTGGTTGCCGTTGCCCANGACCTCGCCCGTGGCCGNATCCACCAGGTCATTGGCCAGAATCCGGCCGAGAAGATTCTCCAAACGGATGGGGATATGGGTCATCCCGGCCGACTCCAGAGCCGCATGGAGTCTCTTGGTGTATTTCTCCCCTTCTTTGGCCAGAACCTTCTTGGTCTTCGGATGGACAATGTCCTTGGTGATCGCCTGCCGGAAGAGGTTCTCGAGTTTGGCGGCTCGCAGGCACTCCCCCTCTTTAATGATGAATGTTTCCGTGTCATAAAACATGGACAGGATGTCCTTAGGGGAATAACCCAGGGCCTTCAGAAANGTCGTGACAGGAAATTTTCGCCTTCGGTCGATGCGGACGTAGAGCAGGTCCTTCGGGTCAAACTCGAAATCGAGCCAGGACCCCCGCAGGGGAATGATCCTGGCCGAGTAGAGCAGCTTGCCGCTCGAATGGGTCTTGCCCTTGTCATGGTCAAAGAACACNCCGGGAGACCGGTGAAGCTGGCTCACAATCACCCGCTCGGTCCCGTTGACGATGAACGTCCCCCGGTCGGTCATCATNGGGATGGTTCCGAAATAGATTTCCTGCTCCTTGATGTCCCGAATGCTCTTGGTCCCGTCGTTGACATCCGTGTCGAAGACCAGCAGGCGAACCGTCAGCTTCAAAGGGGCCTCGTAGGTGAGCCCCTTGCTCAGGCATTCCTCTTCGGCATACTTGGACGGTTCAAAGGTGTACCTCACGAACTCCAGAGAGGAAGTGCCGCCGAAGTCGCTGATCGGGAACACGCTCCGAAAGGCCCCCTGAAGGCCGGTGTCCTTTCGCGCCTCCGCCGGAACACCCTTCTGAAGAAAACGCTCATAGGACTGCTTCTGAATCTCGATCAGATTGGGGATATCGATAATTTTCTCGATTTTCCCGAAATTCCTTCTGATCCGCTGGCTCACGCCGCCATTCCCTTTCATCGGATCTCCTCACGCTGTGACAGATGATGAACCTCGAAAACAGGCTTTACTACTTGATTTCAACAGTGCCGCCGGCCTCTTCGAGCTGCTTCTTGATTTTTTCCGCCTCTTCCCGGGAAATCCCCTCCTTGACTTTGCCGGGCGTGCCGTCCACCAGCGCCTTGGCCTCTTTGAGACCCAGACTCGTGATGACGCGGACCTCTTTGATCACCTGGATCTTCTTGTCGCCGGAAGAGGTCAGAANGACGTCGAACTCCGTCTTCTCAGCCGCTTCCTCCTTGGCCTGAGCGGCCGCCGGGGCCGCCATCATGGCCACAGGGGCCGCCGCGGTGACGCCGAACTTCTGCTCCAGGGCTTTCACAAACTCTGAGAGCTCCAGCACCGTCATGTTGGAGATAAACTCAATCACATCGTCTTTGCTGATATTCGCTGCCATCTCTTCTCTATCCTCCTTAAGTCTTGTTTGCGGTGAAAAGTGAATCCTGATCACTGTCCCTGTTCTTGTTTCTTGCTCTCAATCGCCTTGAGAGCAAACATCAGCTTCGTCAAAATCCCGTTGAGGACCCTGACCAAAGAGGACGGAACAGCCTGCATCGCCGAAAGGGTCTGCGACAGCAAAACCTCTCGGCTCGGCAGTTCCGCCAGTCTCTTGATGCCTTCCAGCTCAACCACCTTCCCTGCGATCTGGCCGATCCTGATCTTCAGGTGTTCGGACTTTTTCTCCTGTGCAATCAGAAGNTTGGCAGGAGTCACCACATCCTCGTAGGTGATTGCAAGAGCGCAAGGCCCGATGAAGTGCTCTTTGATCACCGACGTGCCGGTGTCCTGGCTCGCCCGTTTCAAAAGGCGGTTTTTGACGACCTGGAATTCGATCTGATGCTTTCTCAGCTCTTTCCTGAGAGCCGTCATGGTCTCCACATCGAGGCCCTGATAGCTCACCACAAAAGCCCCTTTGGCTCTCTTGAGCTTTTCGGCCATCTGCCTGATCACTTCTTCTTTTTCCTGNTTGTTCAAAGACCCATCACCCCCTCTTCCGCTCACGATCCCGACATTCAGGATGGGCACCAAAAACAGGGAACCCTCATGATCAACCGCTTTTCCCCGGTCTCGGCAGGCTGGAACCTTCGCTCCATTAAGCCTTTCACCGCCCTGAGGGCGGCCACGCACCCACTGTCTTCGACCGCAAGACCTTTTTTTGTTACGCTATGTTTCTTCAGCCGCACTCGATCGGAATAGGATCAGAGTGCACCAGAAAAACCGAATATCGAACACCGAATTTCGAATGACGAAGTTTAATGACTTCTTTTGTCTCCTTCGAACTTCTTGATTCGTCATTCGAGATTCTGCGGTTCGCTTTTGAGCTTCCTCCCCGCAGACCGTGGATTTCTTTAATCGAACAGATCCTTCAAAAGGCCGGGATCCACCTTGATNCCCGGACCCATGGTGGTGGAAATCGCAATGCTCTTCACATAGGCCCCTTTGCTCGAAGGCGGCTTCAGTCGCATGATCGTCTCCATGAAGGCCGCAATGTTGGCCAGCAGTTTTTGCTCGCCGAACGAAACCTTCCCCACGGACGCATGCACGATCCCCGCCTTCTCGGCTTTGAAGTCAATTTTGCCCGCCTTTATTTCTTTGACGGCCTTGGCCACATCAAACGTCACGGTCCCGAGTTTNGCATTGGGCATCATCCCCCGCGGACCCAGAATGCGTCCCAGNTTGCTAACCGCCGTCATCATATCGGGTGTCGCAATCGCCTTATCAAACTCCAGCCAGCCCTTCTGAATCTTGTCAATGTATTCATCCGCGCCTGCGCAGTCCGCACCGGAGTCCAGGGCTTCCCTTTCTTTTTCACCTTTCGCGAAAACAAGGACCCTCACCGACTTTCCGACTCCATAAGGCAAAACCACTGTCCCCCGGACCATCTGATCGGCATGTCTTGGATCCACTCCGAGCTTCACGGCGATATCCAAGCCCTGATCATACTTGGTAAAATGGGTCGCAAGAGCCAGTTGCACGGCCTCCTGAAAAGAATACCTCTTGGCTCGGTCCACTTTTTCAAAGGCTGCCCGGTATTTCTTACCCTGTGTTGCCATAGTCCTCCGTCCTCACCATTCCTTAAGGAGTTACCTGAATTCCCATGCTTCGGGCTGTCCCTTCAATGATACGGACTGCGGCCTCTAGGTCATTGGCGTTCAGGTCTTCAAGCTTGAGTTTGGCAATCTCGACGACCTGTCTCTGGGTGACCTCACCCACCTTTTCCCGGTTGGGCACGCTCGATCCTTTGGCGATCTTGGCCGCCTGCTTCAAGAGAACGGACGCGGGCGGCGTCTTGGTGATAAAGGAAAAGGACCTGTCCGCATAAATGGTAATGATCACAGGGATCACCACCCCCATCTGATCTTGGGTCTTCGCATTGAAGGACTTGCAGAATTCAGCGATGTTGACGCCGTGCTGTCCCAGAGCCGGCCCAATGGGGGGGGAGGGGTTTGCCTGACCCCCCTTCACCTGAAGTTTAACCGTTGCAATCATTTTCTTAGCCATGCTGTACCTCGTCGACGTCCTTGAGCATCCTCTAGATCTTGTTGACCTGGATGAAATCCAGCTCCACAGGAGTGGGCCGCCCGAAAATCGTGATCAGGACCCTCAGCTTCTCCTTGTCCGGCTTGATCTCTCCGACGATGCCTTGAAAATTGTTGAAAGGACCATCTACCACCCTCACCTGATCGCCTTCTTCAAACTGATACTTCGGCTTGGGTTTGCTGATTCCTTCCTCCATCTGGCGAATGATCCGCTCCGCCTCGTCATCCGGAACGGGTGACGGCATGGTGCCGCCCCCAACGAATCCGGTGACTTTGGCCGTGCTCCTCACCGTGTGCCAGGTCTCCTCGTTCAGATCCATCTGAACCATGATGTATCCAGGGTAAAATTTCCTGGAAGAAGTCTTCTTCAGGCCCTTTTTGAGCTCCACAACTTTTTCTGTGGGGACGAGGATCTTTCCGAAGGAGTTCTCCTGACCCAGGGTTTTGACCCTTTCTTCCAGGCTGGCTTTCACCTTATTCTCGAAACCTGAATAGGTATGCACGATGTACCATTTTAGTTCCACATCATTCCCCAAAAAAGCTCACATGGTTTGGCTGGATAAAGGACCTTNTTTCCAAAACGCTATCCCACGATGTTCTTGATGATCTTGATCAGTCCGAAATCAATCAGGCCGAGAAAGAAAGAGACCACCAAGGTGAGACCGACGACTACAGCCGTGCTGGCCAGAAGTTCCTTTCGGGTAGGCCACTTCACTTTCTTGAGTTCCGTACGGGATTCCCGTAAGAACTGGAGAGAGGATCGCACATATCCGGAAACCGACATCCCACCATCCGCCTTTTTTTCGACCTCCCTCCTGGAGGGCACGGGAGAAGCTTTCTTCTTCGTCTCCCTCTCGGGCCGGGCGTCTTGCTCCGAAGGGGATGCCGATTGAGGCACCGCGGAATCGGGCACTGCTCTTCCCATCCCTTTTTTCTTCTCTTGTCTTTTCATCGTCCCCGCACTTTTACTGTCCTCGATTCACGCCACCGGATCTGGCAGGCCAGGAGGGATTCGAACCCCCATCACCCGGATTTGGAGTCCGGTGCTCTAGCCGTTAGAGCTACTGGCCTGCACGCCAGAAGCCTACTTTGTCTCCTTGTGGAGCGTGTGCGTTTTGCAGAAAGGACAGTATTTCTTGAAAGACAGCTTGTCGGGTGTCTTTCTTTTGTTCTTTGTCGTCGAATAGTTCCTATTCTTGCACTGCTCACAGGCTAAAGTGATAATGTCTCGCATCTTCGCCACCGGCCCAATTAAATGGTTTGATTCCTCTCTTCCCCTGACGTCTCGTCTGGGAAAGGTGAGCTCTACTCGATGATGTCGCTGATGACCCCGGCTCCCACCGTGCGGCCCCCCTCCCGAATCGCAAACCGCAACTCCTTCTCCATCGCAATCGGCATGATCAA
>Ga0031656_10001104_pt1 | contig 10130 bp, 7 predicted proteins | sample FrelakmetDIP11DI_FD_55080 | JGI IMG/M metagenome (GOLD analysis project Ga0031656, IMG submission 55080) | Freshwater lake sediment microbial communities from the University of Notre Dame, USA, for methane emissions studies - DIP11 DI | ecosystem: Environmental > Aquatic > Freshwater > Lake >... | reverse complement strand
ACCGCCGATGCCGAGCGGATCGGCATCCGCGACGCGGGTCCGGTCGTCATTGCCAGCCGGCGCGGCCAGGTGCGCACGCAGGCGCGCGTCGGCAACCGCGTGCCGCCGGGCGTGGTGTTCCTCGCCTTCCACTGGCGTGAGGCTCCGGCCAACCTGCTCACCCAGGACTTCGCCCTCGATCCTCAGGCTAAGATCCCCGAGTTCAAGATCTGCGCCGTGAAGCTGGAGGCCCCCAAGCGCGGCCGGGGCTGAGTCGGCCGAGACACTCCGCCAGCCTGCCCATCGAACCGTTGCTGCGGCCTGCGAAGCGATGCGCTCGCAGGCCGTTCGCTGGCCGGCCTCGATCTAGCCTGACGATGCGCCGCGTTCAAAGGCAGTCCCCGGGCCGGCTGGCGTCGCCCTGGCGAGGGCCGGCGCGGGACCCGATGATTGCGGAATGCGGACTTGTCTGATACAAATTCGAGCAACACGCGACCATCCAACAGGCGCGGCCGCCGCGCCTTGCTCTCGCCTTCTGGAAGCACTGCAGGACTTCGCCACCGGTGACTCCCGCCACGCCTGACCTATTGCCGCTCCACGATTGGCTGGCTCAGCAGCCCAGTGCCGATCGATCCCGGCTGCTGCCGATGCTGATCGAGGCTCAGCGTCTGTACGGACACCTCAGCCAGCCGGTCTTGACCGCNATCGGGCAGGCGCTGCGCGTCCCGCTGGCCGAAGTGCATGGCGTGGTTCGCTTCTATACCTTGCTGTACGACCGGCCGACGGGCGAGACGATCGTGCGCGTCTGCACCAGCCCCCGCTGCGCACAGGCTGGGGGTGAGCAGGTGCTGAGCGAGGTGTGCCGCCAGCTGGGTGTTCGTCCGGGAGAACCAACGGCCGACGGGGAGTTCGAGGTCGAAGAGGTCCCTTGCCTGTGCTTGTGCGACCATGCGCCGGCGGCGCTGCATGGTGAGATTCCCATCGGGCCCCTGTCCGAGCTCGAGCCGGCAGCCTGGCTGGCTGATCCCCGGGAGATTGGGCTGGGGCACATCGGCGGCTCCTTGCGGCGCCTGACGGCGCGCTGCCGGGAAAGGGAGACAGGGAGCCTGGCAGAGTACTGCGCCGAGGGCGGCTTCGCAGGCCTGGAGCAGGCGGTTCGGCGCCTCTCTCCGGCCGGGGTGATCGAACGCATCGCCGCTTCCGGGCTGGAGGGTCGTGGCGGGGCCGCCTTTCCGACCGGACAGAAGTGGACGTTGGCGGCCTCCGCCGAGGCCGCTCGCCGCTTCGTGGTCTGCAACGGCGACGAGTCGGAACCGGGCACGTTCAAGGACCGCGTGCTGCTCGAAGGCGATCCCTGGGCGGTGCTGGAAGGAATGGCAATCGCCGGCTATGCCATCGGCGCGGGGCAGGGCTATCTATACATCCGCGGCGAGTACCCGCGGGCGCAACGCATTCTGCAGGCCGCGATCGGTGAGGCGCGCCGGGCCGGGTACCTCGGCGAGAGCATTCTGGGCTCGAACTTCAGCTTCGACATCGAGTTGCGGTCGGGCGCCGGGGCGTACATCTGCGGCGAGGAGACAGCGCTGCTCGAGTCGATCGAGGGCAAGCGCGGCCTGCCTCGCCTGAAGCCTCCTTACCCTGTCACCCAGGGCCTGTTCGGCCAACCCACGGCCATCAACAATGTCGAGACCCTGTGCACCGCCGCCTGGATTCTGGCGCATGGCGTCGAGGCCTTCTGCTCCGTGGGAACGCCCGGCTCCCCCGGCACCAAGCTGTTCTGCCTCTCCGGCGACGTGGCCCAGCCGGGGACCTATGAGCTGCCTTTCGGGACGTCCGTGCGCGACCTGCTGGCCATGGCGGGAGGGGTGACCGGCGAGCTGCAAGCTGTCCTGCTCGGTGGCGCCGCCGGCGCCTTTGCCGGTCCAGAGGTGCTGGAGCTGCCGCTCAGCTACGAGGGATTTCGTCAGGCTGGCCTGCCGCTCGGCTCGGGCGTGATCATGGTCATGAACCACGCGCGCGATCTGCGCCGAACCTGCTGGCAGCTCTCCCGCTTCTTCGCCCATGAGTCGTGTGGCAAATGCCTCCCCTGCCAGCTCGGCACCCAGCGCCAGATGGAGATCGTCGGTCGGGGGATGGAGGGGACGCTCACCCGCCAGGACCTCGAGGCGCTCGAGGATGTGGTCTTTACCATGACCCACACATCGATCTGCGGGCTGGGTGTCACCGCCGGCTCGGCGATTCAGTCGGCCCGGCAGCGCTGGCCCGACCTGTTTCTAACGGGAGTCGGCTGACCGATGCGGCGCGACGATGAAGCGGTCGTGGGACCGGGCGCAGTCCCCACTCAGTGGGCGGAATACCGCGGTTCCTGGTCGAGCGTGCAGGCCGAGGTGATCCAGGAGATCCTGCTGACGCTCTATGTCAACGGGCGAGAGCTCGCCAGCATCATGTGCTCGCCCCGGGACCAGGACTACCTGGCGCTGGGCTTCCTCAAGAACGAGGGACTGCTCGGCGAGCTGTCGGAATTGCAGGCGCTGACCATCAGCCGCAATGGCTGCTGTGTCGATGTATGGTTGGACCACGCCGTGCCGGCCCCGCGGCGAGTGGTCATCACCTCCGGCTGCGGCGGCGGCGTTACGTTTGATGATCCGGCGGCCGGCGTGGAGCCGCTGGTGGAAACCATCACCATCGCGCCCGAGCGGCTGTTCGAACAATTCAATGAACTCCATCTCCCAGACAGCCTGCATGCGCGAGCGAGGGGTGTACACGCCGCCGGATTGAGTGACGGCGAGCGCATCCTGGCGATGGCCGAGGACATCGGCCGGCACAACACGATCGACAAGTTGTGCGGCATGTGTCTGGCGCATGGCATCGCTACCCATGGCCGCATTCTGCTGGCGACGGGGCGGGTGTCGTCGGAGATGCTGCGCAAGGGCGCGCGGATGGGCTGCCCGATCATCGCCTCACGTAACTCTCCCACCTCGATGTCGGTGGAAATGGCGGAAGCCTGGAATATCACCCTGATCGGGTACGTGCGCCAGGGCTCGCTGCGCGCCTACGCCCACCCCGAGCGGCTCGGCGCGGACGGCTCGATCCCGATCCGCCGACTCCGTCGGGAGGAGATGCCCGCCCGGCCGCCGGTGCCGCGCCAGGGGAGCGCAGTGTGACGGAACGCATCGAACTTACGGTCGATGGACGGACGGTGAGCACGGAGCCGGGGGTCACGCTGCTTGAGGCGGCGCGCCAGGCAGGGATCGAGATCCCGGTGTTGTGCTTCTTCGCCCATACAACCGCCAACGGTCTGTGCCGCATGTGCGTGGTCGAGGTCGAGGGGGCACGCGGTCTGCAGGCTGCCTGCGTCACACCTGCCCGGCAGGGTGCCATCGTGCGCACCGAGACGGCGGACATTGTGCGCGCCCGGCGCACTCTCTTGGAGATGCTGGCTTCAGCGGTCGATCTATCGGAGTCGCCGGGCCTGCAGCGTCTGATGACAAGGTACGGCGTGCGGCCCGAACGCTTTGCCTGGGGCGAGCGGCGCCAGCCGGAGTTGATCGACGACAACCCGATGTTTGTCCGGGACTATGCCAAGTGCGTGCTTTGCTGGCGCTGCGTGCAGGTATGCGCCGAGGACGCTCAATATGCCTTCGCCATCGACTTCGCCGGCCGTGGCTTCCACACNGGAATTGCCACTTTCTTCGATCAGTCGATGCCTTCTACCACGTGTGTATTCTGCGGGCAGTGCATCGGGGTGTGCCCGACGGGTGCGCTGAAGGGGAAGCGCGAGTACCTGATCCGNCAGGGTTTGGATCCAGATGGTGAACCCCAGACGCCCCGTCGACGCAGAGAAGCGGGCGTCTCGACGATGCCTTGAGCCGACGCCGGGACAGGCCGTTGGACCGCTCTCAATGCATACAGGACATGCCTCGGTTGCCACTTCCCGCCACGGATATGGGTACCTCCGGTGGCAGCGGTTTCGTCGGCGGTGCCAGCCGCTTCAGTCTGTGGCCGGGATCTCAAGATCCCAGGCGCCAAGCGGAGCAAGCTGCGTGTTTGCAGTGAGGTCGAGCTGGAGCGGGGTGACCGAGGCATACCCATTCTGCAGCGCCCAGAAATCGGTGCCCTCCTCGAGAATCCCGGTCGGTGCCTCGCCCCCGATCCAGTAGTACGGACGCTGTCGGGGATCCTCGCGCCGTACAAGGGCATCGCGGTAGATGCGCAGACCCAGACGGGTGATGCGCACGCCGCGCATCTCGCGCAACGGCAGATAAGGGATGTTGAGGTTCAGCAGGACCCCCCGCAGCAGCCCCCGCAGGATCACCTGGCTGACGAGCATTCGAGCGACCTGCGCTGCCGGACGGAAGTCCACCGGCCCCGTGTGTCCTTCTGGCGTATCGAGCGAGACTGCGACCCCGGGCAGGCGGGCGATGGCCGCCTCCATGGCAGCTGTNACGGTTCCCGAATAGGTGACGTCATGGCCGACGTTGGCGTGCGGGTTGATGCCGGAAACGACGAAGTCGATCGGGTGGTCAAGCAGGCCGAGGACGGCCAGCGCAACGCAGTCGGAGGGAGCGCCGTCGGTGGTGTGCGCCGGCAGACCATTCTGGAGGCGGGTGTCCCATACGCGTAGTGGGCGGTGCATGGTCTTGACGTGTCCGGAGGCGGACCAGTTNCGATCCGGCGCCAAGACGGTCAGCTCGCCCAATCCGTCTAGGGCTTCGGCCAGCGCCAGCAAGCCGGGTGCGCCGATGCCGTCATCGTTTGTGACCAGGATGTGCATGGAGGGCTCTGCCTCGGGAATTGTATTGTACTTGAGCCAGTGGTCCTCTTGAATGACGGAGCCCGGGTGGATTACACTCCCGGCCAAGGCTTGGAGGCTGTGCCTGTGGTCAAAGCTGCACGAGGGTTGAGGGGACTTGCCTGGTGGGTCTGCCTGCCGGCCTGGTTGGCGCTCGCCTGCAACCTGAGCTCGCAGCCGACGCCTGAGGCGACGCCAAGCGCGCCGACGGCGACCTCGGCTGGCGAGAGTGCGCCAGCGCTCAGCCTGGGGGAGCTGGCGCGTGCTGCCGTTCAGCTGCAGGCGCTGACCTCGGAACCTGAGGCTCGGACTGTTGTCTGGACCGGCTCAGGGACCTTGATCTCTGCGGATGGGCTGATCCTGACCAACGCCCATGTGGTCGACAACCGCAGCGGTGAATACGAGCAGCTCGGCGTCGCCGTGCTCGACCGCACCGATCAGGCACCGCGGCTCAGCTATCTGGCGGAGATCGCCGCCGTCGACTATGGAATCGACCTGGCCGTTGTGCGCGTCGTCAGTGACCTGGAGGGCAATCCCGCGCGAGTGGTGCTGCCGTTCGTCCCGCTGGGGGACTCGGACCGGATCGAGATCGGGGACCCGATTCGCATCCTGGGGTATCCGGGGATCGGCGGCGAGACCGTTACATTCACCGAAGGCGCCATCAGCGGATTCACCAGCGAGCGNGGCATCGAGGGACGGGCTTGGCTGAAGACCGATGCCACGATCGCCGCGGGGAACAGCGGGGGCATGGGCCTCAACACGCTGGGTGAACTGGTGGCCATCCCGACCACNCTGGGCTCGGGCGCCGAGGAGGGGGGACTGGCCGACTGCCGTCAGCTGGTCGATACCAATCGCGACGGCGTAGTGGATTCCGACGATACCTGCGTCCCGTTGGGAGGCTTCATCAACGCGCTGCGCCCTGTGGCGCTGGCACGGCCGCTGATCGAGGCTGCCCGCCAGGGGGAGCGCTATGTGCAGGGCGATTTGCCCCAGGCGCAGCAGGCGCAGGACTTCGATCTGACCTCCACCTTTCTCTCCAACATCGTGTTCTCTGACGGGGTGAATGAGGCAGACCAACCCCAGGCCCTGTGGTACGCACTGCCGGCCGGCGTGAACGATGTCTGCGCCTTCTGGGACTATGANGGGATGNTGGATGGGATGACGTGGTCNAGCTACTGGTTCATCGATGGCGTGCCAAGTGAGGGGGGCAGCAGCTTCGAAGATGTGTGGACAGGCGGAGTGGCGGGCAACTGGTGGGTGTGCATCCACAACGAAACCGGCCTCCCGGACGGATTGTACGAGTTCGTCTTGGAGGTGGACGGCGAGCCGATGGCGGACGACTCGATCTTCGTGGGAGGTGACCGCAAACTCATCGAACTCGTCGTAGAGAATGGCTTTGCGACCGAACTGTGCTACTTGTTCCTCTCGCCGAGCGCGGCGCAGAATTGGGGTCCGGACCGTCTGGGAGCGCAGGAGGTCGTCGAGCCCGGCGGCCGGCANGCATTCTCCGTGGCCAGCGCGGAGTATGACCTGCGAGTTCTGGATTGCGATGGCGAATTGCTGACAGAAACCTATGGCGTCGAATTGAGCGGCGATCTGACCTTCCCAGTCCCCCCGGGCTGAGCGCCTCGTCANCCCGGNCAAGCGGCTGGACAACAGGGGATGCCCGCTCCGTGAAGTCCGAGCGGGCCTGCAGGCAGATGGGCGTCAGGGCCGTAGCACATGTCGCGCTGGATGGGTGTTGCAGCGGGTGCTGGTCAGTGCGCAACCGCAGGCGCCGGACCCTCCCGGTAAGCAGCACCGCCCTCCCGCTTTGGCGCTCCCCTCTCCGGCTCGGCCTGCTTGCACCCCCTCGTATGTGGCGGATTGAGCGGCCGAGCGATCCCAAAGGGCCGGACTTCCGCCCTGCGGCCCATCGCCGGGCGGCATGCCCGACGAAAGCCCTTCACCGTGTTGCGTACTGGCGCTGAGCGCTGCCTACCCCGCCCGGGCAGAGAACCCCGGTGGCGCACACCGCGCGAGGACGGGCTGTGGTCCGTGGCTGGTGCAAGCAATGCGCAACGGCTGGGCATGATGGCAGGCCGTTGCGCAAGGATAGGTTGGATTACCGGCCGGTGTGACACGAGGCGGGCGGACCCTAGCTAATCCGGTCCTGGGGAGCGCGTTGACTGGCAGGTGTGCGCCGTGATATGATCCTTCTGCCGCGTGAACAGCACCCATCATTCTTGCTGGTACGCGGCCCCGGTTTCATCATCTGTCATTATTGGCACTTGCACGATTGCGCGGGATTGGCCGGCGCGTATTGGAATTGCCCTCCGGTCAGCCTGCGGACAGATACGGCAGTCCCATCAGGGGCGGATGCCTGAACCGGGTATCCGCCCCTTGTGTTTATGTCATGGGAAGGACGGTTGGTGTGAGCGGCGATTTCATCATGCGCCTGATCGGGATGGTGGCCTTGGCCATCGGCGGGATCTACCTGGGAGCGTATCTTGGGAAATTCGCCGGCGGTTCGGCCGAGCTGTGGGCGGCTGTGTTTGGTCTGCTCGGCGCGCTCATNGGCCTGGTGGTCACTCCCTATCTCACTACGCACCCCGTGCGGNCGATCCGGCGCTCGGTGGCGCAGCAGTCGGCTCAGGGAATGCTGGCCGGCTTGTTGGGGCTGATCGTTGGTCTGATCGTGGCGGCGCTGGTCTCGTTTCCTTTGTCACTNNTGCCTTCGCCCTTTGGCGAGGTGCTGCCGTTCGTCAGTGCGCTGTTGTTCGGGTACTTGGGGGTCTCAGTTTTCTACCTGCGTCAGCACGACATCATGGGGCTGTTCCGATTTCGCGCGCCATCGACGACCGATGAGGGCCGCGGCCTGACGGCCGACGGTCGCAGCGTGTTGTTGGACACGAGCGTCATCATCGATGGGCGCATCGCAGATATTGCCCGCACCGGGTTCATCTGGGGGCCGATGCTGGTGCCATCCTTTGTCCTGATCGAACTGCAGCACATCGCCGACTCGGCTGACAGTCTGCGCCGCCAGCGAGGGCGGCGCGGGCTGGACATCCTGAACCGCCTGCAGAAGGACACTTCGATCGCCTTCCGTATCACGGATGTCGACGTCGAAGGCGTGCGTGAGGTCGACGACAAGCTGGTGATCCTGGCCAAGCAGCTGCGCAGCCCGATCCTGACCAATGACTACAACCTCAATCGGGTCGCCGAGCTGCAGGGCGTGACCGTATTGAACATCAACGANCTGGCGAATGCNGTCAAGGTAGTCTACCTGCCGGGCGAGAGTTTCGAGGTTGAGGTGATCCAGGAGGGCAAGGAAACCGGGCAGGGGGTCGGCTACCTCGACGACGGGACGATGGTCGTGGTGGAGAATGGGCGAGAATACATCGGCCGGACGGTGCCGGTTGCCGTGACCAAGGTGCTGCAGACGGCGGCAGGCCGGATGATCTTCGGACGGCCGGACGGCGCCTAGTGCCCGGGAAAGGCGGCTGGCGATGACCCTGACGATCTTCAACACCTTGACCCGCAAGCGAGAAGCCTTCGAGACGATCGAGCCGGGCAAGGTGCGCATGTATGTCTGCGGCCCGACGGTCTACGATCGGGCGCATGTCGGCCATGCCATGTCCTCGGTGGTGTTTGACGTGATCCGNCGCTACCTGGAGTACCGCGGCTACCAGGTGCGGCACGTGATGAANTACACCGACGTGGANGACAAGATCATCCGGCGCGCCCAGGAACGCGGCGTGGATCCGGCCGAACTGGCGGAGCAGTACCTGCAGCAGTACGACCGCCACCTGCGCGATCTGAACGTCCTGCCAGCAACGCTGAACCCGCGCGCGTCGCAGGAGATCGGGCAGATCATTGCCATGGTTCAGGCACTGCTTGAGCGTGGCTACGCCTATNCGGTCGACGGGGATGTGTACTTCCGCGTGGGGCACGATCCGGACTACGGGAAGCTGTCGCGGCGGAAGCTGGAGGACATGCGCGCCGGCGCCCGGCTGGAAATCGATCAGCGCAAGGAGGACCCGGCCGACTTCGCCCTGTGGAAGGCGGCCAAGCCGGGGGAGCCGGCGTGGGACAGCCCGTGGGGGCGCGGCCGCCCCGGCTGGCACATTGAATGCTCTGCGATGAACCTGCGCTACCTGGGCGAACAAATCGATATCCACGGCGGCGGGAACGACCTGGTCTTCCCGCACCACGAGAACGAGATCGCCCAGACCGAGAGCTTCACGGAGCGACCCTTCGCTCGATTCTGGATCCACAACGGCATGCTCCAGCTGGGCGGCGAGAAGATGTCCAAGTCGCTGGGGAACCTGATCACCATCGACGAGTTCCTCGAGAAGCACAGCTCGGACGTGTTCCGTATGGTCGTGCTCAACTCGAGCTATCGCGGCCCGCTGACCTTCACAGAGATGGTGCTCGAGCAGGCCGAGAGCGCCCTTGACCGCCTGCACAGTGGGCTGCGGCCGGTGGTCGAGCCGGCAACGGCCTCCCCACAGGCTGGGCAGACGCTGGAGATCAAGGCGCAGGAAATCATCGGCGGTTTCGAGGCCGCCATGGACGATGACTTCAACACCGCCGGCGCCCTTGCCCAGTTGTTCGACCTGGTGCGGGCGATCCACCAAGCGCGGGAGGCCGGAGCCGAGACGGCTGCTTTCGAGGCGGCGCAGTCGACCCTGCGGCGGCTGGCCGGTGTGCTGGGCTTGCGACTCGAGCGAGCGGCGGCCGGTTCGGCCGCGCTCGCCCCGCTGGTCGAGCTCCTGATCGAACTGCGCCAGGATCTGCGCCAAGCTGGCCAATACCCGTTGGCTGACCGGATCCGAGACCGCCTGACGGAGCTGGGAATCGTGCTTGAGGACGGCAAGCAAGGGACAACCTGGCGCATGGGCTGACCTGGGGTGAGCGGTCCACGCGAGTGGGTTTGCGGCCGCAATGCCGTGGCCGAGGTGCTGCGCGCTGGTCGGCGGCGAGTGCACCGGCTGTGCGTGCTGCAGACGGCCGAGCGCCGGGGCGCGCTTGACCAGTTGGTGCAGGCGGCCCAGGCGAAGTCGGTCCCCATCGAGCTTGTGCCGCGCCTTTCGCTCGACAGCCTGAGCCAACATCATCAGGGGGTTGCCGCTGAGGTCGATCCGTACCCCTATGTCGGCCTGGACGAGATCTTCCAGCTGGGGGCGCAGCGGCAGGAGCCGCTGTTCGTGCTGCTGCTGGACATGATCCAAGATCCCCAGAATCTTGGGAGTCTCCTGCGAAGCGCGGAGGCCGTTGGGGTGCATGGGGTCATCATCCCGCCCCGCAGGTCGGCGGGGATCACCGAGGCGGTGGTGCGGGCGTCGGCTGGCGCCTGCGAGCACATGCAGGTGGCGCA